>Ga0075114_10000898_pt1 | contig 17062 bp, 19 predicted proteins | sample AntAceMetag02UKM_FD_69784 | JGI IMG/M metagenome (GOLD analysis project Ga0075114, IMG submission 69784) | Saline lake microbial communities from Ace Lake, Antarctica - Antarctic Ace Lake Metagenome 02UKM | ecosystem: Environmental > Aquatic > Non-marine Saline and Alkaline > Saline | place... | reverse complement strand
CATATTGAGTGCAACTCCCTCTCAACTGAACCGTATTGAGTGCAACTCCCTCTCAACTGAACCGTATTGAGTGCAACTCCCTCTCAACTGAACCGTATTGAGAAGCATTGGTGTCAACTCAAGCCAATCACCGGGTGGCAGGCCAATCGTATTGGCCGTCTGTGGACGCCCTCTGAGCCTACAACGCCCAATGCGATTGGGCTTCTACCCTTAAGTCGACACAGATGTATTGAGAGGGGTCGAAGGGAATTGCCTCCCCCCTTCCTGGCCCAGACCAGATCGTAGGAGCGTTGCCATCTCTCCATCCGCACCTCTTCCAGCGACAGGCTATGCAAGATGGCCCGCAGCCGGCTGGCATCGTAAGTCCGCCCAGGGAGCAGCTTCGCTTCCCACCCCACCCGGTTGGAAAAAAGCAGCACCCCACCCAGCCGCAGGACCCTGGCCATCTCCTGCAAAGCCTTCTCCGGCCTGGGAAAGAGTTCCAGACCCTCCAGACAGGATACGGCGTCAAATGTGTGGTCGGCAAAGGACAGGGACAGTGCATCCTGGCGGGTGAGGCTGATGACATCCCGGAATTCCCTTGTCCTCTGCTTTGCCTGGCTAAGCATATTGGCAGAGAGGTCCAGCCCGATAATGTGGCCGCCGAAGAAGGGCCAGTCGGCCAGCAGCAGCGGCACCCGGCCTGTACCTGTGGCTACGTCCAGCACCAGAGGACGGGCCACGTCTGAGAGAGTTCTTGCCAGTGGCAAAGCCACCCACCGACGGTCGTGGCGAGCGGACCGTGCCTTCACCGTATCGTAGACTCCAGCCGCTCGATCGTAGAGAAAAACTACCGCCCTGCTGCCCAGATACGATCCCTCGGCCACGATCAGGAGCCACAGGAGGGCAAGCAGGATCAAGGTGAGTACAGCCGCCATGGGCAGCCAATACACAAGTCCTAGATTCACGCTGGATAATAGAGCCCGTCATCCTCCAGGCAGATTTTTCGCACTTGTACCAGCTCCCGTAATGTCTTCTTGGCATCCCCTTTCGATAGGCCAAAGAGGGCCTCCACGTGGGCGGCCTTGACGCCAGGGAAGTGGGTGATGTGGGTCGTTATCTGATCGGTCACGGAGGCCGGTTGTTCCGAGCGGGGCAGCGAGATCGGGGCCACCTGCCTCCCCTGGATGATGGCTGCCGCAGTCGGGGCGGCCGCGCCCACCGAGGTCACGAACCGACGCCCTGTCCCGGCCCCCGGCCTGACCGTTATCACCCCCTTGCCTTTGCAGGTGGTGCAGGTCATGCGGCGGCCCAGCACCTTGCCCGTGCCGCCGCAGGCGGTGCAGGCGACGTAGGGGGCGACGACGCGGTTGTACCCCTTGCCTCCGCAGACGGCGCATTTCGAAGTAGGGCCCGGACAGCCGAAGGGGTCCACGCCGCGCCCGTAGCAATAGGCGCACTTCAGGTCCGCCATATTCCCTAGAGCCTTGGCTGGCGCAGCGGCGGGCCGAAGCGGCTCCTGACGAGGGGCATCCGGCCATCTCCAGGAACCCTGAGATCCCCCGGCCTCCTGAGTCACCTCGGCTTCCTCATCTGCCCGCTTCAGGTCTTCTGCCGGCTTCAGGTCTTCCAGGGTGATGCTCCCCCGGTTCAATAGCTCCTCTATGCCCTTGGCCGTGATCTTGCACAGCCCCCGCATGGTCATGTCAATGTAGTCGGCCTCCCCCAGGCCCTGGCAGATGGTCTTGGTGTACTCGGTGCTCATGTGCATCGCCTGGGCCACTGTGCTGTAGCCGACCTGTCCTCCATAGCGCTGGATGATCTCCAGGGCCTGCAATTCCCGGTTGCTTACTGGCATCTATTTTCTCCCTTCTCAAGACTTTTCCTCATCGTTTCTCCCTCAACCACCTTCCCCGTGCACTGATTCCCGCAGGGGCACCACTCCTTTGCCACGGCAGCGACGGCAGGTCATCCACTGTCCGGCGATGCGCCCAGTCCCCCGGCAGACCGGGCACCTGGCGTAGGGCGCTCTAATATACACCCACCCCCGGCCGTTGCACACGCCACAGTTGGCTCCCGAAGGTGGGTGGCCAAAGGGGTAGATGCCCCATCCGTCGCAGAAGCCGCAGCGCGCCGCCACTATCTCTCCCTGCCGGGGGGCGCGGCTCAGGTGCTCATCGTTCCGCTCCTTTTCGCTCACCATCCCCGCCTCCTGGCCTCACTTCCAGCCACAGAGATAGCAGCCCCTCTTGATCAGTTCGCTCTTCAACACCAGGCGGCCGCACTGGGGGCATTTCACCTTCAGAACCCGCGGTTCCTGCCGGATCTCTTTCCCGGGCGTCCAGTCGCAGAGATGGCAATGCCCCCTCTTCCTGACTTCGCTCTTCAGTACGAAGCCGCCGCAGTTGAGGCAGCGCACATACCTGGGGTCCTGCCTCATCTCATGTTCTTCTCTTGCTGCCTCTGCGACTTTATCTATCAAGATCCAGAAGGGTTCCATGAAGAGGGGCATGTTCGTCACTCCATTTCGGATTTCGGATTATCCATTCCGCAATCCGCAATCTGCAATCCGCAATCGGGTGGTCCGCAATCTGCAATCCTTCGGCTCCGCTCAGGACAGGTCTGCAATCCGCAATCGTCAAACAGCCTCCACGGCCAGGGCTTCGGCGCGGGCGCTCACCCAGCCGCACCAGGGACAGCCCACGTTGAGCAGCTCTTCGACTACCACCCGCTTGCTGCACTGGGGACAGGTCTCGCGTGGGATCTGGGCTTCCCTCCAGGCTGCCGTTTCGATGTTCGTCCCCGAGGGAAACTCCAGGCCATATCTGGCCGCCGTCTCGAAGGAGGCCAGGGCAGCGCGGATCTTGATGCCCAGCAGTTCCACGCCAACCACGGAGACGGTGATGTCGGCGTTGATCACCAATCCCTTGTCCAGGACGGCGTCTATCACGTCCACCAGGGTGCCGCTGCGTTCCCTGGTCGGTTCCATGTATTGTGCCAATTCCTGCTCGTCTCCTTCCGCCAATGGCTGATGGCCGATGGCTGATGGCCTGCCATCTGCTATCTGCTATCTGCTATACGCCGTCTCAGAACTCCTCGGCCGCCTCCAGCTTGGCCCGGCGCTCCTCCTCAGCCCGCTCCTCGGCGTGGATCTTGTCCATTATCTCCTGCACCCGCGCCTGCCGCGCCTCTTTGACGTCCTTGTACCGCTGGGGCGTGTAGAGTTGCTCCAGGAGCCAGTAGAGGTGCTTCGCCCGATAGGCTTCCCCCTTGCTCTCGAAGAGATAGGCCACATCCAGCATCCTCTCCCGGGCCTCCTCTTCCTCCGGGGTGCCATGGTATTGGTCAATGACCTGCCGGTAGCCGTCAATGGCTTCGCTGTAGTGCCCTTTCTCCCTGGCCTCTTGGCAGAGCCTCAGCAGCCCCTTTCTGCGAGCGGCTTCGATCTGCTCCAGGACCGTTTCTTTGGTTGTTTCCTGTTGAGCCATTCTGGTGTCCTCCTTCATGATTATGTGGTTGAAACGTATTGCCTGTTGCGTGCCATCACGTATCACGCATCACGCATACAGCATCTCCCCAAACTCGACCAGGTCTTCGATGCCCCTGACGTGGTGCGGGAGCTGAGGCGTCTGGGCCAGGCGCAGGTCAGGATGCTCGACCATCAGTTGCTCGATGGTTTCCGTCTCCTGCCGCCGCCTGGCGGCGCAGAAGCGACAATCGCTATTCTGAGTGACCTTGTTGATCAGCATCTGGCGGCAGGTGATATTGAGTCTGCCCAGGCAGCGCAGCAGCCGTTCGCTCTCGGCCACGGCCATGGCCTCGGGGATGGTGACGGCGATGAACTCGGTCTGCGCGCCGTCCACCAGTTGTTGGCGGAGCTTGCGCACCTGTCGCGAGTACTTGACCACCAACTCGGCCAGCTTTCCCAGCCGCACCGTGCTCCTGTACTTCAGCAGCATCCGGGCCGCGGCCTTGAGCCAGTTCTGTGCCAGTTCAGGCGTCTCCAGGAAGCGGATCAGGTGGCCGGTGGGCGCAGTGTCCAGGATGAAAGCGTCGAACTCTCGCTCCTCCGCCAGGTCCATGATCCCCAGCAAGGCCATCAGTTCGTCCAGTCCCGGCGGGATGAGATCCAGCATCTGGCTGGACACCTCCTCCCGAAAGCCCCCTGCCTGCCGCCCTTGCTCCCCGCCCGAGCGGCACTCCCGCCTGAAATCCTCCAGCAACTGGACGGCATCTATCTCGTAGGCGTAGAGGTTATCGTAGGGTTCGATGAGGGTAACCTGCGCCCCCACCGGCCGGTCGAAGCTGTCGCCCACCGAGTGGGCCGGATCGGTGGAAAAGACCAGTATCCTTTGGTCAGGATGCCGATGGGCCAGATAGAGGGCCGTGGCCGCAGCGGTGGTGGTCTTGCCCACGCCCCCCTTGCCCCCGATCAGGATGAAGCGGGCGGAAGGGGGAGAGAGGGAGAGGGGGAGAGAGGGAGACGGGGAGAGGTCTCCTTGTCCCCTTGTTTCCTTCTCTCCTTCTCTCCTTCGCGTCCATATAGAGTTCCACCACGCCCGTACCTGGTTCCGGCAGTGGACAACCATATCCAACAGCCAGACCCGTAAGCCCCTGAAAGAGAGAGGGGGATAGGTCTCCTTGTCTGCTTCTGCCGCCTTGTCCCCCGCCAGCATCTCACCGAACTCGGTCAAGGCCTTCATTCCCTGCACCTGGTGCGCAAGCTGTGGCACAGTGAGGAGACGAAGGTCGGCAAACCTTTCCCCGATCTGGGCCAGCGCCCCGGCCTGATCCTCCCCCCTCTGCCAGCAGGTCGGGCAGCGACTGCCGTGCCCTGAGCCTGTCGAAGGGTGGTTGACGACCTGGTTGATGACCAGACTCCTGACCGCCAGGGGGTGCTTCCTCAGGGCGGAGACCAACCGCCCGGTCTCGTAGATGGCCATCTCCTCGGGGATGGTCACGGGCACGAATTCGGTCACCCCAGCGTCCTGCAGCAGCGAGGCCACGTGCCTGATCTCCCGCTCCATCTTCACCAGCCAGTGGTCCACCTCGTCGGGCCTGTAGTGGCCCACCAGGCTGCGCACGATGAAGCGGTGCTTTTCCATCAGCCTGTCCATGACCTGGATCCACAGCTTCATCTGGGCCGGCAGGGCCAGCAAACGCAGGGTGTGGCCGGTGGGAGCGGTGTCCACCACCACCCGCTCGTACTGCTGCTCCCCTGCGGGGCCGGAGGCCTCGGCCAGGGCCACGATCTGCATGATGGCCATGGCCTCGTCCAGGCCCGGCAGGGTCAACAGGAGAAAATCGTTGATGTCCTCCTCGTCGAAATAGGTGCCCCGGTCAGCGATCCTGGCGATCATGGGGTCGCACTCTTGTTTCCACTCGGCCAGCAGCCTCTCCGAGTCCAACTCCAGGGCGAAGAGGTTATCCATCCCTTTGATGGGCACGGCCTGGCCGCCGATGGATTGGCCGAAGCTGTCGCCCAGGGAGTGGGCGGGGTCGGTGGAGACGACGAGTATCCTCTCCTCCGGCCTCTGGCGGGCCAGGTAGAGGGCCGTCGCCGCCGCCGCCGTGGTCTTGCCCACGCCCCCCTTGCCCCCAAAGAAGATGAAGCGCAGATTGTTGTCTTGTAAGAAGCTAGGCAAGGTGTTCATGTGATGCAGCGATACAGCATTTCCCCAAACTCGACCAGGTCCTCGATCCCCCGCAGGTCGTGGTCCAGTCGTAGCGTCTGGGCCACGCGGTGATGGGGGTGCCCGGCGATCACTTGCTGGATGTAGCGCTGCTCCTCCAGCCGCTTGGCCGCGCAGTAGGGGCAATCGCTGGGCGGGATGACGAAATTGATCAGGATCTGGCCGCAGGGGATTTCCAGCCGGCCCAATGCCCCGATGAGCCGCTCGCTCTCGGCGATGCCCATCTCCTCAGGAATGGTGACCGCGATGAACTCGGTCTCGGCGGCGTCGGCGAGCTGCTGAAGCACCCGCCGGGTCTGGCGGGAGTACTTGACGGTCAGCTCGGCCGTGGCCGCCAGCTTGACCACACCCCTGTACTTGAGCAGCATCTTGGCCATGGTGATGAACCACTCCCGGGCCAGGTGAGGTACCTCCAGGAGGCGGATCAGGTGGCCGGTGGGGGCGGTGTCCAGGACGAAAATGTCGAAGGCCTGGGCGTCCACCAGTTTCATGATCTCCATCAGCGACATCAGCTCGTCCAGCCCCGGCGGGGTGCTGGTGAGCATCTGATCCATGATCTCCCGCTCGAAGGCCACCTGCACGTTGCCTCCGCTCATGAAGCCTTCGAATGCCTCATCAATAGCCTCCCGTTGCTCCTCGATGAACTGATCCAGCAACTTTGGGGCGTCTATCTCCTGGGCGTACAGGTTGTCGAAGCCCTCGATGGGGATGATCTCGCCCCCCACCTTCTGGCCCAGGCTGTCGGACACGGAGTGGGCGGGGTCGGTGGACAAGAGCAGCACCTTTTTTTGGCGAAACTGCGAGGCCAGGCGGATGGCCGTGGCCGCGGCCACGCTGGTCTTGCCCACGCCCCCCTTGCCTCCGATCAGGATGAAGCTGGCTGAAGGTAATGAGAGGGGGAGAGGGGAAGAGGGGAAGATGGGGAGATGGGGAGAATCTCTCCGTGTCTCCGTGTCTCCGTGTTTCAAGAGCTGCACAAAGTCGGCCAACCCCTCTACGCCCCGCACCTCGTGGGGCAGGAGCGGCGCCGGCCACAACCGCAAATCGCTGGCAAATCGCTCCTTGATCTCCGCCAGGGCCCCGGCCTGCTGCGCCTTCTTGCGCTGGCAAGATGCACAAAGGCCATCCCCGCCGATGACGCGATTGACGATGAGGTTGCGCACCGGGATGCGCTCTTTCTTCAGGGTGGAAAAGAGCCGCTCACTCTCATAGATGGCCATCTCCTCGGGGATGGTCACCAGCACAAACTCGGTGGCTGTGGCGTCCTTCAGCGTCCGCTCCACCATGGTCACGTCCCGCCTCTGCTCCTCCAGGAAGCGGTCGCACTCGTCGGGCACGTAGCGACCGGCGAACGTGCGCACCATGTAGCGGTGCTTGTCCATCATCATGTCCAGGGTCTTGACCCAGTTTCTCATCTGCGACGGCAGTTGCAGCATGCGCACAGTGTGGCCGGCCGGGGCGGTATCCACCACCACCAGGTCGTACTCTCCAGACCTGATCAGTTCCATGATCTCGCGGATGGCCATCACCTCGTCCATCCCCGGCAGGGTCAGTTGCATAAAACCGGCGATGTCATCCTCGTCGAACAACGTCCCCCGGTTGGCGATCTCAGCCAGTATGTGATTGTTAAGGTGCCGGTATTCGGCCAGTACCTTCTCGGTGTCCAGCTCGCGCGCCCAGAGGTTGTCCACGCCCTCAATAGGGACAATCTCGTCCCCTGCAGCCTGGGCGAAGCTATCCCCCACGGAGTGGGCCGGGTCGGTGGATACGATCAGCACCTTCCTGTCCGGCCTCTGGCGGGCCAGGTAGAGCGCGCTGGCCGTGGCTGAGGTGGTCTTGCCCACGCCCCCCTTGCCGCCAAAGAAGATGAAGCGCAGGTCTGGGTTCTGCAAGAAACTGGGCAATGTTTTCATGGCTGATGGCCTATGGCTGATGGCCTATGGCTGATAGCCGATGGTTGATGGCCGATGGTTCATCTGCTATCTGCCATACGCTATCTGCTATCTGCCATCCGCTATCTGCCATCCGCTATCTGCTATCCGTTTCGAAGCCTTCGGGGAAGGTCCGGCGCCACCAGGCTTCGTCCGGCTCGTACTGCTCGTCCTTCGCCCATTCTCTGATGGCAGCCAGGTCTTCCATGATGAGCTCCTCCTGCTCCAGGTACTGCTCCTCCTCGATCTCGCCGATCTCGTAGCGCAGTTGCAGCTCCATCAAACGGCTCTTGACGCGCTCTTCGTCGGTTTGCTCTCCCTCGACCTCCTCCTGGATTTTCTCGAACATCCACTTCGCAGACTGAAATGGACCGGTCACAGGTAAGGCCACCACCTTGCCCACTGTCTTGAGCAGTTGGTGCTCCAGCCAGGAGGTGAAGAACAGACGCGCCTGTATCTCCACCAGAGTCCTGGCGGTCCGGCGTTCCAGCTTTGCCCTGATCCTGTCAAAGAGCCATGAAGCCATAGACATGGTCAGTCTTCTCCAGTTAATAGCCCGCTTTGCTCCATGGCCTACGACAGATGGCAAGTGGCAGATAGCAAGTAGTCCTTGCCATCAGCTATCAGCCATCGGCCACTAGCTAGTTTCCGGTGCAAAGTGGGGCAGACTTTCCAGTCTGCCGGTCAAGCAGGCTAGAAAGCCTGCTCCACACGCCGGTTTGCACCGAGAACTAGCCTAACTGGGCTCCTCGACGGGGATCACACCCTTGCCGCCGCAGGCGCCACAGCTCAGCCGGCTGCGGTAGTAGACCCCCGTGCCCAGGCAAGCGGGGCAGGTCTCGTAGGGCTCCTTGACGCGCACGGTCCCCTTGCCGCCACAGACGCCGCAGTTGGAGAGGGGCGACAGAACCTTGAAGGGGTCTTTGCCCGTGCCGCCGCAAAAGGCGCACTTGATCTCCACCCACTTCGCTGTGGCCAGTCTCCTGACCGTGCCACTTACGGCTGCCTTTTGTGTCATCCTTGCACCTCCTCGCTCCCAGCCAGCGCTACGCCGGCACCACGCCCGCGCCGCCACAGGTGGTGCAGTAGAGCCGCAGTTCACCCGTCGGATCCATGCCCAGCCCGCCGCAGGTGGGGCAGGTCGTCGTTGGCTCCTCGACGTGGATCACACCTTTGCCCTTGCAGGCGGTGCAGGTCAGGCGGCTGCGGGGATGGATGCCCGTCGCCCCGCAGAAGGCACAGGGCACGTATGGCGTCTTAACCTGTACCTGCCCCTTGCCGCCGCAGACCCCACAGGCCGACAGCGGCGACAGGATCCTAAAGGGATCCTTGCCGCTGCCCTGGCAATTGGCGCATTGCACCGTTGCTGTTGCCTTCTCGGTCATTCTTGGCCTCCTTATGCACATAACGTGATGCGTGATGCGTGAACCGCCAATCACGTTTTGCGTTTTACGACTCTACTGAAAAAGGTCTTCCGTACCCAGATGGCGGGACATGCGTGCCCCCGGATGCTCACTTTTCATGGCACGTTCCCCCAATTCGGGTTGTTTTTGGCGTCAAAGTGGGACGTTGGCCCCGCCGGCTTGATCATCTTGGCGTTTTTTCAGAGGAGTCGTTTTACGTTTCAGGTTCTACGTTTGCTCGGCCGCTACTACTCCCTTGCCCGAGCAGGTGGTGCAGGCCAGGTCATATTCGATCCCAGCTCGCCCCGTTCCTCCGCAGGCCGGGCAGGTCTGCCGTCGCTCCGGCACCGTCACCACTCCCTTGCCCTTGCAGGCAGTGCAGGTCAGCCGGTGCATGGCATGTTTGCCGGTTCCCCGACACAGGGCACACGTCACATATGGCTCCTGCACGCGCACCGTCCCCTGGCCACCGCAAACAGCGCAATTGGACTTCGGATGCGGGATTCCGAAGGGGTCTTTGCCCCGACCCCCGCAATAGCCGCACTGCACCGCTACCCGCTCGCCCCCTCTAACGGCGATTTTTGCTGCCATGTTTCTAACCTCCTCAAGTTTGCTCAAGTGCTTTTCATCTCTCAGACCTCGAATTGACGAAGATAACGAGACGCTGAGGGTGGATCAGGCGACGCCTCCTCCACCTATCTCTCCCTTTTTCACAACTTCAAGTTCCTCTTCTGCTTCCTCCCAATGTATGACCAGTTCCACAAAGTTGAAGGGGGGCACAGGGCCCACATACTTGAACATCATCCTGTCGCCGTATTTGGCGTCCAATTCGCTGACCTGGCGGTCAAATTCCTCGATCCGCGACCTGTGGACCAGGAAGGCGGCGTTGAGGACCATCATATCCATGAGAATCTTGTTGGTCTCGTACCTCTCGGCCAGGGGGCTCAGGGCGCGGGCCACGAGGCGGGCATCCATATCTCTCTTGGCCTCGATGGCATCGTTGATCAGGGTGCCAAGCTCTATTCTATCGTAGTGGGAATGGCGGTGGGTGGCAAGGCGGTCTCGCATGCGACGTACTTCCCGGTTCTCCCTGACGATATCCTGGAAGAGGCGCTCCTTCCTCCAGAAAACTTTCAACCCCTGCTCGTCCTTCTGCTCCATCTCCCTCAGCACTTCCTGAAGCTCTCCGTACCTTCTCCGGAGCAGAGCCTTGATCTTTTCCCCGGCGGTGCTTTTCGTGGACTTGGCTATCGTATCGAACCTCACAGGGACGACGGGGCGGCCCTCTTTCATCACCTCCTCACAGACCAACTGATGGCTCATGGTATGCGCCCGGCTGGTCTCGTATTCTTCCAGGGGTGAGTCGCTGCCCGCAAAGGCGAGGTCAAGAAAGGAGATGTTGTAGACCTCGTCGCCGCGCCCACCAATCCCCTTCACGGAGAGATTGAAGGGGTTCTCGTCGTGGCTCCTGGTCAGGCAGTACAGATAGACCATCCTTTTGTCTTTGGTCCTACTGTTCACTGATTATCTCCTCGCGCCAATATCCAATACCCAGTATCTAATACCCAGTATCTAATACCCAGTACCCAACTGTACCCCAATCCACCGGAATCCGGTCATTGAAACAGGGTTTCCCCCCCCATGCGCCGGACGGTGATCAGCATACTCTCCTTGATGGCCGCCGGCCCGAAGCTGCAGCGATACCCCTCGCCCCCTTTCCTGGCCGTGATCCCCTGCGCCACCGCCTGCCCCAGGCAATAGCCGGTCAACAACTGATAGGCGGCGGCGATCTGGGCAAAACGCTCTCCTGCCTGTGCCTCGGCAGACAGGTCGGCGACTTTGTCGCCAGGCTGAGCATCAGGGTGGTGCTCCTGAGCCAGTCCATAGTAGGCCCGCTTCACCTCAATCAGGCTGGCCTCCTGGCCCACACCCAACAGCTCCCGCGCTCGCTTGATCTCCTGGTAGGTCATGGGCCGCACCTCGACGGTGCTGAAGCTGTAGGGGGGCAGGGGCCCGATGCGCCGGAAGTTCAAGCTGCCGCCCAGCTTCTCGTCCAGATCGTCGAGCCGCTGGTCAAACTCCTCCATCTGTCCCTTATGGAGCAGGAAGGCCACGTTCATCACCATCGCGTCGTTCAAAAGGCTGTGCTTCTGCAGGTCCAGAGCGCAGCCGGCCAAAACGCTCAGCGCCTCCTGCTGGTGATTCTCACGCCGGCGATTGAGAGACTCGTAGACCATCTTGCCCACTTTGATCCTCTCGGGCGTGCTTCGCAAGCGGGACATGCCTCCGATCCTGGCCTTCAGTTTGGCGATCGGCTCCTCGGCGGAGATCTCCTGCAAGACAGAAGAGATGTCCCAGGTGGCCACCACCTCCACCTCGACCTTGTCCTCAATGACCGCATGGGCCTCCTGGAGAGCGAAATACCCCTGCCGCAAGATGGTCTGCACCTCATCCCTGTCCTTGGCCACGGTGCCAAACTTCATGGGCAGGACGGTGAAGCGTTTCATGACCTCTTCGATCACCGCCTGATGGACGGCCAGGTCACGCACTATTCTTTCTTTGTCCTTGATGGCCCTGTAATCAACGGGGGGATAATCGCTGACCACCGCCGCCAGGTCACGGTAGGGCACGGTGTGGACCTCGTCGCCCCGGCCGCCGATCCCTATGGGGCCGAAGCCCACCGCCTCCCCGCTGGCGATCACGCCGTAGATGTATGTGATGTCCTTGGTCACGGTAGGATCCTCCTCTCACGTTTCACGCTAAACTCCCTGGCGATCATCCGCGTGGTCTCGTCCAGCTTCCGCATGGCCTGCTCCACCTTCTCCATATCCGTATCCATATCGCCTGTCCGTAGCGACCGGCGCAGGGCGTCCACCTCGCTCCTCACCCTGCTCTGGATCGCCGCTGTCAGTCTGTCGCCGTAGCGCTCCACCGTCTTCTCGGCCTGGTAGGCCATGCTATCGGCGCGGTTGAGGGTCTTGATCCCCTGGCGGCGCTGCCAGTTCCGCTCGTCGTGCTCTTTGGCCTCAGCCACCATGCGCTTGATCTCCTTCTCCGAAAGGCCGCTGGAGGCGGTGATGGTGATCTGCTGCTCCTTGCCGGTGGCCTGATCCTGGGCCGTGACCTGCAGGATGCCGTCGGCGTCAGTCTTGAAGCTGACCTCGATCCTCGGTTCGCCCCGTGGCGCGGGGGGAATGCCGTCCAGGATAAAGCGGCCCAGGACCGTGTTCTCTACAGCCATGACCCGCTCACCCTGCACCACCACGATCTCCACGCCGGTCTGATTATCCTTGGCCGTGCTGAAAAGCTGACTCTTGCGCGCCGGGATGGTGGTGTTGCGCCGGATGATGGGGCTGGCGATGCCCCCCTTGGTCTCAATACTCAGGGTCAGGGGAGTGACGTCAATGAGCAGCAGGTCTTTGACCTCGCCGACGAGAGCGCCAGCCTGAATACCGGCTCCCAGACCGACGGCCTCCTCGGGATTGAGCTCCATGACCAGCAGTTTGCCAAAGGTGCTTTTGATCTTCTCTCGCACCGCCGGCATTCTGGTCTGCCCTCCCACCAGGATGACTTCGTCAATGTCCGTTGCTTTGAGTCCGGCGTCGGCCATGGCCTGCCGGCAGGGCTCGACGGTCCTTTCGATCAGTCCCTGCACCAACTGCTCCAACTGCGCCCGGGTGAGGGTCACGTTGAGGTGTTTGGGCCCGCGGGGCCCCTGGGCAATGAAGGGCAGGTTGATCTCGGTCTGCAAGCGGGCCGAGAGTGCGATCTTGGCCTGCTCGGCGGCCTGTCTCACCCGTTGCAGCGCCATCTTGTCCTCTCGCAGGTCAATGCGCTGCTGCCGCTCGAACTCGTCGCAGAGCCAGTCCACGATGCATCGGTCGAAGTCATCGCCGCCCAGGTGGGTGTCGCCGTTGGTGGAGAGCACCTCGAAGACGCCAGCGAAGAGGTCCAGGATGGAAATGTCGAAGGTGCCGCCGCCCAGATCGTAGACGGCGACGGTCTCCCGTCTCTCGGGCGGGAAGTCGTAGGCCAGGGCCGAGGCGGTCGGCTCGTTGAAGATGCGCAGCACCTCCAGCCCAGCGATGCGGCCGGCCTCTTTGGTGGCCTGGCGCTGGCTGTCGTTGAAGTAGGCGGGCACGCTGATCACCGCCTGGGTGATCGGCTCACCCAGGTACGTCTCGGCATCCCGTCTCAGTTTCTGCAGGATCATGGCCGAGATTTCCGCCGGAGGGTATGCACGGCCGTTCAGCGATACCCAGACGTCGCCGTTAGGCGCGGCGCTCAGCCGGTAGGGCACCAGCGCCTGATCATACTGCACGGTTTTATCGGCCAGCTTGCATCCCATGAAACGCTTGATGGAGAAAACGGTGTTCTCGGGATTGGTGATCGCCTGTCGCCGGGCCACCTTGCCCACCAGCCGTTCGCCGTCTTTGCCGATGGCCACGACCGAGGGGGTGAGACGGTCGCCCTCGGCATTGGGGATCACCATGGGCATGCCCCCCTCCATCACTGCCATCACCGAATTCGTCGTGCCCAGATCAATGCCGATGACCTTGCTCATAACCCCTGACCCTTGATTCTGCAGTCAAAAAGGGGCCAGCGCCATCTCCGACGAGCCTAGCCCCCAATCGATTGCAGATTGCGGATTGCGGAACACCCGATTGCGGAATGGGAAATCCGAAATCCGCATTCCGAAATCCGAAATAGAATATTCTGAAATCCGAGATTCCTTTAGCGCAGGCTCAGTTCCCGTTCCGCGGCCTGGATGGCCGGCTCCAGGGTAGCCAGCAGCGCCCGCCGCTGGTTGTTGATCTGGGCCACGCGGCCCTCGATGCGCCGGGCCCTGGCCGTCCACATCTCGTATTGCTTCTGCAATCGCGCCTCTTCCCGCTCCAGGTTGTCCAGTTGCTGGTAGATGTTCTCTTTGCCGGTGAGGTGGCGGATGTTGCCCTGATGAGGGATGTCGTGCGCCGAACGCACACTGTCGCAGTACTTGAGTAGCATCGTCAATCCTCCTCTTCTGGAAGTTGGATGTTGGAAGTTGGATGTTGGAGGTTCGATCATATCCAATTTCCAATCTCTAATCTCTAATTTCTACTGGGTCTTGCCGATGAGGTCCAGCAGGATGTCGCGCCGCTCCCGGTTCGGTTTGCCGTGGGGGTTCAGTTCCCGCGACAGCACGTCCATACAGACCTGGCCGAAGCTCAGCCCCCCGCCATTCTCCTCCTGACGGGCCATGATCGTGCCGATCATGATGCAGTTGCGCACGGTGGGGCCGGTTTCGGTCGCCTCGCGGAAGCCACGCACCACGTCCACGATCCGCTCCGCCAGGCCATCGGAAACCCCCGTGCGCCCCCGGATGATCACCAGTTCCGTCGCCCGGTCGAAGTGGCTGATGTCAATGGTGATCATGCGGTCCGCCAGCGCCTCCTGGCTGGGATGCACGCCGGCGTACTCGGTGGGGTTGCTGGTGAAGATGGCCCGAAAGTCGGGGTGGATGCGCAGGTAGCCCTTCTTGCTCTTGATGGTGGGCAGGATCAGGATGCGCTCCTCCAGGACGGGCAGGAAGACGTTGTTGGCCTCGGGCCGCGAGCGGCTGAACTCGTCGTAAATGAGGGTGTAGCCCTGCTGGCAGGCCATGGTGAGCCGGGCGTCCACCCAGCGGTAGTCCACCCGGTCCTCGGTCTTCATCACCGAGTGGATAAAGTTGTCAATCACCCGCTTGCGGCTGTAGCCGTGCTCGCCGCCGACGAGATCCGAGGTGGCGAACTCGTCGTCGCCTACCAGGAGCATCATCGGCCGGCCGATGCGCTGGGCCAGTTGCAGGGCCAGGGTGGTCTTGCCGCAGCCGGTGGGCCCGCGGAAGTGGATGGGGAAACCGCTCTCGACGTAGGCCGTGGCCCGGTCCAGGAGGCTGCTGATGAAAGCGGTCTCCACGAAGTCGGCACGACCCAGGGCATCCATGCCCGGCGCGCCGGCCTCTGGCACCGGCAGACCGGCCGTTCGCGCCTCCTGCACCATTCTCTGCGCTCTCAGGTCGCCGAGCGCTCCCACTTCGGCATGTCCTCCCCGGGGCGCTTGCGGTCGGATAGTTGACATAGTTTTCTCCTTTTCACGCTTCTGTTACTGGACACTTATACGGCCAGTCTTTCATCACGAATGGCACGAATAAGCGAAATTCACGAATCATTAGGATCTCGGAGGTTTCCGGCAGTGCCTTTGCCGCCAAAGTTGCCTTGATTATCTGGTTGGTTTGCTGGCGAGATCGCGGCTGAAAACCTCCGAGGCCTGGATCGCTCTCCTGAGTTGACACTCATGTTTGTCTATTCGTGACATTCGTGATCAAGAACTGTCCGCTGGTGAATTCACATTTCATGCTTCACGTTCGTGCAAGAGAATGGCGGACCCTGCACAGTAGCCCAGCAGGCTCTTCCTTCGGGCCGGAGGCCCTCAGCAGGGCCCAACCACCCTCCTGCGATTCGCCAGTTCGCTCAGATCAGGTCACTGGCCTGGGCGATCCACTCGTCCACTCTGGCCAGTCGGCCGAAATCGCCCAGCCTGTCTCGTAGTTCAGCGGGCGAAGCCTCGGCTAACCGAGCGTAGGTTGTGAGGCCGAACTCGTTCAGCCGCGCCTGCATACTCGCACCGATGCCCCGGATGGCCGTCAGGTCGTCGGGAACCACTTCCCTCACTGGCGGCGGTGGCGGTGGTGCTGCCTTGACCGGCGGTGGCGGTGGTGCTGCCTTGACCGGCGGTGGCGGCGGTGCTGCCTTGACCGGCGGTGGTGGCGCAGCCAGGTGCTCCCGCCAGGCTTCGCGGGCCCCTTTCATCTCGGTCGCATACTCCGCCATGAGGGCGGCGGTGTCGGCCTTGAGCGTTGCCCTGTCGGCTGCCAGCCGCTCCCACGTCTCCCGGGCCATGGCCTGATGCGCGGCGTCGTACTCAGCGAACATACGGGCCACCTCGTCTTTGCGGGCCGCATCCAGGTTCTGGAGTTCAGCCATCAGTGCGGCGTTGTCACCCTCCAGCCTAGCGTGAAGCTCCGCAGCCATGGCTTGGTGCGCGGCGTCTAGCTCGGCCAGTTGGCTGGCCACCTCGTCCTTGCGGACCGCGGTGCCGGTGGCCAGTTCATCCACGAAGGCAGCGGTGTCGGCTTTCATGGCCGCTTTGTCCTGGGCCAGCCGCTCTCGTGTCTCCTGGGTCATGGCCTGATGCACAGCGTCGTACTCGCTCAGTGTGGCGGCGGTCTCGCTCTTGCGCGCCGCAGTGCCGGCGGCCAACTCGTCCACGAAGGCTGTAGCGTCGGCCTTCAGGGCCGCTTTGTCCTGGGCCAGCCGCTCTCGTGTCTCCTGGGTCATGGCCTGATGCACAGCGTCGTACTCAGCGAACGTGCGGGCCACTTCGTCTTTGCGGGCCGCGTCGAGGCGCTGGAGTTCAGCCATCAGGGCCGCGTTGTCGGCGTCCAGGCTGGCGTGAAGTTCCGCAGCCATGGCCTGATGCGCGGCGTCGAGCTCGGTGATCATGGTAGCAGTGTCAATCTTGAGGCCGAGGATCGCGACTGTCCTGGCTTGCTGTGCGGCCACAAGCTCCTTGCCCAGCATTCTCATTTCATTAGCAGTAGGCATACTGTTTCACCTCCTTTCCTTACTGATCGCTATCAACACGTCCCCCGCGGGGACGGTTAGCTTCCAGAAGGTCTATACTTGCCGGCGGGACGAGAGCCGAGGCCGCGCTTCTCCCCTGGTCGGGGCTGGCGGGAGGCCTCGACTTCGTCACCGGCAAACTCTCCGTGTTTCGACGGTTGGGTCAGATGCTTCCTACGCTGGCGGTGCGGCCAGTGGGGTCAAGCCGATGGCCTCCGCGTACTTGAGGAAGGTGTCCACCCCGGCGATCACCACTCGGGCCTCCACGGCCAGCAGCTCGATGCCGACCAGGGAGAGGCGCACCCAGGCGTCAACCACGATGCCCTTGTCCAGGATGCGATCAATCACCTCAACCAGACTCGAGGATGCAATTGCCTTTTCGACTGCCATTTCTATTCACCTCTTTGCAT
>Ga0075114_10000895_pt1 | contig 17104 bp, 17 predicted proteins | sample AntAceMetag02UKM_FD_69784 | JGI IMG/M metagenome (GOLD analysis project Ga0075114, IMG submission 69784) | Saline lake microbial communities from Ace Lake, Antarctica - Antarctic Ace Lake Metagenome 02UKM | ecosystem: Environmental > Aquatic > Non-marine Saline and Alkaline > Saline | place... | reverse complement strand
GATCCAATTTTGCTTTTTGGTGCTGACAACTATTTTTACAGCCGTTCCTTCTTCAATTTTACTACCAGCAGCTGGATTTTGAGAAATAACAGTATCTTCGTTTTTAGTTTTATCTAATTTAGATGTGATTTTAGTATCAACCGATAGTTTGACTGCTGTTAATTTGTTTATAGCGTTACGTAAAGACATGTCTTTTAAATTGGGTACTACAACACCATGATCAGCAATTGTTAACGCCACCTCGGTTTCATTTGAATTAACGCTGGTTTCTGCTGCAGGTGACTGGTCAAGTACCGTTCCAGCAGGTTTTGATAAGTTAAATTGAGGCTCTTTTTTAATTTTATTGAAACCTTTAGCCCGAAGACGATCTGCTGCACCTTTAAAAGTCATATCAATAACATCTGGCATTAGGGTGGCAGAATCAGCTAATATCAGCATAATCTCCGTTTTACTGATGTCTTCCTTTGATCCCGCTACCGGTGTTTGTTCCAACACTGTATTTTGTGCTTTTGAAACATCAAACCGAGTTTCAAATTCAATTTTGGTGAACCCCAAATTTTCAAGATCTATTTTAGCCTGTTCGAACAGTTTACCCGTAACATCGGGGACTCTCTCCAAAACGAGCTGCTCAGTCCCACCTTTATTCATATTGCTTATCACTACATAACCGATACCCGCCAGTATTGCTACGACTAATATACCCAGCAGAACCCATACTATCCACATTTTAGAGCTGGGCTCCGGTTTCGGCTCTGAATCCTGCACAGGAATCCTAACTTCAACAGCACCACTTTCAGTATATTCTTCATCAGAATTTTCAACGTTGTAAACCAGTAATTTTAATTTGTACTCTCCTGTATCTGCATTTTCAGCGGAGACCATAACGGTGAACTGATCTGTTGCATTAACATCAAGTTTTTTTTCCGATTTACCTTCCAGCCTATACCAGGATTGTTGTTCCGGGTCATCAGTGACAACTTTTGCAGCGACTCGTAACGAGGAAGCACTGGTATTAGTGATGTTAAACTGAATTACAGCTTGTCCATTTTCATCACAGGTTACTGAATCAGAGGATTGTGTTATTTCAACTATTTTAGCCATGATTATTTACCTTTTTTAAGAACTGAATTTTAGATTGTAAGTAACATAAGCAGGTTTTTCCTGTTCAATAATTCTTTCAATAAGAGTTTCATACTTTTTTGTGGCCTCAGGCGCCGTGATCTGAATATGAAAGGGAATTGCATCTCCATTTTCAGATACAACATTTTCATTAATTTTAAAACCCTTCTCACCACTGGCAGTTTCAAGAAACAACTGTAGACCCATCGCTGTTCCCCTTAATTTCGAAAACTTGGAAGCTGATATAATTAATTCACGTAAACGTCCACTTCCTAAACTCTGGAATACGTTGTTGTCGGCTATAGTTTGATTCTGAAACGATGGAAAAAAACGGTCTAAATCAACCCAACTGGCCAATAAGGGTAGAAAACGTTCCGGCGTAGTGTATGGATTAAAATAATCTGGAATTTGTTGCAAAACCTCTTCTGCTGGTTCAGTCATTGATTCCATGACTTTTAATAACGCATATAAAGGAGAATCCTTGTGATCAGTTCTCTGAAATACTTCGGGTAATAATTGCTTAATTTCTAGATGCTTCATTTTCTCTAACAATTTCTATTTCATGATTACCCGAATAAAGCAACCAATTAGAAGGAATTCTGACCTCATCGTTATATTCTTTTTGAGAACACTTTGAATAATGTAATCCGGCATCCGAACTTCGATAGATACCTTTAACACTACCAGCCATGATGACATTAGACTTTTCATTAGCGCTAACAACATCAACGGTCTCTAATTTTTCCACGTCTCTCAATGGAAGGCCACATTCGGAAGCGTTAAGCGTTTCCCAGGCTGGATGACTTTCATCAGAATCCAGCCTTAGCACACCTAATCGATAGGAAGCTGCTAATACTAATGAGCCAAGAAACGTCAATGATTTGCAGCCACCTGCTCTCCAGTTTTGGGCATAAGCTTCCCAGTTGTCAATTTTTTTGCTTGAATCGGATAAACTCCAGCGAAAACAACCTTTCCCCTGATCTGTACCGGGGGCAGCAATACCAGCCCATAGATATCGATGGGGACCACTATGTTGTACAGCCAGAACTTCAATTAATTCTCCAGCAAGTCCAATATTTTTAAAACTGTTGGGTTTCCCCCCTTCTGATGATAAATAAATACCTTTATTCTCATAACTTGCAACAGCAACAAAGGTTTTTCCTCCACTGCAAGCAGAAACAACAATGGCTCGAAAGCCTAATTTAGGAAAGTCAGAATCGATGAGTAACGGAATGGGGACTGCACCGTCCGTCAGATTCAATTCATAAATACCATTTTCAGTTGCCATAATAAGAAAAGGTAGTCCATCACGATCAAGCCAGGTAATATCTTCAACAGAAAATTGAATTCTTTGAGCGAAACTCCAGGTTTGTCCACAATCTTTGGAAAGATGGATAGAAGAAATTTTCTCACTGTTTTGAGTAATGACAACGACTAGACCTGAATGGCTAACACTACTACACGATTTCTTTGGAAAAGATTTAATAAATTCTATTTTTTCTTTTTGAAACTGGGATATTAATTCCCAGCTATATCCATTATTTGTTGACCGAAATACTCTTTCATCACATCCTGAATACCAGGTATCTGGCTGAAATGAGTCCGTATTAATGTTTTTAACTGCTTTTTCCGGCACATCATCGACAATCATTTGCATTGCGTCTACTGAAAGTACAGCGGGTTCGGAACCTATAATTTTATACACATCCCATGCTTTTAAACTTTGTCCAAATGGCCATGGAGATTGGATTTTAGAAAATAAGTTGACTGGACAAATATGACTATAAAGTTCATTTAAAATACGTTGCTTAACCTGCTTGGCATCTTCTTCACGCCGAATAATCACTCTGGCTTTTATACTGACTTTTTTATAATTTGCCCAGTTGACCACACAATGTGTTCCTAAGGGTCTCCGACTTTCGAGAGCATCCCGAATTTGACTAAGAACAGAGTTTTCATGTAGAGACTGCAGCATCTTGGCATTAATTGCATGCAATTGTTCTGACTCAACATTTGTTTCCGGAACCAGCGTAATTTCAACCGTACCCGGCGTTGCATGAGTCCACAGCTCGGCCTGTGTAAATGCTTTAGCTCGGTTCACTGCACCTGAACTTTGAAAAGCAAGTAGTTCAAAATCTCTGGCTGTTACCGCGCGGCTTAAAGAATGTAAATCTTGCGGCCCTCTGTGCAATGCATTTTGCAAAGATTCACTATTTCTGCCTCCAGATGCAGGTTCTGGGTTATTTACTGAAATACCTGGAATAGTATCTTTCATTACAGTTAATGAATTAGCCGGAACATTCCCCAATGCCCCTCCCCCATGTCGATACCAAATACGAATTTCATTATTGGCAGGTGGGATTTCTGCCAATGCCTCAGGGCTGGCTTGTATTAACCCCGCTACATCAATAGTCCGCAAAGAAGGTGCAAATGTGATCGTACCCGCTTGGCGATCGGCGGTATAAACGAATTTATTAGAGCCACAATCTGCGAAATTAGCTACTTCACGCCAGATTCGATAAGTTTTATTATTGTGCTTGATCGCTTCTGAATGCGTCTTTAGTTGATCCTGAGGGGTTTCAACGCCGACTATCAAAGATAATTTATCTGAAGTTGGCGCAATGATTGGCGGCCGATTGACCTTCAGAGTGAGCCCAGGTAATCCGGAGCCATTGCCTGCATGTTCGGCTTCATAATAATCACAATGATAGGCATAAGTTTGGACACTGGTTTTTCCAGCAGGAATAACTGCAGTTTCAGCCAGGGTAAAAACTGGAGCCTCTTTCCCGGATGAACTGTTTGCCATTGTGATGCGTGTTCTGTTTGGAATTTCAATGGCCTGAGCTTGAGCTTTACTGACACTGAATTGCAACATGACTCTGGCAGCAGATGGCGGAGTCAGTTTTACGCCAATGAGTCTTAGAAATTCTATATAGGCTTTTTCAGGAACCCTGTTGAGCCGAAAAATCATAGTTTCGGTCAAAAATGCAAAGGCTTCCAGTAGCACGATACCAGGGTCACCCGGTGAAAGATCATTCCAGTCAGGACATTGCTGTCTGATTAGGCGTTTAGCGTCTTCTACCAGATCCAAAAAGGTACGATCATCTAAATTAGGCGATTGCATGGTCATTAAATTTCGGCTCCCATAAGATGATAAGCAATGCTCAATTGATCAGTTTGTTGTAGATGTCTAATCCGGTAATCAAGAATAATGTTCATAATGCTTGGATCTTTTTTACTCGCATCGGCATCAATGTTTATGATTTCTATACGTGGCTCCCATTGTTGTAAAGCGACTCTGACATAGTGTATGGCAAGGCCGTGAGTAGTCGCATCATTGAGCATAAAAGCCAGTTGTTGCAAATTGCAGCCATATTTGGGACGCATCACTCTTTCGCCCGGTATCGTTGATATTAACAGAAGAATGGATTGGCGGATGGATTCTGCGCCTGCAACCATGCCAACTTTACCATTTGGTGCTGTTTGAATTCCGGCCCCTGAAGCTAAATGATCAAAGTCAGGGTGAATAAACTGCCACGTATTAAATTGTTGATAATTCATCAGATCTCCGAAACAAGTCGTTGACCTGAACTGTTTACTTTATACTTTACCGTGCCAGGAGGCGTACCATCAGTTAAACCGCTAATAGTCGATAAACAAACACTTTTACCATTGATGCGTATAAAAGATGAGTAACCTTGCGTGACGGCTAAAGTTTTAGTACAAGGTTTTATTGATGGGCCAACATTAGGACAACCTGCAATGGTTCTATTTTCCGGGTTATTTTTAATCAACACACGTCGATGATTAATCCTCACGAAATTCTGGGATATCGTATTAACAACAATTCCCAGTTCATGGGAACAAACCAAAATTGCATTTTCTGTAAGCCAGTGCATTATGCTTCCTCAAAATCAATTTTTTTGCCTCGGAAAGTAATTGATCTTCCTGGGGCATCAATATCCAAATTGGTTTCAGAATGAATCATCATATTGTTTTCTGAAAGCGTCACAAAACTGCCATTATTGTGAGTAATACTTATTTCTTCAGGTTTCAGACTGATGTTGTGTCCTGTTGCTGTTGCTATTTTTATTGATACCTCAGCATCATCCATCAATATCTGTTGATTTCCCGCAGTTTTAGTCACATAACGTTTAACGACTCCCTCTTCAACAACAGAAACCGGCAAGTCCTTCTCCCCATAGATTCCACCTAGTATTATTGACTGGGCTGGCTCTCCATTGATCATCAGCAGAAGCACATGATCGCCTATATCTGGCAGTATCAGCTGACCTTTGTTAGACCCCGCACCTGCAGATAATACTTCTAACCATTCAGTTTCAATATTATTATAGGTGGGTAAAGTAACTTTGACCCGAGCCATATTTTCAGGGTCATCTACTTGCGAAACCACACCTATAGTCGAGTTTTTATTTTGTCTTGTGTTATCTAAAATGGGAGGAGTTGTCTTGATTTCAGAAATATAGCCTTTTTCACTATCGATAGTGTGAGTGACCTCTGTCAACACATATTCACCTTCCAGCGCCTTTGCAACGCCCAAAACAGCAATACTAGAGCCAGGAATTAAAAAAGGGTTTCCTTCTGCAACGCCCCACAATGTTATTTGTTGTGCTGTATGCCTATCCATTTCCTTCTGTGCAACTATTTCAGCCTGGTTGTCATTTTGAATATTATGATCCACCAGAGTCCGTTGTCCATCTGTAGCAAAATCGACAGCATCAATGTGTATACGACGACTGTTAACTGCAACTTCAGGCGCTTGCGCGGTACGGGTATGATGTACAGTTCGCTGCATATCCCAGCCTGTGGCTGATACAGATGTTGTTACTGTTTCTGCATTAATGGAAAACCTGACTTCAAATAAATTTTCACCCAGTATTAACGATTCATTAACCCTGATGCCTTCAAGTGTAGTAATTTGCAGGCTATTCTCATTTAAAAAAAAATATTGACCGTATTGTTCACTAATTTCATGCAAAAGCTGTAAATCTGATTGATTATATTGAAATAACCGGGCTATTTGAGGGGTACTATCGCCTCCCAGCACCTCAATTTCAAGGTCTTGTGTCAACTCTTCAGCTAGCTGGTTTAAGTTAACTTGTACATGAGTACGAACGGGCTGGCGTTTACGTAATTGATGAAGCAAGTCGTATGCTCGTATAGAAATTAAAGCACTGACAGGTGTGGCGTAGACTAAATCAACTGCAGTAATTTGTCCGTAAAATAAAGGTTTATCTTTGTTTTCTATGTTTATTTGTATCAGGCTGCCAACTTTTGAAAAGACTTCCGACAGAAACTGTTGATGTGCTTCCGGGATTTGTATTTCACATTGACTGGGCATGGATAAAATTTGTTTTACCTGAATCGCCTTTATTGTTTGTACGATTTCAGCAGACAGCACAACACCATCGATCTTGATTTCTACATGAGGAACAACCGAAATACTACTCATAGCTGAGGATCCTTCGAGTCGTCTAAATCATCCTGCTCCCCTTGTAACTGATGTTTCACCCAGTCCAGTGGATTTTCCAAATTAAGCTCGATTGAAATATCACGCCAAAAACTTGAATCACCTTTAAGTCGATCTGCTTTAAGGTCCACTCTTTCGAATGAATTATCCAACGTTTCAATTACTGAGTTAGAAACATCAAACTGGCTTTCCATGTTTGAAAATTCAGATCTGTTAACATTAAGGTCATCCAATAATGATTGACCTGTCTGGTTATTTCCCTCAAACAATACATCATTTTCAGTTAACATGGAATGAGGCTGTTCAAGCATTCTTATCATTTCCAAGCGCATCCAGCTGCGACGTGGCACACCTTCTGCTGTGAATGATTCCAGTTTCTCTGCGACTGCAGATATAACACCCGGGATATTCCAGCTTTTTCCCCATATAAAACGACATAAAGCAGGTCGGTACAAGCGATCACTTCGTTGATGATTTTCAGTCAAGTTCCAGATAGGTTTGGTTAAATCCCTGACATCTTCACTCACAATTGATGACCCACTTATTGATACATCAAAAACCAGATCCAGTTCTATGGTTGTCTGCCCTGCACCAGTAAATAACAAAGGGTTATCACCTTTGTCATTGGAACTTATTAAACCACTTAATGACTCGCGTGGACGTACACCCGACCTACGTTTCATGACAACTGTTTCTGGGTTAAGCATGCAACTCAACCTTTCATTTGTTTCTTCTACAAGAAATGTTATGCGTTCCAAAGTTTACCCCTTTGCTCTAAATCGCTCAGCAATTTAGACTCTACTTGATTCTGTGCTCGCCAGAAATCGATTGAATGAGGTTGAGTGTCTTTTGACTGTTGCCATTGTTGTTTTGGCAATTGTGGCCACCGGTCATCGGTTATCTCTTCTTTTTTTTCACGCTTAGCGCTGGACCATTTAATTGAACTAGACTGAGCTGATTTTGTTTTAATCCGTTGCTGATGGTTTTCAAAGCTAATAAGCTTATCTACAGCTTTGTTTAACGTTGCAGGCTGAATACCCTCTGTTTCCAGCGGTTTATCTTTGCTCTGCTTATTTTTGAGAGTATTGGACAAAACCTTATCTTTTTTGCTTGAAAACAGATTTTGTTGCTGAGTTTCTGAAACTTTAAAGTTTTTGTCTTCTTCATTTGCCGAAAAAGCCTGCTTATACCCTTCAAACCTTGCTTTTTCTATCTCATTACCCTGGTTAATCTGTTTTGTATTTGTCTTAAATGAGGACCTAGGGTAAAGATGAATTTTATTTTTACTATTTAACAGAGCATATTCAGTTAAGCCAGCAGTTTGCTTTTGAATGCTACTTGTTTGTTCACGGGCCTTGTCAATTATGGGTAAGCTTTCACTAGCCGTTTTCTGTGAACTTGGTTTTTTGTTTATTATTTGATCTTTAAATTTTTTATTGATAGCCAAGCCTCCAACAGTTGCTGCATCAATATTTGATGATTTGTCTGCTAATGTGGCATCTTTAGTTTTATTAATCGTTGTACTATTTTTAGTTACTGTTTTCTTGTTGAGCTTTAAAACTGATATTGGGGTATTTCGTTTCAAAAATGCTGAAGGCAGTGAAACTGAGTTTTTACTCTGCCTAAATAGTTTATTGATAGAAGCAAAAACTTTATCTGATTTTTTGTAAACGAATGGTTGTACAGGCTTTTGCTTTAATATATTTTTCTGGCGGTATGAGGTGTTTGATGTTGGTTGAATTTCAGTTTCTACCCTTCCAGCAGAGTGATCATCCGGTACATTTGTATAACTATCCTGTACAAGTAAATGTGGAGCTCCCTGCTTAACTTTTTCTAACCAGTGAAGTGGCGGTATTGCTCTCGTAGTGTTAGCAACAGCGTCCTCATCAGTTTGAGTGGAAAAATCCGGCTCATTTGCATAAGTATTTTGCTCAAGTAAATGTGGCGCTCCCAGCCTGACTTTTTCTAACCAATGCAAGGGGGGCGTTTGTATCGAATTTTCATCAGCAGACTCTTCTTCAAACTTGTCATCTCTGGGCAAATAACTCTCTATAACATTTGCATATTTGACTAAGGATTGGGCCACTCCCCCTAAGAAGCTATCAATCAGCTTACTACGCACGAGTAATGCCTTCATGTGCAAGCGACAAACTTTCTATGGCAACTTCATTGGCCATTGCATCAAGCTGAGCCCCTTTCCAATTACATGGCCAGGCATTGTCAAGATTCCAGCGTGTCACTTCTTCTTTTCCTTCCTTGTCTTTAAGTATGATAGAAACATTTTTTCTAACCACGTTTCCATTAACTGCAGTCATTAACCAATCCCACATTTGGGTCGAGTTTGTGAGCCCAAATTTCAAATAGAGATTGCCATAATCTGTTTTACCCACCAGCTTTCTAACAGAAGGGCTGCCCCCCCCTTCTCGAAAGGGTATAGTTTCAATAGACACTTCAGGTAATTCAATTGCGGTAAAACCACCTATAACCTCACCACCACAATCAAGTAAAAAGTGATATGCTCTGTAATAATCTGTTGCTTCGGCCATCTTAAACTCCTTATTCTACAGTTGTTTCTGTTTCACCAGACTTTTGCCCAATACGGAAAACTACAAACTCCGCTGGTTTTACCGGGCAGATACCTATTTCTGTAACTAATATACCGGCATCTCTGTTTTCAGCAGGGTTAGTTTCAGCATCACATTTGACATAAAAGGCCTGCTCTGGTGTTGCTCCCATGAGACCACCATCTCTCCATACCCGCATTAAAAAGGCATGAATATCTCGCTTAATGTTTTGCCAGGTATGATAGTCGTTGTTTTGGAAAACAGCCCATCGAGTACCTTCTTCGATAGATTCTTTAATCATGCAACAGTTTCGACGCACAGAAACATATCGCCATTCACTCGCTTCAGCTGCCAGTGTTCTGGCTCCAAACACACGAATACCATCATTGAATGAACGAATCACATTAACACCTGATTTATTCAGGCCACCGTGCTCGGCTTTTGATACATTATAAGTTAAGCCAAGTGCTCCTCTTATGACTTCGTTTGCCGGTGCTTTATGAACACCTTGAGAGGCATCTGTTCTAGCATAAATTCCAGCAATAGCGCCTGAAGGAGGAATATTGACAATTGTATTGGGTTGTAATGCATCCCTGCCTTTAAACCAAGGGAAATAGAATGCACCATAGCCATCATCAGAATTTCTAGGCCTAAGTCCTTTCTGTTTAGTCGTTGATGCTTTTTTGGGTTCGCTCTCCGCACTTTCACCCACATCTGCAGAAACAGTATTTATCCCTTTCAACTGATCAGTATTATCGACATGTTCAGGTGCATCCAGAATTGCAACTCTGTCGCCTAGTTTTTCACAGTGGGTAATCAGAGCATCTTGAGAAATGGCATCAACATATCCTGGCGCTGCAACAATAGCAATCTCGTCTAATATTTCAAATGCACATAAGCCACTACGGTCTCTTTCATCACCGGCAATTGTTCCTTTTGTTCCAATATTTACAACATAGCAACGACTACCACCATTATTAAAAAAGCTGAAAACTGCCTGACTCAAATGTGTGCTTTTGCTATCTTCAGTGACAAAGTATTTACAAAACTCAGACCAGTTATTACAAGCTGTAGCCTGATTAACCCTTTTATCACTAGCAGGTCCAAGTCCTATAAAAGCCGCTATACTGGTACCTACCATGCCTATTGGCTTATAATCGGAGGGGACTTCTTCAACGTATATTCCGGGTGTTTGATAACTTGGCATATTAAACCTCAAAAGTGTCTAGGTGGATCGTAATAGGTTCGTGTTGTGTTTCTGCAAAAGGAATGGAAATTAAAAACTGCTTGCCCTTAGCGTCAATTTTACAATTAAAACTTTTCTGGCTTGTCAAATCAGTGGCAATTAAAAAACAACCATTTTTATCGGTATAGGAAATTGTTTTCGAATGGTCTAATGTTATTTTTGCTGCTGAAATCGGTATATTGTTAGACCCTAAAACAATACCACCTAAATTTGTTAAGTTACCAATATCAATTCGTGGAGGCTTTTGTATTCTGGGGACTTGCTCTTCATTTCTTACTTTAATTAATTGCAATCGAATAATAAAATAAGGGAGCGGCACAGTTCCAAATGATTGCCAGTATTCCGAAGGCAAAGAATGAAAATCTACTTCGAAATCTGTCTGTTCTTTCGCAGCAAACAATAATTTTCCTAATGTTTGATGAGACTCCATTAGATTTTCTGATTGAACTGTCAGCAAATAGGATAAATTTACTTGAAAGGGTATTTCTCTAGCAACAGACGTAGGCATAGAGTTATCCAAATTAAATAGATAAACAGATACCGTAGGTTTATCGTCCATTTTTCCGGGGTGATTAAATGAAATCTGAAAGTTACTATCAATGACAGTAGCAATCCATTTTTTTAGGCGAAAATCAATTTCATCTATCATTTAAATCACCACATTTTTTCGCTTTTCAAAGTGAAATCACATTAAAAAAGAAAAAGTTTTTAATAATTAACTCGTTCTATATCTAGGGATATCTATCAATTCAAATTTTAGTTTATTACAACTAATTTAATCAGTATTTATCAATAAAAATAACCATAAACCAGCCTCTTTATTCTGAAAAAAATTATTTGCAATTAACTCCCCTTCACTTTTATCATCGGTACAGTCTAATGTCAATAACAAAATATTTGTATTAAATAAATAGGTAAGAGTTTATTAAAGCACGTACTTGCCCTATTTGTTAGAGTCTAATATTTTAATATTCAACATTATCAAGGCTTCAACATCTTTCACCGACTCAGCATAAGGCAAAGCAGTTAACAGCTGTTTCAAGTAGGCATAAGTTTCCAGTCTATCACTGTCAACCAGCACTGGATAGTGCTTATAGTCTCCAGAATGCTTAGGGTTGTTGCCAATCCGAAGTGTGCGAGTAATACCAATCCTAGAATATTTATATCCGAATAAATTAAGCTTATAACCAGCAAATATTTTTAATTTAACCTGAGTGGATAGCCATAGCACGCACAAGAAAATTACCATTAGAGTTGCAGGATTATAATTTTAGTGAACTCGCCCGGACAGAACAATATTCACAGCCCCGTATTCGGTGGCTTGGATTGTTTCATACCCAATAAGGCAGATCCTATGCAAAATTTGTGACCTTTTTATGTGTTCATGAGGCAACCGTAAAAGGTTGGTTAGGCAGATTTAAAGCCTTGGGCCTGGATGGGCTCAAAGAAGCGTCCCGAAGTGGAGTTAAACGAAAATTATCGGCTGATCAAGAAACAAAATTTAAAGAGGCAGTGATCGCTCTCCTGGAAGCAAGCGTTGGTGGGCGAATAACGGGGCATGATATCGGTCAATTATTAGAAGAGCAGTTCCAGGTATAATACTCCCTGACTAGCGTTTATAATTTCTTGGCCCAATTAGCTATTGTCTGGATAAAAGTGCGTGCAAAACATCCAAAACAAGATCACCGCCCAGGATGATTTTAAAAAAAACGTTGGTCAAATAGTCCAACGTTGAACGCCGGACCCTATTGATATAAAAAATGTTGAAGTTTGGTTTGAAGATGAAGCACGGGTAGGACTGCGAGGAGTCGTTACGCGAATCTGGGCAAACCAAGGCACATGCCCCCGGATCATTCGACAATAACAATTTAATGCAGCCTATCTATTTGGTGTCGTTTGTCCCGCTAATGCTAAAGCGGCTGGCATGGTTATGCTCAAAGCCAATACACAAAGCATGCAATATCACCTTGATGTGATTTCAGCAGGGGTCACTACTGGTAAACAGGCTGTCTTAGTCGTTGATAAAGCAGCGCGGCATTTAACGGAAAAACTTGAAGTCCCTGAAAATATGACGATTGTGCCACTTTCTCCTTATTCGCCAGAACTTCACCCAGTCGAACAAATTTAGCAGCTACAGCAACGGGATCTGGCTAATCGAAGTTTTAGAGATTATCAGCATCTTGTTGATGCTTGCTGTAAAGCATGCAATAAAGTTGTTGAGTGCCCTGGTAATATCCAGTTATTCTGCACCAGAAAATGGGCGGCATTAACATGAGTATTTATTGGGAGTGGTATAAGTTATACCTTTCTTTCCAATCCGCTTTCTAATGGAAATCATAATCGCGCCCCCATTGTGAAAAATTACACAAAATCATAACTTATCTGCTTAACATATGAGTTTTGATTAGTGGGTTTGGAATGTTAGCGCTTTGCAAACCTACGCATTTTTTTACACAATAACAAATGTTTAAATGCGCGTATTTGTACCATATGGAGCTTGATTGTGTGTAAAAAGCAATCACTTAAAAAATTAATCTTTATTAAATTTCCAAGCCATTGTTTTTTTTAAAGTAAAACTGGTGGCGATAGGTGGATTTGAACCACCGACCCCGGGGTTATGAATCCCGTGCTCTAACCAACTGAGCTATATCGCCATATTCAGATGAGTTAATTGACTAACAAACTCAGATAAAGAGCGGAAATTATAGCCGCTCTTTATCTGCTCGTCAATTATAAATTATACGTTAAAGCGGAAGTGCACAACATCGCCATCCTGGACAATATAGTCTTTACCTTCTAAGCGCCACTTGCCAGCGTCTTTTGCGCCCTGCTCGCCCCGGTACTTGACAAAATCATCATAGGAAATAATTTCCGCGCGGATAAAACCCTTTTCAAAATCAGTATGAATAACACCTGCAGCTTTTGGAGCAGATGCGCCCACAGGTATAGTCCAGGCCCTTACTTCTTTAACACCTGCGGTAAAATAAGTGGCTAAATCTAGTAATTTATATGCTGCTCGAATCACACGATTTAAGCCTGGTTCTTCAAGACCAAGGTCATCCATAAATTCTTGTTTTTCATCTTCCTCAAGCTGGATAATATCAGCTTCTATTGCTGCGCAAACAGAGACAACCATAGAGCCTTCTTTTTCTGCAAAGGCTTGCACTGCATCTAGTAAGGGGTTATTTTCAAAACCATCATCTTGTACATTGGCGACGTACATCGTGGGTTTTATCGTGAGTAAAAATAATTCTTTGATAGTCGCCAGCTCGTCTTTCGATAAGTCTAAAGAACGTACCTGCCCACCCTGGTCTAAATGTTTTATTATCTTTTCATACAGTGCTTTTTTTGCAAGCTCTTCTTTGTTACCTGTTCTTGCCGCTTTGCTAGATTTCAATAAGGCTTTTTCGACGCTGGCCATGTCCGCTAATGCCAATTCTGTATTAATGACTTCTATATCGCCAATCGGGTCAACTTTTCCAGCGACATGGACGACATTGTCATCTTCAAAACAACGCACTACATGAACTATGGCATCTGTTTCACGAATGTTTCCTAGAAATTTATTTCCCAGTCCCTCGCCTTGTGATGCCCCTGCCACTAAACCGGCAATATCGACAAACTCGATTGTGGTAGGCAAGGTACGCTCGGGATTTACGATTTCTGCCAGGGCATCCATGCGTACATCTGGCACAGGAACTATACCTACGTTTGGATCGATTGTACAAAACGGGTAGTTTTCGGCTGCGATTTCTGCATTGGTGAGTGCATTAAATAATGTTGATTTACCGACATTGGGTAAGCCAACAATTCCACAATAAAGTGCCATATTTTCTCTTGATTAATAAAGTTAAGGTTTGTTCACGGGCTTTGTGCCATTAAGTGAAGTGTATAATAGATAGACAAAATGCTGAGCGTTCCCATAAGCATCCCCACGCAGATGATGGGAAACAGAATCAGCCTTCTTTACCATCGATTCTTGCAGTGGTTAAAATCGGTGCATAAACAAAGGCAAACAATGCAAAAGCGGCCAACCATAATAAGGTCGATGCATAAATAATATCGGCATACCAGTTAGGCAATAGCACCGGAATAAACACTCTGATTAATGCGGCTAAATTAATTAACGCAAAGGCTATGGCCATTGCTTGTGATGATTTTAATACTCGTCCTGTATGACCTAGTGAAACTCGCGCCATCATGCCTAAAGTGATGACGCCTATTCCGCCTATGGTAAATGCGTGTAATGCCAGGGTCGGTTGAATAAGTTCAAGAGCGCCAAGGGCTGTCATGATAAAGCCGACTATAATCCAGGCATAGCCTATATAGAGCACCCATAATAATGGCACATACCAGATTCTGAATTCATACCAATCTTTCACTCTTAGTATATTTGTAACTGCAGCCAGGCTTGCAGCAAGCGCTAAAAAATAACCTGAAACTTGCATAATTGTTAATGCAAATACCAGTAGTGCCGAACCAATAGATAAACCATCATATAAGGGATTGCGTATCGTCAATGTGCCTGGTAGTCCTTTTTCGGTGAAAAATGGAAAAACACGACCGGCTATCACTAAAATCATTACGATGATCAGAGCAATGACTATTTGAAAACCTGTCCATGCACTTTGCTCCATCCAGCCTAATACTTCCATATGAATTAGCGCATTACCAAAACTCATTAGCAGTAGCAGTGCGATAAAAACATAGCCGCGCGCATATCGCGTGGTCATGATTGGCTTTAGCAGACAAAGAGCCAATACTGGTAAAAACAGAAAATCTATCAAAGCGATAAACTCATCGGCCAGTAATCCGGAATAAAAAGGTAAAATCCTGCCATAAACCCATAATAAAGCAAGGCTTGCCAGACTCGCGCCGGTGAGGGTTTCTTGCCCAGTCCAGTTTTTTACGGCAGTTAATAAAAAGCCAGAAATTACGGCTACGGTATAGCCCAAAAGCATTTCGTGAGCATGCCAATAACTATTGGAAAAAAAATAATTATCTACAACTAAACTGCCATCATATAAAGAACGCCACAAAACCATCAGGATTAAAGCAGATAGGCCTGACAAGGCAAAAAAAGTTCTAAATCCTAATGCAAAAAAAGGAATATTAAAGGGCTTGATATGATTCATAATTGATCACTATTCAGCATTTATGTACGGAAAATGCAGGCTATAACCTACATAATTATCTGGTTATTCTGGAAATCAAATTTAGCCTCCCCATGCAAAATACAAAGCTAAAGCTTTAACTCCATACAGCTTGATAATAACAGAAGGAAGCCACTGGTTTTTTACTGCTCTGCTAACCAGTTCAATTCATTTGCAGTAAAACCCGCTTTTAAGCGCATCTCAGTATTAAACGGGCCTTTTGGTTTGTTATTATTAAAATACTTTAAAAGCAAAGTTTTAAAAGTTTCTTCGGGGTCCAGCTGTTGCTCATGGCACTGTTGGTAAAACCATTCTGAGCCAAATAGCACATGCTGCTGCTCATCTTCCAGAATGCGTTGTAATATTTTAATCCCGGCCTCATCTTTCAATTGTCTAATTTTCTCTATCATCCCTGGTGTCACGTCAAGTCCTCTTGCTTCCATACATCGAGGGATAATTGTTAGTCGCGCCAGTAAGTCATGCGCCGTGTCTTGTGCATGCTCCCACAATCCCTGATGTGCAGGTAACTCACCGTATTCAATCCCTAGTTTGTGTAAATGACCACGGATCAAATTAAAGTGTATTGCTTCTTCTTGCGCCACCCTTAACCAGTCCTGATAAAATTTTTCTGGTAAACCTCGAAAGCGATAGAGTACATCCCAAGCAAGATAAATGGCAATAAATTCAATATGGGCCAAAGCATGGTAAAACGCTTGAATACCTCCGGGAGTGCCTAGTTTACGCCGCCGCATATAGCGAGGCGCAAGTAGTTCAGGCTTATCAGGAAAGCGAACATATTCTATCCCTTGCACTTCAGATAAAGAATCAAACTGTAAATCGCCTTGTTGATATAATTGCCAGGCTTTTGCCGTTAACTGTAACTTTTCATCAATATCTGCGTGATGCAGACAGGCTTCGGCAAAATCAAATACATTATTCATTTACACAGGAATTTCCACCCGAATCTTAATTATGTTCACATATTATAGCAAAGCATTAGATAGCGCACAGCTTATACTCTATTGTGTTTTGATTTACTGGCTCTCAGACCAATCGGCGCTACCAGCACCAATGTTATTCCAGCATCAGGATAAAATAATGCATGCGGGGGCTTATTTTATTATGGCTGCTTTAGCGCTACGTGTATTTCGACATGCGATATCATCCTTACCCTCATTACTTTTATCCAGTCTGGTATTTAGCAGTGTATATGGGATGCTTGATGAATGGCATCAATCATTTGTGCCAGGAAGAATGAGTGATGTTAATGATTGGCTGGCCGATTCAGTGGGCGCCTTTATATTTTTATGCGGATACTATTGGTACCGCTTGAGGTATTTCAACTAGAGTTGTGAAACTAAACATTTCCTAGACTTTGAATGTAGTGGAGCACAAAGCACATCATTCGCAAAATATGCACTTCGTGCTTCAGTAGATCTATAGTGTTTTTCTATTGTTGATTATTTAACTGCTGAGTCAAGGTCGTGCTGATGGATTTAAAATCATAACCAGACTTGGTTTTCATTAAGCC
>Ga0075114_10000894_pt1 | contig 17117 bp, 17 predicted proteins | sample AntAceMetag02UKM_FD_69784 | JGI IMG/M metagenome (GOLD analysis project Ga0075114, IMG submission 69784) | Saline lake microbial communities from Ace Lake, Antarctica - Antarctic Ace Lake Metagenome 02UKM | ecosystem: Environmental > Aquatic > Non-marine Saline and Alkaline > Saline | place... | reverse complement strand
ACAACTATTGCGAGGATGGCAAGTGGACATCAAGGACAAAGCATATTGCAACAACACTTATCTATAAGGCAAAACAGGATAATATCAATGAATACACATTATACTGTGACAGGTATGAAGATGTACTGCCCCGCTATGAAAACCTTCTTCCTCAGGAATGCTCAAGGGATTCATATACTGGGCCCTGTATTAACAATGTCTGCATACTTGAATATGAAAATAATATAATTGTGGGCACAAGCTTCAATGTACCTATAGATTCTCCATATCTTGAGGGATTTCCATTTATTCTGCCGTGTATTAATGATATGACCTCTGCAGGAAGATTTGTTGAATGCGGTGGGACCAATGTAATCTGGTATAATCATGATATTGAATCAGTTATCTTTGACAAGTATCTGGTAGACAATATCAACCTTAATAAGAACAGTTGGGTTTCTGAATTTGCATCACTAATAAAGCAGAAAGTGGATATTCTTCTGCAGGCAATCCAGTTCTGGCAGCCAGTAAGCACTGGACTTGACAGCGCCAAGTTTGATGTGGATTTCCTTACTGAGACTTCTGATTTTGACAGGCTGTTTATGATGAAGTCAGGAGAGCGTGAAGTAGTGGCAATAGCAGGGGATGCAATGCAATGGATAGGGGATCCTCTTTCAGATCCTGAGGATATAGGAAGGGGCAGGTTCATTGCAGTTAGGTATAAGAATTTTGAAGGCACTGATATCTGCAAATATATTGAAGGCTATGACAGTAGTTTCCATCAGGTAGAAGAGAACAAAGTTCCGCCAAGGGCATTGGAAAGTGTTGTATGCAATAAGAACGGAAATGATTATGACATATTCTCAACAGGAGCAAGGGCTGAAGATAAGTCTTCAGGAGAATTGGTCTATATTGGTGATGAGATATGGCAGGATCTCACTTCCAAGCTGAGGTTTGGATGATGACTTCATTTGAGATTGAGAGGAAAGGGCAGATTACATTTTTCATAATCATAGGCATAATTCTTATAACTATCTTCCTTATATTTTTTGTAATGCTCAGCAAGACTACTGAAGAAGAGCAGGCAAGGGAGATTGAAAAGGTTACCCAGTCATCATCTGATATTAAGCCTTTGCAGGATTTTGCCCAGTCCTGTGTGGAATTAACTGTTAAGAATGCTTTCTTTAAATTAGGAAAACAGGGAGGCATGCTTTATGATTCAGATGGGGGTCCTGTTCCTCTTGCAGCATTTTCTGTTGGAAAAGATTATTTATACTGGCCTCTTGAACAGGCAAATGTGCAATATGCTATCAAGCCCTATACAACAGGTTCAGGAGGATTTTCACACAACACTCCTGCTTATCCCTATAATGGGTTTCCACTTGCAGGCCAGTCAACATTATACAGCGGGCTGTACGGATGGGTTAATTTCCCTGCATTGATTGACATGTCCAATCCAGGAAATCTTAACACAATAAACGGCCAGCTAAAGTATTATATTGAGAATAACATTCCAAAATGCACAAAAGGATATGAAAACTTTCCTTCATTTGAGGTCATTGAAGGTCCTATATCATCAAACATATCTTACCTTGATAATGGAGTATCTGTAAATGTTAATTATCCCCTTGACATAAGGAAAAAGACAACAGATGAGACTGTTCATCTTGAGGAATTTAATGTTTATCTGGATTTCAGGATGAAGAACCTGTATTACTTTGTCCGTGACCTCCTGCATCATGAAGCTATTTCCATAATATATAATATGGATGGCAAATCATCAGGAACAGCATCAGTAAAAAAGATAGAAAAAGATGTTGAGGGGAGATTTGATGATATTGTTGTAATAGAAGACACATCATTCAATCTTGACAGCAGGCCTTTCAGGCTTAACCTGCTTATTGACAACAGGCCGCCTGCATTGCATTTTATTGACTCTGACAATCTTCCGGTTTTGAGGGAAAATTATGTTATTGACGGCAATAATGATGACCTCTTTATTGTAAAAAATGATACTGGGGGCATAATCTTTAATTTTTCAGATAGCATCAGGCAGATAAACCCTGAGTTAAGGGTATATTATGATCCTGATGAGGGGGAGAATATTAGTGTAGAATATTCTCTTGATCTTCCTGTAACAATAGATTATATTGATGTTGATATTGGCTCCAAGAATCTGAACATATTTGTTACAGATGGCGAATTCACAGATTACCAGGAGATTGAGTTTGAGGTGGCATCATGAAAACCAGCAGGATTGTAAACCTCTTGCTGTACATGCTTGTATTTGCGTCCTTATCAATGATTGTGATTGGTGATGATACAAATGTATGCTGCTGCTACCCAGAAGGTGGAGGAGACCTGATGCCAAGCAGTGAGTGCAACTATGAAAAAGTTTTTGATATCCCTGTTGACCTTGACTGCGCAGATAAATGCGAGGAATCTTATGTGCTTCCTGTTGAAACAGACCTTACCTGCGATGATGATGGTTATGATGTGCCTATAGAGCTGGAGGTTTCTCTGATAAAGGGCTCAAGAGGAGTTATACTTGACTGGAGCTCACCATGTGAGCCAGAATATTATGAAGTTATCAGGAAATGTAAAAACAGTATGTTCGGCTGCGATACCACATCAGAAGTTATTCTTAATCCGTCAACTTTGTCAACTAATTATATTGATGAATATACTAAATGGGACTCAAATTATACATATATTATCAAGGGGCATTATGCATTACAGGGAGAGAAGACTGCAGATGCAAATGCCTCAACAGGAAACCTTGAATGCTGGTATAAATATGATAATCAGGAGTTCTGTGTCAATGAAAATACCTATTATAGATTCAGGGATTTCCTTATGAATGATGCTAATCCGCAGTTCAGTGAAGAGACTTTCTATTCAAGTGTGAATGCCATGTTCGACCGCAGGCTTAACAGGGGATTTTATTGTGATGAGGATAATAGGATTCATCAAGTCAAGAACTGCAATCAGATTGGAGGCACTGATGACTGTGACTCTGCAGGCGGTGTTGATTCACTTTGTTCATGTGTTGACAGGGGAGGAGTTGCTGAATGCGCAGTAAGGGGAGAATGCAGTCATGAAAATGCTGACCCTTATGGGCTGTATTTCCAGCAGGATGAAAGCTACTGCCTTGGAACATATGAAAATCCAAATTACTGCTTTCTTGACAGGTCGCATACATCTGTTGATGCATGCTATAGCTGCGATACAAGAATGGACTGCTATGATTACAAGACAGAAAGTGCATGCGATAAAGACAATTGCGGGTTTGGAAATTGTGCATGGGAATATACTGTCCCTGATCTTGGAATAGGTGTTTGCAAGAATACAGCATCATTGAACTGCATATATTGCATGAATAATGGCACTGCAGATGCAACAAATTTGGATGCATATAATGCTGTCTTTGACCAATGCACATCTGAAAAAGCAGACGCACTTTCTATAGGTGAGGATTTCAAATGCTATTACAATGGCCTTGATGTGAGCTACTGTATCTCAACAATATGCATTGATTACAGGGACCAGGAGTCATGCGAAATAAACAACCCCTGCGGTATAGATATCTGCAAGTGGTATGGCCTTGAAAACAAATGCTTCAAGGATGGGGATTTCAACAAAGGCTCAGTAACTGAATGGATTGACTGCAAGCATATTATTGATGAGAATAACATCCCCCCTGAATATCTGCATCTTGATGAGGATTTCAGGATATGCCAGAAGGATTATTTTGCTCCGAATCTGACAGTAACACCATCTGATTTCAGGAACAGCCTTCCAAGGCTTCTTGATATTAAATTAATGGACAAGAGGTCAAGAGCAACTGGAGAGATATCTGTTAAGGATTATTCAAAAGGAGATTATATTGTTTACCTATGCCTTAACAATGAGCCTGGAACCTGCCTTATTGAGTCTGATTATACTAACATAACCCAAAATTCCCTTGATATCTATAACCTGAATATCACAGAAACCATAAAGAATAACAAGGTAATCAGGTATTTATTTGAGCTGAAGAATGGGGAGAACCAACTGAAATATTATGCAAGGGACCCTTCTAATAATATTGGACGACCACCTCAATTATTGGTTTTCAATGCATCTGAGAATGCGTCAGGACCAAGGGTTGCATATTATGATGTTGAGCCTGGCCGCCTGGTTGATGACCATCTGTATTCAAACAGCAGGCAGCCTACTTTCAAGGTGACTTTCCTTAGCAGGCCAGATATTATCCTGAGAAAAGACATATACCTGTCAGGCCATAACCAGCAGATAGAATCAGATATTACCTGGGTTAATAATACTGTAAATATTAAATTAAAAGAAAATATAGGGGACAGTGATTCATATTCTCTTATCATGGATGCAAGGGGAAGCAATGGCCTTACTATGGATGAGTCCTATTACTTTAATTTCACAATAGACACAGTTCCGCCTGTGCTTGAATCATTAAGCCCAGAGCCAGACTCAGTATCATATTCAAGCTCACTTGTAACATTAGAGGCAGGATTTGATGAAAAAGTAATCCTGACAAAGCTTTCAGTGGATGATAAGAATTATGCAAACCAGACAACAACCAGGAACAATGAATCCTTTTCTGCAAGCAGGGTTTATCTGAAAGACGGTACAAAAGATTATTATGTTGAAGCTGAGGATTATGCAACAAATAAAGTGACTCATTCATCTGCATTTATTCTTAATGCCGTAAAAGAACTTAATATCCAAATGGTCAAGCCCAGCTGGGGAGTATCTCCTGAGGAAGTCTTTGATATTGAGCTTGATTCAGACAATGACGCAGGCTGTTCTTATTTCTTCAGCCTGACACCTCCTGGACAGATATTTGACAGTTTTTATGTTGATTTCCCAAATACAGGATTCACAACCCATATCTTATCCGGCTTCAATAAAATCCCACCTGGAGATGAGAATGAATATGTATTATATGCAAAATGTGATGATGGCCATTGGGACCCTACATATACATCCTTTAACCTAAGTGTTGATACAACCCCTCCTGAGATTGAGGATGCAGTTGCAAACCCTGAGATTATTGTGGATACAGACCTTAATACAAGCATTGATATCCTTGCCAGCGAAAGGGTTGTATGCAGATATGATACAAACCTGAAACCTAATTATGCAGAATTATCATATGCATATAATGAACCTATAGAGCTCAGTAGTTTCAAAAATGCTAATACCAAAGAAGTGCATATTAATTCTTCAGAAACCAAAGGATATACATATTATATTGCATGCATGGACAGGGCTGAATGGACAACAGATATAATCCCTGTGGGAATCTCTGTTAATCTGGATGCAGAATATGATGTTGACCTAAGCAGGATTAGTTCTGCAACAAATGAGACAGGCATAGATTTGACTGTGCTTACCAACAGGAAGTCAATGTGCATGTGGGGATTCAGCGAAGAGACAATCAACTATATAGAGACCTATAACGGGGATTTCAAATCTGTGCATCAGGGCAGGGCAAATTCCCTGAGTCTTGGCAGGAATACACTTTATTTCCAGTGTTTTGACATGGCTGGAAGATATTCTGAAACAAAGACAAAAGTGATAACCTCAGATACAACAGCTCCTTCAATGGAATATGTAAATATTACCAGCTATCATCCAGATTATCCTAATCCAAAGATAGCGCCTCCTTTAAGGGCGCTTACTGCAAAATTAAAGGCTATTGATAATGAGACATCAAGCAATATACAGTATTCATACATGCTGAAATCCCAGTTTACTGATACGATTCTTGTGAATTGGACAGGATTCTCCAGTAAGACCTCATTGTCAATAAGGAAAGATGATAACCGCTCATTGCTTTATCTTGATCAGGGTTCATATGTACTGTCTGCAAAGCCAAGGAATAGTGTAGGACTTATAGGTAGTATTGTTACAGATACAGTTACAATAGATCCTACTTTGGCAAGTTTCTGCGAAAACGGCGGTTTTGACAACTTTAGCGAGTCTGACACTGACTGCGGACTTACATGCCCGCCCTGCATTGACGGCAAAAGATGCTTTGTCAATGAAGACTGCATAAGTAATTTCTGCAATATAACCCTTAACCAGGAATATGGAATCTGCGCACAGTCAGGTTGTGATGACGGATTTGAGAATGGAAATGAGACAGACGAGGATTGCGGAGGCGAAACCTGCGATAAATGTGATATAGGCAAAAAATGCAGTATTGATGATGATTGTGAGTCAAGCAACTGCAGGTACGGCACCTGTGCAGAAACAGACACATGCAAAGACCATAGGCTTACATTGGCGAATCTTGAGACAGATATTGATTGCGGAGGCTACATATGCCTTGATAGGTGTGATGCAGGTATGAACTGCATTGAGCATACTGACTGCATGGAAGGTATGAAATGTAAGGATGATGTCTGCACACAATGCGCAGAGAATGACCTTGACTGCGACGGCATCTTGAATGACAAGGATGATGATATTGATGGTGATGGCATACCAAACTGGCTTGATCCTGATGATGACAATGATGGATTATGCGACACAGCAGGAAGTCCTCTCAATGATCCTGAGATATGCACAGATGTAGACAATGATGATGACAATGATGGTATCCTTGATTATGAGGATTTTGACCCTGATAATGACCTGGACAATGATGGAATAGAGAATAATCTTGATGATGATATTGATGGTGATGGCATCCTGAATGATATGGATGAAGATGATGACAATGACGGCATTCCTGATACATTGGATGATGATACAGATAATGACGGCATCCCTGACAGGCTGGAAGATGATGACAATGATGGACTGTCTAATGAATGGGAATTGGATCATGGCCTTGACCCTTATAATTCTGATTCAGACGGCAATGGAATCCTGGATGGTGATGAGGATTGGGATGATGACGGCCTGAATAATATTGGTGAGGAAGAATGGGGTACAGACCCTGATGACCCAGATACTGACGGGGATGGATGGGAGGACGGAAAAGAAGTAGAGAGAGGCACAGACCCTCTTGATTCTGAAGACAAGCCTAAATCCTATGTATGGGTTTATCTCCTGATTATGACAATCCTTCTTGGTCTTGTTGGTGGAGGGTATTACGGATATATGCAGTATCCTGAAGAGGTTACCAGTGTAATTGATAATGTAAAAATGTTCTCAAGGAAATATGGTGTCAACCTTGGAGACCCAAGTGGAAAGGCAAGAGTGCCTGGAATAAGGCAGCCTGTTTCAAGGAGAGTACCGCGTGTGCCTGCCCAGACCCGGCTGACCCCTCATCAGATTTATTCAAGGAGAAAAGAACAGGAGAGAAAAAGGCAGGAAATTAATGAAAATATAAGGAAGGAGAAAGCTGTAGCATCCCGACCAGACAGGATAACAAAACTTAAAGAGATACTTGAGCCTGGAAAAAAATCTTCTAAGGAAGAATGGATTACACTTGGAGACAAGAAGACGAAGAAATTAAGAGTAACCAAGGCTATAGATAAACTTGAGAATATTCATCATAAAAAGGATTTAAAGCCTGCATCTAAAGAAGCCCACAAGCACACCCTTAAGAGACAGCAGGCAAAAGATATATTCCATAAGCTTGACAAGCTCAAGGACAAACCGTCTTCTGATGCCATGGAAAGCCTTAAGAGTATAACAAAAGCCAGGAAGCTTTCAAAAGATGAGATATTCAGGCATCTGGAAACATTATCAAAAGACAAGAAAGTGAAAAATAAGCATATTGATGAAGTATTAGGTTATGTTATAGATAACAAGAAAGCGTCAAAGAAACTGGTCAGGCATGCATTGTCAAAGCTTGCTGAGAAAGAAAAAGGAAAACATGGAGATATCCATGAATTACTATCAAAGGTAAAGGGGAAAAAATGAAACAGGGCCAGATTCAGGGGCAGGTATTTGTTTATATTCTCGCACTGATTATTTTCTCTGCAGTACTTCTTTATGGTTATAAGGCAGTAAAGCAGTTCGGTGACCAATCAGAGCAATTATTGATAACACAGCTCACAAATAATATCCAGACACAGGTAGAAAAGATTGATTCCCAGTATGGCTCTGTTGATAGGCTGCCTGTCGAAGTCCCTGAAAGGTTTGATAAGATATGCTTCATAGATACCCGTGAAGGCTGTATGTATAGGCCAACACAAGAAAGGGGTTTTGATTGTATAGGCAATGACTTTCCTGTAGAGGAATATCCTTTTATCTGTGATGCATGGAAAGACTGCACTGGAGAAAACATGTTTCTTGTCCAGGGAAACTCTGTGGTCGGTTATAATATTGGAAATCTGCAAGTAAAGGGTGGTTTTTTCTGTTCTAATGTAAAGATACCAAAGACAGAATTCAGGCTGAAAGGGACTGGGGAATATGCTGAGATAAGCCCTTGGTAAGCAGAGGTCAAGATGCGAAATAAGAAAGGTGCTATAGAAATACAATTCAACTGGATATTTATATTGATAGTCGGTGCTATAATTCTTGTCTTTTTCCTGACCATAATCAATAAGCAGAAAACAATTGCTGAGGACCAGATATCATCTTCTATTAAGATAAACCTGGGTGCAATACTTACCGGGGCAAGGGCTGCCACTTCTACAGCATCAAGGATAAACATACCTGATATTGATATTATCTTTGATTGTGACGGTTATATTGTGGGCAAGGCAAATGCAATACGTTCCAAGCATTCATTTTCTCCTGACCTGATAAAAGGGCCTGTAATCATAAGCTGGACAAAAGACTGGTATATGCCTTATAGGGTAACAAATTTCCTGTATGTCACAACCCCTTTTGTAAGATACATATTTATAAAAGATGCCAATGGAGTTGTTGAAGAGATATACAATACATTTCCAAACAGGACAATAATTGATCAGGGAGAATCCAAGGCCTTTTTTACAAAGGATTTGATTGATGTTAAAGAGGTTGCTAATATCAAGGACCTGAACCATTACAAGGTCAGGTTTATTTTTGCAGGCAGTATAGACCCTGAGACTGCTGAATTTACACTCCCTAATCTTGGTGGTGTAAAAAGGAAGGACTATACTGCTGTAAAGATTTCTGCCACTAGCTATGATGACCTTGAAGGTGTTGGCGAGCTGATTTTCTATGAAAAGGCAGGAGATTATTTCAGGGAAACAGACAGGACTGTATATCTTGGAGAGGCTTCAGCATTTGGAGCTATATTTGCAGACAAGGCTGAGACATATAACTGCAATATGCAAAGGGCGCTGAACACTCTCCAGATAGTGAATTCCATTTATCTGGATAGGACAGGCAGGCTGTATGATAATTCATTTAGTTTATCAGATGGTTGTGACTCACCATATCTAGGAGCAAAGGGCAATATGCAGGAAATTAATTCATCAATACCATGGATAAGGATTGGAAATACTCCTGCATTAACAATCAACTCATTAATTTACTCAAAAATTTACTCAAAAGCAAGCAGGATTAAAGGATGGAATGAGCAGGCACTAAAGCTCTCATGCCCTGCAATTTATTGAAAATGAACAAAAAAGCCCAGGTAAAGATGTTTGAATCCATTGCAGTACTGATAATTTTCTTCTTCCTGTTATCATTTGGATTTACATTCTACGGCAAGATGCAGAAGATATCCAATGAAAAGAAGATTAGGAAATCCATGGATATTGATGCAGTAAGCCTTGCAATAAAAGCGTCAAATCTTCCTGAACTCCAGTGCTCCACAAAGAATGTAGCTGAACCCAACTGCTATGATGAATTAAAGCTTGTGGCATTCAGGCAGATGCTCCAGAACAAGGAAGGCAACAATTTCCTGACAGACCACTATTACCAGCTTTTTGGTTTTAGCACAATCAAATTACATATTATATATCCTGTTGAAAAGTATGAGATTATGCTTTATGACAGGCCAAGGACAAATGAGACAGAATCAGCAGGCATACTTACTCTCCTGCCAATATCTATATTTAATCCAAAAACAAATATGCACAAGTTTGGATACCTCAATGTGACATATTACCCCTCACAATGAAAAAAGGACAAATGGAAATAATGGGACTTGTAGTCATCGTCTTGCTAATTACTATTGGCATGTTTTTTATAATCAGGTTTGTTGTTTTCGGGGAGGAGGAGCAGACACTCAAGGGATATACCCAGACTCAGTCTGCATCAAATTTCCTCAGCACTCTTCGTAAGACAACAACTAACTGCAGCAACCTTGACATTGAGCAGCTCATACAGGCATGTGTAACAAACAGCCAGAAGGTCTGCGAAGGAATGAATGTTTGTAATTATGTAAATCAGCAGATTGGCTATCTGCTGGATAATACAATAGTAGCATGGGGAAACAGGCCATACCATTTCAAGGCATATATCTCAGAAGGAAATCCGCTTATGGAACAGGGCAAGATGGATTCAGAAACAAATAAATATGTATGCACAGATGATGACCCAGGAGACCTGAAGCAGGAATTCATACCTACAACAGTTGGAAATATAGTCACATTAGAGCTTAAGATTTGTGATTAACGAAAATTTTATATAGTGATTAACTTAAAAACCTATAATACGAGGTGTATGGAATATGAGAAAAGCGCAAGGATTATCAATTAACACTATAATAATAGCAGCCATCGCACTTCTTGTTCTTGTGGTCCTTTCAGTAATATTCATAGGTAAGATTGGAAAGACAAGGATGGAAATGGACAGGTGTGAGACAGCAAAGGGAATCTGCGTAAGTAATCCTTCTGTTGATTGTGGAGGTCAATATGATATTGTAAGGTATGATCTTGGCTGCAATAATGACGGAGACAATGATTTCAACGAGGGCGCGCAGATAGATGGAGTATGCTGCATCCGAACATGAAGATGAAAAAAGGACAAGGGCTTAGCCTTAATGTTATAATTATTGCAGTTCTGGCATTGATTGTTCTTGTTGTACTTATAGTAATACTTTCAGGCAAGGTCGGACAATTCAGGCAAGGAGTTGCTTCATGCAGCGGTCATTGCGAGGCCAGCGCATCTGCATGCAGTCCTGATGAGAATCCGATTTATCTCTCAGGTTGTGATGCAAATCATGACGGAAAGCCTGATTTAGAGGGTGCAAACTACTGCTGCACTCCAACTTAAGTGATTATCATGAAGAAAGGACAGGGCATGAGCATGAATTTGATTATTATTGCAGTTCTTGCCCTTATTGTTCTTGCACTGCTTGTTTTCATTGTGGGCAAATACTCTATGAAATTCAGGACAGGTACACAGGAAGCTGAATCAAGCATCTGCCTGACTAAGTTCAACAGGACATGCGTGGAAGCAACCTCCTGCACAGGGAATTACGTACCTGCAGCAGGAGTTGTGAAACAGGCAAGGGATTGCGGGGAAAAAGAAATCTGCTGTGAGAGGAAGTAGCACAGCCACCAAAAGACTTATATATTTCTTTCATTAGTTTCACTCTATGTCATCCAATAATAAAAAGGCTCAAATGAATATGACACTCGGCCAGATTCTATGGATAGTCCTGTCAATAATTGTTATTTTTGCTTTATGGATGATAATAATGAATGCAAAAAATGTCTTTAATCTTACATAAAAGGAAGCGAAAAGGATTTTTATCTGCTCAGCAGTTGGTTGTAATAGTATTAGTTATTGTCAGTTTCCTGTTGACCTGGCAGGTAATTTCACATGCCATGACAAAGATTGAAGAGAAAAGTATAGAAGAAATCTGCAGGGGAAGCATAGCTGTAAGAGAGCAGTCCAAGTTTGAAAGGCCGATAATTGGCGGTGAACAGCAGGTTATTCCATTGCTTTGCAGGACTTCTGACAAAGTGATTCCTTACTCTTCTGAGAATTCCAGGGAAGATATCAAAAAATCTGTTGCAGACCTTGTTGTAAGATGCTGGTGGATGTTTGGAGAAGGACGGGTAAATGACCTTTTTGACAATACAATCGGAGGCACCAACAGCTGCTTTGTATGTTATAATATCAAGACAAAAAGCACATCAAAGTTCAAAGAGCCAATCCCTGCAAGAGAGATGTTTGAATATATGATGAAGACACCATATCAGGTAAAGAGGGATGACGACAACTGCAAGGATTTTGGCGGGAACTGCGTAGCAATTGCTTCTGAATGCAATCTTCAGGAGGGCTGGAAGCTTGACCCAGACAATAAGCAATGCCTTAGCCAGGATGTAAATGAGAAGATATGCTGCTACAGCAAATTCAGCTGTCTTAACAAGGGCGGCCAGTGTTTTTCAGATGAGGCAGACAGGGCAAAAGAAGGATTGATAAAATATCCTGAATGGAATTGCCCGCCTGACAGGAAGTACTGCTATATCAAGGACGATAATTTTTACTCATATATAGATTATATCCAGTCATGGGGAGGCCAGGGCATAAGTGTTATAACAACTGATATTGCCCCAAATGCAAATTATGCAATAACCTATGGTGAAGATAACAGGAAATGCGGAGAGATATGCACCTGGGTTGCAGGCGGCACAGCAGTTGTAGGTGGTGGCATATTACTTGTCGCAAGCGGGGGCACAGCAGCTATAGTTGGTGCAGCTGCAGGAGGCATACTGGCATATGTAGGCACTCAGAAAACTGTTGATTTGATAAATATTTATACTGAGCGTAAATTAAATACTGTGTATTTAACAACAATGGATCAAGTGACGCAGTCAGAAGTAGGATGTAATATTGATTATGGAATAGGTGGTGAATGATGAACAAGAAAGGTGTTGAGTTTGCATATTCAAGGATTATTATAATGCTTGTTTTATTGGCAACATTGATAATAATCCTGATGTTTTATGGGGGGCTCAGGGATAAGATTATGACAATGTTTGGGGAGATATTCTAATGAACAGAAAAGGAATGGCTTTGAAATCAATCATTGCAATAGCAATTATGACTTTATGCGCTTTTATGATAATAATGTCATTCCTTTCTCCTGAAGGTTTTTTCGGGACAGTTGCTGACTCTGCTACAGGACTTGCTGATAAGTTCTTTGGTGATATGTCCACGAAAGAAACCTTTGAAAAGCCGAAAGCAGGCATACCTGTTGATTTGTCAGATGCTGTAAATAATCTTTATATTGCAATGAATCAGAGGAATGATAATCCATGTTCTCTTACTCATCCTTTATTTCCTGATGATTTCAATGATTTCAGCATAAGGCTGGTGCAGAATGAAAAGGACATAAGCTTTTTTATGGTAAATCCAAAAGGGCAGGTAATTGATATGCTGTATGAGATTCCAGATAAGGAGCTTTGCGTGGTTGCAGGAGAAATTGACGGCAATCTGGCAACAGAAGCCTTCTTTAAGCAGTACATTAATCCAGGACAGGCAACAACTGACAAGAAATATTTATCTGTCTCGTCCATAGAGATATCAGGAGGGGAGATTGCTTATGTTTCAATGGTATCAGAATTAAAGGTATCAGGATTAAGGAACTTTGGGGTTTTATATAACCATGATGAACGTCACACCTGCTTCATGCCGTCTAAAAATTCCATATTCAGCAAGTATGACCTCTCTGGTCTTGGTGATGCATATATTGAGAATGTTAAGGAAGGAAAAGGCGTATTATTGAAAAAGTGTTCAGAAGTTGAAGAGAAATCAGGAAAAACTGATGAAACATCTGATGAATCTAAGGCAAAAGAGGAAGGGGACAGCACTACAAAACAAATTCCTGTTGATTGTTCAAAATTCACAAATATTTGCCAGGATGCAGAATCAAAGGTTGTCTGTGAATCAGTAAAAATCAAGGATTGTCCGGAAGTTGGATGTTTCTGGGATACAAATAATATTGACGAATGCCTTAAATGTGATATGCAGGGCGGATGTAAACAATATGAAGATGAAATTAACTGCAAGAAAAACACGTGCAATATAATTAAAGATTGTGAATGGAAGTTTGCAAAGTGGTATAGCATATTTAATAGTTGCCAGGAGGTTGTTAAATGAAAAAAGGAATGATGTCATTACAGCTTGTGATAACTGCTGTAATATTATTGATAGTACTATTTGTTGTTTTATTTACTTTTACAGATTTTTTTGGAAAGGAAAAGGAGTCACTTAGTAAATCTATAACAAGCGTGACAGAAGATTTTGACAATGACGGCACTTATAATTTCTATGACAAGTGCCCGTGCGATGCTTTTGCTGAGCCTGATTCAGAAGGGAAGTGCAAAGGAAAAGACAATCCTAACTGGTGTTTTAAAAAATAGCTGAAAAATGAAGAAATCAAAGAATAAGAACGCATTTATGACAGAAGTATTTTTCAAGATTCTCCTGGCTTTGCTTATTTTCATCCCTACAATACTCTGGGCATCAAAGCTTTTTGTAGCATCTAGTCATTCTGCAGATTCTTTTAATGATTTTACAGGATATGTAAATAATCTTGCCAAGGACCCTTCATATACACAAGATAGTGCGTCATTATACATGGATGAGGGTACATTCATATTATTTGCCAACAAGGGTGTAAAATATATAAAAGCAAAGGAAAGTGAAATGAGCGGAATTAATGCAGGAGAAGATATTGATATTTATATAAATACACCTGAGGACTGCATTGACAGTTCATGCATATGTCTTTGCAAGGAATATGATGAAGGTGAAAGAAAAATAGGCATACCAAATAAAGAAGATTATCCAGACTCCCTTAATGAGAAAAAGACATATCTGGAGCCTGTCTGCCATAAGATGGTGTGCAGGAAAACAGATACTGAATTCATTTCTCCCCTGGATGTTAACAGGCAGGTTTCACTTACTGAGAAAGGCACAGGTTTTATACTGTCACGTGAAAAGGTGCAGTCTAGAGTCAGGACTGCCTATATTGAGCAGTATCAAGACCAGATAAATATATGTTTTGAAGAGCCATGCATAACATCAGCAATGAAAGCTTACATGGACAGGGATAATCTCCTGGACAGGCTTGCTGAAATCTTTGAAAAATGCAGAAAAGATGAGAAAGACAGGTGCGCCTGCGGGACTGTCCGTAGGTTCGAGCTTTCTCCTGTTGATATGCTTTATGACATAAGGCTGGAATATAAGGATGCAAACAGCATGGATGCTGTTCTTGTAAGACTTTCTGATAACAAGGAAATGGACAGAAAGATAATTTCTAATGTAAAATGTGAATATGACTTTGATACTCATAAAGTATCTGGTGACAAGCCCCAGGATTCAGCTGTAAGCCTGAGAGATAAGTCATATCTGTTTGAAAACAGGGATATTGATAATGACGGCATATCAAATGAAATAGATAAAGATGATGATAATGATAATATTCCTGATATTAGTGACAATGATGATGATGGCGATGGATACAGGGAGTTTATCGAGTTTGAAGGAGAAGAGATAATTGTAGGTACAAAAAGCAATGAAATTGATACTGACAGCCTTTTATTCTATAAATACAATAAAACCCATATCTGTATTGGCAGGTCTTCTGACAGCAAGAGCTGGGCTCTTGAATGGCAGGACAATAAGCAATTCGTAATAAATAAGGCGCCTGAGCCTTTCTGTTGATTTTCCAAAAAACATATAAACTTCAGAGCAGGTATTGTATATATTATGGGCAAAAAAGGGGAAACAATGCTCTTCTGGGTTATGGAAATGTTTGCGGCAGTTCTTATAGTATATATATTGGTCAGCGCAGCCCATGGTTTTGGAACAAAGGATGTTTTTGATAAATCAAGAATTACAAAAGATATTTCACTCCAGATAGATGCGCTGCAGGGAGTATCAGGAAACGCATATATTGAGAACAAGGGGATTGGTGAATATTCATATTATTTCAGGGATAACAATCTTAAAGTTGCAACCCGGACTGAGACTGAACCCCTTGCGCAGAGTTACTCTTATACCCTTGGCAAGGATGAGGACATGCAAAAGCTGATAACAAAGCCGGAGGTATTGTATGTATCAAGCATTGGAGGAAGGATTGAGGTTTCAGACAAAAAGCCGAATCTTATGCTGATGAACTGTCCTGTTGTCAAGACAGAGGATTCAGACTGGAGCAGTAAGAAGATACAAATAGATTATGAAGACCAGTCCAGGAATCTTGCAGAATCTTTCTTGGAAAATATGAAATATATTGGAAATTCAAACACAAATTTAATGAATGGTGATGAACAGAAAAAAATAAATGAGCTTAAAAATGACCAATCAGAATATGTCTATATCAAGCTGAATTTTCCAAATGATTCTGAAAATAACAACAATATTAAAGCATACATATCATACAATTCACCAGATGAAACCAAGCTTAAGAGCTACAAGCTTGCATGCAATATGATTAATTATATAATTCAGAGGGAAGAATTGAAAGATATTGAATTTACAGGCAATGCAGTAATACCTGTAAGCAATGATGATATACTTAATGCAGCAAATGGCAGGGTGGCTGTGAGGCTGGAGATTGGAAACATGCTCCATGAGTCCGGAAAAAGGCTTCCTTCAAATATTGCACCTATTTCTCTTGCTTTAAAAGATGCAGTACTTGCTTATTATAAGGTGGAAAATGAATAAGAAAGGGCAGGAAGCAATGGAGAAGTCGCTTTATTATGCTATTTTTGGATTTGTACTTACAGCAGTTTTCCTGATTTTTCTGTATTATGTTGGTTCAGACGGGATTGAGGTGACAAGAGTCCCGAAAAATCTTGAAGAAGATCTTTTTTACAGCAGGATAATAAATTCAAACTGCTTTACCTACTATGATTTAGACAGCGGAAGGACATTTGCTAATACTCTGGATTGGAATAAGTTCAACCAGTATAATCTTGACAGCTGTTATTATGCTGATAATGAAAAGAAATTAGGATATAATGTAAAACTGAAGAATATTGATACAGGCCAGGAAAAGACAGCTATATCAACAGCAAATTTCAAGAAAAAAACCAGGTCTTTTGAAAAAAAAGTTATGATTTACCAGAATGATAAAATCTACGAAGGGGAGCTGACTATTGATGTTGATGTTCCATAAGGAAATAAGAAACAGGAAAGGCGTATTTCAGGACTGGCTGCCTTTGGTAGTTACCACTCTTGTGCTTGTTGTTATGTTTTTCTTCATGTTCCTGGGAAAAGGCATAACTGAAGTAAAAGTCAATAATGAAGTTTATGAAATG
>Ga0075114_10000891_pt1 | contig 17163 bp, 21 predicted proteins | sample AntAceMetag02UKM_FD_69784 | JGI IMG/M metagenome (GOLD analysis project Ga0075114, IMG submission 69784) | Saline lake microbial communities from Ace Lake, Antarctica - Antarctic Ace Lake Metagenome 02UKM | ecosystem: Environmental > Aquatic > Non-marine Saline and Alkaline > Saline | place... | reverse complement strand
CCCAAAGGCGATAGATTTTAGAATTTTTATCTATTTGATTCATGACAGATTTTGCTATGATTAGGGTAAATTGGCGAATGAATCAATTATATCAAGAAGGGAGGGTTTTTGGATAAAAAAAACCATAGCTTATGCGAAAAGATATGGCATGTGCCTGAATGAAAACCAATTATGGGACAGATTGATGGGCCCCAACATATTTTCCAAAAAAGAAGTATTAAGGGTGGTGAGAAAAATGAGAGTGGTGGGAGAGAAACAAAAGAATGAAAGGGTGAGGAAAAAGGAAAGGGTGGCGAGAAAAATGGCCAAAATGATAAGTAAAAATGACAAGAATCTGCTGTTGGTGGGGTTAACCGGTTCGGTGGCGGCGGGAAATTGTAAAAGAAATGACGATATTGATGTATTGATAGTAACCAGAAAAAATCGATTATGGTTGAGTCGATTGAGATTAAAGTGGTTTTTAAGAAAAAACAGAGTGGGGTGTCGTAAATACGGAGAAAGAAGAAAAAAAGATGACTTTTGTTTTAATATGTGGCTGGAGGAAGACAGCTCGAGGTTGCCAAGAGAGAAAAGGACGGAGAAAAGTGCAGTGGATATGATATTGCTAAAACCCCTGATTGACAGAGGTGGCGTTTACGAGAAATTTATGAGAGAAAATAGATGGGCAGAAAAATGGGTGGCGACACCATATAGAGAAAAACTAAAAACAGAAAAAAAAGTTAAGAGAGATGAGGGATTAGGCCAAGGAGGAAAATTATTAAATTATCTGGCATTTGGGATACAGTATTTGTATATGTGGCCCAAAATAGAGAGAGAAAAAGTGGAAAGAAAAAGAGTCTTCTTTCATCAAGGTTGAGTTGATAAAATAAGAATATGGGTGAAAGTATTTTGGGAACAAAAAAAATGAAAACGATGGCGATGGTCATAGGCTTGATGTTGGCAATGATAATATTGTTCGTCTCATTGGCCAGGGCAAGTTTGACAATCACCATAAGAAAAGAAAAGGAAAATATATTGGGAAAAGTTCCGGTTAGGTTGTTAATAAAAGATGAAAATGGCGGGGTGGAACTATCTTTTTACTATTTACCGGAAGTAAGAACCTTGCCTATAAGCCCTTTTTATAAAATAAAGAAATTAAGGGATTATTTATGGATCAGTTTCTGTCGACAAAAAAATGAGAAGGTAAAAATGGCCTTGTTGTTGGCGGACAAAAAAATTGCCGAAGCTCAAATTTTATTTATTAACGGTTATCCCGAGATGGCCATGTCAGCGGCCAAAGATGGAGTGAAAGGACTGGAATATGCCGGTTGGTTATGGGATGGATTGGAAAAAAATGGGCAAATGGTTCTGGGAGAAAAAATATATAAGGCGGGGTTGGCGTATGAAAAGGTATTGGTCAGGGCTGAGGGGACTGTGGACGTTGATCAAGAGGAATATAGACAGATTATAAGACAGTTAAAGGCTTGGAATGAAAAACAAAAGAAAAAAGTTTACTAAGATAAGGCGACGATGGAAAGTGTTGGTGGGGTTATTGCTGTTGGGGTTGATGGCAGTAGGATGGGTGTTGAAAGATGTGCCCAGTCCAAGAAAACTAAGTACCGGTGATTATCCGGAATCTTCCAGAATTTTCGATAAAAGTGGAAAAATCCTTTATGAATTTTTTTCCGAAAGACGACGGGTGGCAATTAGCTTGGATGAGGTGCCGGAAAATTTAAAACTGGCTACACTGGCAATTGAGGATGCTAAATTTTACAAACATATTGGTTTTGACATAAGAGGGATTTTGCGAGCGGTTTATCGAATCGTGTTTAAAAAGAAACTGGAAGGAGGATCCACCATTACACAACAATTGGTAAAAAATGCCTTATTAACCCCAGAGAGGACAATATCAAGAAAGGTGAAGGAGGCGTTTTTGACATTGGCGACGGAGATTTTATACAGTAAAAATGAAATTCTAGAAATGTATTTTAACCAAACTCCTTATGGAGGAACATTGTGGGGAATAGAAACGGCAGCCCGGGGTTATTTTGACAAAAAAGTGAATGAGCTTGATTTGGCGGAATCAGCTTTGATTGCCGGACTGCCGGGGTCACCAACCCGCTACTCCCCTTTCGCCCACCCGGAAGCGGCCAAAAAAAGACAGTCGTTGGTGTTGAGGAGAATGGTAGAAGAGGGCTATATTAGTCAAGAAGAGGCCGAGACAGCAGAAAAAAAAGAGTTGGAATTTTCTCTTAGTAAAGAAGGGGTGGCAGCGGCACATTTTGTTTTTTGGGTAAAGGAGAAGTTAGTGGAAGAATATGGCCTAGAAAAGGTGAACGAGGGGGGATTGAGCATAACCACCACTTTGGATGGCTTACTGCAAGATTTTGTTCAGACAACAGTGGCAGAAGAAATAGCCGGGTTGAAAAATTATCACATAACCAATGGGGCGGTGGTGGTCAGTAGGGCCAGGACAGGGGAAGTATTGGCCATGGTGGGATCGACGGATTATTTTGCCACTGATATTGACGGAAAAGTGAATGTTACGACCAGCTTAAGACAACCGGGGTCATCGATTAAACCATTAAACTACGCGGTGGGGTTAGAACTGGGAAAGATTACGGCAGCATCAATTGTTAATGATCGACCCACCTGTTTTAGCGTAAGTGGGCAAAAATTGTATTGTCCGACAAATTACGGGAATAGTTATTATGGAATTCAAACTATCCGCAACTCTTTAGCCAATTCTTTGAACATAGGGGCGGTGAAAGTATTAAAATTGAATGGAGTGGAAACTTTTGTGGCTTCGGCGTCAGCGATGGGAATTGAGACATTTAAAGACCCCTCCAACTATGGCTTATCGTTGACGCTAGGAGGCGGAGAAGTGAGAATGACGGATATGACGGTGGCTTTTGGCGTGTTGGCCAACGGCGGGATTAAACAAGAGTTGGGGGCCATATGGCAAATTACAGACAAGGGTGGCGAGGTGATAAAAAAATATAAATATGTACCGGGTGATCGAGTGTTGAGCCGAGAGACTGCTTTTCTAATTTCTGATATTTTATCCGATGATGGTGCCAGGAGCATGGTTTTTGGTCGAGGGTCAAAATTAAATATCAAAGATCACCCGGAAGTAGCGGTAAAAACCGGAACCACTAATGATATGAGAGATAATTGGACAATAGGCTATACTTCTGATTATGTAGTAACGGTGTGGGTGGGAAATAACGATAATTCAAAAATGAGCTGGGTGGCCTCCGGGATAACCGGAGCCACACCGATTTGGAATAAAGTGATGAGTTATTTACTAAAAGAAGAAAAGATAAAAAAAATGGTAATGCCGGCTGAGATGGTTAAACTACAGGTGTGTAATTTAACCGGTAAATTAATCCCTGAAGGGGGTTGTGATTCACATTTTGAGTTCTTCAAAAAAGAATATGCGCCGAATGAAAGGATGGGCTTGAAGCAAAATATTTTGATCGATAAAGAGACGAACAGGCCGGTAAAAAACGGGGAAGAAAAAACAAATGTGGAATGGCAGGATCATCAGGTGGCTCGAGATATCAGCGGAGAACTGGTTTGCCTGGACTGTCCGGCGGGTGAGGAGGAGAGAAATATTGTCAATTAGGAAGATGCTGATATGGGTGGGGAAACCGGTGTATCGATTAGTAAAATGGCCAATAAAAAAAATAGACCGCCTGATAAAGAGAAAATCAAAGAAAAAAAGAATAAGAATAAAAATCAGGAAAATAAAAATCAGGTGGTCAGGAGATTGGTTATATTTAGGGTTAACTGCATTGATGTTGTGTTTGTCGATGGGGGGGTGGTGGTTTTATAAAGAAATATTAGCCGATTTGCCTAATGTAAATGAGATATACTATCCGCCTCGATTGTCGACAAAAATTTTGGATAGAGAGGGGAAACTGCTTTATAAATTTTATCAAAAAGAAGACAGAAGCTGGATATCGATTGATGAAATCCCACAGTCACTGGTGTTGGCGACCATTGCCGTTGAAGATAAAGATTTTTATAAACATAATGGACTGTCGATTAGGGGAATAGTGAAAGCAATTTGGTACAACATTAAAAAAGAGAAAAAAGACAAACTGAGAGGAGGGTCAACGATTACGCAACAATTGGTGAAAAATGTCTTTTTTACCAATGAAAAAGAAGTAAGAAGAAAGATAAAAGAGGCCATTTTGACATTAATTTTGGAAAAAAAATTGACCAAGGATAAAATTTTAGAAAGATATTTCAATCAAGTACCTTATGGGGGTGAGACCTATGGAGCACAAGAGGCTTCGTGGAAATATTTTAGTAAAAATGTCTGGGAGATAAATACGGCAGAGGCGGCATTTTTGGCGGGATTACCAGCGGCACCCAGTTCATATTCCCCCTTTGGGGATTATCCCTATTTTGCCTACCTACGACAAAAACATGTGATAGGAGAAATGTATAAAGCCGGATTTATGGGAGAAGAGGCGATGATGAGATTGTTGGGACAAGAGGTTGAAATTGTGACGGAGACAAAAAGTATAGAGGCACCACATTTTGTTTTTTGGATAAAATCGAGACTGGAAGAAAAGTATGGGTTTAAAAACTTTGATCGACAGGGTCTAAGCATAACAACCAGTCTGGACAGCGGGATACAACAAATGGCTGAAGGGGTGGTGGAAGAAGAAGTTGAAAAAGTATCAAGACTGCGAATAGGCAACGGGGCAGTGATAGTAATGGAGGTAAAAAATGGAGAAATACTGGCTATGGTGGGATCAAAGGATTATTTTGCTACCGACATTGATGGAAAGGTGAACGTGTCAACCCGATTGAGACAGCCGGGTTCGTCGATTAAACCAATCAACTACTTATTGGCTTTACAGAAAGGAAAAACATTGATGTCAACCATAAATGATTCTCCGGTAAGTTATCAGATCCCGGGGCAAAAACCTTATTCTCCTCAGAACTATAATGGTAAATATATGGGGAAGATAAGTCTAAGAACGGCACTGGCCTCTTCATTAAATGTGCCGTCGGTAAGATTGCTGTCAGAAAACGGAGTGGGAAACATGATCGATTTGGGAGAAAAGATGGGAATTAGCAGTTGGCAAGACAGGGATAGGTTTGGTTTGGCTTTAGCTTTAGGGGCCGGAGAAGTAAGGATGGTGGAAATAGCACAGGCTTATTCTATCTTTGCCAATATGGGGAAAAAGGTGGAAATAAGCCCTATTTTAAAAATTGAAAATTATTTGGGAGAGGTAGTACTCAGCAAACACAAAGAAGAAGAGATGGTAATAGGGCCGGAATATGCTTTTTTAATCAATGACACACTGAGTGACAACCAGGCCAGAACACCAATTTTTGGCCAGAATTCGTTGCTCAAAATTGAAGGAAAGACGGTGGCGGTAAAAACCGGAACAACCAATAATTTGAAAGATAATTGGTGTATAGGATGGACTCCCAGTTTTTTGGTGGCGACATGGGTGGGAAATAATGATAGCAGTCCAATGAGCTGGGTAGCTTCCGGAATAAGTGGGGCCACACCAATTTGGAATAGAATTATGAGAGAGATGTTGGTGTCGAAACCTGATGAAAAATGGTTGGTTCCAGGAAAGATAATTGAAAAGAACGTATGTGGAAAAAAAGAATATTTTGTAAAAGGAACAGAGAATGAGGTGCAGTGTTTACCAAAATCAACTCCGACAATCAATGAACTGGCTAAAATAAACTAGAGGTTTCTGATTATTTGCCAATAGATAGTTTGAACCAGTGATGGAATTAATTCAGGGTTAGAACCCTTAATGAAAATAAAAATTTGTTGCCCCGGAACAGAAATGAGAGTTCCATATTCAAAAAATTCATTTTGAGAGTTTAGGTTTTCTTGAAACAAGGCCCCCTGAGGAAGAACGGGCTGGATTAATCCGGAAGAAGAGGCCGGGAGGGAAGAGAGTTGGTCAATAATAGGGTCAACCTTGGGGTGGGGCGAATTTAGGGACCAGGAAAACAAAGGAGGTGAAAGAGTTTTGACATAAACCGACCAAGAGTCCGGACGGGGTAAAAGAGGTTTTAGTTCTTCGGCTAAATTGACTTTGGTGGACCGGGAAAGGTTAAAGATGGGCGCCTTTATTGATGGTAGAGAAAAATTCAGACCGGTAATAGTGCCGGTGGCCAAGCGATAGATAGAGAAGAGAATACTGAGGCCGACAGTAAAACCAAAAGCAAAAAGGAGTAACCTTCTCTTTTTTTTGAGGCGAGACCGACTGGAAATAGTATTTTTCAACTCGAGTTGTTGGCCATCAACAGACGACTGATTTCTTTTGGATAAGCGTTTTGGCAACATGAAATTAATTTACAATTTTTAATTTACAATTTTTAATTTGTTTTAGGGGGAGAAGGCCGGTTTTGGCTCCAAAATAAGAAACTACCGAAGCCGAATTTTTCATGGCCCAAAAGAGGGCTCGAGACGGAGAGAGTTGATGGATAAGGCCGGCCACAAAAGTAGAACCAAAAGCATCACCAGCGCCGGTTTCGTCGACTGTTTTTGTTTTAATGACGGGAGAAAAGTAATTGTCTTGGCGGCTAAGAAGATGAGCCCCTTGACGCCCACAAGTAACCGCGGTGTAGACAGGACCCAATGATTGGATTTTCTTAAAGAAGGATTTTTGTTTAAAGTTCCGGGAGATAAGAGATTCGGCCTCACTGCGATTAAGTAATAAAAAGTCAACAAATTTGAGTAGGGGGAGCAGTTTGCTTGTTTGGGAAATTTCACGAGAACCGGGATTGAGAGAGACTTTTATATTATGTTCTCTGGCAAAACCGATTAATTTTTCCAAGAGATCAAGATTGCCCTCAAGAGAGGTGATATAAAACCATTTGGTTTTTTGGATCTTTGAGAAAGAAAGATGTTTTTCGGTGAGACGGCTGGCTCCACGATTAACCAAAATAGTTCGACCGCCATTGGGGGCGACAAGAATGACAGCAAAATCGGTTTTCTCTTTAGGAGAACTGGCCAAGAAAGTGGTGGGGATCTTAGCTGTTTTAAGGTCTGCAGTAATGTAATTTTGAAGAAGATCGTGGCCAATAAGAGAAACCGGAGCTGATTTTAAGCCAAGACGAGAGAAGGCGACAGAAGAATTGGTGGCGCCACCACCGGAAGAAATTAAAAACTGGCTAATTTCCGGTTTGGAGGGAAAATCGACAGAAAGGGAAGATCCAGAAGGGAAATTTTGGTCTTTTTTGACCACAAATTGATCTGATTGGATAAAAATGTCAACAGTGGCGGAGCCGATGGAAATAATGTCGAACATTCGATTTTTAGTTTTCACAATTTGTAAATTTGGTGAGTTTTTGGCTGATGATTTTACTAATATCATCAATGACCGGCTGGAAGTATTGGTAAGCCTTAAGAGACTCGGTGGAGGCCAGGGAATCTTTCAGAGACTGCTTAAAGGCCAGACGAAGGTCGGTGTTAATATTGATTTTGACAATGCCGGTGGTGATAGCAGTATCGAGTTGACCGGGGTCGATACCAGAACCACCATGCATAACCAGAAAGGTGGTGGGGATAGATTTTTGAATTTGAATAAGGAGATCAGTGTTGATATTTTCGGGGTGGTTGATGTCAACACCGTGAAGATTGCCAACAGAAATAGCTAAAAGGTCAGCTTTGGTTTTTTGAATAAATTCCTTGGCCTGCTTGGGATCGGTAAAGCGGGAGGCGTCAGTCCCCTTCTGGATCGGATTAATTTGGTCAAATTCAACCTCGATTAGGGCTTGGGGCGAAATTTGTCTAACTTTTTGGACAAGTAGTTGGCTAATAGAAAGATTTTCCTGGTAAGCGAAATGTGAACCATCAAAATGGACCATGTCAAAGCCAAGACGGATAAGTTGTTCTAGACGGGAAACATTTTGGCCATGGTCAATATTGGTATAAATGGGCAAACCGTCTATTTGAGCTTTTTTAACCAACATGAGAAGTCGTTCGGCTTGAACAAATTGGTCTTGGCCGGCAGAAAGTTGGACAATACAGGGGAGATGAAGCTGGCCGACAACAGCTTCAACAGCTTGATAGGTGGCAAAACAATCAATGTTGAAAGCCGGTAAGGCGATGTGACGGGAGCGGTAGTTATCGAGGGTTTGCCTGAGGGTGGGGAGGGTCATATTGTTTAATTTTTAAATAATTTTTGGATGGCACGAAGCAGGTGATCAAGACTGATACCATAATAAGTATAGAGCTTTTGATAATCTTTGGCAGATTGACCGAATTGGTTATCAACAGCCAAATGAATAAATCGAGGGTAAAGATTGGAAGCAAAAAGGAGAGAGGCAACAGCCTGGCCCAGTCCTCCAACTTTTTGATGATCTTCGATAACGATAAGCCGACCAGTTTTTTTGACACTTTTCTTTATGGTGGAGGTGTCCATCGGTTTGATGGAAGAGCAGTTGATAATTTCTAATTGAGGGGCGGAGGTTCCATATTTTTGATTGAGTTTTTGTTGAGCTTTTATGGCCTGAATAAGAATAGGGCCATAACCGAGAACAGTGATATGTTTGCCGATTTGTAAAAGGTGTGATTTACCAATGGTGAAGTCAAATTTCTGAGGGAAAATTTGAGGAGTGGAGGGGCGAACCAGGCGAATATAAGCGGGGTGAGGACTACGGACAAGAGTGGTAATTATTTTTTTGGTTTCAACGGCGTCTATGGGGGCAAAAACCTCCATATTGGGAAGAACCCTAGTCAGAGCGATGTCTTCTAACATTTGATGAGTGGCGCCAAGATTGGCAGATAAAAGTCCGGAATGAGAACCGATAATTTTGACGTTGGCCTGGTTGTAACAAATTGACTGCTTGATAACAGCCCAATTGATGGCAGGGGAAAAACAAGAGAAGGAGGTGAGGAAAACGACTTTACCGGTTTTGGCCAAACCGGCGGCAATAGCGGTAGCGTTGTTTTCGGCTACCCCACACTCAATAAAGCGATGACGGTACCAGGAAGCAAATTTTCCCAAATGCAGGGGAGACTTGAGATCGGCGTCAACAACATAGATTTTTTTGTTGGTCTTGGCAAGAGAGAGGAGAGTTTGACCAAAGACTTGGCGCATGGAAAGGAGTTGGGGTTGTTTGTCTTTGTTGTCTGTTGTCATCTTAAATACACCTCAGCTCGGCTTCTCCAATTCTTTTTTGGCACGTTGGTATTGAGCTTCAGATAAATTTTTAATGTCATGATACTGATAATCATATTGCATGAAAGAAATTCCTTTGGCAAAAATGGTTTTGGCAATAATGCAGGTGGGGTAATCTGATTTTTTTTGGGCCTTTTTTAAGACCTTGATGATGGTTTTAAAATTGTGGCCGTTGATAGTGGTAACAGCCCAGCCGAATTTGATGTATTTCTGGGCCAAGTTGCCAAGTGGCATAATGTCTTCGACGGCTCCGTCAATCTGGTATTGATTATAATCAATGATATTGATTAGATTTCCCAGTTTATACTTTTTGGCAAACATGGCCGCTTCCCAAGTCTGACCTTCTTGGTGTTCGCCATCGGTAGTCAGACAGATAGAATGACGACGAGGGTCACCTAAGGCCAAGCCGGCGGCAAAAGAAAGGCCTTGGCCAAGAGAGCCGGAAGAGTACTCTACACCTGGAGTATCAGTGCTAGTATGGCCCTGGAGATGGGAACCAAAGGAAGAAAAGTTTTTGAGACGAGCCTGGGGAAAATAGCCGGCGTGAGCCAAAACTACATAGAGGGCCGGAGCCAAGTGGCCGGCGGAGAGAATGAAATGATCTTTTTTTAGGTCAAAAATTTTGGAAAAATAGATGGCTGTGATTAGGTCGAGAGAAGATAGGGGGCCACCAATATGAGACTCCCTAGCGTCTCGAACTAGATTGAGAAGATCAAGTCGGAGTTTTTGTGAAACTGATCGCAATGGATGAGGGACGGTAATATTCATAATTAAGTATAGCCTAAGTTTAATTTTGTGGTAAAGTAGGCGGCATGAATGACTTTTATAAAAAGTATCATAAAAGAATCGGGTATTTTGTGGCAAAAAGAATAGATGATGAAGGGGTGGCGGAGGAATTAACCAGCGATATAATGCTGGCGGCAATAAATTCACGGCCTAATTTTTCCGGCAGAAGCAGTGAATGGTCATGGGTTTGTGCCATTGCCAAATATAAAATCATTGATTATTATCGAAAAAAGAAACTTAAAACTATTTTGTTTTCAGTGTCTCCCTTTTTTGAAGAGATTGCAGATATGGCGTTAAATCCCGAAAGAGATAGTTTGAAGAATGAATTAAAAGAAGAGATAAAAAAAACTTTTAGGGAATTAGGGAAAGGATATGGAGGAATTTTACGACTTAAATATATAGAAGGATTCAAAGTTAGAGAAATTGCCCAGAAACTAAGGGTGAGCGTGAAGGCGGTGGAGTCGAGATTGTTTAGAGCCAGGCAGGAATTTAAAAAAAAGTGGAAATATGATAAAAAAAAGAGTTAAAAAAATAAGTCGATTGGCAGTGCTGATTGGAATACGACAGATATGGGGGTTATTGTGTAATTTATATCTTTTGATTTATCAGCCGTTTTTGACATTAAGGACAATTAAGGGAAAGAGGGACAAGTCGCAATTCGTGTTGGTGTCAGGGGCGGCCATAATGCCCGTTGTAATTTATGTGATAGCCAGAATGTGCTGGGATTATTTTAGGTACGGCAGGATTTTGGAGGGGGTGGGGATAGTATTCGCCATGACGGTATTAACTGAAGGACTGATTTTTTCTTATTTATTGTATTGGACGGTAAGGGTAATTAAGAAAAATCATAAAAATTCGTTCCTAGAGAAAATGTAAGGCTCCCAGAATATTGGAGACACAGGAGACAGTTACTGAAAATGGAGGGAAGTAATTGTCAGAGTTGTGGTAATTTACATTTTCCCTCAAGACTAGTATGCCCTGATTGCGGGTGTGAGGAGGTGCAAGCTCGACAGCCCGAAGGAGTATCGAACTTGGTGACTCGTTTAATTGGTGACGTGAATCAAAACAATGGAGATCGGAAGCGTTGAGAACCGGACGTAATGACCAAGAAGTAAGCGAGGAAAAATATAATCTGACTTTGACTTGCTTTGGGATTGATAGAAAGATTAAAAGGATTGGAGTAAATACCTGATAAAATTAGATATGAAAGTATTACTTGCAATAAAATTTCATGAAGACAATAGTAACAGAGAGTTAATTGGGAAAATATCGAAATCACTGAGTCAGATTGGTATGGAAACGGTAGTTGTAGCCAGAGACTTTGAGAAATGGGGAGAAGAGAAAATAACAGCCAGAGAACTGATGGGTTTTGCGCTTGAAAATATAGAAAAGTCGAATTTATTGTTGATTGAGTTTTCGGAAAAAGGGGTTGGGTTAGGAATTGAAGCCGGTTATGCTTTTGCCAAAGGTATCCCGATCGTAGTAATTGCAAAACAAGGAACTGACATCTCTAAATCAATGGAGGGATTAACGAAAGAGATTGTGTTCTATAATGCTGTTGACGAGTTACCGGAAAAACTGAAAAAATACATAATTTGAGAGCCGGACGTAATGACCAAGAAGTAATTAGAGAGAAATATAACCTAGTTCTCACCTGCTTTGAAATTGATAAAAGATTAGAAGGCTGGTAAATCGCTTTATTGATTAAAGTCGGTGGTTTCGGTGACTTTGTTATCTAAGGAGTCAAAGACTTTTTTCATATCTTTTCCTTTGGCCTGTATTGTTTGATTAGGAAAGACAGGACTAAAGAGTAGCCAATCTTGATTGTAGATAATTGGGTCAATGTAGATTGGAATGCAGGAGTCAAAGCCAAACGGATAGGCACAGCCAGGCTCGGCACCAAAAATATCTTTAAGCTCTTTAGGTGTGGCTAGCCTAACTTTAGTGGCTCCGGTTTTTTCTTTTACCTTGTCAAAATTAACTCTCTTACCCTGAATAGTGATGTAAACCATAAAGTTGTCATCGGTTTTTAGGACCATGCATTTACCTTCTGTACCCAAAAAACCAGTTTGTTTCTGGACCTCGAGAAGTTCTTCGTAAGTATAGGCAGGTTGGTGATGAAAGTGTTTATATTCGACTCGATTATTTTTCAGGAGGGTAATTAAGTTTTGGTGGTAGGTATCAGAACTATCCATATCTTTTGGTATTGTAACAAAATTATGAGAACCGGACGAAATGACCAAGAAGTAAGCGAGGAAAAATATAATCAGACTTTGACTTGCTTTGGGATTGATAGAGAAATTAGCAGGATTGGGGTAAAATATAGATAATAATATGACAAGGGGAAATATGTTTCCGGACGATAGTGATTCCGTTAGTCTGCGAGAGGCGATAGAAATGGGTGAATACGATCCAAAATATCTATCAACTTTTGCCGAGTGGCAAAAATTGTCAAGAAATATGCAATGGCAGATGGTGAGAAAGGCATTAAAGAATAGACGGAGGCTTTTATGGACTAACTATGCCGAAATTTTTAACCAAATAGATTTTAGTGAAAAACCTGAATTAAAAATAGCCATGGAAAATGTACAGAAACAGACTGAAAAATTGCAGAAAGAGGAAGAAAAATTGCAGTTAGAGTATTCACTTATTTAAGATAATTTGAGAGACGGACGAAATGACCAAGAAGTAGTTAAGGAGAAATATAACCTGATTATAACTTGTTTTGGGATTGATAGAGAGATAATAAGGATAGGTGAAATAAAATGATGAGATAATTGTTTGTGGATACACAGAGAGAACAACATTGTTGTGACGATATTGATAATTTTCCTTTGGATAAATTTTTTCAAAAGGGTAAGAATCGCGGGGAAAGATTGTTGATTGTCGGTGAATCACCGGCTGAAAATGGATGGAGAAAAACAGGAAAGGCTTGTTATTCACCGGAAGGAAGGCTTTTGGCGACAGGGGCTAGATTAAATGAACTCTTAGAAGAATTCGGCTTAAATGTAGAAGACTGTGGATTTACAGAATTATCAAAGTGTTTTTTGGGTAAAAATAGGAAAAAACTGGATGAATGTTGCCGAAAATGTTGGCCCATATTGTTAAAACAACTTTTGGGGACAGAGTATCGACTGATTATTACTCTAGGAGTGGTAACAGCAAAAATATTCGGGGAATTAGCGGGCAAAGATTTAGAGATAGGAAAGTCGGCTATAATTGAGTTAGCGGATAAAACGAGAACGGTGTTACCAATATATCATCCATCGCCGATAAATCCTTGGGGGAGAGAAAGAAATAGAAAAATATTTGCGAAATATAGGGTAGAGATTGGCGAATGCATTAATAATTGATTTTGACTTGTTTCGGGATTGATGAGGAGATAAGAAGGATTGGGGTAAATATTGATAGAATCAGACATGAAAATATTATTTATAACTGGAAATAAAGATAAATTAAGTGAGGCTGTGGCAATTATGCCTGAAATTGAAGGTTGTGAAATTTATTTACCAGAAATTCAAGAGTTAGATACCAAAAAAATAATTGAGCTTAAATTGCATGAAGCCATAAAACAAAGACCAGGTATAGACTTAATAGTAGAAGATCAATCTCTGGTAATTGATGGAATTAATGGTTTACCTGGACCGTTTATAAAATGGTTTTTAAAATCATTAGATGTTGATGGTCTCTACAAAATGGCTTTAAAAATGGGAAATCAATCAGCAGAAGCAAAAACGGTGATAGGCTATTGCAGTAGTGTGGGTGAAATTAATTTCTTTGAGGCAATAGTAAAAGGGAAAATAGTGTCGCCAAGAGGTAATATCGGTTGGGGGTGGGACCCAATTTTCCAGCCCGATGGGTATAAAATGACTTTTGCAGAAATGACCATGGAACAAAAAAAACAATTAAGTATGAGGGGAATTGCTTTGGAAAAATTAAAAGAATACTTGGCATCAAGATAGATTTTGAGAGACGGACGAAATGACCAAGAAGTAATTAAGGATAAGTATAATCTAATTTTGACTTGTTTTAGGATTGATAAAAGTGTAAAAAGAATTGGTTATAATTAGCTCAATGCTAAAGCTTAAACCACCCAATTATAAACATTGCCCTTTTTGTGGAGAGAAACTAAAGATAAAAGTAGAAGAAGAAAAAGAGAGAAAATTTTGTAATGACTGTAATTGGACTTTTTATCCTCATGTATCAGGAGCAGTGGCAGCTATCATAATCAACCAAGAGGAGGTGTTAATGGTACAGAGAAAAAGAGAGCCGTATGTGGGAACATGGATGTTTCCAGCTGGTTTTATTGATTATGGAGAACATCCAGAAGAGACTTTAGAAAGAGAAATAAAGGAGGAAACTGGATTGGGTTTGAGGAGAGCTAAACTAATAGATGTAATCCAAACGGAGGATGATCCGAGAAGTCCGGGTCATTTTTGTTTCTTTTATAAGGTAGAGGTGAGAGGCAACAAACCAGAAACAGATCGGGATGAAAACAGTGATATAGGTTGGTTTAAGATTGGGAACATGCCGAAAATTGGCTGGTTATCACATAAAAAGATGGCTAGCAGGATTAAAAAGGATGAAAGTAAGAGGAATTAAAAAATTTTGAGTCGCGGATGGGAGTCGAACCCATCTAGATGGTTTTGCAGACCATTGCCTAACCGCTTGGCTACCGCGACAGGTAGGCTTATTTTAACAAAAACCCTCCGGGTGGAGGGTTTTTGAAACAAGACTAATGTCTTTGGTTTTACATCATGCCTGGCATACCGCCACCTGGTGGCATGGCCGGAGCCGGCTTTGTTTCTTCGGGAATATCAGTAATAATGACTTCCGTGGTCAAAATCATTTGACCGGTGGAAACGGCATTTATGAGGGCAGACTTGGTAACTTTGACCGGGTCAATAATACCGAATTTTCTCATAGAGCCGAACTTGTCGGTGGCGGCATTATAACCATAATCTGATTTGGAGTCTTTGGTTAGTTGATCTCTAACTTTATTTAGGACATAGCCAGCATCTTTACCGCTGTTTTCAGCTAATTTTCTCAACGGTTGCTCTAAGGCGTATTTGAGAATATTGACACCAACCTGTTCTTCGTTGTTGTCGACACTGACTTGATCAAGAACGGTGGCGGCCTTAATTAGAGCTGTACCTCCACCGGGAAGAGTCCCCTCTTCCAGAGCGGCTTTGGTGGCTTCAACCGCGTCCTTAACTCTTTCGAGTTTTTCTTTCATTTCCATTTCGGTAGCGCCACCGACTTCGAGAACTATGGCACCTCCGGCTAGTTTGGCAATACGCTCTTGGAGCTTTTCTTTATCATAGTCAGAATCACTTCTGTCCATTTGGGTACGAAGTTGGGCTACACGAGCTTGGACATCTGATTTTTGACCAGCGCCACCAATAATACGACAGTTGTCTTTATCGGCTGTAACAGAATTGGTTTGACCACAGTATTCGACAGGGTCGATGGCATCAAACTTGGCACCGGTGTCCTCGGAAATAACTTGTCCGCCGGTTAGGACAGCAATGTCCTCCAGCATGGCTTTGCGACGATCACCAAAACCCGGGGCCTTGACGGCTAAAACATTAAAAGTACCACGAAGCTTGTTAACCACCAAGGTGGCTAGAGCTTCTCCATCAATGTCATCGGCGATGATGACAAAGTTTTTGGTAATTTTGAGCAGTTTTTCCAAAAACGGTAAAATGTCTTGCATGGAGCTGATTTTTTTATCAGTAATGACAATGTGTGGTTTTTCGATAACGGCTTCCATGGTTTCGGTGTTGGTGGCAAAATAGGGAGAAAGGAAACCATTGTCAAACTCCATACCGGAAGTTTCTTTGGTTTCAATTTCAAGACCCTTGCCTTCCTCGGCAGTGATAAGACCATCATGACCGACTTTAACAACCGCTTCGGCAATTTTTTTACCGATTTGATTATCTCCAGCCGAAATAGTGGCAATTTGTTCAATTGATTCTTTGTCATTAATCTTGACTTCTTTTTTCATTGAATCCAATTTGGCGAGGAGAGCCTTGAGGCCTTTTTCCAATCCATAACGAACAATCATGGGGTTAGCACCGGCAGCGACATTTTCCAATCCTTTGTTGGCAATAGCTTGGGCCAAAAGAGTGGATGAGGTAGTACCGTCACCAGTAGCATCATTGGTTTTGGAGGCGGCTTCTTTGATAAGCTGAGCTCCCATGTTTTCAAAAGGATCTTTGAGATCAATTTCTTTGGCGACAGAGACACCGTCATGAATAACGTTGGGGGCACCCCATTTTTTGTCGATAGCCACGTTGCGACCTCGGGGTCCGAGAGTGGTAACAACGGCATCAGCTAAAATATTAATACCTTTTAAAAGAGATTGACGAGCGGTAGCTCCGAATTGTAATTGTTTTGCCATATTGTTAATAGAAATAAATTTTTAATATTTAATTATTTAATAACTGCCATAATGTCGTCGAATTTGAGAAGTAGAAGTTCAACATTATCTTGTTTGTATTCTTTACCTCCCCATTCACGATAAATAACTAAGTCTTTAGCTTTACAGGGAGCGGTGACTTCTTCACCGTCATCATAAACAGCGCCACCCACGGCTAAAACTGTGCCTTGTTGGGGTTTATCTTCGTGAGAGTCGGGTAAAACGATACCGGAAACGGTGGTTTTTTCCTTGATCTGAGGCTTGACTAAAATATAACCGGGGACGGGGTGGATCTTTGCAGTTGTTTTTGGCATATACAATGATTGAACTTTATAATTTTGCCTGAGAGACAATTGAAGACTGACATTATCAGTCAATCTCCAGGACTGCTAATATTATAACGGGAAGACGTGGAAGGTCAAGAGGGAAGATTGTGAGATTATTTTGAAAAGTTAAAAATGGTGGCCCCGGAAAGCTTAAGATAATCTTCGGCTAGCATAATTATTGAGTCGGTGGGAGAGCCGGCGTTGAAGGCTATTTTTGTATTACTAGCGATTGAATTGTCAACAAAAAGTTCTAAATCTGTTATTGGCTTACCAAAAGGAGGAACTGATCCGGGCTTCAAGCCGGTTAATTTTAAGAGCTCTTCTTTTGTGGCAAATCTAAGTTTTTTGGTATTAAAATGTTTTTTGATGGTAGTTGAGTCTAGTTTCTTAGCGGCACTAATAACAAAAAGTTTGTATGAATCATCAACTTTTAAAACAAGAGCCTTGCCACCGATGGACAGATCCTCTCCTCGAG
>Ga0075114_10000888_pt1 | contig 17186 bp, 22 predicted proteins | sample AntAceMetag02UKM_FD_69784 | JGI IMG/M metagenome (GOLD analysis project Ga0075114, IMG submission 69784) | Saline lake microbial communities from Ace Lake, Antarctica - Antarctic Ace Lake Metagenome 02UKM | ecosystem: Environmental > Aquatic > Non-marine Saline and Alkaline > Saline | place... | reverse complement strand
TTCTGTTTCATTTTTATCCGCTTCATTTGCTTAATCCGCTGACGGTTTTTGACCCTTTTTCAGCAGAGTCATTTGTGAAATTCGCACATTGGTGCTATTCGTGATGAGGATACGCTGGGGCCAGGAGGTGGGGGCAAGATGATCGTAGCCGTGATTGATGGCATGGGGGGGGGCATTGGCGCCCAGATCGTTACCCAGATCAGACAAGAGCTGCCTCTTGACGTGGAAATATTGGCGCTGGGCACCAACGCCGTCGTCACTGAGAAGATGATGAAGGCCAGAGCCAACCGCGGCGCCAGCGGTGAGAACGCCATTAAGGTTTCGATCAACGAGGCGGACTTCATCCTGGCCCCCGTCGGCGTGGTCGTGCCCAACTCCATGATGGGGGAGATCACTCCGGCCATCGCCGAGGCCATAGCTGGGGCGCGGGGAAACAAACTCCTTCTGCCCATCAGGGGTCCCCGCTTCAAGATCGTGGGTATTGAGTGGAAGCCCCTCACCAAGCAGATCAGCAAGGCCATCGCCATGATCCGGGAGCAAGCGGGGCTGCCTCCCGTGCACAAGAACCTCCCCTCCACTTGACAAGGTAAGGCGCTTGTGGTATCTTGATGGCGGCTGGCATGAAGCGGGCCGTATCGTTCGTAGCATTCGTTCGTAGCATGAAGTGATGTACCTGATGATGTACCTGATCATGAAGATCACCGCGGCGGGCCTGAAGCCCGGGCATGGGTGATTTTTTTCTTTTTGGAGGCGAAGCGATGTGTGAAACCACAGTCTACGTGAGAACGAATGGTCAGGAAGAAGAGATCCTGCCGGACGTGGTACTGGTGCAGCCCGAGGGCGATGCCTGGCTGCTGGTCACGCTGCTAGGCGAGCAGAAACTGGTGCGGGGGACCATTGAGAAGCTGGACTTCTTGAAGCACACCGTCCACCTACGCCAGGCAAAAGAGCCGGCTGTCGAAGGCTGACCTCGACTGCCGCTTTGCCTCTCACCATAGGTTAGTCGAACGAGACAGGAAAAGGGCCATGAAGGCCGCCTAACTGGCTTGAAGCCGGGCGGTCTTCGTGGCCCTTTTTGGGATTCATCGGCCCCTGAGGTCGCCGGTGCAGGAGCTAGCTATTGCAGCGCTCATCGCAGCATGCCTTAAGACGGCGCAACAAGCCTGGGGAACGCCAGAGGAATTGCGGGAGGCGTGGGCCGCCTTCGTCGAGCTATGCCGGGCGAGGCGCTGGGGCGTCTTCCTGCTGCCGGAGGTGCTGGCCTTCTCCGCCTGGCTCGAGGAACACGGCCACCCAATCGTCCACCACCATCACCATGACCATGCCGGACACGTGCACGAGGAAACAAAGGCCGAGCCCGACGATCTGACCAAACTGCGCATCCTGCTTCCACATTGGATCGAGCACAACGAGGAGCACGCGGCCAGTTTCGAACGCTGGGTGGCAAGGGCGCGGGCGGTGAGGTGGGGAGAGACGGCGCAGCACATAGAGGAGGCGGTGGAGCGGATGGCGGCCTGCAACCAGGCGCTGAGGGCCGCACTGGAGGCGCTGGAGGGATGAATGGAGCCATCTGCGAGGCATGATCAAATGACCACACAACCCATCTACCTGGACTACAACGCCACCACGCCCATTGACCGCCGTGTGGCGGAGGCGATGACGCCCTACCTCTACGAGCACTTCGGCAATCCGTCGAGCGCGCATCCCTACGGTGTGCAGGCCAAGCGAGCGGTCGAGCGCGCCCGCACACAGGTGGCCGCGCTGCTGGGCTGCCAGCCGGCCGAGATCGTCTTCACCAGCGGCGGCAGCGAGTCCAACAACAGCGCCATCAAGAGTGTGGCCGCCGCCTATCGTGAGCGCGGCAACCACATCATCACCTCGGCCGTCGAGCACCCGGTGGTGCTGGAGCCCTGCCGGTGGCTCGAAAGCCAGGGCTACCGCGTCACCGTGCTGCCGGTGGATGAGTACGGCATGGTGGACCCCGCCGACGTCGAGCGGGCCATCACCCCCGATACCATCCTGGTGACCATCATGCACGCCAACAACGAGGTCGGCGCCATCCAGCCAATCGCCGAGATCGCGACCATCGCCCACCGCCACGGCGCGCTGATGCACACCGACGCGGCACAATCGGTGGGCAAGATTCCCGTGAGTGTAGACGAATTGGGAGTAGACCTGCTTTCGGTGGCGGGACACAAACTCTACGCGCCCAAGGGCGTCGGAGCGCTCTACGTCCGTTCCGGCGTCAAGCTGGCCAAGTTCATCCATGGCGCCGACCACGAGGCCAACCGTCGCGCCGGCACCGAAAACGTGCTGGAGATCGTCGAGCTGGGCCAGGCAGCCGAAATCGCCGGGCGGGACGCCTCGAATGAGCTCGACGAAGTCCTGGAGCGCAACATGGCCCACATGCGCGCCATGCGCGACCGGTTGTGGGCCGGCCTGACCCGCGAACTGGACACCCCTGGCCTGCTCAAACTGAACGGCCACCCCGACAAGCGGCTGCCCAACACCCTCAGCGTCAGTTTCCGCTCCATCGAAGCTAACACGCTCCTTTCGGAGATCGGCGAGCAGGTGGCGGCTTCAGCAGGAGCGGCCTGCCACGCCGACCAGGTGGACGTTTCGACGGTGCTGCAGGCGATGCAGGTACCGCTGGAGTACGCGATGGGCGCCGTGCGCTTCTCCGTCGGCAGGATGACCACCGCCGAGGAGATAGACCGAGCCGTTGAGGTCGTGAGCGACGCCGTGCGACGCCTTCAGCCAGAGGGTGCGCTGGTCGCGCCGCTGCTGGCCGACATCGGCGAGATCAAGTTGACCCACTATACCCACGGCATGGGCTGTGCCTGCAAGCTGCGCCCCCAAGAGTTGGAACTGGTGTTGGCGAAACTCCCCGTGACGGCCGACCCCGCTGTGCTGGTCGGCGTGGAGACCTCCGACGACGCCGCGGTCTACAAATTAACCGACGACCTGGCGATTGTGCAGACCTTGGACTTCTTTACACCCATCGCTGATGACCCCTACGACTTCGGGGCGATTTCCGCCGCCAATTCGCTCAGCGACGTCTACGCCATGGGCGCCAAGCCGCTCTTCGCGCTCAACATCGTCGGCTTCCCCTCGAACCGGCTGCCGATGGAAGTGCTCCACCGCATCCTGCGGGGCGCGCTGGACAAGGCCGCCGAGGCCGGCGTAAGCGTCATCGGCGGACACACGGTGGACGATACCGAGCCCAAGTATGGGATGGCCGTGACCGGCGTCGTGCACCCTGACAGAGTAGTGACCAACGCGGCGGCCCGTCCGGGCGACCAGATCGTACTGACCAAGTCAATCGGCACGGGCATCATCGCCACGGCGGTCAAGCGCGGTCTGGCGGACGAGGCCACGACGCGGCAAGCCATCGCTCTGATGGCGGCGCTCAACCGGGATGCGGCCGAGGTCATGGTGGAGGTCGGCGTCTCGGCCTGCACCGACGTGACCGGCTTCGGGCTGCTGGGCCACCTGCGGGAGATGACGGTGGGCGCTGGAGTGGACGCAGCGGTCTACGCCGACCGCGTGCCGGTGCTGGAGGCGGCGCGTACCTTCGCCGGGGCCGGCGTTGTGCCGGGCGGCACGCGGGACAACCAGGCCTTCGTCGAACCGCACGTCGACTGGGACGAAGGCATCTCCGAGGTACAGAAGCTCGTCCTGGCCGACGCGCAGACGTCCGGCGGGTTGCTCATCGCCGTACCGCCGGAGAGGCTGCAGTCGCTGCTGGCAGCGCTGGCGGCGCGCGGCGTGGTTGAGGCGGCGCACATCGGCGAGTTCACCACACCCGGCCCTGGCCGCATCGCCGTCCGCCAGGGGCGGAATCGTCCCTATCCGTTACCGGTTCTTCAACCGGCCGGATGACTGGCTGTTGGAACGAGTTGAGGAGAGGAGAGGAGAGGAGGTGACGATATTAGGCAATGGAATAGGCCGGCCTTTTCCACGCGATGTTGAGTAGCATTCTTCAGAAGAAAAAAGGGGGAGAAAAGATGAAAAAGCTGTTACCCGTTCTCATGATCCTGGCCCTCTTCGCCTCGGGCATGCTCGTCGGCTGCGCCCCCGCGACCAAGAAAGGGACGCTCCAGTTCTACGCCAACGGTGAGGACTTCGTGCAACAAGGCTTCGTCTCCAAGGACGGCTGGGCCATCACTTTCGACCACGTGTACGTCGTCCTGTCGGAGATCACCGGCTATCAGACCGATCCGCCGTATGATCCCCACGCCGGCGGCGACGTCAAGGCCAAGGCTACCGTCGGTCTCGACGGCGTACATACCGTAGACCTGGCGGAGGGCGGTGAAGATGCCCCGCCTATCCTTGTTGGTGAGATCAAGGACGCTCCCGCCGGTCACTACAACACCCTCTCCTGGAAGATGGTCCGGGCGTCCAGCAACCCAGCTTCCGGCTACTCCCTGGTCATCATCGGCACGGCCGAAAAAGGTGGCAAGAGAGTTGATTTCACAATCGAGATCGAGCCGCAGTACGAGTATACCTGCGGGGAATACGTCGGCGACGAGCGTAAGGGCATCCTCGAAGCGGACAGCACGGCCGACCTGGAGATGACTTTCCACTTCGACCATATCTTCGGCGACGCCGAGACGCCCCTGGACGACGAACTGAACGTCGGCGCTCCCGGCTTCGAGCCATTTGCTGCCATAGTCGGGGGTGCTGGAGCATTGCGGATGGACATGAGCGGGCTGCAAGACTCGCTCTCGGCATCGGATTACCAGATGCTGGTGGAGATACTTCCCACGCTGGGTCACGTCGGCGAGGGCCACTGCCATAACGAGGTGCATTAGCCCTCACCCCATTCTGAGCAGAGGAGCAGAGGGAGACGAGGAAACGAGGAGACGAGGAGACAAGGGAGGCAAGGAGGCAATCACCTTGCCTCCCCCTCACCTTGTCACCTTGTCACCTTGTCACCCTTGCTCTCTTGTCCCCCCTGCTCTCTGCGAAGGAGGCCACACACATGAAGTGGAAACTTGTCGTACCGCTCGTCCTTCTCCTTACCCTTAGCCCAACAGGGGCAGCATTCGCCCACGGCGCTAGGATCGAGTACACGATCAGTATGGACGTGCAGATTCGTGCCACCTACGACACCGGCGAACCACTGGCCGGCGGCCAGGTCACAGTCTACGCCCCCGACGACCTCTCCACCCCCTGGCTAACGGGGGTCTGCGACGAGGAAGGGAGATTCACCTTCACGCCCGACGCCTCTAGACCGGGAACCTGGGACGTTCAGGTGCGCCAGTCAGGCCACGGCGATATCGTCCACATCCCCATCGGTGAGGATATGGCGATGACAGGTGGCGCCGGCTACACCCCCCTACAGATTGTGCTGATGGGGGTCTGCGTCGTGTGGGGCCTCGTCGGCAGCGCGCTCTTTTTCTGGCGCGGGAGGGGCTAATGCACATCCCTGATGGTATCCTCCCGGCCGCCGTTTGTTTCGGCGGCTATGCGACCACCGGAGCGATCACCTGGTACTCACTCCGCAAGATCAATCAGAAAGATGACCCACGAGAAGGCATCCCCAAAGCCTCTCTGCTCACGGCGGCTTTCTTCGTGGCTTCCTGGATCCACATCCCGATACCGCCCAGCAGCGTCCATCTGGTGCTGAACGGGCTTCTGGGCGTCGTGCTGGGCTACTATGCCTTCCCGGCCATTCTAATCGGTCTCTTCTTCCAAGCGGTGATGTTCCAGCACGGTGGCCTGACGACCCTGGGGGTGAACGCGACGATGATGGGAATGCCGGCGCTCCTGGCCTACTATCTGTTCCGGCTCCGCACCGTCCTGGGTCGCAAGGGCAACCGCCTGGGCGACCGCAAGGGTCGCCCCTACCAGGCACTGACCGGCGCCTTTGGATTCCTGGCCGGTGCTGGTGGCCTGGGGATCGCGGCCCTCATTGCTGTGGCCCTCCTCATCACCACCATCCCGACCTATCTTGATGTCGAGGCGGAACGGGCAAGCATCTACGCGCTGACCCTGGCCCACGTGCCACTGATGGTCATCGAAGGCACTTTCACTGCGCTGGTGGTTCTCTTCCTCCAGCGGGTCAGTCCGGAACTTCTGGGGGACTAGGCAGGTGAAGCTCGGACTCGATGAATACGGGCATCTGGACTCTCTGTTGCACCAATGGGAACCGAAGTACAAGCTCGTCGGCCTCATGGGGCTGATCCTGGCCTTTTCCTTCGTCCAAGACCCACGGTTGCTGCCAGCGATGCTGGCGATCACTCTTGCCCTCTATGCCCTGTCCAGACTACCTCTCTCTTTCCTGATAGCCCGGCTGCGCTACCCAGGCTTTTTCCTCCTGATGGTGGCCATCTTGCTACCCTTCCTTTCGGGCTCCACCGTCCTGCTGCGCATCGGCCCGCTGGCGGTGCGGCAGGAGGGATGCCTCGATTTGCTCCTGGTCGCCAGCAAGTTCGTTTCCATCCTGACGCTCAGCCTGATTCTCTTTGGTACCGCTCCTTTCCTGGACATCATCAAAGCAATGCGTTCGCTGGGGCTGCCCTTCGTCCTGGCCGACATGACGCTTCTCACTTACCGCTACATCTACGAAATCGGCGATGACCTGGAGAGGATGCAGACGGCGATGGGGCTGCGCGGCTTCCAGGCGCGTTACCTCGGCGGCCGGGTCCTTCGCGTTCTGGCCTCGCTGGCTGGCAGCGTGCTGGTGCGCAGTTATGAGCGGTCCGAGCGGGTCTACAAGGCAATGGTTCTGCGGGGCTACGGCCAGCCAACCCGTCCCTCTGCAGAGCCTCGCTCCCGCTTTGGCGATCTGGCCTGGCTCTTCGCCTTCCTCTTGCTGGCAGCCGGGTTCATCGCCGCCGAAATCGTCCTACGCCAGGGCCAGGGGTGATTCGATGGAATACCAACCACAACAAGTCAAGCCTACCAACCCAGATGACCCCGCACTGTCCGTTTCCGATCTGACCTTCTCCTATCCGGACAAGGACGACGTCCTGCGGAGACTCAGCCTGGAGGTAAGGCCAGGGGAGCGAGTAGGATTGATCGGCCCCAACGGGGCAGGAAAGACCACACTGTTCCTCCTCGTCTGCGGCGTGCTGAAGCCCGATGCCGGCGAGATCCGCTTGTTTGAGCAACCGGTGGCGCCGGGCAAGTTCCGCCCAGACATCGGCATGGTCTTCCAGAACCCAGACGATCAGCTCTTCTGCCCTTCGGTGAGGGATGATGTGGCCTTCGGACCTGCGAACATGGGTCTGCCACGAGCGGAAGTGGAAGCCAGGGTCAGGGAGGCGCTTTCAACCGCCGGGGCGCTAGAATTGGCCGATCGTCCTCCCCATCACCTCTCGGGCGGCGAGAAACGTATGGTCTCGATCGCCGGTGTCTTGGCGATGCGTCCGAGACTGGTGGTCTACGATGAACCCAGCGCCAGCCTGGATATCCATTCGCGTCGCCGCCTGATCCGCTTCCTGCAGGCCTCACAGGAGACCATTCTCATTGCCTCCCATGACCTGGAACTCATTCTGGAGGTATGCGACCGCGTCGTCCTGATAGACGAAGGACGCATCGTTGCCAAGGGCGACCCAACTGAGATAATGGACGATGTCGAGCTAATGGAAGCGCACGGCCTGGAGAGGCCACATTCCCTCGCGCCTCACGTGGAGCCACATCATGAGAGGCCTCGGGTTGCCCGACACTTCTGACGCGTACCCGTTTGCGCTTCGAGCCTTGACACCAACCCAGGGCAGTGCTAGAATAGACCCGCGAAATCGTTGAAGGTTTCAGGTTCGAAGGTTCCAGGTTTCAGGTTTGGTGTTTAGCCCCGAACTCCGAACCCCGAACAAGGAACGCCGAACGATGAACAGTGACCGGAGGAACAGAGTGAAGAAGATCGTCGAATGCGTGCCGAACTTCAGTGAAGGACGACGGCAGCCGGTGATTGACGCTATCGCCAATGCCATCGGCGGCGTGCCCGACGTGTGCGTCCTCGACGTGCAGTCGGATGCCGACCACAACCGCACCGTGGTCACATTCGTGGGTGGACCGGAGGCTGTTGTGGAGGGCGCCTTTCAGGGCATCGCTGCCGCCGCTCAGTTGATTGACCTGGATCATCATCGGGGAGAACATCCCCGCATCGGCGCGGCCGATGTCGTGCCCCTGGTGCCCGTGAGCGGCGTGACGATGGAGGATTGCGTGGCGCTGGCACGGCAACTCGGCCAGCGAGTAGGAGAGGAATTGGACATCCCCGTCTATCTCTACGAGGAAGCGGCCACGCGGCCCGATCGGCGCAATCTGGCCGACATCCGGCGGGGAGAGTACGAAGGACTCAAAGAGGAGATCCTCACCAACATCGACAGGGCGCCCGACTTCGGTCCGGTGCGGTTGGGGGCGGCGGGAGCCACCGTCATCGGCGCTCGCCCTTTTCTCATCGCCTACAACGTCTTCCTGACGACCGAAGACGTGGACATCGCTCGCCGAATCGCCCGCGCTGTGCGCCATTCCAACGGTGGCCTGCGTTATGTGAAGGCATTGGGGCTTCTGGTGGAGGGCAAGGCGCAGGTGTCCATGAACCTAACCGATTACCGCCGCACCCCTGTCCACCGGGTAGTGGAGATGATTCGCCGGGAGGCAGCTCGCTACGGCGTGTCCATCGAGCGCAGCGAGCTGATCGGCCTGATCCCGCAACAGGCGCTGCTCGACGCCGCCCAGTGGTACCTTCAACTCGACGGCTTCGCCTCCGATCAGGTACTGGAAATCAAGCTGCAAGGGCTGCAAAGGGCGTAGAGTAGACCGTGCCTCTGTTGATTGATGGACATAACCTCATCGGCAGCGGTCAGTTGCCCGGGATTTCCCTGGCCGATGAGAACGACGAGTTGAAGCTAGTGCGGCTGCTGCGCCGCTATCGCAGCCGCGTGCGAAGCGACATCACCGTTGTTTTCGATGCCGGCGTGCCCGGCGGCCGCTCCCGCGGGCTGTCCGGCGGCGGCGTGGAGGTCGTCTTCGCCCCCCGCCGCAAGCACCGTGCTGACGATGTCATCGCCGCGCGGGTGCGGCGGGCCGCAAATCCCCGCGGTCTCACCGTGGTCACGTCCGATCACGACTTGGCGGACACGGTTCGCTCTCACGGCGCAGGCGTTGTTCCCTCGGCGGAGTTCGCCGCCCGGCTCCTTGCACCCCTACCCTCCTCACAACGACTGCGCGAGGAGCCACCGCTGTCGTCGCAGGAAGTAGAGGAGTGGTTGGGCTTCTTCGGGGAGGAAGAGATGGGGTAGGCGTGTGCGGCCTCTCGCAGTCGGCGCAGGCAGCGTCGCGGCACGTAGACGCTACCCAGATCCACCTTCTCCGCCATTGGGCCATGATAGTCACTGCCTCCGCTGGGGATCAGATCGAAGCGGCGGGCCAGCGCCAGCAACTGATCCATCATCACTGCCGTGTGGCTAGGGTAGTACACCTCCAGCCCCACCAGACCAGCATCGCCGAGTGCCGTCAAACGCACCTCCAGGTTGGCGATAGCGGCCACACCACCGGTCATGCCGACCAAGGGATGAGCCAGCACCGGTAGACCTGCGGCACGGGCGATAGCGCGGCAGGCATCGGCCGGCGAGAGTTTGAAACGGTCCGCGTAGGCAGGCCCGTGACGGTCAATGTAGCGAGCGAACGCCTCCCGCCGCGTCGCCACGTGGCCAGCCTCCACCAGAGCCAATGCCACGTGCATCCTGCCGATGATGTCCCCGCGGGCGATCTCCTGCACCCGCTGGAAGGATATGGGGGCCCCGAGTGTTACCAGCTTCTGCACCATCTTCCGCGCTCGGACGATCCTGCCCGCCTCTATGCGACGCAGGAGTGCACCCAACTCCACATCCTGCCAACCGTCGTTGAAGAAGAAGCCCAGAATGTGCACCTCGCCCTCAGGCACATCGGTGTTGATCTCCACGCCGGGGATCACTTCGATGCCCCAACGAGCGGCCGCGGCTAGCGCCTCGGCTATCCCGTCCACCGTGTCGTGATCGGTGATAGCAACAGTCTCCATGCCCAACTTGGCCGCATAGGCGACCACTTCGGCGGGGCTCAGCAAGCCGTCGGAAGCGATGGTGTGACAGTGCAGATCAATAACATTCATTGGCCAATTCTACTCTGTCTTATCTATGGAGGCAAGTCGGCACTGGCATCTCCGCGGCAGGAGACGGGGAACAGGCCCAGGCGTGCCACGGAGGGGCGCGCTGGCGACCATCGGAGCTTCCGTCTGCGCCTCACCCCTGCCGTGCTGAGCCGAGTTGGAGCGCTTAGCAGCTTGCAGCGTGCGCATGATTGTGCTATACTAGGCAGCGCAGGGCCAGTGGAGAGTGAGTGGGCGAGGTCATGACATTCCGCATTGACTCAGTTCACTGGAGATGCCAGGATGCCCCCAAACCTGTGGTGGGCTGCAGTGTCCAGTGGCGATCGGGAGCGGCAGCCGCCTATACAATCATCCCGATGGGAATGCTTCGCAGCTTACTGCGGGAGGGTTCTCTCAAATATCGATCGCTCAAGGAGGTAGTCATGGGCAGGATAGGTTGGTTCGACTCAGAGTCGAACGAGTTGAAGTTCTCCGAGTACTTGGAGAAAATGGAAAGCTGGCAGAAGGCCCTGGCCGACGGCGTCGTCCAGCCGGACGAAGTTCGGGGACAGGCAGAGAAGGTCTCCGAGATGCTGCGCGCCCTGGAGCCTAAGCTCAGCGACGAACTGCACGAAGAACTGACTCAAATCCTGTACGAGTGGGCCGTGCTACAGGCCATGGATAGGCTGGTCGAATTGACTGAAGCAGAAAGGGAAGTCTGATATGTCAGAACAAAGGGTTATTCGCGCTCCCGGCGCAAACGTCGGCGAACTGGCAGGGATGGTGTCCAACTGGTTTCAGGGGCAGGGGTTCGAGACGCAGACCCTGGAGGCCCCGGGCGGTGGCTTCACCGTACAAGCCCGCAAGCCAGAAAGCTGGCGCGCCTGGGTTGGCATGTCCGCAGCGCTCAACGTGACGCTGACTCCCCAGAGTGAGAACCTGGTGGTACAGACGGGGGCCGCCAAATGGATAGACAAGGCTACGATGGGAGCGGTGGGCGCCCTCATCTTCTGGCCTGCTCTGATCCCAGCGGCTTACGGAGCCTGGAAGCAAAGCCAGCTCCCCAAGGAAATCTTCCAGGTCATTGAGCAGTACGTCGCCACAGGCCAGGCCCCTACAGGCATGGTCCCCCAGGCTGCCGTGGCTCCGCGTGCCCCTGCCGCCGGCACACTCTGCCCCTCGTGTGGCAAGCCCGTGCGGGCAGGGGCGAAGTTCTGTGATCACTGCGGTGCAACCTTGCAGGTCTCGTGCGCTGAGTGCGGCGCCGCGTTGCGCCCCGCAGCCAAGTTCTGCGACAGTTGCGGGGCGAAGGTATAGTCAGGAGACAATGAGCGTGGCCAGCAAGTTCGGCAAACTGATCTGGAGAACCTTCAGGGGAGCATTCCGCCTCTTCCTGGCGCATCCGGCGGCAATCATGTCCACCATCCTGGCCGCAATCGCGCTGGGCCTGGGGTACCGGTTGTGGCGGGTCGGCCTTCGCGCTGGCTTGTCCAGCCTTCTTGGCTTGGCTGTGTGCCTGCTGCTGATCATCGTCATTCTCTTGGCCAGGGGGAAGATTCGCCAGTGGACACAGAGGAGAGCCTCGGAGCGCACCACTGAGGTGGGCAAGCACATCGCCAAACAGGCGGTGCGGGAGGGCGCGGATCTGGCCGAAGATCTGCTGGAGAGGGGCGCGGAAACAGCCAAAGGAGCGCTGGGCACACTGGCCGACGAGGTGAAGGGTGACTGGGAGCGCCATGTGGCGAAGCCTGGTGCTGACCCGTCGTCACCCCAGGCGGCGCGCTGTCCTTCTTGCGGGAGCTTCCTGCGCTCCGGAGCGAAGTTCTGCGACAAGTGTGGAGAGCCGCTACCCGTCACCTGCCCTCACTGCCATAGGACATCGCGTCCAGGCGCCAAGTTCTGTGATCACTGCGGTGCGCCGTTGACCAGCGATCAGAAGGCGTGATCTGCAAAGATCCCCTCGGCCCTCCTGGCGCGCTGCCGCCTTCAACGTGATCTCTGTGCGTATGGGGGGGGGCGTGCGGCTGTCGGTGGGCAAACCAGAGGTGACGACGGTGGTGTTCACCCAGCAGCTTTTCGAGTGGATCGAGCCCTACCTGCGTTCATGACCGTTGGCCCTGTGCTGCTGGGCACAATCGTGGGGTGATCAATCTCCACTCCTTGGCGCCCATCCCAGGTGGCCAGGACAGAAGATGATAGACGCATCGTACACCAGCGCCGCTTCCAGGGCAAGCAGGAGGCGGCGTTCTGTACGGGACTAGCATGTCGGAGGAGTCATGAAAAGCTACCGTAGAGAGCTTTGGTTCAACGTTCCCACTCGTCGAGCCTTCATTAACATCACCGCCCAGGTGGAAGAGTGCCTACGCGAAAGCGGCGTGCGGGAAGGGCTGGCGCTTGTGAACGCCATGCACATCACCGCATCGGTATTCATCAACGATGACGAACGAGGCCTGCATGCGGATTACGAGGAGTGGCTGGAGCAATTGGCTCCCCACGAACCGATCAGCCGCTACCGCCATAACCGCACCGGCGAGGACAACGGGGATGCTCACCTGAAGCGGCAGATCATGGGCCGCGAAGTGATGGTGGCAGTCACGAACGGACGCCTGGACTTTGGACCGTGGGAGCAGATCTTCTACGGGGAGTTCGACGGACGTCGCCGCAAGCGAGTTCTAGTGAAGATCATCGGGGAATAGAAACTCGGGTGGATCGCTGACAAGCCCTCGCAACCGTGCGCACCAGCCTCTACGGTTCACGGACGTTCACGATCGCAGTGCCACGCTCGAGTTGCTGTCGATCCAGCGTAACCAGAGCATCGCCCCGCTGATCTGCCAATGCGACGTAGACGGCATCACAACCACGTATCCGATGGTCGGCGGCAATGATTGCTGCTCGCTCTGCCATCGCCTGCGACACTGAGACCAGATCTATCACTCCTGAGTGCCTCAGTTGCCGCACAACTCGGTGAGCCAGAACTGAGTCTCCAACCCCACGACTGAGTGCAGCGGCAACTTCTGCCAATAGAATGACCGGCGCAACGATCGGTTGCTCTGCCGCTCGGGCTTGGTCCAACCACGCCCAACTGCGAACATGGTCGTTCTCGTGTGCATTGATCAGTGCAACGTAGACACTAGCATCGATCACAGCCATGAGTCTACCTTCGCTGCTCAGCGACAAGTTCCACGCCGCTCTTTTCTGAAGTCCAGGCCGCAGCCACCTCCTGCGCCAGAGCTTTCATTTCCACCAGCCTTTGGTCAATTTCAGTCTGGCGCAGTCGCTGTGCCTCACCTTCGGCCAGTGGCCGTAGGATGGCCACCGGCTCACCTCGAAGGGTGACCACGAACTCAGTCATTTCCTGGCGTACGGAGCGTATGACGCAAGAGGTCCGGTTCTTCAATTCACGCACACCTATGGTTGTTGGCATCGTCTGCCTCCTTACCACATGTAGCTACCATGTAACTACAGTGTAGCCACATCATAGCCGCGAACAAGAACGGTGTCAAGTCGGCTTGCATCGTCGAATCTGTTGGCGTGCAGTGGCCGTCCCAGCACGATGGGCGACCGCTCAGGCGTATGGTAGCAGTGCTTTCTGTGGTGAACGACGACGAGCGCTGTCTCCCGTCTCCACTGAGATGAGGTTTCGACGACTGGCTGGAGGAACTGGCCACCAGGGTCCAATTGCAGCACAAGCAGGGGCGCCATTGGACAGCGCCCCTGCTTGCGCTAGACTATCATTCGATGTGCCCTCTTGCTTTCCTCTTCAACGCCTGACCAGGGATTCACTGCCGGACACTTCTGGGACACGGATGAACACGGACAGGCACGTCGCCGGCCGGAGGAGCCCGGCGGCATGGCTGAGCGCTGTGCAGCGCTGCTATTCCAACCGGCTAGACGGCCCGTCGTCCCCTGCCCCAGCCAGACTTCGAAAGGTCACTTATAGAGAAGCGTGGCCATCAACTCCTCAAGAGCTGCCAGCCGCGCCTCCAGTTCGGCGTTCTGGCCCTCCAGTTGCCCTATTGTCCCCTGCTGCTGCTGAACCACCTTGGTCAAAACAGCGACGATGTCCATGGAACTCAGGGCCTTCCTGCCCTCCATGGCCACGAGATCAGGAACCTCTTCGGCAATGAAGCCCAACCGCTCCTCTTCCGGCTGTGTCTTGTAGTTGAATCTGACTGCACTCAGACCAGCTAGAGCCCCCATGGCTTCGACGGTAGTAAGGGAGGTTACGTTGTCCTTGTACGCTATGCTGGATGCTTGGTTCCAAGTGCCATCATAGGTGCCTCCGGTGCTCATCTCCAGGCTGCCGTCCGTATAGAACTTCGCTTTCCACGTGCCGTTAGCATACACCCTCGTCGGATGATCAGAGAGAGTGCCGAAGTCACCATAACCTGCTGCTGCCCTGAGCATGGTCGTGGCGCCATCGGTCCGGTCGAGCACAAGCGTGGCCTGTTCTCCGGTCGTCTCCAACTCCATGGGATAATCCGGCTCCCACGTCCCGATGCCCACTCATCCAGCCTTCTCCAGCTTCTTGCGCCGTCTCTCGGCGCGGCGGCGGATGCGGGTGAAGGCGCGGCTCAGCCCCATGGCCTCCTTGGCCAGCCGAAGCGTCTCCCGCGCCGTTTCTCGTGTGCGCAGCGTCCCCTCGTAGATGATCTCATCCACCAGGCCGGTCTGGCGCTCATAGTAGGCGCGCCGCTCGCGCAGGGGATCGAGAAAGCCGTTCAGCGCCCGGGCCAGCTTCTCCTTCACTTCCACGTCGCCCACTTTCCCCTGGCGATAGCGTGTCTTCAGGTCTTCCACTTCCTCCTCGTCAGGGTTGAAGACGTCATGGTAGATGAAGACAGGGTTGCCCTCGACCGTGCCAGGGATGTCGGCACTGATGCGCTTGGGGTCGGTGTACATGCTGAAGACCTTCTTGCGCACCGAGGCCGGGTCATCGGAAAGGAAGATGGCATTGCCCAGGCTCTTGCTCATCTTGGCCTGGCCGTCGGTGCCCACCAGCGTAGGCACCTCCCCCACCATACCATGGGGCACGGGGAACACCTCGCCGTACAGCCGGTTGAAACGGCGGGCGATTTCCGCCGACAGCTCGACGTGGGCCAAGTTGTCCTTGCCCACGGGCACCAGATGCGCCCGCGGCATGAGAATGTCGGCGGCCTGCAAGACCGGGTAGCCCAGCAAGCCAAAAGGCATCTCCGTGAGACCAGCATCCCGAGCCATGTCCTTGAGACTGGGCAACCGGCTCAGCCGCGGCACGGTGACCAGCATCTCGAAGAGCAGGTTCAGCTCGTACACCTCGTGCACCGCCGACTGCAAGTAGATAGTGGATTTCTCCGGGTCAATGCCCGAAGCTAAGTAGTCCAGCACCATCTCCCGCGCCGTCTGGTCAATCCGCTCGATGGCCTCCTTGCTGGGCTTCGTGGTCAGCATGTGCAGATCAGCGATGATGAAAAAGCATTCGTATTCGTCCTGCAGCGCCACGCGGTTCTTGAGGCTGCCCACGTAGTGCCCCAGGTGCATCTTGCCCGTGGGCCGGTCGCCGGTCAGAATTCGTTCTCGGGGTTCCATCTCTTCCCTCCTACCAGTATCTAGTATCCAATATCCGACACCCAAGCGGGGCACGGTCAGTGCAAATCCGTTGGATGTCTGCGTGGAGTTTTCAGGCAGGTATCAAAAAACCCCGCGTGCGACACACACGGGGTGTTCAAAGCCAGTCTCACTCAACTGCGCCAGATAACGGTGGCGTATCCGGGAACGCCTACTGCGGCTCACGCCGGTTCAGCGCCCAACTCCCCGGTCCATTCGCCGCCAGCGTTGGTACCCCACTTCCACCTCACAGGAGCTCTCTGGACCCCGCTGCGGCGGCTACTCGTCCGGTTCTCTGTCGTTGCCGAGATTGATTATCTGAGCAGATTATGCCACAGAGTGCGTTGCTTGTCAAAAACAGGAAGGTGCAACGCACTTCGCAAGTGCGTTGCACCTTCGCAGCTACTCCGCCGCCGCCGCTCGCCGGTCGTAGACGCGTAACTGCGTAAGGTGCCGGATGAAGATCACGCCCGCGCCGCCAATGCCTAGTGCCATCACTTCCGGTGACGCATAGCCAAAGTGGCCCAACAGCCAGAAGACCGGCACGATCAGCACGGTCATGACCATCACCGATCGCGGGCTTTCACGCAGCAGGAGGTAGCCCAATCCCCACAGGGCCGCGCCGATGAACGGCGCCACCGGCTGCTGCCAGAAGAACAGGCCCGCCATCGTGCCCAGCCCCATCCCTCCAGCGAAGCCGATGTAGGCCGACCAGCAGTGCCCCGCAATGGCGGCCACACCCGCCACCGGTAGGGCCCACGATGTCCCTGTCAGCCTCTGTGCCAGCCAGGCGGCCAGCACGCCCTTCCCTATGTCCACCAGCGCGGTGACCAGACCCCCAGCCACACCCGCCTGGCGGTAGGTGTTGAGTCCGCCCATGTGACCGCTGCCACTCGAGCGCACGTCAGGCTTCTTCAGCAGCCGGGTCACCACCACGCCGGTGGGGAAAGCGCCAATAGCATAGCCGAGAACCGCGGCGAAAAACAGATGACCGATGAGCATCTCCCTCTCCTGTCAGATCACAGAGTTTACAGATGACACAGAAACAGTCGGCTCAAGGTAGATTCGTGGGGTAAGAGTTCGGCCAGTGTTGCCTTCCAGGTTCGTAGTGGCGACTTCAGTCGCTTATGCCATACATGGAGTGACTGATGAAGCCTAGGAATCTACCCAGGCAACGGGTGGTCTCCCTGCAACGTGTTGATGGCTCGTAGTCAGGCACGAAACGAAGTGGAGTGCCGTCAAAGCGCCACTCCGCTACGCTCCATGGCTTACTACGAACATCGTCAGCGCAATGGCGGAAGACCGTGAGGTAACAAAAGGGCCTAAATGGGCCTACAGGTGACTCTCTGATTACCCAGATAGTTCCTCAGTCTTCATGAGTCGCTACCACAAGCCCTCCGTACCCCTCAAATCCGCGTAGAGCCAACCAATATGCAATCTGTGGTCCTTAGCACACCACCCGCAGCCGCCGAGGCAGCACGCTCACTTCCAGCCGCTTGGCGTCAGTACGCATGATCTCCCCATC
>Ga0075114_10000882_pt1 | contig 17239 bp, 20 predicted proteins | sample AntAceMetag02UKM_FD_69784 | JGI IMG/M metagenome (GOLD analysis project Ga0075114, IMG submission 69784) | Saline lake microbial communities from Ace Lake, Antarctica - Antarctic Ace Lake Metagenome 02UKM | ecosystem: Environmental > Aquatic > Non-marine Saline and Alkaline > Saline | place... | reverse complement strand
GGCAGGCGGTGGGCCGGGGACTGCGCCCGGTCAATCCCGACGTCCCGGTGACCGAGGGTAATAGCCCCTTCGTGCGGTGGGAACCGCAGGGGGTGAAGACAGTCGTGCCCCGCACCACAGCCATGCGCTCGCCTGATCGGGACGTCCTGCAGGCGCTATTGCGTTGGTTTGACCTAAACGTAGCGAGTAAATGACCGATGACCAGTCGCAAATCGCAAATCGCAAATCGCAAATCGCCAAACCGCCGCCTTCTGATCGTCGTTGTTGCAGCACTAGTGATCGCAGCGCTGGTTTGCTGCCTCGTCTGGGGGGTGACTCAGCTAGGGAAGCTCAGGACACAGGCGACGGCCACACCAGCGGCAGTCTCGGTGACCGATCCCCGCGAGGCCACGCTGCGAGTGGCCTACTCGCCGGAAAAGGCCGCTCTCTTCACCGAGTTGGTGGAAGCGTTCAACAAGCAGAAGCTGCGCACGCCAGATCGCCGCACCGTCCGCGTGCAGGCAGAGCAGCAGGACGTGGAAGCGATGCTGGAGGCAGCGCTGGCCGGTGCTTACGAAGCCATCAGCCCCGATTCCTCGTTGTGGCTGGATCAACTGGACCGCGCCTGGGCCGAGCAGACCGGCAGCGAAGCGCTGCTGGTGGGAGAGAGCCACCGCTACGGTGTCAGCCCGGTGGTGCTGGCCATGTGGGAGCCGGTGGCCCGCGATCTCGGCTGGTCCGATCAGCCCATCGGCTGGTCCGACGTGCAGGCGAAGGCGCAACGAGACCCCAACTTCAAATGGAGCCATCCCTCGACCAGTTCCGCCAGTGGGCTGCTGGCCACACTGGCCGAGTTCTACGCCGGCGCGGGCAAGACGCGGGGGCTGACCATCGAGGATGCCCAGGCGCAGGCGACGCTGGACTACGTGGGCGCGGTGGAACGCACCGTGCGCTACTATGGCGAGGGGGAGTTGGCAGTCATTGAACGAGCGCAACAAGAGGGGCCGGACTACCTGGACGCCTTCGTGGTGCAGGAGCAACTGGTGGTGTGGTTCAACCGCCAAGCGCGCGGCAACCAGCGTCTGGTGGCTGTCTACCCCGCCGAAGGGACGCTGTGGGAAGACCACCCGCTGGCCTTGCTGGAAACACCCACGCTGACCGGCAACCAGCGGCTCACCTTCCAGCACCTCCGCGAGTTCCTATCGTCGGAGGAAGCGCAGGCGACGGTACTGGCCCACGGCTATCGCCCGGCCGACCTGACCATCCCCCTGGACAGCACCGATTCGCCGCTGACCGCGGCCAATGGTGTGGATCCCCGCCAGCCGCAGACGACGCTGCAGATGCCCAGCCCGGCGGTGGTGGAGGTGGTGCGCAACGTCTGGTGGTACACCAAGCGGCACACCAACGTCTACCTGGTGGTGGATACGTCAGGCAGCATGTCAGGGGAGAAGCTGGAGGCAGCCCGTGAGGCGCTGAGCGTCTTCCTGTCACAGATCGAGGGAGACCTGGAACGGGTGGGCTTGGTAGAGTTCTCCACACAGGTGAACAACATCATCCCGCTGGGTGACTTGCGGCACAACCGCGCCGAGCTGGAGGACGCTGTAAGCGAGCTGTACGCCGCCGGCGACACTGCGCTGCTGGACGGGGTGCGGGCGGCCTACGTCCGCTTGCAGCAGGCGAACAACGTCGAACGCATCAACGCCATCGTGGCCATGACCGACGGGCGGGAGAATGCGTCGGGCATCAGCTTGCACCAGTTGGCGCGAGAGATAGAGCAAGGCAACCGTACTGGTGTGCCGGTGGTCATCTTCTGCATCGCCTACGGCCGCGACGCCGACTACAACGTCCTGGAAACGATCGCCGATGCCTCCGGAGGCCAGGTGCGCCAGGGAGATTTGGAAAGCATCAGGGAGTTGTACAAGATTCTCTCGACGTACTTCTAGAGCCAATGCGGTTTGGTTGACGAAGAGCTGGCACGCTGTCCCCTTCCCACCCTTTGGTTTCCGCTTCTGGGGGCCATGGGGCAGCCGGGCCTGGGGCTTCGGCTTTCCCCGGCGCAAGGAGTACCTGCGCATTCTGGAGGAGTACAGGGAGGAATTGCAGGAGATACAGCGAGACATCTCCGAGGAACTCGAGGTAGTGAAACGGGAGAGCGAGGAACCGAAGCGACAGTGAGCTTCGACGCACTTCTAGGGCGCAGAGGCCAAAACAGGGATCAGCTTCAGCCTTTCTTCGCTCGTGCCAACATTGGCTGGAAAACGTCCGGCGTGATGATGCGCACATTGCTGATCTGACCCAAGTCAAGTAAGTGTGCGTCGCGAGTTATTATGTAGTCGGCCTTGCCGGCAATGGCGTAGGCGACGAACATGTCATCCTTGGGATCAGCGGTAAGGGCCGGTATCTTCTCGAGGGGAGCGAGCACTTCCGAGCGAGAGCGAATGTGCTGTAGCAATTCGTATCGCTCATAGGCAGTGATCAATTCGGCGAACTCAGGACGCGCCAATACTTCGACAAGCTCGTCCAGCAAGGGATCCGCCGTGAGCAACACGAAATCGCCTAGGCGCCAATGCGCCTTCACCAGCCAAGCGATGGCCCCGCGCCGACGCAGCAAGTAGCTCACCCAGATGTTTGTGTCGAGGATCACCCTTGGAATCATTGAGGCTGGCTGTCGATCTGAGTACGGCGAGCGCGCCGTTCAGCACGAACCTCTTCGATAGCCAAGAAGATCAATTCGTCCACATCTTCATCGCTGAGATGGGCAGCTCGTGCAGATGCCGTCTCAGCGATCTCGTGGAGGCGACGGAAGGCCAGTTCTTGTTCAGCATCTCGCATCCGCTGGTAGGCATCATAATCAACGAGGACGGCCTTGGGCACATCGTAGCGCTGGATGATGACTTCTTCCTTGTTTTCGATAGCGTAGGAGAGTATCTCTCCAGTCTTCTGCTTAAGCTGGGTTGAAGTGACAATTCTGGTCATAGCATTACCTCTCGCTAGAGTTAATCAAGATAATCATTTTAATCAACGTCAGTTTACCACGACAACAGCGTTTTGCCAAATCGGATAACAACCATGCCCCAAGAAAGCATTCGTGTTTCCATAGAACAGCGAGCCCAGCGGGCCATCATCCAGCACGCTTTCCTGCGCTGGGAGAGTGGTGTGGTGGTGGCCGGCACCATCCTTCTCAGCTTCTTCTTCCCTTACCCCTTCCCCTGGTGGCCGTGGTGGGGATGGCTGGCGTTGGGCCTGATCGCTGAAGCACTCATCGTCTACACTAGCCTGACCGATGTGGAGACCGCCGCCAAGGTGGTGGCCGATCTCTTCCGCGAGCAGTTCGATCCCCGCCAGGTTAGGGACAAGAAGCTGCGGGGCAAGCTGAACCAGGCGCTGGAGTATCGCGAGCGCATTGACCGCGCCGTGCGCCAGCAGCGGCAGGGGGTCTTGCGAGAACACCTGGCAGACATGGCCACCGGCATAGACGACTGGACCTCCCAGATGTTTCGCCTGGCCCGCCGACTGGACGCCTACCACGCTGATGCCGTCATCCAGCGAGACCTCAAGGCAGTGCCCAAGGAGATCGAGAACCTGGACGCTCGCCGACGGCTGGAGACAGACCCCGATGTGCGCCAGCAGATGCAAACGACGCTGGCCAGCAAGATCGCCCAGCGCCGCAGCCTGGAGAAGCTGGACGACACCATGGAACGAGCAGAGTTGCAGACAGATCATTCCCTCTCTGCCCTGGGCACCGTCTACTCGCAGATCTTGCTGATTGGAGCACGGGAGGTGGACAGCGGCCGCACCCAGCGACTGCGAGAGGACATCCGCCAGCAAGTGGCCAGCCTGCAGGACATGCTGGACTCCATCAACGAGGTATACGACTATCGGGTGGAAGGAGTGAGGCTAAAATGAAGAAACGTCAAGGGGAAGTTAGGTCATGACTGCAGTAGAGACCATCTTCGAACCATTGGTAGCGAGACGTTTGTTTGCATCCGCTGAGGAAGCTGCCCAGAAGCTGGTGCGGGACTACGTTTTACGGCAAATCATGTCCTGTCGAGATCGCATCGTGGCCTTCGAGCACAAGTACGGCATGAACTTTGGCCATTTCACTCAGTACACATCTGAGCGTACGGCGCTGCTGCGTCGCAGCACTGACCTATCGCCAGAACAACGCCAATCGCTTGCACGGACAGTGATGCAGGAAGAAGACGATTGGCTGGACTGGAAGGCAACAGAAGAACTTCTTCAAAGCTGGCTCGGACTGCAAACGGAGGCCTAGGAGTGACTTCGTTACCCACTTTGCTTGGCCTAATCACTACCCGTCTGCAAGGAAGCCCCCTCTGCCAGGCCGTATCTGTTGTAGAGATCCAAGAGTTCTCTGCTGAGCAGTTCTTCTGCAAGGTTCGCGCTGACCTGAAACAGGGGTTGAAACTGCAAGTGCGCGTCTATTCCAACCGCGGGCACTGCGACTACTCATATCAACTGTTCCGGGATGCACCAATCATGCGCTGGGACAACAAAGAGGACTGTGCCAGTCTGCCCAACTTCCCTCATCATCATCACACGCCGGATGGCAGCATTGTTTCGTCGCCACTGAGCGGTGAGCCAGAACAGGATTTGCCCGTCGTTCTGCAAGCCATCGCCGCATTTGCTAGACCAACCCTATCTGCAAGAGATACTCAGGAGTGAATCCATGCGCAAGGTTCTGTGTAGCCTGATTCTGCTAACCGTGTTGCTGACCGCCTGCCTGCCGAGCAGCCCCAAGGGCGAGGTGACTGTCTACGTCGCCGCGCCCCTCTCTGGCTTCCAGGCCAACGGCGGCCAGACGGTCGTCGGCGGCGTGCGATTGATGGCCGAGCAAATCAACCGCTCTGGCGGCCTGCTCGGCTACCAACTCAAGGTCGTGGCCATGGACGATGAATCGGACTCAGACGTGGCCGTAGCGGTGGCCGAGGAGATCAAGGCCGCCGTGGAACGGGGCGACCGCGTGTTGGGCGTCGTCGGCCACTACAACTCCGGTCAGACGCTGGCGGCCATGGGGATCTACAAAGACCTGCCCCTCATCGTCATCACCCCCACGGCGTCGGAGGTCTCCCTCACCCGCAGCGGCTACCGCAACTTCTTCCGTATCAATGCGGACAACAGCGTGCAGGCCCGTGTCGCGGCCGACTACCTGGTCAACACGCTGGGCGCGCAGCGCGTGGCAGTGCTCTACAACGACGATCCCTACGGCATTGACCTGGGCCGGCTGGTGGCCGAGGAGCTGCAAGCACTGGGGGCTGACGTGGGGCTCAGCCAACAGGTCAAGGTGGAACAGAGCCGCTTCGCCGAGGAGGTGAAGCGCATCGCCGCCTCCGGCGCAGACAGCGTCTACTACGCTGGCTACGAGGTAGAATGTCCCTACCTGCGGGCCGAACTGGTGGAAGCGGGATACGACCTGACCTTCATGGGCTCCGATGGCTGCTTCCTGGCGGCGACTATTGACGAAGCGCGCAACACAGCCGAGTCCATCTACGTCACCGCATTCGCCCCCAGCCCAACGTCGGCTGCGGACGACGCGTGGGTCAAGGCCTATCAGGCAGTGGAGTATCGCAACCCCGACACCTATTCCATCAACGGCTACGCGGCGCTGCAGGCACTGGCCGAGGGGGCGAAGAAGGCGGGCAGCCTGGACGCCGGCAAAGTGGCCGAGGCGCTGCGACGTATTGACCTGCAGACTTTCCTCGGCCGCGTACGCTACGACGAGCGGGGTGACCTGCGCGAGCCGCAGATCTACATCTTCCAGGTACAAGAAGACGAGTTTGTACAAGTATGGCCGTGAAGGCGAAAGCGCTGACGAGTCTGATGGGACTGAGGGAAGAGAGGAAGAGGAAAGGAGAGAACGTGGCCGCTCAGTTTGGGCGGTAGGAGGGATCATCCTTAAACTCCAGCCCCCTGGCTGAACCTCTCCAGCCGGGGGGTTTGCTCTTTGCATTTGGCTGCATTATAATGTTGCCGGAGTTGCTCTGATGGCGAGGAGTTGCGCCGTTCTGATGGCGAGGAGTTGCGCCGTTCTGATGGCGAGGAGTTGCACTCCGAGCCTGTGTTCGGGAGTACAACTCCCTCACATCGGGTAGATCGTGATCCACTCGGATAGCGGAGGACATACATGAGCGACGATCTGACCACACTCAAGAGAGAATGGGAGACAACAGTCCTTGCGCCGGTGCTGAACCGCTATCCTGAACGGCGTAAACGCTTCGAGACCAGTTCCGGCGTCGAGGTTCGGCGGCTATACACGCCGGAGGACGCGACGGCAAGCTACAATGCGGATCTGGGCTTCCCTGGCCAATACCCCTTCACCCGCGGTGTGCAGCCGACCATGTACCGCGGCCGCTTCTGGACCATGCGCCAGTACGCTGGCTACGCCTCCGCCGCAGAAACCAACGCCCGCTACAGGTTTCTGTTGGAGCAGGGTCAAACGGGCCTCTCCGTGGCCTTCGACCTGCCCACCCAGATCGGCTACGATGCCGATCATCCGCTGGCAGCAGGCGAGGTGGGCCGCGTCGGCGTCTCCATCAGCTCGCTGGCGGACATGGAAACGCTCCTCGACGGCATCCCGCTGGACAAAGTCAGCATCTCCATGACCATCAACGGGCCGGCAGCCATCTTGCTGGCCATGGTCATCGCCGTGGGCAGGAAGCGGGGAGTGGAGCCGGCCACGCTGCGCGGTACCATCCAAAACGACATCCTCAAGGAATACGTCGCTCGCGGCACCTACATCTTCCCGCCGCAACCGTCCATGCGACTGATCACCGACACCTTCCGCTACTGCGCCGAGCACATGCCCCGCTGGAACACCATCAGCATCTCCGGCTATCACATGCGGGAAGCGGGCTGCACCGCTGTGCAGGAGGTAGCCTTCACCCTGGCCAATGGCATCGAGTACGTGAAGGCGGCGGTGGACGCCGGGTTGGACGTGGACCGCTTCGCCGGCCGGCTGTCCTTCTTCTTCAACGCCCACAACAACCTCCTGGAAGAGGTGGCCAAGTTCCGGGCGGCGCGGCGGCTGTGGGCGCGTTTGATGCGCCATCGTTTCGGGGCCACAAACCCCCGCTCGTGGCAGCTTCGCTTCCACACGCAGACAGCGGGCTCCACCCTCACTGCGCAGCAGCCGGACAACAACGTCGTGCGGGTCACGCTGCAGGCGCTGGCAGCGGTGCTCGGCGGCACGCAATCGCTGCACACTAACTCTCGCGATGAGGCGCTGGCCCTCCCTTCGGAGCAGAGCGTGCAAATCGCCCTGCGCACGCAGCAGATCATCGCTCACGAAAGCGGCGTGGCCGAGACGGTGGATCCTCTGGCGGGCAGCTACTTAGTGGAGCATCTGACGAACGAGATCGAGCGGCGAGCCAACCAGTACATCGAGAAGATTGACGCTCTGGGTGGAGCGCTGAGGTCTATCGAGCGGGGCTTCATCCAGCGGGAGATCCAGGAGGCCGCCTACCGCGCCCAGCAAGCGGTGGAGCAGAGCGATCAGGTGGTCGTCGGCGTCAACCGCTTCGTGACCGACGAGCAACAACAGTCATTAGATCTTCTGCAAGTGGACGAGGCAGTGCAGGAGCGGCAAGCGACGCAACTGCAAGCGCTGCGGGAACAGCGGGATAACGATCGCGCCGCGGAATCGCTGGCCCGCCTGGAGGCCGCAGCGCGACAGCATGATGCCCCGCTCATGCCGCTGTTCCTGAGGGCGGTGGAAGCCTACGTCACCCTGGGCGAGATCTGCGGCCTGCTGCGTCAGATCTTCGGCGAATACGAACCGCTTACTGCCCTGTAGGAGCGAGGTTTCCTCGCCCAGGGCCAGGCCAACCTTGCCCTACCAGTCGACACCCACCGGAGAACAACGTGCCTGCTTCTTCACACAAACAACCCAACAGCCGCATGTGCTTCATCTGCGGCATGAAAAACATCGCTAGCCTGAAAGCCTTCTTCTACGATCAGCCTGATGGCTCGCTGCTGGCCCGCTTCACGGGGCGGAAGGAGCATCAGGGCTATCCGGGGCGCATGCACGGCGGCGTCATCGCTGGCGTCATGGATGAGACCATCGGCCGGGCCCTCATGGTCGGCCGCGGGCACAACGAGGAAGTATGGGGAGTGACGGCCGAGCTAACGCTGCGCTACCGTCAGCCGGTGCCCCTGGGAGTGGAACTGACCGTTGTGGGCCGCATCACCCGTGATACCCGCTTGCTCTTCGAGGGCACGGGCGAGCTGCTGCTGCCCGATGGCACCGTGGCTGTGGAGGCCAAGGGCAAGTACCTAAAGCTGCGGCTGGAGAAAATCGCCGACTTCGATCCCGAACAGATAGAATGGCGCGTGGTGCCGGACGCATAGGGGCAAGCCTTGCGCCTGCCCAGAGCGACCGCAAGGGTTCGCCCCGACTACAATTAGTATACAATCAACTACAAATTGTAGTCAATTTGGAGGACATGGAATGATCAATCGCATAGACCACATAGCCATCGTCGTGGAGGATATTGAGCAGGCTCTGGATGTCTTCCGCGACGCGCTAGGACTGGAGTTGAGCCACACGCAGACCATCCCCGAACAGGGTGTCAAGGTCGCTTGCCTGCCCATCGGCGAGAGCGAGATCGAGCTACTGGAGCCTCTCAGTCCCGATTCCGGCGTGGGCAGATTCCTGGCCCAGCGAGGCGGGGGGATGCATCACATCTGCCTGGAGGTAGAGGATATTGACGCCGCGCTGGCCGAACTGAAGGGCAAGGGTGTGCGGCTGATCAACAGGAGGGCCGTGGCCGGTGCGCACGGCCGCGTGGCCTTCTTGCATCCGAAGAGCACCCACGACGTGCTTATCGAACTGTTGGAACGGAGCAAGTAGAAGCAACAAGCGATGACTTCGATTCGCGTACTGCTCGTAGATGACCAGGAGATCATCCGCCAGGGGTTGGCGACGATCCTCAAGTACGCGCCTGGGATCGAGGTAGTGGGTCAGGCCGGCAATGGGAATGAGGCGGTGGCCCAGGCACGCGCTCTCCGACCCGATGTGGTGCTCATGGACCTGAAGATGCCGCGGCTAGGAGGCATACCCGCAACGCGGCGCATCTGCAAGGAACTGACCGATACCCAGGTGATCATCCTCACCACCTACGACGCGGACGATCTGGTCTTCGAGGGTATCAAGGCGGGTGCCAGGGGCTATCTGCTCAAGGATGCTGGCGCCGAGACGCTGGTAGAAGCCATTCATGGCGTGATGCAGGGGGAGTCGCAGCTTGACCCCAGCGTGGCGCACAAGGTGCTCAAGGAGTTCCAGCGGCTGGCAGCCCAGACACCACCCTATCCGTCCGCACTGGGGAAACGTGCAAGAGGGGGAAGAGGTCAACTTCTCATCGCCCCTCTCACACCCCGCGAAGAGGAGGTGCTTCATCTCTTGGTTGAGGGATTGTCGAACAAGGAGATCGGCGACTGCCTGCACTTGACCGAGGGCACGGTCAAGAACTACGTGAGCACCATCATTGGCAAGCTCCAGGCCAACGACCGGACGCACGCCGTGGTCACCGCGCTGCGGCACGGCCTGGTGGAGTTGTAGGAACGCTTCGCTCCAAACAGAGGCGACAATCAGACTCCTGGCCCAACCATGAGCCCCGTGAAGAGGACACGCGGGGGGGGGATACCGCAGGCACAGGGCGCTGTGTCTAGCACCTCCCTGCATTCTGCACTCAGGTACGGCGCAAAGGTCTCCGATAAGCGTTACTCCGCCTCCGGTTCAGCACAGTCCCCGACTCGAATGAACTGAGCACAGCATCAACCACCTAGCGCCAGGCGATGACGAGGTACTCCATCCTCTTGCATGAGGGAGGAGTGAACCTGTCTGACCACCTGGAGGTTGGTCTCTACTCAGCGCAGAGCTGGAGGCCGTCCAGTGCCTGCTGGGAGTTAGGGTCAATCTCCAGCGCCCGCTCCAGCCACTCGATGGCATTGTCGCAATCGCCCAGGTAAGCGTAGCAGAGCCCCAATTCGTAGAAATACTCCAGAGATTCGTTACCCAGCTCGATAGCCCGCTCGAAATTGGGGATGGCCTCTTCGTAGTTGCGCCGCACGTAGTAGGACAAACCCAGGTGGCCGTAGGCGGTGGAATAGGCAGGGTCCACCTCAATGGCCTTCTCCAACTCTACGATACCGCGCTCGGCATCATTCTGCAGGACATAGGCCCAACCCAGAGCATCGTAGCCATCGGCATTGCCTGGCGCTGCGGAGATGGCCTTCTGGAACTGGGCGATGGCTTCGTCGTACTGCCCGAGGACGAGATAGTTGCGCCCGGCGCCGATGTAGGTGTAGCTGAGCTTGGGATGCAGTTCGCTGGCGCGAAGGTACTCTTCGATAGCCCGCTTGTATTGCCCTTGCCGCTCCAGCACGTAGCCCAAGTTGCGGTGCGCCACCACGCTGCGGTCGTCCAGGGCCACCGCCACCTCCGCTTCCTCCAGAGCTCGCCGCCAGTTCCCCTTGTCAGCATACACCTCGGCCAGGTACGCATGGGCGTCGGCCAGGTTCGGATCCAGGTCCACCGCCCGTAGGGCCACGGCGATGGCCTCGTCATATTGGCCATCCCAATCCAGCGCCATGGCCAGGGTGGACTGATTGCGAGCGTCGTTCGGAGCCAGTTTCACTGCCTGACGCGCCTTCTTGACCGCCTCTGCCGCATGGCCGCGCAGCGCCAGCAGCTTAGCCCACCAGCGGAAGGCCTCGTCGTTCTCCGGATCCAGACGCGTGATTCCCGCGTATGCCTCGGCGGCTTCTTCCAGCTTCCCTTCAGCGTAGAATGCCTCTGCCTCTGCCAGGTATGAGGCCAGCGTGCGCGTCGGCGCGGGCGTAGGTTTGAGAGGATTGAGAGGGCTTTCGAAGAAGTTGGTGCGCGTGTAGAGCAAATAGGCGCCGCCAGCAATCACAGCTAGCAGGATCAGGTAGCGCAGAGGAGAGTGGCGTTTTCGTCTGTACCTTCGATCAATGTACATGGTAACTAATAGCCGGTAGGTGATAGCGGAGAGTCAATGGCCAATGGCCTAACATCGTAGGGGAGATTATGGCACGCACACTCAGACTTTACAAAAAAGCAGAATTGGAGATAATGGACCTGTGACGTGACAGGATTTCAGTTCATTGGAGAGATGCCCATGCAAGATATTGCCGAACGACTGCTCATTGACACCGCCCAGGTGCGTGAACTCATCGTGGGCTTCATTGGCCGGGAAATGGCGGAAGCAGGCTTCCAGCGGGCGGTCATCGGCCTCTCGGGAGGCATCGACTCCGCCACTGCCTGCTTTCTGACGACGGAGGCGCTGGGAGCGGAGAACGTGCTGGCGCTGCGCATGCCCTATCGCACATCCAGCCCCGACACGCTGGCAGACGCTCAGACGGTCATCGACATCCTGGGCATCTCCAGCGACACGGTAGACATCACTCCGATGGTCGAGCCTCTGTCCAAGCGCTTCTCTGACATGGATGCCGTGCGGCGGGGCAACGTGATGGCCCGCATGCGCATGATCGTGCTCTATGATCAATCGGCGGCCTGGAACGGTTTGGTCATCGGCACCGGCAACAGGACGGAAGCCTTGCTGGGGTATACCACTATCTATGGCGATTCCGCCTGCGCCCTCAACCCTATCGGTGACCTGTACAAGACGCAGTTGCGGCAGCTTGCCACCGCGCTAGGTGTGCCCCGGCCGATCATCGAAAAGCCTCCTTCTGCCGATCTCTGGCCCGGCCAGACGGACGAGGGAGATCTGGGCTTCACCTACGCTGCGGTGGACCAGGTACTGTACCTGCTATTCGATGAAGAGGCCAGTCCCGACCACGTAGTCGCCGCAGGCTTCGAACGCTCGTTTGTGGAGCGCGTGCTGGGGCTCGTGTGGCGCAACAAATTCAAGCGGCGGCTGCCTCCAGTAGCGCAGATCGGCAGCCCGTAAACTTGGAGAGCTGACACACTGTCGGGAATCCCCTTCTTCCAAGAGGATACCAGAGCCACCCGCTGGGTGACCAGCAGGCGACTCTGGCGCAGGCACACAAGCCATCTTGGGATGGCATAACGCAAGGGGGAAAGAAGCGACTACTTCAGTTCAACAGCGGCGCCTTCGGCCTCCAGCTTCTCCTTGGCCTCTGCGGCAGCTTTCTTAGAAACTCCCGTGAGTACGATGGTTGGCACGGCTTCTACCAGTTCCTTGGCTTCCCTCAAGCCCAGATCAGTGATAGTGCGCACGGCCTTGATGACCTGGATCTTCTTGGCGCCAAAGTCCTTGAGCTCGACGTCCCACTCAGTTTTCTCCTCAACTGCCTCAGCCTGCGCGGCAGCAGGCATCATGCCAACAGCCATCATCGGCGCGGCAGCGCTGACGCCGAACTTCTCCTCCAGTTGCTTGACCAGATCCGATAGCTCCAGTACCGTCATCTCCTCGATGGCGGCGATGATTTCCTCTCTCGTCATGAGTATCTCCTCCTTCTTTACTAGTACTTGTAGATGCTTGTATCCAAGACCGTTTTGCTTTCCTAGCTTTCCTGGCTTGCTGTGCTCCCCAACTGATCAGAGCGAGCCTGGAGCACGTTGACCAGGCCCCGCAGGGGACCGGCGAGCACGTTGACCAGCCCGCTGATGGGAGACTGAATGCCTCTCACCACTAGAGCCAGCAGCACGTTCCGCGATGGCAACTTGGCCAACGCCGCAACATCCTCTGCACCGATGAACTGCGTTCCCAGCAGCCCTCCCTTGAAGGTCAAAAACTTCGTTTCCTTGGCGAAGTCGGACAAGACCTTGACCACAGTTGTCACATCCTCGAAGCAATAGCCCAGCGCCGTGGGGCCGGCTAACGTCTCTTCGGGAACGGACATTCCCGCATCTTGCAGAGCCCGCCTCAGCAGGGTGTTCTTGACTACCTGGAAGCCACTCTGTGACTCCCACAGTTGCCGGCGCAGCTTCTGCTGCTCCTTCACCGGCAACCCGCTATGGTCAGTGAAGATCACGGCTTCACTGCGCGCCAGTTTGTCGGTGTAATCGGCGACAAGTTCTCGTTTCTTCTCCTTTGAAATGGCCAAATGGATTCACCTCCTTTGCATTTCACCTACGGATGCCTTGCCTGCCAGCAGCATAAAACCCCTGCGCACCGACGCAAGGGTTCTCCACGCTCGAAAACGGACGTGAGCATTCCTTACCTCGGCAGGCGGCTACCGATTAAGCCCCGTGGGGGCACCTGCTGTCTTCAGCGGATATAGGGGAGGACGCTCCAGATCTCTGGAAAACGCAAGCTGTGCCCTCCCGATATGCGATCTGAGAAGTCTATGCAGTCCTCAGAGCCATAGCTTCCATGGGATTCACCTTGATCCCCGGCCCCATGGTTGTGGTCATAACAACCTTCTTGACGTACTGTCCCTTAGCTCCAGATGGCTTGGCACGAACGATTGCTTCCATGAAGGCAGTGAAGTTATCGAGCAGTTGTTCGCTGCTGAAGCTCGCTTTGCCAATGGGAACATGGATGTTCGCCGTCTTGTCCACCTTGAACTCCACACGCCCCAAGCGAGTCTCTTGGATCAGGCGAGGCAGATCGTCGGGCTGCACAATGGTACCTGCTTTGGGGCTAGGCATCAACCCTCGGGGGCCAAGAACACGTCCCAAGCGTCCCACCTTGCCCATCACCTGGGGAATGGCAATGGCGACATCGAAGTCCAGCCAACCGCCCTGTATCTTCTTCGTCAGTTCGTCGGTGCCAACGTAATCTGCTCCGGCTTGCTGGGCGATCTTCTCTGCCTCGCCCTCGGCAAAGACCAGGATGCGCACCTGCTTGCCAGTGCCATGAGGCAGCAGCACGACCCCGCGAACCTGTTGATCCGCGTGGCGTGGGTCTACTCCCATGTTCAAGTGTACCTCCACGGTGGCATCGAAGTTGGCCGTCGAGGTCTTCTGCGCCAATTCGACAGCCTCGGCAGGTAAGTAGGCGCGCATCCGATCCACAAGCTGGGCTGCCTTGCGGTACTTTTTTCCTCGTTTGGGCATTCAGATAATCCTCCTGGTGGTACTAGCGGGTGGTTAGCCCTCCCACATGGTGATCTGATCGTGGTCTGATCACCTATCGCAGGAACCGCGTCGTCTTAGTCAACGACAGTGATTCCCATGCTGCGCGCTGTGCCTTCAACCATACGCATAGCGCTCTCAACATCGGCAGTGTTTAGATCAGTCATCTTCTGTTCGGCGATCTCTTGGATCTGGCTGCGAGTAACCTGGCCGACTTCCTCGCGATTAGGTTCCGCCGAGCCTTTTTCGATTCCCGCCGCCTTCTTCAACAAGTCAGTGGCAGGCGACGTCTTGAGTATGAAGGAAAACGTGCGATCCTGGTAGACCGTGATCTCCACAGGAATGATAGATCCCGCCATGCCAGCCGTTCGTGCATTGTAGTCCTTGCAGAAGGCCATGATGTTCAGACCATGCTGGCCTAGAGCAGGGCCCACCGGCGGCGCGGGATTAGCCTTCCCAGCCGCAATCTGCAGTTTGATGATTGCTGTGACTTTCTTGCCCATCAGTTGTGTTCTCCCAATCAGAGACTATACTCTCTCCAGATGCAGCAGATCAACCTCCAGTGGCGTGTCACGGCCGAACATGGAGATCAAGACCCGAGCCCTTCCCTTCTCCGGGTACAGATCATCAACTTCGCCCACGAAATCGGCAAAGGACCCCTCAGTCAGACGCACCTTCTGGCCAACCTTGAAGCTCACCTTGATCGTGGGCTCAGCGGATTCGATGCGCTTCATGATCTTCTCGACTTCTTCAGCACTCAGCGGGGTCGGCTTGTTGCCCGTGCCCACGAAGCCGGTCACTCCAGGCGTGTTGCGCACCACGTACCAAGAGGTCTCGTCCATGACCATTTGCACGAGGATGTAGCCCGGGAAGACACGCCGCTCGATAATGCGACGTTCCCCACCCCTGATCTCAATCTCCTCCTCCGTTGGCACAACGACCTGGAAGATACTGTCCTGCATCCCCATAGATTCGATCCGCTGCTCGAGGTTCTTCTTCACTCGATTCTCATACCCTGAGTAGCCATGCACGACATACCACTGCCTCTCAGGGGCTTCTTCTTCTCCTTCCCCTGCCGATGGCTCCTCCGCCTCGACTTTAGCCTCGGTGTCCTCGGGGAGCGCAGCACTGGTCTCGATTATGGCTTCAGCATCTTCCTCAGCCAGCGCGGCGCCAATCTTATCCCCCGGCGTGGGCGCATCTGGTGCTGTATCCGGCGCAGCCCCAGTCTCTTCTTCGGAAGCCGGCGCGGACTCATCCATGGACACTGGGGGCAACTTGCTCCCGGCGCCAATGGTGTTTTCTTCAGACTCCTGATGCGGCATCTCCACCGTGATGGTGATCTCCTGGTCGTCTACGCTATGACCCATATCAGATTCAGATGATGAGCGAGAAGAGTTGCGCGAACAGGTAGTCAATGGTGCCCAACAGAGCAGCCATGAAGACAGTGACGGCGAGAACAATCAGGGTTAGGTTGATGGCCTGCCGGCGCGTGGGCCAATTGACCTTGCGCAGTTCCGCTCTGGTTTCTTTGAAATACCTAACGATGGCGTTTTCCTTCCTGGCTGCTGCCCTGGCCACTACACTCTCCTCTCCACTACAGAATGCGCTACAAACACTTGCCGCTTACGGCCCAAGACACCATCCCAGTAGCTTTGCTGAGACGGTGTCTTGCACTCAGAAAATCTGGCAGGCCAGGCAGGACTTGAACCCGCAACCTACGGTTTTGGAGACCGTTGCTCTGCCAATTGAGCTACTGGCCTGTGTGATCGGTGATCAGCCACCGCACCGACAAGCGAACCACCGATGAGCTATTTCGTCTCCCGATGCAAGGTATGGACGCGACAGCGCGGGCAGTACTTCCTCAACGCCAAGCGTTTGGGGTCATTCCTGCGGTTCTTCGTCGTTGTGTAGTTTCGTTCCTGGCACTCAGTGCAAGCCAGAGTGCTCACGACACGAACTGATTTCTTCGCCATGATCTCCTCTACTCGTCCAATGCAAAGCCTTTCGGCCTGGAGCGATACCGTCCCTACTCTATGATCCTGGTCAACACGCCCGCACCAACCGTCCGACCACCCTCTCGAATGGCAAACCGGCTGCCCTCCTCCAGCGCCACCGGCTCAATCAACCGGATCTGCAGATTCGCATTGTCACCCGGCATCACCATCTCCACTCCCTCCGACAGATCCACCACCCCCGTCACATCCATCGTCCGAATGAAAAACTGCGGCCGATACCCCGTGAAAAACGGCGTGTGCCGCCCTCCCTCCTCCTTCTTCAACACATACACCTCACCCATGAACGTCGTGTGCGGCTGGATGCTCCCAGGCTTCGCCAATACCATCCCCCGCTCTACTTCCTCCCGATCCATCCCCCGCAGCAACACTCCCACGTTGTCTCCTGCCTCCGCATGATCCAGTATCTTACGAAACATCTCCAAACTCGTCGCCACCGTCTTCCGCGTCTCCCGCAACCCCACTACCTCCACTTCCTCCATCGGCTTCAACAACCCTCGCTCCACACGCCCCGTCGCCACCGTCCCCCGCCCCTTGATGCTGAACACGTCCTCCACCGACATCAAGAACGGCTTGTCCATCTCCCTCTCCGGCATCGGTATGTGCTCATCCACCGCCTTCAGCAACTCCCAGATCGCCTCATACTCCGGCGCCTCCGGATCCGTGCTCGTACTCTCCAACGCATCCCGCGCACTCCCCCGCACAATGGGTATGCTGTCCCCAGGATAACCGTAACTGTCCAATAACTCCCGCAACTCCAACTCCACCAACTCCAACAACTCAGGGTCTTCCATCATGTCCACTTTGTTCAGAAACACCACCATCGCCGGCACCTCCACCTGCCGTGCCAACAAGATGTGCTCCCGCGTCTGCGGCATCGGCCCATCGTCCGCCGCCACCACCAAGATGGCCCCGTCCATCTGCGCCGCTCCCGTGATCATGTTCTTGATGTAGTCCACATGCCCCGGGCAATCCACGTGCGCATAGTGCCGCTTATCCGTCTCGTACTCCACGTGAGCAATGGCAATCGTGATGCCCCGCGCCTTCTCCTCCGGCGCATTGTCGATGCTGTCGAAGGGACGAAAGTCCGCCATCCCCCGAAACGACAACAACTTGGTCATCGCTGCCGTCAACGTCGTCTTGCCATGGTCAATGTGACCAATCGTCCCCACGTTCAGGTGCGGCTTCGTGCGCTCAAACTTCT
>Ga0075114_10000881_pt1 | contig 17244 bp, 13 predicted proteins | sample AntAceMetag02UKM_FD_69784 | JGI IMG/M metagenome (GOLD analysis project Ga0075114, IMG submission 69784) | Saline lake microbial communities from Ace Lake, Antarctica - Antarctic Ace Lake Metagenome 02UKM | ecosystem: Environmental > Aquatic > Non-marine Saline and Alkaline > Saline | place... | reverse complement strand
TCGAGGAAACGACTCCTGAGGAACTCTTCACCGCTCCCAAGGAAGAGCGCACCAGGCAATTCCTTTCCAAGATACTGCACTGAGCGCTAGTTCGGAGTGTGGGGAATGAACCGCAGAGTAGAGGAATAGGGGACAATATTTAGGCTTCGGCATACCTCGGTTACAGGGTTTCCCCGTTGTGGCTTCCTATCCGCATGCCATGCATTGCGCCCTATTCCCCCCTCATCGAACCGGACGTGATCCTACCGTAGGTAGGCGTCTTCCCGCATCCGGCTCTCCCGGAAACTCTCGCCTCGGGCACACGCAGGGAGCTGCGCGGCTACGTCGCTCACAGATACACCAGTCCCATCTGTTTCAGGTGCTCATAGAGCGTTCGCCCTTCCGGTGGTCGGAAGCGCCGCTGACTCCGCCGCCCCAAGTGGACGGCCAACCGACTTCGTACGAAGCTGTTTATCTCCCGTAACGCTTTCCGTGGATACCCATAACTGTAGTAGTTGCTCCAACCCCGCAGATGCCGGTTCGGCTCCTCTACCATTGTCATCACCGGCTTGAAGCACTGCCGAGCACTGGTCATCTCTCGCAACTGCTCCCGCTCTCGGGCTACTGCCTCCTTCGATGGAAACACGTTCAGATATCGGTGCCCGCGCCCTCGCAGGTCACGGTCATATCGAAACGTGTACCCCAAGAAGTCCAGGCTGCTACCCCTCTCCCTCAGGTTCACCACGCACGTCTTCTCACGGTTGATTTCAAGCCCCATCCAGGCTTCAACTTCAGAATGACAATTCATCCCATGACGAAGCACTAGAAAATCTCTGCGGTCTCTCCGTGCTCTGCGGTTGAACAAGTTGTCAACCAAACACTCTGGAGGGACAAGAAATGCTACGCTTGCAGGTACTAGACGACGGACAACTCAAACAGGTTCACGAAGCCACCCTAACTCTGCTGGCAGACACAGGCATCGTCCTCACCCACTCCGAGGTCAGGGAGCTACTCCTCGAACACGGAGCGACAGCCGATGGAGATCGAGTGCTCCTGCCATCAGATCTGGTGGAGAAATGCGTGGCCCAATGTCCCCAGACCGTAAGACAGCTAGGCCGGGACCCGAAGAAGGCCATCGAACTCGGCGACGGCGGCTGGCACCCCCACAACGTCGGCGGAGTGCCCAACGTCCACGAGACCGAAACCGGCATCCGCCGACCAGCCACCCGTGAGGACGTCATCCAGGTAACGCACTTGCCAGACGCGCTGCCCAACATCGCCAGCGTGACACCTCTCTTCACCCCACAGGACGTCCCCATGGAAACGCTGACCCTGTGGATGCACTACGACACGGTAGCCAACACCACCAAGCCCCTTCTCGCGCCCGGCGTCCAGACCGACCGCGAGGTGCGGGCCCTGGCAGACATGGCCAGCATCGCCTGCCCCGACTACTCCCTGACGATGGCCGTTTCCCCCATCAGTCCCCTCACCTTCCCGGACAACATAGTCGACGCCATGCTGGAAATCGCCCGCCTGGGACTGATTCTGGGATCGCTTCCCTGCCCCATCATGGGCGCGACGGCTCCCATGTCCATGGCCGGAGCCCTAACCCAGCAGAACGCCGAGGTGCTGGCCTCCATCGTGATAGGACAACCGGTTCGCCCGGGCCTGCCCTCCATCTGCAAGGGACGGATCAGCGTCATGAACCCCCGCACGGGTCTCTCAGTCTGGGGCAACCCCGAGATCGGGCTGATCTCCGCCGCCACCGTACAGGTTGGACACTACTACGGGCTACCCGTGGACGTCTGCGGCCTCACGACCAATGCTCACATCCTCAACATCCAGAACGGCTACGAACGGGCCTTCGGCGCCCTGACACCGGTCCTGGCCGAAGCCGACGAGATCTCGGGAGTGGGCGAGATGGACGGAGGCGTGACCACATCCCTTACACAGGTAATCATAGACGACGAGATCCTGGCTAGCGTCGACCGCATCCGCAGGGGCTTCGAGGTCAACGCCGATTCTCTGGCCTCGAATGTCATCGGAGAGGTGATGCGAGGCGGTCGTAACTTCCTGGCCGAGATGCATACCGTCAGTTACCTCCGCAGCGGCGAGATATCGGAGCCGAAGGTGGCCACGAGGGATAGCTGGGAGGCATGGGAGACGAGCGGCCGCCTGGGGATGGTGAAACGAGCCGAGGAGAAGATGGCGGAGCTGTTGGCCGAGCACGAGGTAGAGCCGCTGAGCGAGGCGCAGGAGGCGGAGATGAGAAAGGTGATCCGGGCGGAAGAGAGGGGCTAGGTGTGGGTGTGTGAGAGGACTCAACCTCCCGCAGGTTGGCCCGCTGATGTCTCCTGCACGCAAGTCAAGTTCCATGGAAGCGACCCGCCTCGCGCGCGCCACGAACCCTGCGGGAGGTTCGTGCTCGGAATTCGGACACCACGAATTCTATCCTATCTTCCTCCGTGTTCACCCGTGTCAATCCGTATCCTCTCGGTCCTCCTTGTGTCTCACACGAGAATTCGTAGAAATTCGTGCAATTCGTGGCAAAAGTCATCCATGTCACGAATTCGCTCTCGCACCGCCGCCACCCAGCTACCTCTCCCGAGCCAGAAACGCCGCTACCACCCGATTGAATACCTCCGGTCGCTCGACGGGCGTCGCGTGGCGCGAATCGCAGACAACCACCAGCTCTGCGCACGGCATCCTGGCGACATAGGTCTCCTTGACCGACACCGGCGAATAGTCCTCGTCCGCCGCCACCACCAGAGTCGGGATATTGATCTCACTGAGGTGCTCGGATACGCTCCAGCCCACAAGCGCCCGCATGGACTCCAGGTAGGCCCGCTTATCATTCTGCGCCCAGCGCTCGACGAACTCCCGACGCAGGTCCTGGTGCTCAGGCTTCGGCAAGAGGCGCGCGCTCAGGACCTCCCCCATCTTGCGCATGCCCAGCAGGCGGACAATCATCAGGCGCTGGAAGAACTGCACGCGCTCTTTGAAAGTGTGAAGGATCAGCTCCGGCGCGCTGTTCACAATCACCAGGCTCTTGACCAACTCAGGCGCATCAACGGCCAACTGAAAGGCGATCATGCCTCCCATGGAGATGCCCACGACGTGCGCAGGCGCGATTCCCAGCGATCTGATCAATTCCGCCGTATCGTCGGCAAAGAGAGGGATGCTGTACGGCCCAGGCGGCTTGCCCGAACGACCGTGGCCGCGAACATCGTAAGTGACAACCCTGTACTCCGGCGAGAAGAAAGCCACCTGCGACTCCCAGTCACGCGCACTCGACCCCAGCCCGTGGATTAAGAGAAGCGGTTGCCCCCGTCCGGTTGTCTCGTAGTACAAGTCAATCCAACCTCCCGCAGGTTCGCAGCCCAATACCTCCCGCTCACGACACCAACCTTATCAGCCCCGAGTCCAGCGCTCAACCGAAGAACCCTGCGGGAGGTTCGCCCCCACACCCACACACTTCGACTCCCGCGTCACCGTATCCTCTCTAGCCCCTCCTCCATCCCAAAGCGCACCAGCGTCTCGAAGATCGCCGGATCCAGCGCGTACAAGATGGCGAAGGCGGAGAAGAAGATGATGGCCGCCAACCACCGAGTGTAGCGTCCACGAGTTCGCGTGAAGAGGATCACCGCCAGGACGGCCATGACGGCTGGGCCGACCACCTTGACGTCTCCCAGTGGCACCACATAGCCCGCCACCATCTTCTCACTCGAACCCAAGAAATCGGCTAGGTTGAAACTGATGTTGCCCACGATCAAGACGATCTCGGCTGCGAGGAGAAGCAGCAAAAGCCGAGACGCCCATTTCGTTGACTCCCCCTCAGTTCGGTATGCTTCATAGATAGCCGTGGGCAGTAGCAGGACAATCGCTATCAACGGGCTTGATCGCATGATGCCGACGATCGTCCCTAGAAGAGCGAGAACAGTGAGAACGAAACAGATTGATCCAGCGTGTTTGTGTGGTTTGGCCATGGCATCTCCTCTCTATGTCTGTGTTGGGCAAGTCCCTCTTGACTGTTGGGCGAGTGCCTCCTGATGGATCCCTCTCTCATCCCCAGGAAGAGGTCAGTCAGGAGACCTGCCCCATCAAGGCTTCTCCTGACAGAGTACCTTCCCCATCGATGACTGGTACTCGGTTCCTCATGCGTGGCAACTACATTATAGCCCATGCCAGCAAAATTGCCAACAGACTTCCATGCCGAACGAAGGACCTCTGTTGGGCTAGGAGGCTGTGGTGAGGTCACCGAGCCATCTCCCCGACCGAGCCCTCAAACGGCGACAGTCACGAGACCTTGCCGAACAGAGAGATCTGGCCCCATTCACCGAGGGGCTGAAAGCTGACCGCTGATAGCTGACGGCTTGCCGCTGACAGCTTACCTCAATTGCCCCATTACCAGAACTATGCTATATTTAGGCAGACTGCGCGGGCTCCGATTCACCAGAGCACCAAGACATGGCACCATTGTGAGAAGAAAGGTCTCTGAGATGCTGCGGAAAGTGTTGTTACTCGCCCTCCTCCTTGTCTCCATGGCACTGATGGCCACCCGGACGTCAGCGGACCAGCATCTAACTAGCCCCTGTGTCGACAATCTGCTCGTCAACGCTGACTTCGAAAGCAACTACCGAAGATGCCCCGATCCCTATGACCCGGGTGCCGGACCCAAGGATGAGTTGCTATTGCCCGAGGGCTGGTACCCCTGGTACGACAACGTGCCCGTCTGCCCGCCAGGGGATCCCAACTGCAACCCCGACTCATACAATCGCCGTCCGGAATACAAAAGGTGGCACGAGAACGAGTACCCGGAGCCACTGCGAGCCCGCTCACGGCCGGCATCCCAGATGTTCTTCAACTGGAGCGCCACACACACGGCTGGCTTCTATCAGCAAGTGAGTGTTCCTCCCCAGATCTGGGTCACCTTCTCCATCTGGGTGCAGGTTTGGTCTAACCGCATATCCGATCCATTGGAATCCACGCTACCGGGTGACTACGTCGTATCGGTGGGCATTGACCCTACGGGGGGCACCGATTGGAGTTCGGAGGACATCATCTGGTCCAATCCCGTGATCCACTACGACGAGTTCGTTCAGTTGAGCGTCACGACCCGGGCCATCAGCGACACGGTGACAGTATTCACGCGGGGTGCACCCAAATGGGCCGTGCAGCACAACGATTCCTATTGGGACGATGCCTGCCTGGTAGTCAGCGACACGCCCACGCCCTCGCCGACCTGCACAATGACGCCCAGTCCGACGCCCACACGCACTCCCACCCCGGAGGGCATACCCGTGCCCACCTGCGAGGCGTGGGGAATCTACTGGGAAGACACCTTTGACGATCCCGATCTGCCTGGCTGGGGGCTGAACCTCGCCGAAGGAAGCGCCGAGGTCAGTGGCTCGACGCTTCACCTGAAATCCAAAACCGGGTACAGCAACCGCTTCCCCCTCCTGTGGCGCAACGATGTCTTCCCTCCCATAGACGAGCTAGACTTTCGCATACGCCTCCGCCACACCGGGCTCACGGCCTACGGAACGTCCATCGGCATAGGAACCATCCAGAACGATGGTCGCCGCTACTGGGACAGTGATCCGTCTCCCAGCGGCATCCGTGATATCCTCTACATTCATCACTCCGAGAGCGAGTTCTTCGTCCGGCCACTGGGCCGGCGCGATCTCGAGTGGGTTGGACCCGCCTCCGACGAGGAGTGGCACGTGGTGCAACTCGAACTCGTGGACTCCACCTTCACGCTCACCGTGGACGGCATCGAGATCGCGAGCGTCGTCTCATCCCTCAGGCCGGCGTGCCTCTATCTGGGCAATCCCATGGTGGTTGAGCATTGGGGCACGTGGAGCGCTCTGGGAGTGGATGATGTGAGCACATCCCGTTGTGCCACCTGGCGACGTCCCTGGATCTGGTTCCCCCTTCTGCTGAAGGGTTGGGTATCTCCCTGCAGTATGCCCGCACCCAAGCCAACGATGCCGTCTCCGGAACCCACCATATCCCTTCCCGCGCCCACTCCTGAGATGGGGGCATCAACTCGCAACCACTGATGCGATCGGAATGGTAGCGTGGCTTGCACGATGCAACCCCCCGCTCCCATTCCGACGTATAGATTAACAGTGCCTTGTACAACAACGTACAGGTATGGAGGTTGGCAGAATATGCCTCACAAGGTAGTAGAAGTTAGCAATCTGGTGAAACGGTATAACAGCTTCACTGCCGTGGACGATCTCTCCTTCGACGTCTACGCGGGGGACGTCTTCGGTCTACTAGGCCCCAACGGAGCAGGCAAAACTACTACCATCCGCATTATGATGGACATCTTTAAGGCCGATGCGGGCACGATAGAGCTCCTCTCGCAGCCACCCGGAGCAGCTCGAAGTCACATCGGCTATCTGCCCGAGGAGCGGGGACTCTACCGCAACCTCAAGGTTCAAGAAGTATTAGTCTATCTGGCACGTCTGAAAGGCATGCCCGGTGATGCAGCCAGGCAGCGGGCGGGTATGCTTCTGGAGAGAGTGCAACTGACAGACTGGGCAAATCGCAAGGTCAAGGACCTGAGCAGGGGGATGCAGCAGAAACTACAGTTTGTGGCCAGTCTGGTCCACGATCCAGAACTGATCGTTATGGACGAGCCTTTCCACGGCCTGGATCCGGTCAACGTCGAGCTGATCAGAAGCATGATCCAGGATCTGCAAGAAGAGGGCAAGACCATAGTGCTGAGCACCCACCAACTGAACATGGTGGAGGCACTCTGCGACCGCATTGTGTTGATCAACCATGGTCGTCCGATACTCTACGGAGAGCTAGCAGAGATCAAGCGCCACTACGCCCCCCACACGGTGCGCCTGCGAACGTCCGCCGATATCGCGGCCCTGCCCGACATGGTCCAGGTGGAGCGACACGGGCTGGATTTGCGCCTAACCCTAGACGCCGCCATATCGCCCCAACTGCTGCTGCGGGAATTGGTGGATCGCAACATCCCCGTGGAGGTTTTCGAGGTGGCCTCGGTGCCCCTGGAGGAGATATTCATCACCGTCGTCAAGGAGGACCGCCATGAGTAAGATCGACATGAACAAGATCACCATCATTGCCCAGCACGAGTACCTGACCAACCTACGCCGCGCTGGATTCATCATCATGACGGCACTGATACCCCTGCTGGGACTGATCGCCCTGCTGATAGGAGCTTTCTTTGGCGGCCAGGCCATGGAGTTCCTAAGCGACCAGTTGGGCATGGATCCACAGGAGGTCGGCGTGGTGGATCAAACGGCAGGCTATTTCACGCCCGTCATCGAGGCTTACCAGGACCGGTATCATCTTCTTGCCAATGAGGAGGCGGGCCGGGTAGCCTTGCTGGCCGACGAGATCACCACCCTGCTGATCATTCAAGAAGATTACATCACCAACGGTCGCGTGACAGTCTTGAACAAAGGCAGCGGGTTTGGAGCAGCAGTCATTGAGGATTCCCGCCAGGCCAGGGCCTTCTTCGTAGACCATCTATTGCGGGGCAAAGTCGATCCCGCCCTGCAGCAGCGGGCAGCGAATCCCTTCAAAATCGAATCGGTGACGCTCTCGGCATCGGGAGAAGATCAGGGGGGAGGCCCCCTGGGCATCGTTTCCACCTTCGTGGTTCCCTACTTCATGGGCATGTTCCTGATCATGACCATCTTCGTCTCCTCCGGCTACCTGCTTCAAAGCGTCGCCGAGGAGAAGGAGACACGGGTCATCGAGGTCGTGCTCTCCTCGGTTACGGCCCAAGAACTGCTTACCGGTAAGGTCATCGGCCTGGGGGCCTTGGGGCTGACTCAGATTCTCATCTGGCTACTGTCAGCCTCGGCGCTGAGTGGAGGGGCTACGGCACTGCTGGCAATCAGCATCCCTCTCATGGAGCGGCCCGAGGTGCTGTTACTGGCAGTGGTATACTACATGCTGGGCTACACCATCTATGCCATACTAATGGCCTCCGCTGGCTCTCTGGGGACCACCGCCCGGGAATCGCAGCAGATCGCCAGCGTCTTCTCCATGGCCGCCGCCGCGCCGTTCATGGTGAGCAGTTTTCTATTCACGAATCCAAACATGACCCTGGCGCGTATAATGAGTTGGTTCCCACTCACGGGTTCCACAATGATGATCCTTCGCCTTCCCATGGCCGAGGTACCCGCTGTGGACATCATCGTCAGCATCGTCACGCAAGTGACAAGCATCCCAATCATGTTGTGGGCAGGAGCCAAGGTGTTCCGCATGGGACTGCTGATGTACGGTAAGCGGGCAACCCTACCGGAAGTCATACAGCGCCTGCGAGAAGCATGAGCAATGAAGATAGGCTTAAGACGGCATCAACATCTTCGACACAATCCAATAGAGAAAGGGGAACAACCACATGGACCCAATCCTAGGAGGCCTGCTGATCTTCGCGGCCCGCGTAGTGAGCGTCTCGATGGGCACAGTGCGGTCCGTAGTGGCCGTGCGGGGGCAGAAGTACCTGGCCACGGCAATCGGTTTCTTCGAGACACTGATCTTCATCCTGGTCATCAGCAACGTGCTGCAGAACGTGGAAAATATCTGGAATGTGCTGGGCTATTGTGGGGGGTTCGCCGCCGGAACCCTGGTGGGACTTGCCCTGGAGGAGAAACTAGCCCTGGGTTACGTCACGGTCCAGGCCATCTCCCAGACCAACGGAGTTGTCATCGCCTCGGTTCTGCGAGACGCGGGTTACGGGGCCACAGAGATCATCGGAAAGGGGCTGGCAGGCAACGTGTACGTTGTTACCACCGTGGTCAAACGCCGCCACGTCTCGGATATCGTCGCCCTGGTGAACAAAGTGGACGAGCACGCTTTCGTCACCGTTGACAACACCGGCCGGGTGCTCCGGGGTCACCTGGGGCCATCACAGGAAGGGTGAGCTCGAGAGACGAAGAAGCCCACATAGTGACTACGCTGAATTAAGGTTGAGCACAAAGAAATCATATCTTCCTTGCAGGAGGAGTCGCCTGGACAGCCGGAGATTCATCTGGCCAACAGAGACCTCGTTCCAAATGACAGAAAGACTTGGTTTCTGGTCTACGTTCTATAGCACCTCAAACCACATCAACACGCCCATCAGCATGAACGCGGCGGCGGAGACCCTGCGCAGGAACGTAGCAGGAACCAGGCGGCATACCACTTGTCCACCCACCACCCCCAGCAGTGTTACCAGCGCCAGGGCCACGGTTGCGCCGATAAACACAGTCCACGGCTTGTCGTGCTTGCAGACCATGCTTATTACCGCCAACTGCGTCTTGTCGCCCAACTCAGCGACAGAGAGTAACCCAAAAGTGCTGAGCAACACCTTCCAATCCATACATACCTCCAAAATAGCCTGTGGGTGTTGTGCTTGTACGGGCACGTTTAGCATCGTCTTCTTAACCAGAACCAAAGCATCCCGATCCAACCTGACCCGACAGTATTGCAACGGCTCCTCTGCACCAGCAAACCTGCCCCAAAAAAACCACAACAAGAAAGGGCACGGCGCTGGTACGCGCCTGTGCCTGTTTCTCTTCTGTCAGCAGTATTCTCTTTATCTGAGAAGATTGACCACAGCTGGCCCAAGAATGAGGGCAGACAGGATTCCCAAAGCCACCATCCAGGCCACTAAGTCTCGGTGGCGGCGGATCCGCCAGCATTCACGGTGAAAAGGACGGCGGCGAATCGTGTCCTTTTCCAGCCGCATTCCCCACAGAGTAGCTTGCCCCAATGCAACACAGCGATACACCAACTCTCGTTTGTTGAAGACAGGTCTCCCGCATTCGTAGCAGCGTGGCGTCACCGCACCGTCTTTCTCTCTCGGTTCCACCAATCCTCCCCCAAGGAAGAGTTTCGACGTACCCTCCGCTTCTAGCGACGGCGAAGGAAAGCCGGTACCTCCAGATTGTCGCTCTCGAAAGCCCGAGATGGAAACGCTATTGTCTTGTCGTCGGCGAGAAAACGAGGTTGCACCCTAACTCCTGCCTGGAAGCCGGTGGCGATGATGGTGATGCGAATTTCGTTGCCCATCGCCTCGTCAATCACTGCACCAAAGATGATGTTTGCCTCCGGATGCACCGTTCGACGCACCACATCAGCGGCTTCATTCACTTCGTGCAGCGTCAGGTCCGACCCACCAGTAACATTGAAAAGCACTCCCCTGGCCCCGTCAATAGATACATCCAGCAAGGAGTTGCGAATGGCCTTCTCCGCAGCCTCCGTCGCACGGTTCTCACCACTCGCCTGGCCTACCGACATCAGAGCCGCACCGCCCTCAGACATCACAGCCCGCACGTCATTGAAGTCCATATTGATCAAGCCTGGTACGGTGATCAACTCCGAGATGCTTTGGACGCCCTGCCGTAAGACATCGTCCGCTACGCGGAAGGCCTCCTGCAGGGTTACCCTCTGCTCCACGACTTGCAGGAGCCGGTCATTGGGAATAACAACGAGAGTGTCCACTTCCTTCCGCAGGCTTTCCACGCCATCTTCCGCTATCTTGGCTCTCTGGCTCCCCTCGAAACTGAAGGGCAGAGTCACCACTCCTACAGTGAGGGCGCCGGCTTCCTGGGCCATACTAGCGACGATAGGCGCAGCTCCGGTACCAGTTCCGCCCCCCATCCCGGCAGTGACGAAAACCATATCGGCCCCCTTGATGGCTTCGTGTATCTCCTCAGCCGATTCCTCTGCTGCCCGCGCCCCAATCTTGGGGTTGCCTCCCGAACCAAGCCCTCTGGTCACCTTGTTCCCGATGCGAATCCTAGTAGGTGCCTCGGAAAGCATGAGAGCCTGAGCATCGGTGTTCACCGCAACGAACTCAATGCCCTGTAGTGACGCTTCAATCATCCGGTTGACGGCATTAGATCCTCCACCCCCAACTCCAACAACCTTGATCTGCGCAAATTCCGTGATCGCAAGGTCGGGTCGATTCATCAGTCTAACCTCCTGGTTGCAAATCGCATTTCCACAATGTGGTTGTCTTCGATACCCGTCCCCGCTCCCCCTCGACGGCCCTCTTTGACTCCCTAGCGAATCCGCTCTCCTGCTCAAGACAAAACACGCCGGAAAGTACTCCAGACTATGGTAAGTATATCACACGACAATATGCCTGTCAACGGATTTACGTGGGTTTTACGCACTGCACCACCCAGAGAAACCGCTAGCCTTTTCTCAAAGCCACCATATATAGACATGCTTCCCGCCATTTTGCTACATATGGTATGTGGTTCCAGTAACCGATGCGTACTTCAGGCCGTCTCTGGAGTTTACGGAGATTTTACGTCAATGAACAGTGTAACCGAGACTTCTGAACTCCTCCTGGTACCTTCCTCCGCTCTCCGGGACAGACAGAGCCTTGACTCCGCATCCTCCCGATGAAGCACCGAGACTTCGGAAGTCTTCGTCTAATTCCCACCCAACGAGTCATTTGACACTTGCCCTTTCCATGCTATGATATACTCGATTGTGTAGGAGAATACACTGTGCGCAAAGAAATGGCAACCGTGGTCCTGTTGTGTATCATCGGGATGGGACTAGCGACCACTGTTCTAGGAGAACCTCTTCTTGACAACAAGATGTATTCCCCTGCCTACCCCGGCCCAAATGAGGGTCTTGCATCAGGGATCTATCCCCTCCCTTTCACCCTACCGACTCCGACCACTTGGCCCGGACTGGTGACGCTCTACATCCCTTACTGGGCGGTCCCTGCTATAACTACCCCCTCTTCGTCAGGCTCCCAGTCGCAAGTGGACACTACGAGATCAGCCGGCCAGATGGGCTACGTCACACGCCAAGGAGATCAGTTCTGGTGTGACGGGCAACCATTCACCTTTGCAGGGATATGCATCCACTACCTCAGCGCTCCGAGTTTCCCCGAAGAGGAGGTGGAAGGGGTAGTCGCCTATCTTGCCAGTGAGGGTGTCACCGCCATCCGGCTCTGGCTGCTATCAAGCTACGATATGGATCGTTTCGAGCGGCTGCTGGACCTAGGTCGCCGGTATGACATGCGCTTCGTGGTCACACTGGTGGACTACTACTTCGACAAGGACGTCTCCTGGTTCAAGGGAGAAGGGCGCAACGAGTATCTGGAACATGCTCGCTGCGTGGTAACACGCTTCCGCGATCGTCCTGAGATCATCATCTGGGAACTGATGAACGAGCCCGGATGTGGCCCTGAGGGAGGGAGCCAGTCCTGCTCGGATACTCTCTATGAATGGGTCGCCGCCGCTTCTGCCGAGATCAAGGCCCTGGACCCCGACCGTCCCATCTCCATCGGGACCATGCGAGCCGGATGGACCGAAGCCGAGAAACACAACTACTACCGCATGCACGCCCTGAGCACCATAGACGTAGTGAGCGTGCACAAACGGGCAAGTCGAAGGCCCCAGCCGGAACTGGATACTGCGCAGCAGCTAGGAAAACCCGTGCTGATCGGCGAAGTGTGGTCACAGGCTTACAAAGAGAACTGCCGCCCTCTTACTAGCACGGCTATACAGGAACGCGCCCGCAAGATCGAGGCAGACCTCATACGCTCCCTGGAAGATGGCGTAGATGGCTACCTCCTCTGGAACTACTCCCACGGAGCAGTGGTGAAAGGGAATGGGAAGGAGTACTTTTGCAGCATCTACGGCTACTTCCCGGGTGATCCCACCTTTGCCGCGCTCCGGCAGTGGCAAGAAAAGAACGTCCCCTCCACCCATAGAGAGAATCCCTACTAGTACTACAACCTCATCTTGGCAAACCGTCATTCTGAACGCAGTACCTGCCCTGAGCCTGCCCAGGTGACAAGCCCGCCGGCTTCACTCTCCTCCGGTGTCGCTCAGGGTACACTACTAAGAAACGTAGGGAGGATCCATCCCATCCACCAGACATTCACGCCTGGAGGAAGCCCCACCCCGGATAGAAATCCAACCCCGTTGGGCGGGCCTCTGCCGCAGATGGCCAACAGGGGTTGGCCTGCTACCACCCAGCTACTTAGGAAACAAGGTCAGTTTCTTGCACAATGAGCGGCGCATGCGCTGTGGCAAAGCTCAGATTGACATAGGCAAAGTGGCACTGCCAGGTAAAGCTCTCAAAGTCTGGCAAGGACTCTGATATCGGCATCATAGAAGGATTATCAGCAAAGCAGGGAGAGAAGGCCCCAGATTAGAGAAACTGTAATCAGAGCCGACTACGTTTTTAATCTATTTTTCATCATTCTACTATATAATGCGAGCAAGAATCAAAAAGACACAGGATGATGACCGTCAGGTTCGCACAACTCAGAAAAACCACATACCCCCCCCGAGTGTCATCAGTCGCGAGCAGTGGTAGCGGGCAACCAAACGTATACTGGATGTGACCATAACATTGACCATAACATTGATCCTGCTGGTCTTACTGGCACCACTGATGGCCGTGATCGCTTTGCTCATAGCGCTTGATTCTCCAGGCTCGCCTATTTTCCGGCAGCAGAGAGCACGCGGAGATCGGGATCAAACCGATGACGACGCGGCAAGTCACCCCTTCACCTTCTTCAAATTCCGTTCCATGCGCGAGGATGCTGACCGCGCGCTCCACCAGCGCTTCGTTGCGGAACTGATAGAGGCTGGTAGCAGCGCAGCCAAGCAGTACAACGGCCTGGATAGACTGACCAATGATCCTCGTGTGACCCGTGTAGGTCGCTTCCTCAGAGCAACGAGGCTCGATGAGCTGCCACAGCTCTTCAACGTACTGAGAGGCGACATGAGTCTAGTGGGCCCTCGGCCCGCCATCCCATACGAAGCCTCAAAATACCAGGGATGGCACCGTCAACGACTGGAGGTAACGGCAGGGATCACAGGTCTTTGGCCGGTGAAGGGGAGAAACAGTCTCTCCTTCGACGAGATGGTGCCACTCGATAACACGTACGTCGAAACCCGTTCACAGCACGTGGATCTGGGAATCCTACTGAAGACAATCCCTGTCGTCATCTTCGGTCATAACACATGCTAGCTAAACCTAGCTAGCGTGTCCTTCCTCCCCCTTGTTGAGGCCGTGAGGAGCCCCCCTCCTCACGGCCGTATAGCGCTCAAGCCCAAGCACTGCCCGATTCATCCGCACACGGTTAGTATCAACAAGCCCTATGTCCATTCCCAAGACTCATCATCCCGGACCGACCTCACAGCAACTTGAGAATCCATGCTTCAGGCCCTCTCCATCGCAACTCTCACCCTGCTTTCACGTCATAATGTAGTCTGCGTTCATCACTTCTCAACGCGCTCCGTGTTGTATCATTGGAGAGTTATCTACTCTGGAGGATCATTTGCTCCCAGGAATGGTGCAAGACAAAACTCCCAACGGGAAAAACTGTAAGGGTCGCGCCAGCCTTTTTTCGTCCTGTTTTCATCTAGTGGCCTTGTAATGAAAGCAGACGTGTGAGAGTAACCCCTGAGGATAGGCGATAAGATGTACAGCAAACAGAGCATCCGGCCAACGGAGGTCATACTGATCGCCCTCTTGATGCTACCTTTCTGCACGCCAAGCGTAAACGCCCAGGGGCTGGACTGGCAGCAGACAAACGCCCGTGGCTTCGGGAGTAGTCAGAATTGGTGGGTGGGCTCTCTGTCCGTCTTCGGCGACCATCTATACGCAGGTACGTGGAACCCCTTGGGCGCAGAGATCTGGCGTTCCCCTGATGGGGCAGAATGGCTCCCGGTCGTCAGCAGCGGTCTCGGCAACACCCACAATCAAGGTGTAATAGCCACAACCGTCTTCAACGGGGCGCTCTACGCGGGCACCTACAACACAGTGTCCGGCGCAACGATTTGGCGGAGCTCCGACGGGCTCAGTTGGAAAGCAGTACAGGACAACGGCTTCGGCGACGCAACAAACGGGGCGGTTCTTTCTATGGTGGTCCTCGAGGATACGCTCTACGCCGGAACGTGGAACTTCTCCCATGGCGCTCAGGTCTGGCGGACCAGTACCGGCACTGACTGGATTCAGGCCAATGTGAGTGGATTCGGAGACCCGCACAACGAGCAGATTCAAGTCCTGACCGTGTTCGAGGGAGCATTATATGCCGGGACCTATAACCAGGCCACTGGAGCGCAGATCTGGCGTACCACCGACGGCAAGGCATGGAAGCTGATGGCATCAGACGGACTCGGCGATACCAGCAACGTGGAGATCAGCTCAATGGCCATCCACCGAGGCATCCTCTACGCAGGAACGCGTAGCGACGTCAGTAAAGACGTCAACGGAAGCGGACTGTGGCGAACACATAACGGATTGAACTGGATCAAGGCCGATAGCTGGCCCGCAGCTTCTGGATTAACGACCATGGTAGTCCACGAAGGTTCGCTCTTCGCCGGGGCCACCGGCGAGGGGGGGGCAGAGATATGGTACTCCCGAGATGGCGTTCACTGGATCCAGAGCAATGAGTCTGGCTTCAGCAACATGGGTGACAGAGGCACCTCAGCCACTGTGGTCTTCAAGAAGGAACTCTACGTAGCCACGTCCAACCCAGACAAGGGGACAGGCGTCTATCGCACCAGTGGCCACGGGGCCAAGATCACCATGACCGCTAACAGCAACGCCGTCTGCGCAGGAGAGAAGCAGTCCTATGACGTTATCCTGGAGAACAGCGGCCAGCACCCATTGACTCGCGTTACACTCACGGATGTCCTGCCCGGCTTGACCGAATTCCTCCCTGGCGACTCCAGCCCAGGGGCGAATCTGGATTCATTCGCAGGATCGGTCACCTGGGATATTGGCACCCTGCTGCCCGAGGAAAGCATTTCCTTGCTCATCACGGTGCAATTAGCGGCATCGGTCCTCGACGACACAGCCATCACCAATCGAATCACAGCAAGCGCACAGGAGATCGCCCCTAAGGAGGCAGAGGTGAGAACGATGTTGGTGCAATGCGCCGACAGTACTACCGTTCCCAACTATACGCCTGTTCTTGCAGAAACATCCAAGGCGACCAAGCAGGCCACGAAGATGCAACCGCAGGGACCGGCCAGTCTGTTGCCTGAGGTCGTTAGCGCGGCGGATTCTGCAGTGTCCCTTGCCAAGATTTCGGATGAATTGCCTTTGCACCTGCCGATGATCTGGAAATCATTCCCGTCCAAGTAGTGGACCCTGATGGTCCGATACTGAAACACATTGTAGTCTTCCTATTCCAAGGGGATTGACAAAGCCCCTTCCAAAGGGCCAGCCCTGTCGTGCAAGGTCCGTACCTAACGGTCCCTGGCCAGCACACGACAGATGGCATCTCCTCTCCTCCTTTTGTCGTCGCCCCCTCGAAAGAGGGGGCGACCTGGTTGAAGCCCCAGAGAACTCCCGCATTCTTCCCCGACGTGCATACCTGGGATCCTCAAGACCCAATAGTCTCACCTCATCGTCGAGGGCCGCTGGTCCAAGTGGCCGCCACCATTACACCGAAAACCCGCTGAGAACGTCAAATCCGAGAGTGACTGCCCAAGACCGGTATTCTCGAAAACGGGGCGAAATTAGCATATCCTTAATGCCACTTTTACTCAAGATTCACGCAACGCCTATGAGAATCCTCCTACAATGATAGTGCAAGTCTAACAGCCTTACCGACATCCCATCATCCTGGCAGAGGAGTTGGAAGCATATGTGGAAATATGGCTTGGCGAGCACCGGATCTGGCTCTCGCATTCTGGTCGTTGACGACCAGCCAGTCATTCGCGCACTGCTGTCCGATATCCTGACGGGGGAAGGCTACAAAGTAGAGACCGCAGATTGCGGGGAAGTTGCCGTGCGCAGGTTCCAAGAGCATCCCTTCAAAGTAGTAGTGCTGGATGTCAAGATGCCCGGGATGAGTGGCTTCGAGGTCTTGCGGAGGCTCAAGCAAGCGGACCCATCCGTACTTGTTGTGATGATCACCGGGTTCCCTACGCAAGAAAAGGCCGGCGAAGCGATGAAACAAGGAGCTCAGGCAGTTTTCCACAAGCCCTTGAACTTTCCTTCGTTCTTGCCTTTCCTGCATTCACTGGACAGTCAAGTCCAGCGCAACCAAGATAGCGAGCCTCTGCGTGCTGCAACCCTGTAGTGTCACGACAGGAAGAGCGTCTGGCCTCTGAACCGCGCATCCATCTCCTGCCCCCCCCACAACTTCCTTCCGGTCTCACCCGGATAGACTCCTCCCCAATCTTGGATCCCGGTGCCCTGCACCACTACTCAACTTCAATCCCTATCTTCTGACCCCGGCCGACCACATCCAATCCCGGGGATCACTTCCTCGGACAGTATCTTCCGAAT
>Ga0075114_10000874_pt1 | contig 17329 bp, 18 predicted proteins | sample AntAceMetag02UKM_FD_69784 | JGI IMG/M metagenome (GOLD analysis project Ga0075114, IMG submission 69784) | Saline lake microbial communities from Ace Lake, Antarctica - Antarctic Ace Lake Metagenome 02UKM | ecosystem: Environmental > Aquatic > Non-marine Saline and Alkaline > Saline | place... | reverse complement strand
AGTTCCTTTTTCATGGAACATGAAAAGAATCTATCCAGAAGTTAATTTAGGTGGTGGAATATGCATATTTGATGGTGACATATGTCATGACCTTGCACACTATTGGATGGTAGCACTTAACCTTATAAACTGAATTTTTGACCTATTATAATGTTAAAGGTAAAAGGATACGAATTGGAAGAACCAGTCTTTAGAGACTCGTTTGATAGGCGTGCTATTAAGGTTCAAAATAACATTTTCGCAACATTAAAGCAACTAAACATCGACCGTGATGATGCAAAAGTCTCTATGGAAAAAATGGCCCGAAAAAAAGCAAAGGCCTCTGTATCATTCTGGTTCGAAGGTCGAAACCTAAAGTATACCTACCATCAAATGCCAAGATTTATTGATAACCTTTACGTGGTTGACAAAATTCTAGAAATTTACGTAAATCAATTATTCGAAAAAGAAATCACACTGGACCAATTTCAAAGAGAATTTTCTGATGACGATAAGATAGATGAAAAACTAGCTGAATCAAGAAAAACTCTAGGTGTTAACGAAGACGAAACAGACTTCGAATTAATTTCCAAGAATTATAAAGCTCTAGCCAAGAAACACCACCCTGATATGGGCGGAGATCACGAAATGTTCCAAAAGATTAATACAGCCCACAAGATGATTAAGAAAGAACTAGAATAATTCTAAAAACCCAGCGGCACAACAGACAAGTATGAAAAAACGATTTAAAAAAATATACATAGAAATAACTAACACTTGCAATCTTAGCTGCAACTTCTGCCCTAGAACAAAAAGAAAACCAGAACTAATGACATTGGAACTTTTCAACAAAATATTAGAAGAATCAAAATCCCTATGCGATGAAATTTCCCTTCATATAATGGGAGAACCCCTATCTCATCCACAGCTAAAAGATATAATCACTCTGTCTGAAAAAAAAGATGTAAAAATCAACCTGACAACAAATGGAACACTAATAAAACAAAATTCAAAAATCCTACTGAACAAAACAATCAGAAGAATCAACTTCTCGATCCATGGGATAAAGGCAAACTATTCTGGAGAAGAACAAGAAATCCTTCTAAAAAATATAATAGAATTCACAAAACTCGCACAAGAAAAAAGAGAAGATATGATTATTACATACAGACTTTGGAATATAAACGACGACTCCAATAGAAAAATCACCAAAACAATAGAAGAAGAATTTAATACAAAAATAGAAGAAGAAACAAAAAAAATAAGCACCAAGGTAAAGAAAAATCTATACATACACTACGACGAATCCTTCAATTGGCCAAATCCAGAAGATAATATAAGAACTGAAAAAGGATACTGCCACGGACTAACAAGATACATCGGTATACTATCAAACGGAACGCTAGTTCCCTGCTGCCTAGACAATAATGGAACCATAGATCTAGGAAACGTCAAAGATAATACCATAGAAGAAATACTAAACAAAAAAAGAGCAAAAGATATGAAGAAAGGATTCGACAAAAGAATACTAGTAGAAGATATGTGCAAAAAGTGTACATACATTAAGCGATTCGAAAAAGATAAAGACAAAATCAACTAAAAAACCTTCTCACAATAAACTTTAAATACATCTCAGCTCCCTAAATTATATGCGTGGGTAGTTTAGCGGTTAGAATCTGTCGTTGCCAACGATGGGACCGGGGTTCAATTCCCCGCCCGCGCATTTATCCTTTTTGTCATATTGGTGGGACTACTTTTTTTTGTAAAATAACTAAATGAAACAGAAAAAAGTAAAAATTAGCCGATGTCCTGTCCAGTCTATTATATCCTTTCATTCTCGACAATTATTAAATAATCTATTTTGTTGGAGTGTGTGTCTATGAAAATTGATCCTTATAACCACGAAGGGTCGCTGACCCGTTGGAAAGATAAGGTGCGGGAATTTGGAAGCATTCCCGACATCTCGAGACAGAACTCGGATATAATTCTTCAATATCTGACCGACATGGAACTCGGAATTAACACTTCCCTATCTTCAAAAAAGGGCGCTAGGAGTTTCATAAGACTTAACACTATTCGTCTCAGACTAATCTTTTTAACTAGAAAATTTAAAGAAGTCTTAGACGTTGATGATTTAACCAAATTGACCGAACAACAACTCTGCTCTTTCTTTGTGGATATGCGAAAAGGTGTTATAAAACGGCAAGACGGGCGCACATATAAGGCAACACGGGACTTTGTCAAGTTATTTAAGGCATTCTGGCACTGGCATCAAAAAGTCGCAAGGAAGGCGGGACAAGATGTTGAAGATATCACAACTTACTTAGATTCTTCTAGAGAAAAGCCTGAATGGGTATATTTAAACGAAGAACAAGTTAGGTTATTTTCTGAAAATTGTAACCCGAAATATAGAACGATTGTTATGTTTTTATTCGATACGGGAATTCGGGCTCCGACCGAACTATTAAATATAAAGGTCTCAGATATCTCTCCCGATTTTAAGGAACTGAATATTCGAGATGAAATAAGTAAAACTTTCGGAAGAAGGATTAAATTGATGATTTGCTCCGAATTGGTTAAAAGATATATTAAAGAGAACGAATTGGGCGCTGAAGATTATTTATTCAAATTTAGTCCAGGCGTAGTTAATCTTTATCTAAAAAGATTAGCTAAAAAATTGTTTGGAGAAGGGAAAAGTTTAGCGGGTCAGAATTATTCCGATTTGACAATGTATGATTTTAGGCATTGTAGTTGCTGTTATTGGTTGCCCCGATATAAATCAGAGTCTGCATTAAAGTTCAGATTCGGCTGGAAGAAGTCTGATAAAATTCATTATTACTCTGAGATGTTAGGAATGAGAGATACAATTAGCGAAGAGGATTTATTAATAGATGTGACGAAAACAGAGCTAGAAAAACGATTGACGAAATCAGAAAATAAAAGTGAATTACTAGAGGCTCAAGTTGAGATAATGAAGAAACAAATGGTTGAGATAAAAGTAGATGTTCAAAGAGTTTATGGGAATGTTCAGGAGGCTATAAGATTGAAACTTCTGAAGACTTATTAATTCCATTCATATTATTTACCATAGCTATTTCAGCTACTCTTGCCGAACCACTCCAAAAAATTGAAAAAAGTATACAAGAATTTCCCAACAGATTATTCTCTTTTCTCATCAATCCAATTTTTATTATCAGTATTCTTTCTATTGTTTTCCTTGGAATAATTCTCTTGATATTTCTTCGTTATAAATCATATAGAGATTATAAAAAATGGGAGCTTGAAGAAAAAGAAAGGATTAAGAAATTGCCGAAAAAGAAAGTTGCTAAATCTCCAATAGATAATGTGAAAAGAATTAAACCTATTTATATTGAAGAAAAGGACGAGGAAGATTCATTTGAATCGATGCCCATTGGGACTTATCGAAGAAGTGTGAATATAAAAGTTGATTCAGATAAAAGATATTTTCATAAGAAAAATATAACCAAACACGAAGTTAAATATCTTTTGAATGATGATTATCAAATTAAGAAATATAAAAATCTCTTGAATGGAAAAATGGAAGATTTTCTTTTACTTCCAAGACACAATGAAAGCCTTACTCATTTATTTTTAACTCATAACATATCTGAATTTTTAGAAGAGAATGGAATTGAAACACAATTATTTGTGACTAAAAAGCCTGATATTGTTTTTGAGATTCGTGGAAAGAGATTTGCGATTGAAATTGAAACGGGTTCCATTTTTTCTAAGATTAGTAGGATGAAAGAGAAGCTGAAAGTTTTGGAAAATTATGATAAGTGGTTTTTTGTTATAACTGATAGAAATAAGGTGAGAAAATATAAGAAATATGGAGATTCTGTTGATAAAAGATACATAAAACCCAGACTAGATAAGCTAGTAAAAATGGCAAAAAAGACCCAAAAATAGGACTCTGGTTTTTTGGGTGTATAAACTGTTTTATCGTCGATGAGAATCAGGCAAAATTGGCAAAGAGTCAGTCGGCATAATATGTATGTATGATAGTACGGACGTGTGGAGGCTTAAGGGTGGGTTGTGTGTCCACCAAAAGGGAAGATTTATAAATATGGTGGACGTATAAAAAACATGGCTTACACGGAGACAAGAGAGAGGAATAAAAAGAAATATTATTATAGAGTTAAATCTATAAAAATAAATGGAAAGACTTCAAAGGAGAGGATTTATCTAGGGGTTAATTTGACGAAAGAAGAATTAATTAAAAAGGAAAAGGTCGCAGATCAAAAATTAAATATTTTCGATATTGTCCTAACCAAAGATGAAGAAAATTTCTTAGAACGAATTAAAAGAGATTTTTCAAAAGAGCCAAAGGAAAATTATGAAAATAGATACGAAGCTTTCTGTTCATTGTTTACTCATGACTCCACAGGTATTGAGGGAAACACATTAACGTTTTTAGAAACATCACATTTGCTATTTGAGGGAATCGTTCCAAGCACAAAATCGTTAAGAGAAGTTCATGAAATTTTGAATCATAAAAAAGCATTTGACTATGTTTTAAGTTACAAGGGAGATTTAACAAAAGAATTTATCTTAAGCTTACATCACTTAGTTGTTGCAAATACATTAAGAGAAGAACTGGCTTCCCAATCAGGAAAATATCGAACTGTGCAAGTTTTTGTTGGACAATCTATTCCTCCGAAGCCTCACGAAGTTCCAAATAAAATGACGAGTTTGTTGAGATGGTATTCTGTTAATAAAAAGAAACTTCATCCAATAGTTTTAGCGTCTCATTTTCATACAGAATTTGAAAAAATACATCCTTTTGTTGATGGCAACGGAAGAGTGGGGAGATTGTTAATGAATTTTGTTCTACATAAGAATAAATATCCTATGGTGAATATCCCGAAGAAAAGGAAATTTAAATATTATGAAGTGCTACAAAACGCCCACAAAGGCAATTTGGGGGGGTTTGTCGGGCTCTTAATCAGTATTCTTAGAAAAGATAGGCTTCGGTTTTGATTTAGTGAAAAATATCGAAAACTTGGGCGAGTCACCACAAGGAAAGGTGTGTGCAAAATCATCGAAAAACTGGTCAAGAATTAACATCGGATTTTTAGGGGTGTCAAATCGGTTTTGTCATCGGAGTTTAGTGTAGAAAATAGGCGAACAGTAACCCCTGAATATATACACAGGTATGGGTGGTGGGGTGATATTTATGTCAAGATTCTTATAAGGTCTATATTAAACAAGGGCATGTATAAAAAAATTTGTTCAATAGAAAACCTTAATCTAGCTTTCCTAAAAGCTAGAAAAGGAAAGACAAAAAGAAGATACGTAAAAAGATTTCAAAAAGACTTAGAAATAAACTTGTTAAAATTAAACAAGGCACTTTCTTCTCAAGGATATAAACCAAATAAACTGAAAACATTTGTTTTAAGAGTTCCAAAAACAAGAAGAATATCTAAATCTGCTTTCAAAGATAGGGTTGTACAGAATGCCTTAGGTAATGTCATTATACCATTATTTGAAAAATTATTTATTTATGATTCTCATGCAAATCAAATTGGGAAAGGAACACACAAGGCAATAAAAAGATTTGACAAATTTAAAAGAAAAGTTTCAAAAAACAATACTCAAAAATGTTATGTTTTCAAAGCAGATATAAAACATTATTTCAGAGAAGTAGATCATGAGATTTTGATTGAAATAATTAAAAAGAAAATTAGCGATAAAAAAGCCATCTGGTTAGTAAAACAAATTCTCACCAATACAATCGGGGAGGAGCGGAGCCCTTTTTTTACCAAAGGCATGCCTTTAGGAAATCTAACTAGCCAGTTTTTTGCCAATGTTTATCTAAATGAGTTAGACCAATTTGTAAAACATAAATTAAAGGCAAAATATTATATCAGATATGTTGATGATTTTGTTATTTTGCATGAATCAAAAGAACAACTTGAAAAATGGAAATTAGAGATTGATAATTTTCTTTTAGAAAAGTTAAAACTCGAATTACATCCAAGTAAATCCCATGTTTTAAATTTAAGTGGAGGTATAAATTTTTTGGGATTTAGGATTTTTCATCATCACAAGTTATTAAGAAAAAGTAATTTGAAAAATTTTGATAAAAAATTTAATAATCTAAGAATATTATTTGATGAAGAAATCCTAAGTAGAGAAAAAGTCCTTGAGAAATTGGAGGGATGGTTAGCTTATTGTTCTCATGCTGATACATTCAAATATAAAAAACATCTGATTAGAACTTTTAATAAAAACTTCTCACATGGGAACAAACTTTTTATCCATAATAAAAAGAATTATATTAACTATATTAACAGAATCGGAGAAAGCAAATTAAAATTTTCTGTGCAAAAAACATTACTTTATTACAGAAGTGGGTTTGACATTAAAGAAATAGCATTAAAACAAAAAGTCAAAGAATCTACAATTTGGGCACATCTGATTAATCTTATAGAACATAAACAATTATCAGTCTGGGAAATTTTGCCAAGAGAAAAACTAATCAATATACTGGGTAAAATTTACAGCCACAAAGAAAAATTAAGAGATATTAAGAAAAGATTAAACAGCGAAATAACTTTTGATGAAATTGCCTGTGTTATGGCGAGTATAAAATCTAAGAAAAGATTTAATAATAATAAATGTCCTGTGTTTGAGTAGTGAGTTATTCCGAGGAAACGACCATCGTCATTATCAAGATTGTTCCTGCCATTGGCATTAGACCTGTTCTCAAGCCTGTTGACGTACCACGCCCAAGAGCATAGCTCTTTTGCTTACGATTTTCACCACTGCTTCATTTCTGTCGCAGTTGTATTTTATAACAACTTAGTTGCCTTCACAAAAGAGCGTATAACCCAGTTTCTCAAAAGTTACCTTTCGGTTGCCAGGACAAAAATAAAATACTAAAAACTATTTATAAATTTTATTGTGATTAAAATTGTAACTTTCCTACCAAAGACCTAACCTTCTCCAAACTTTCAGACTTCACAACTTGACTTAAATTATCTAATTGCTTTTCAGCCTCTTGCAAATCATTCATAGTATAAGCTTTAACACCACCAACTCCTTTACCGATTGCACCCTGCGCCTCTGGCGCTATACCGAGGAAACGACCCCCGTCATTATCAAGATAGTCCCAGCCATCGGCAAGAGACCTGTTCTCAAGCCTGCAGACGCACCACGCCCGCATTTCGAGAGTATCTCCATTAGCAGAAGTTGTGTAAATTCCCATAGCTTTATCATACCCAAATCTTTGTTTGCCTTCTGCAAAAATAAAATCAGTATAATCATTAAGCAAACTTTGATCTCCCGCTAAAGCTTTCCAAACAGGATGAGATTTAACATCTTCTCTTGACATCCGTTCTCCAGTTTTTCCAAGCTTTCCTTTTTTGAATTCTTCGCCCTGTAAAGTATCGTAAGCTTCTGAAGTTAATATTAAAGCTCCGCTATTTCTAGGAGTGTCAGGAGTCATATCTCTTAAATCTTGAGAGTCTAAAACTATCTTCACTCTTCCATCGGGATGATAAACAACACCATCTCCCGTATCAAAATAATTATCTATATAAGAAACTTTCAAATCATTATCATTTCTAACATCAAGCCTTTTCTGCATCAATTGAGCTGTATTCATGGGAACCCTGCCATCTGCAATTAACTTAGGCATCTGTTTTACATTACTGCCTTCAAATGCTTCATAAGTTTGTCTTGTGCTGTTTAATTTTAATGCCATTTTATTAATTTTTTTGAATTTGATAACCTTTTTGCTCCAAAATATTAGTTAATCTCTTTATCTGATTTGGAGCGAAATCATTTGTGTTCCCAGATTCTTCTAAAATTTCTCCAAAAGTATAAACTTTATTTTCAATACTTTTTCCTCGCGCGCCCTGCGCCTCTGGCGCTATACCGAGGAAACGACCAACGTCAACAAGACTGTTCCTGCCATTGGCATCAGACCTGGGCACAAGCCAGCCGACGTACCACGCCTTTAAAATTGTTTTATCATTTGAGGAATCTCCAACATAAAGAGCCATATTTTTATTGTCACCAGTTCTGTTTTGAACTTCGGTAAAATAATCTTTTAATAAAGTCTGGTCACTTGCAAATTGTTCTGCTACTTCATCAGGATTTCTAGCTAAAACTCTCCAAAGTTGCTGATTTTGAACTTGTTTTTTAGTAAAATAAGTTCCTGTTTGAATATTCTTTCTTGGAATTTTTATTAATCCTTCTCCCTGTAAGTCTTCTAGCTGCTCAACAATAGCACCATAATTTGATGCTAAATTATCAGGCCTGATAAGTTCAAGTGCCTTTCTTCCGTTTGTAGTTATTTGACCTTGATTGTCAGTTGTTAAAAAAACATACATATCATTGTTATTTGCTCCAGGATAAACAACCAAATCAGAAGTATCAAACCAACTATTCCATAAATCTGGAAACTGGTCTCCCTGTTTTAATCTTGATTGCATAATTCCAGCTACAGAAACGGGGACTTCGGAAGATTCTAAAATCTTTGGCATTTCTCTAACATTTTGTCCATAATGCTCGATTGTTCCTTTTGGTAAAGTTAACATTGTATTTTTAGTATGAATTTTAGATTTATAAATCTTTTGTTATTATTACTACTTAATAATTAATACAGCTTTAATTTATCTAAAAATTTTATGGAAGTCTTCAGCCTATCTACTCCATCTCGACAATATTTATAAATCCTAAGCACCAACCAACAGCAACGATAAACTAAATAAAACTAAAAACAAAAGTTTGTCCCACCAAGATGCCAAGACCCGATGGTCGACCGCCCGCGCATTTATCTTTTATTCATAACCCGACATTCCACCAAGTCCGCCTTTCGCAGAATTACCAACACTTTTCTTAGCAGCAATAACATCATCGATTCGAAGAATCATAATTGCAACTTCCGAAGCCGAAGCAATCGCCTGAGTCTTAATTTTCAAAGGCTCAATAATTCCATTAGCCAAATTATCCTCAACCTTCCCAGTAAACAAATTCAAACCATTATGCCTCATATTGGCATCATGCGCAGCACGAAGCTCAGTTAAAACATCAATAGGATCCATTCCCGCATTCTCAGCCAAAGTAGTCGGTATAAATTCTAAAGCACTCGCAAATTCCTCAACAGCAAGTCTCTCACGACCCTTTAAAGTACAAGCAAAATCCTTCAATCTCTTAGATAACTCAATCTCAACAGCTCCACCACCACTAACAACCTTAGAATCTTTCAAAGTCGCAGCAACATCTCCAAGCGCATCCAAAACAGCTCGCTCAACCTCATCAACAACATGCTCAGTTCCACCTCGAATCAAAATAGTCAAAGCCTTCGGATTTTTACAACCCATAACATAGGTCATACCCTTCTCACCATCCTTCCTTTCCTCAACGTAAGCCGCGTAACCTAAGTCATCATCACTAATCTCACTAAGCTTAGAAACAATATTCCCGCCAGTAGTCTTTGCCAAATTCTGCATATCTGATTTCGCAACTCGACGAACAGTATAAATCCCAGCCTTAGCCAAATAATATTGAACAAGTTCATCAACGCCTTTCTGAACAAAAAGAACATTCGCGCCCGAAGCCTTAATCGCATCAACCTTACCCCTTAAGGCTGATTCCTCTTGCGCTAAAAAATTAGTCAACTGCTCAGGACTCGTTACTGAAATCTTCGCTTCATTATTCAAACTCGCAACCTCAAGAGCTTCTTCAATCAAAGCAATCCGTGCTTCGTCAACTCTCCTAGGCATTTCTAAATTAATCCGTTCTTTATCTATAACAACTCCTCGAATCAATTCTGAAGTCTCAATAGCCCGACCCTTCTGTTTCTCAATCCTAATATCATCCAAATCAACCTTACTATCCTCAGCTACAACATCAACAGCGTCTACAATTATCTCAGCAAATTTATCTCTCAAATGTTCAACACCCTTTCCAGTCATAGCAGTAGCCGCAATTTTCTGCAACTCTTCCTTAGAATTAATCTCAACAGCCAAATCATTCAAAATCTCCTGAGCTTTCTCTTCAGCCCACCGATATCCTCGAGTAATAATAGTAGGATGGATCTTCATATCCAAAAGTTTCTCAGCATTCTCCAATAACTTCCCAGCTAACATAACAGCAGTAGTTGTTCCATCACCAACCTCAGCCTCCTGAGTCTTCGCAATTTCAACAACCATTTTCGCAGCAGGGTGCTCAATTTCCATCTCGTCAAGAATCGTCACACCATCGTTAGTCACAATAATATTCCCAGCCCGATCAACCAACATCTTATCCATCCCCTTCGGACCCAAAGTTGTCTTCACGGTTTCAGCGACGACCCTAGCAGCAAGAATATTATTACGCTGAGCATCTCGCCCAAGAACTCTTTCTCCACCCTCATTCATCACATTATCAACCATACAGGAAAATCACCAATTTTCTTTTTAAGGATTATTGTACTCAAGTTCGTCACTATAAAATTCTCATACAATTATATAAAGAAGTAAACCCTAGTAAAACCATGGACACAGGTATAAAAGTCGGTGACCTAATGACGCGAAATTTTATTCACGTCTCACCAGAAACCGACCTTAAAGAATGCGCAAGAACCATGGTTAAAAAGCGAGTCGGGAGTCTAATAGTCAAAGAAGGCGACAAATTGAAGGGAATTCTAACAGAAAAAGACATTATCTGGGCAATCGTCAAAAAATCCAAAGATGATCTGAAAAATATTAAAGCGAAGGAGTTAATGAAAAGAAAGGTCGTGACAATCAAGCCCGGTGCTGATATAACCGATGCGATGAACAAACTCAAGAAAAAGAAAGTCCGAAAGCTTCCAGTGGTAGAAAACGGAAAAGTTATCGGATTCTTGACGGCAAAAGATGTATTGAAAGTTGATCCAGGTCTTTTCGAAATGATTGCCGAGACACTTAAGATTAGAGAAGAAACTGAAAAGCTAAAGCGGAAAGATATTGAAGCTCCTCGGAAACAAGGCATTTGTGAAGAGTGCGGCGACTACGAAATTCTATATCATGACGAAGAACAGTGGCTGTGCGATAAATGTTTCGACAAGAGATAAACAACTAATTCAAAGGAGGGTGAAGCTTTAGGGAACCTTGGTGCCCTAAGCAAAGATAACGTTTATATATTAGCTTTCTTTTAATTCTTCATGGGTCAAAAAACGCAGGTGTATAAAGAGACATTCAAAACCACGGGTTATTGGAAATATTCTGAGGTCTACGATTTTATGTTCAATTGGTTCAGAGACCGTCACTACAAAATCGCCGAAGACAGCTATAACGAAAAAATCCAAAGCAATGGAAAAGAAGTAACTGCAACATGGAAATCTACGAGAAAAGTTACAGACTATTTCAAATTCTTAGTCCAAATGGACTGGCACATTCTAGGTATGAAAGATGTGGAAGTGGAAGTAGATGGAAAGAAAAAGAAAACGCAGAACGGTGAAGTGGAAATAATCTTCAAAGGAATCCTTATCAAAGACTACGAAAAGCGATGGGAAGATAAGCCATTGTGGAAGTTTATGAGAGGAATCTATGAAAAACACGTTATTCGAGCAACTGTTGATGAATTTGAAGATGATTTAGAAGATGACGTAAGGGAAATAATTGGTGATCTAAAAGCATTCCTTCAATTAGAAGCACCAACAATGTTAAGGCGTCCATAGAGATAATTCTATACATGAACTTAACCACATAAATGCTTATAAAATAATTCTGTTATTTTATTACATGAAAAATTTAACATTATTATTTGTAGCGGTAATTCTGTGTTTTAGCGTAGTTTCAGCACTAGAAATAACCCCAGAATATAGCTCAAAAGTAATAGTTCGAGACATCGAAAGCCCGATTACGTTAAACCTAAACATCGAAAACGCATCAGGCGGAACATATAACGTTTATACTCTATCAGACATTTTAATTGTGCCAGCAGAATCATTCACAATATCGGGCGAACAAGTAGAAAAAGAATTCACAATCACGGCGAGAGAAGGATTAGACACAGAAGGATATTATTCATTCGAATATATACTAAACCATCGGGGTGTTGAAAAAGTAGGGGAGACATTAACTCTACAAATACTAGAATTAGAAGATGTTATAGAAATCAGCTCAGACAGTATTGACCCGGCAACTGGCGAAGTATCATTTTATGTACAGAATCTAAAAGATGTAAATCTGAAAAACCTATCAGCGGAATTTTCATCAATCCTTTTCAATACAGAAAAAACATTCGACCTTGGACCGAAAGAAAAACTAAAAATAGACGTAGAAGTAGACGCTGATAAACTAAGAAAAACAAAGGCAGGAGTTTATATTATAGAATCAACTTTCCAGACAAATAATGGCGAGACGGAAATTGACGGGACTTTATATTTGGGTGAAAAGAAAGGAATAACCATAACAGAGGATAAATCAGGATTACTGATTAAAACAGAGATAATCACCAAAGTAAACGCTGGAAATGTGGTCGAAGGAGTTCAAATAAAAATGAGCAGAGGAATTATCGCAAGACTTTTCACAACCTTCAATATTGAACCAACAATAACCGATAGAAATGCATTATCTGTAGATTACACATGGGTAAAAGAAAAACTTGACCCAGCCGAAGCATACGTTGTCAAGGCAAAAACAAACTACATTTTCCCATTCCTAATAATTATTGTACTAGCATTAGCGCTACTGGGAATCAAAAGATTCTCTGAAACAAAAATAGAAGCGAAGAAATCTGTACACCATGTTAAAACAAAGAATGGCGAATTCGCACTAAAAGTAACACTGTCTCTAAAGGCAAAAACAGACGTAGAAAACGTAAGTTTAATTGACAAGGTCCCAGCAATCGTAAAGATTTACAAGAAATTCGGAATGATCCAGCCAGATAAGATTGACGCAGCAAACCGAAGAATCCACTGGAACATCGGAGATTTAAATGCAGGCGAAGAACGAGTTTTCACCTACATCGTATACTCAAAGGTCGGTGTCGTCGGTAAATTCTCACTTCCAGAAGCAACAGCGGTATTTGAGAAAGACGGAAATATTCACGAAGTAGAATCAAATCATGTATTCTTCATGAGCGACCAGGTCCGAGATTAAACATGAATCTAAAAAAGAAACTCAGTTACAAAAGAAATTCCAAGAAATTATTTATTATCTTGCCCCAGTGGGGTGGAAAGTTTCACCACAACTTCTTTCTTAGGAAAAAATTATTAAAAAACAACTTTTCGGTTCTGGAATTAGAATTCCCAGAATCTATTTTATCATCTAACTGGAAATCAACCCTAGACAGTTTTCTTTTCATTAAAGAATCAACAATAGAAGAAATAAGAAAACTGAAAGAAAAATATGAATTCGAAGAAATAAAAATTATTGGAATTAGTCTTGGGTGTGTTAATGCCTGTATGGTTGCAAGCAACAACAGCGATATAAGTGAAATTTTATTGATTGTTCCAGGGCATTGCTTGGCAGAATCAATGTGGGAAGGAAAAGTAACACAAGAAATTCGAAGAAGCTATAAAAATAAGGGCATCTCATTGAAAGAGCTGAAAAAACACTGGTATACATTGGCACCAGAAAACAATCTAAAAGCATTCGAATCTAAAAAAATTTCAATACTTCTAAGTAAAAAAGACAAGGCAATACCATTTTATTGCGGGAAAAAGTTGGTTAAAAAAATTAAATCACTAAATCAAAGCGTGACATATAAGGAGAATCAACACTTCGGACACAAAATGACAGCATTATCTTTTTTACTAAGACCACATAAATACTTATAAAATTCTAAAAGATATTTTTTTATGAAGAAGATTCTAAAAATTCCAGTAATTAGACAGCTAAAGATGCACTGCGGCCCCGCCTGTTTAAGTATGGTCTTTTCACATTTCTGGCTAGATTATTCTCAAAAGGAAATTGTGGAATATTTCTTAGACCTTGAAGACCTCCGAGAAAGGGGAACATATAGAAGTGAAATGGTAAAAATCGCAAAAGATGTCGGACTTAATGCAACAAATAAAAGACAAATGAATATACAAGACATCACAAGAAATCTAGAAAAAGATAATTTAATTATAGCATTAGGTAGAAGCACCCAAAGAGCTTCTGGACACTATAGCGTAATTAATGGCTTCGAAGAACTAGGGAAAAGAGGGCATTTATTACACACAGTAGATCCTTATGGTGGAAGGCAAAAAGAAATATACAGCAATTTTAGGGGGATTTGGGGAAGAGTAAAGAACAGAAAACTACATTATGATGGAATTATTATCGGAGAGTAACCCATTAAACCTTTATACCCTCAATTTCTAAATATTCTATGAAAGATATTCCAATTATACAGGCTAAATTGAAGCACAAAGTCGAAGACTTCATAGTCGAAGAAATCGGCGACAAGTGGGATTGTAAAATCTCAAAAGAATTCGTCCAGCCAGAAATAAAAATAGATGGCGAACAAAAAGATTTTCTCTGGTGCGAAGTAGAAAAGAAAAATATAGATCATTTTACAGCAATGAAAGAATTGACAATGAGGCTCGGAAAAAGACCGTTTGACATTGGATATGCCGGAACAAAAGACAAAAGAGCCATTACATCTCAAAGAATCTCAATCTATAACCCAGACTTAGAAAAATTAAAAGCTTTCAATCATCCAAATATAATTCTAAAGAATTTCAAATGGAATAAACGAAAAATTAAAATTGGATACCTAGAGAGCAACCATTTCAGAATAATCCTAAGAGACATTGACAAAAAAGGCGCAATGGTTATAACAAAACACATCAGAAATTTAGATTGGTTCCCAAATTATTTCGGCCCACAAAGATTCGGAAAGAATGGCAACAATGTGAAAATCGGAAAGTTACTTCTAAAAAGAAAATTCAAAGAAGCCGTTAAAGAAATAGCAGAGGACAGTAATCGCCAAGCAGAATATTTAGAATATCATTTGAAGCAAAATCCTGAAGATTATGTTGGCGCACTAAAAAGATTAGAAAGAAAAAATATGCTGATGTATGTAAATTCAGTCCAATCAAGAATGTTCAATGAAATCTTAGAAACAGCTTTGGAAGAAGGCCAATCTTTTACAAAACAAGGACAAACTTCATGCTTACTAATAGGATACAAAACAAGATTCTTCGACGGTAGACTAGGAGAAATAGAGCAGCAAGTCCTAGCCTCACATAATTTAACATTAGAAGACTTCGACATAACAGAAATTCCTTATCTAAGAATGAAAGGCTCATTTAGAAAAGCCGTGACTGAAATTAAAGACTTAGATGTCGAAACTTCAGACGATGAAGAATTCGAAGGCTCGAAAAAAATCGAACTAGAATTCTCACTCCCAAGCGGAGTTTACGCAACAACATTTCTAGAAAACTTCTTCCAATTCAATTAATTTATAAACATTCAAACTATAAAATATTATGAAAGAGTCGATAAAAAAAGGAATATCATTTGGTTTAACATCTGGAATAATCACGACACTTGGTATTATGATCGGACTAGATGCCGGAACCGGATTAAAACTAGCGGTTATGGGCGGAATTCTAACGGTAGCAATTGCGGATGCATTCTCAGACGCGCTAGGCGTCCACATGGCAGAAGAATCTTCAAAAAGAAACAGTCATAAAGCGGTTTGGGAAGCGACAATCTCAACATTCCTAACGAAATTCATCATTGCATCCTCATTCCTTATAGCATTCTTTTTCTTAAGTCTATCAACAGCGATAATTGTAAACCTAGTTTGGGGATTTTTACTACTGATAACATTCAATTACATTCTAGCTAGACAACAGAAAGAAAATCCTTTGATGGTCATCGGCGAACATGTCCTAATCGCAGCAGTAGTAGTCGTAATAACATTCTTCGTAGGAAAATTCGTAGCATTCTACTTCATATAAAATAGCACAATAATATTTATTAAGCGAAAACATCTAAATAAAACATGGAAGATGACTACACTAAACGAATTGGGTGTGAGGTTATAAAAGCACATTATAGCGAAGAACCAATAATGGAAGACGTGGATGCGATGGATATGGTTTTTGGTAATAATCTGGAATTAGAAGGCCAAATAACTGGATATAGATCAATTGTACGTTTAGATGTTAAACCAATTATGCCAGGACATCCCAGCCTAAAGAGAGTAATCTTCAGAGGTTACTCTCACATAGATGGTGGTGATAAAATATGTGTTACGATAAATCCAACAGCACTAGGCCATCCGAGAAAAGTGGGAGCGGTAGAAACAGCTTCAAAAATTGAAAAGATATCTGCCGACGGAACAGGCTTCAAAACAGTTTTCGAATAAATCTCTAAAAATAAGGGATCGAACTCCCGGACGAATCCGAGAGCCTGATTTAAATTATACATGAAAATCACTTTTTAAGGCTTTCTAATGACCCTTTTTCCTGTGCAAGCAGGGGACATATGTCCTAGGGTAACCGAAAATTAGTTCGAGTGTGAAATGTATTAATTTACATGAAAAAACACGAAATTAGGAAAGAATATTTCAAATTAAGAGAAAAAGGACACTCTAATAATCAATGCAGAAAAATACTTTTTATGAAACATAGTTTTGAGGTAAATATCAGAACGCTAAGAAGATGGGCACAGAGGTTAAATAACAATGATTGGAACCTCAGTGATAATTCCAGGAGACCAAAAATGATTCATAGAAAAATAACTAAAGAAATTGAAGATAAAGTTATTTCTATAAGAAATAAAACTGGATTTGGAGCTGAGAAGATTGAGAATTTTGTAGATATTAGTCATTGGTCAATCAATAAAATATTAAACAAACAAAAACTCACAGAACCAACCAGGAGAAAGAAAAAGAGAATTAAATATATTCGTTTTCAAAGAAAACATCCTAATTCTCTTTGGCAGATAGATCATAGCCAGCAAAAGATTAAAGATAAGTGGGTCATTTCTGTCGTCGATGATTGCTCTAGAAAAAGCTTGGCTTTTGCAGTAACTAATATTGTTACAACAGATATTGTGATAAACCTAATTGATAAATTAATAAAAATTTATGGAAAACCAAAGCAGATATTGACAGACAATGGATCTCAATATGGATTGAAAAGTAGCCATTCCAAATTTGATAGAAAGCTGAAAATTAGAGGAATCCATCATATCAGGGGAACGGTTCACAGCCCAACAACTCAAGGAAAGGTTGAGAGGCTATTTCAGACTTTTAAGAGAGAATTCAAATTTTGCAATGGAGATGTTGAACTTTGGAGAATGAATTATAATCATTTTAGGCCTCATATGAGCTTAAATAATAAAACTCCAGATGAAATTTACAATGATTTTAATGTTTTAATTGGGTAGGACATATGTCCCCTGCTTGCACA
>Ga0075114_10000870_pt1 | contig 17387 bp, 7 predicted proteins | sample AntAceMetag02UKM_FD_69784 | JGI IMG/M metagenome (GOLD analysis project Ga0075114, IMG submission 69784) | Saline lake microbial communities from Ace Lake, Antarctica - Antarctic Ace Lake Metagenome 02UKM | ecosystem: Environmental > Aquatic > Non-marine Saline and Alkaline > Saline | place... | reverse complement strand
CATCAGAATCACAATCTATTTCAAACTCACAGGCGGGATCATAAGTTTCAGCCACAACGACATCAGTAGCCCAAATTACAATTAATCCAGCACATATACAGTTTAGGAATAAATTCTTCATGTTAAAATTTCTCATTACTCGTACTCCTTGTTCAGATTGATTTTTAAATTACTGTTTTCTACTCTGATTAAGAGTATAGACTTTGCTTAAAATCTGGCAGTTAAGCAGCACACATGTTTTTTGTGAGATATTTACAAAATGGCCAGGATAGTTAATTATTTTAATTAGGTAGCTAGCCCTAAAAAAACAGCTAACAATCTAAAATTGTTTTTATTATTCTTTGTTGCGGCTTATTAGAATTATCGGAAAACAGAAAATGATCCTACAAAGGCAAGTGATTTAATCAACCCAAAAATAGGAATAAAAAGGGCGAACTTGTAAATGACTTAGTTTGGTGGGGGGACGTCACAGAAAGCAAGCGAACCCTGCTCAACCGCTAGAATTTTCCTGCCAGCATCAACGGATTTTATATTTTTGATAAGTTCTTTTTCGCAGGTAAAAAATCTGCTTGAATAAAGAAAGGTGCCTGTGCAAGGCATTGCGCCAAAAACGCAATGTCTTGCACAGGCATCAATTGAAAGATATACTTTTCGTTTACTCATAGCGGACATCCTTAATTATTTGTTAGTACTGATTGGCAAACTCAGTCTAACATTTTTTGAGGTCGTCCGCTTTTCATATTACCAGAGCCGAAACCCTGCCTTAGTTTTTTAATAATCAAATAACCCAAACAATTAACTAATTAATTTCCACCACGAACCGGCCACACGTAGTAGAAGGTTGTCTTATTGTCGTAGTTTATATGACCACTCCATATGCTCACAAACCACGCGTAACTGGTATTTTCAGAATACGTAGTACTCGACCAGAGGTAATGGCTAGCCTGCGCATTAGTGAAAAGATGACCGCCAGGCAGAGCAGGATTGTGATTACCTGCATCAGTAAGACTTTCAGTTCATTGCGATTCGGTAATCGCCAGTCCATATAGGATGTACCACATCCTTCACTGCCCAAACTTAAATTATTCGCATAATCAATGGTGTCAGACCAGGTCATATTATCACCGCCGAGGTTTGCATCTTTCGCCCAAATCAATCCTGTCAGATCATCTGTTACTGTTCCATCACCATTATCCGTAAACCGTGGATCAGGACTAGCTACCCCTTTTTGAAGATCACCATCACCACCAGTTACATATGATATCATCTGGCCAGTTTTTGCTACTGGAGCAGATTGTGCACACACAACTGATGCCGAAAATAAAAATATTCCTGTATTACAGCTAAAGTTTTAAATAATCGTTTTTTCATGTTGCCCCCTATTAAAATTTAGTTAGTAAAAACTAATTATTTTATCTTTTTGATTGTTTTATTAAATTATATCATATTAGAACATAAAGTCGATAATTAAATATATTTTCGTATAATAATATCAAAATATTTCGTGAATAAGGTCAGAATAACTTGTCAAATCCATATCGGGGATAGCGTTCAACCAGTTCCAGGAATTTCTCAACAACATATTGATCTCGATTTGTATCTGGTTGATATTGATAAACCGTTCAACTTATCTTAAGTGCCATACATGCTTATCTTATACTTAATTCATGCTTCTGTCTGACAAAATATACCAGTTCCCGTTTCTCCAACGACTTTAGCTTTTTTTCTATAACGTCCTTTAAGTCTCTGTTTTCTAAACTCAAATCGGCATACATTTGTTTTAGCCGACGGTTTTCATCTTCCAGTTCCTTGAGCCGTTTTATATCAGAGGCTTCCATACCTCCATATTTTGCTTTCCAGTTGTAATACGTTGTATCAGAAATAAAATTTTCTCGACATACTTCCTCTACCATTCTTCAGGGCTCTACTTCTTTCAGTATTCGAACTATCTGACTTTCACTAAATTTTGTTTTCTTCCTTCCAGGAGTTCTTGTTTCTAGTGCTTGTTGTACCGGGAAACCCCAATTTTTACTGGTCTTATTTTAGGGGCTGTTTAAATTGCCTTTTCCACGTTTATGAGTCATAACTTTATTCATTATTATGATAAACAGACGGTTGAATATCCAGAATGTTCACATAGCCAACTTCAATAGGTTTTATAGCCTCTTGGCATCTGGTATATGCAATTTGGGCGGCTAAGAATCAATCAAATCTTTTTCTGATATGCAGGAATTAATTTGATCTGCAAGCTTTTTCACGAAGGGCTCAACGAGAGTCCCTCTAGGATAATTGGGAAGTTGATGGATTTCCAAACCCTTTTCGGCGAGGCCTTGCCAGCCAAAATAGGGGTCTTCAAAACCAGTATAATTTTTTTTGGGATTAAACAAAGTGATTTTCCCAGGATAGATTTCAGGGAAATATTCGAGATAGGCCTGATCATTACCCTTTGCGATATCAGTATGATAATATTTCAACCCATCTTCTCTCTTGAATTTTCCGGTAATCTTCGAGGATTTAAGATTCAGCCATATCCTGACTCGTGTCGCTTCCACTTGAAATTTTTGTCTGAAAAATCTCCACATGTCTTTTGAATCTAATGATAATAAATTTAAAAGATGAAATATAATATTTTGAATTTTATTGATTTGAAGATAGTACTGAGACAAATAATTGTAATTAATGTGAACGTTATAACACTCAATCATAGCAATAAGATTGACTTTTTCTCCTTGTCTGTATAACTGTTGTGCCATTTCAAAAACAATAACACCACCAAGGCAATACCCACCGAGGTAATAAGGACCTGTCGGCTGTACGGTTCTAATTTCGTTAAGATACCTGGTAGCCATATCTTTAACTCTCGGCATAAAACCTTCAATACCACTAAGACCTTCAGATTGCAATCCATACACGGGCTGATCTTGACCTAAATGATGAGACAAAGACCGATAGAGCAAAACATTGCCTTCTGCCCCGTGTACCAGAAACAAAGGTGGACGATTGCCGCCGGTTCTGATTGATACCAGGGGAGACCATTCCAGTTCTAATTCTTCTTGACGCATTAGATCAGCCAACTCTGCAATTTTTGAGTGCGCGAAGAGGGAGGCTAAAGGCAGATTCATGCCAAGATCTCTTTCAATTTCAGCGAATAATCGAGCGGCAAGAAGAGAGTGTCCTCCTAAGTCAAAAAAATCATCATAAATTGATATCGATTTAATATTTAATAGCTTTTGCCAAATATTAACCAGTTTTCGTTCTAATTGATCTCGAGGAGGAACAAAATCGTTTCTCTCTCCGGATTCCATCACTGTCGGTTTTGGAAGTGCCTTACGATCTTTTTTCCCATTGGGAGTCAAAGGGAATTTATCCAGAAGAACAAAGATAGAAGGCACCATATAGGCAGGCAATAAATCACGTAAAAAATCGCGGAGCTCCTTTTGCTCCGGCAGTTCCCCTGGAATGCATTCCAGGTAGGCAACAAGCCGTTTCTCGCCAGGAACATCCTCCCTGGCGAGAACGACAGAATCCACAACTAAATGATGCTGATTTAGCAGGGATTCAATTTCTCCAAGTTCTATACGAAGTCCTCTGATTTTGACTTGATGGTCCAATCGGCCAAGAAATTCCAGTGAGCCGTCATTCAGCCGCCTTACCAGATCTCCGGTTTTATATATGAGATCTCCATTGCCTGAATTAAAAGGACTCGCTAAAAACTTTTCTGCAGTCAACTTATCCTGATTCAAATATCCTCTGGCCAGGCCATCACCCCCTATACATAATTCACCAGGGGCACCGATAGGAAGCGGCCGCAATTTATGGTCCAACACATATAGCTGAGTATTATCAATTGGTTTACCTATGCGTGGCTGTTCCACACCGGGTTCAACTTGAGAAACAGCCGACCATACGGTTGTTTCGGTTGGGCCATAAAGATTCCACAGCTCGGCTCCGGTTTCTAAAATTCTATCGGCTAAATCACGGGAGAGAGCTTCCCCTCCACAAAGCACCTTTAGGCCCTTTGCGTCTTTCCAGCCCGCCTCGAGCATAAGGCTCCATGTAGCCGGCGTAGCCTGCATCACCGTTGCCTTGTTTTCTTCTATATGTTTGATTAATTCTGATCCGTTAGAAGCGATCTCCTGATCAACAATTATTGTACGTGCCCCGATGATCAATGGCAGAAAAAGTTCGAGGCCAAAGATATCAAAGGACATGGTAGTCACTGAGAGCAATTTATCGTTCGGTAACAGACCCGGTTCTCTCTTCATAGAAACCAGGAAATTTACGAATGCCTGATGAGAGATCTGAACGCCCTTTGGTTTTCCTGTGGAACCGGAAGTATATATAGTATAGGCTAGATTTTCAGAATTAGTTATGGATACAGGATTTTGCACCTCATCCTCGATATCTTCATTCTTCTCTGAATCGAGCAGAATGATTTCTCCGGTGTAAATCTCTTTGAGACTCTCCAGCAACACCTTTTGTGTAAGCACGATTTCCATCTTTGAGTCACTCAGCATATAGGACAGACGCTCCTTGGGAAAGGCCGGATCCAAAGGCACATAGGCACCGCCGGACTTCAGTATGCCTAAGAGACCCACAGCCATTTCGAGTGAGCGGTTAACATATATTCCAATCGGCATCTCCGGCTGTACATTAAATTTTCTTATTTGCTGAGACAGCTGATTGGCCTGCTGGTTTAAATCCTTATATGTTAGCGAAGTGTTATTATATTTCAGAGATATCAAATCTGGTGTTTTTTCAACTTGACGCTCAAACAACTCATGGATACAGGCTTTACGGTCATAATCATTTACAGATAAATTCCATTCAGCTTCTTTTCTCTTCTCCTCGTCGGATAGCAGGGACAATTCGGAAATCGACTTTTCCGGTTTAGCAACGACACTCTTTAATAGTATCGAAAAATTATTAATCATCCTTTTTATTGTATCAGCCCTAAACAGATCGGCAGAGTATTCTATGTCAATATTAAAACCGCCATCCTTTTCAGAGCCCCATAAACTTATATCAGTTTGGGAAACAGAGGTTTCGATCTCCTCAAGCTGCCACGAAAGATCAGCAAGTTCCATATCATGGTCGAGAACCCCCTGGAACACGAATAATGCCTGATAAATGGGGGTCCTGCTAAGATCACGTATTGGCCTCAGTTCTTTTACCAATTGTTCAAAAGGGATATCTTGATTGCTGTAGGCATCCAGGCATGTCTTTTTAACCACTTTTAATAACTCAACAAAGGGCAGGTCTTCCTGAAGCTGTACTCTCAACACCAAATTATTAATAAAATATCCGATCAAATCCTTTGTTTTCGGATGCCGTCGATTGGCTATGGGCGCTCCAATACAAATATCATCCTGGCCGGTGTATCGATATAAAAGTACATAAAAAGAAGACAACAGCACCATAAAAAAAGTGGCGTTCTCTTTTTGACCAATTTTTGTCAATGATCCCATCATTTCCTTGGGTATATAAAGAGAATCTCTTTTTCCCCGATAGGACTGAACACTTGGCCGAGGAAAATCTATAGGCAATTGCAGTATAGGAAGACTTCCACTTAATTGTTTCCTCCAATAATCCATTTGCCCTTTTTGCGGGTCATTCTCTAAAAACTTTTGCTGCCAAATAGTGAAATCTTTGTACTGCACTTCCGGATCATTCAGAAGTGAAGGTTCATCCCGCACAAAAGAATTATAAAGGGCGAAGAGTTCTCGCTGAAAAACTGAAAATGACCAGCCGTCAAAAATAATATGATGAGGCATGAAAAAAAGAATGTGTGTCTGGTCATTAAGCTTAATTAGGCTGGCACGAACAAGCGGCCCCATATTTAGATTAAACGAACGGCCCCCCTCTTTTTTTAGATATTCTTTAAGCTTGGACTCTCTATCGCCAGAAGAGTCATTGTCATAACTAACAACATCTAAATTTAAAGTCAAAGATGCAGCAATCTGTTGGACAGGGATATCATTTTTCACCAAGAAGGTCGTTCTTAATGATTCATGACGACGAATAATTTCATTAATACTTTTCTGCAAAGCATCCTTATTGATATTCCCTTTAAATCTTATTGCAAAAGGAAGGTTATAAGCAGTTGAATCAGGTTCCAGTTGATCCAAACACCACAGCCGTTCTTGTGAAAAGGAGAGAGGATATTCCCTTTCGCCTGAAAGCGGAACCAAATCGTTGTCAATTGATGTGGCTTGAGATTCAGCCGGAACCAATTTAAGAGAAGCAACCAAATCCATCAACGTAACGGAGGAATTATTTTTTTTAAGCTCATTTTCTGTCTGTTTAAGCCGCTGGATGGCTATTTGTTCAACCGAGCCATCAGATTTAATCTGTGCCGGCATGATTGTATCGTCCTCGGCAGAACCGGTATCAGCCATTTCATGCCTTTTTAAATTCGCAATATAGTCAGAAAGAATTTTTATCGTCGACAAATTATCCAATAAATTTCTAAAAGATATATTAACATTGAATTTTTTGTTCACGGCCAAAGCGCATTGGGTTAAAGACAAAGAATCAAAACCGATTTCCAGAAAGGATAAAGAATTATCAATATTTTTAAGTTCAATTCCAGAGAGCTCTTCAAATAAATTTAAAACCTCGTCGAAAATATCATTGTTATCCTCATCTGCTTTTAATATCGATTTGCTTTTACTTGTCTCAGACATGGACTCGTCATATTCGTAAGATTGACCCTGCCTTTGTCCCCCATCATACGGCAAAGCTGAAAGCCAGTAGCTCTTTTTATCAAAAGCATAACCGGGCAAAGCCACCCGCAGACGATTCTCATGCTGGTAAAATCCTTCCCAATCTAAATCAACACCCGCCAAAAAGAGCTGACCGGCAGCATTGAGAATGGCTTCCCACTCGCCGTCATGTTCTGAAGAATCGGATAAAGAAGGTATGATTACCTGCCTGGAGATATCTTTTGCCTGTTGACGTTCAATAGTCATAGATGTGGTCCTGGGCCCCACTTCCAGGAAAATGCAATCCGGATCTTCCCATAATGTATTTAGCCCCTCTGAGAAAAGAACGGTTGATCGTATTTGCCGGGCCCAATATGCCGGATCTATTGCCTGATCGGCGGTAATCCACTTCCCGGTTACAGTACTTACAAAAGGAATTTCAGGGGCCGACAGCTGAATACCGGAAACAACCTGTTTGAATGGTTCAATTACATCATCCATCATATACGAATGAAAAGCATGAGAGGTATTTAAGATGCGACAAACGATGTTTTTCTTATCAAGAGTTTCTTTTAGCTTTTCAATAGCCTCTTTTGATCCAGCTACAACAGATAAATTCGGCCCGTTGCTGGCAGCCAGAGACAGATCAGAGCTCAGATGTGTCGATATCTCCGCAGCGGAAAGACAAATAGAAAGCATGGCCCCTTCCGGCTGATTCTGCATAAGCTGGCCTCGGGCGGCAACCAGCTGTAACGCATCTTTTAGAGAAAAAACACCTGCCAGACAGGCCGCCACATATTCACCGATACTATGGCCTATCATCACCTTCTGCTGTATCCCCCAGCGGTTCCATAACTTTGACAGAGCGTATTCGATCATAAACAATGCAGGCTGATTATAAGCGGTCTTTTCCAGGATACCTGCGGCATATTCGATATTATCGTTTTTTGGATAGATGATTTTACGAATATCTTTATCAATAAGCGGTTCTAAAATGCCGGCACATTCATCTATTGTTTCTCTGAATTCGACTTCATGTTTATAAAAGTTTAATCCCATATTAACGTATTGAGATCCCTGGCCGGGAAACAGAAAAGCAATATCAGATTTTCCACGTAAAAGGGTGTCGGATTTAATTCGCTTTCCTTCCATTGTGTTTATAGCAGTAATGGCATTGAGAGGGTCTTTACAGACAATAAAACGGCGATTTTTGAAGCGGGGCCTTCCTATTTGAAGAGTGTAAGCGGCATCAGCGAGAGGAGTTTCGGAATGTTTGTCCAGGTATTGACAAACTGTTTTTGATACTTTATCCATAGCCGTTTCAGTTTTGGCTGAAAAAAGAAGTAGCTGTAAAGGTCTTGATTCGGAGGAGGCTTTCCTGACAGGCGCCTCTTCAAGAATGACGTGAGCATTTGTCCCGCCGACACCAAAAGCACTAATACCGGCACGAAGTGGGGTTTGGCCGTTTTCTAAATTAATCAATTGATTACTCACATAAAACGGACTGCTGTCAAAATCAATTTGAGGATTGGGTTTTTCAAAGTGAATATTTGCTGGTAATTTTTTATAATAAAGAGAGAGTGTGGCTTTGATGAATCCGGTTATTCCAGCAGCGGCATCCAGGTGTCCCAGGTTACTCTTAATTGACCCTACTGCACAAAAATTCTTTTTTGTTGTGTGTAATCGGAATGCCTGGGTAAGTGCTTCTATTTCAATAGGATCTCCTAATGGTGTAGCAGTTCCATGGGCTTCGACAAAAGAAATAGTTTCCGGACTTACCTCTGCGTTGGCTAAGGCCGTTGAGATCACATCCGATTGCCCTTCCACGCTTGGCGCCATAAAACTCATCTTTCCGGTGCCGTCATTATTTACTCCTGTACCCTTTATAACCGCATAAATGTTATCCTTATCCTTTAAAGCCTCTTCATAGCGTTTCAGGACAACAACGCCGGCACCTTCACTGGATACTGTGCCATTGGCCTCCGCATCAAAAGGACGGCAATGACCATCCCTGGAAGTAATAGCACCTTCTTGATATAAAAATCCGCATCTTTGAGGGCAGACGAGACTTATGCCACCAGCCAGGGCCATATCACATTGATAGTTCATCAAACTGTCAAAAGCCGCACATACCGCTACAAGCGAGGTAGAGCAGCCAGTGTGTATACTTATGCTGGGGCCTTTAAGGTTTAAATGGTAAGAGGTATGTAACGGCAAATAGTCTTTCTCGTTAAGCAACAAGGATTGGAACTCACCCAGCATCTGAATTTTTTTCCGATGAGCGGCAACGTGATTGGTAAAGTAACTGTTGTTACCTTTGCCCGCAAAAATTCCGGTAAGGTTCTCCATACTACCCGGGCAATATCCGGCATTTTCAATGGCCTCCCATGCGACTTCAAGAAAGATTCGTTGCTGGGGGTCCATGATTTCCGCCTCACGGGGGGTCAACCCAAAAAAAGCGGCATCAAACTTATCGATATCTTTTAGCACACCTCTTGCTTTAATATAATCCGGGTTCTTAACCAGGGTTATATCAATAGATGGATCAATTTCCTCTGCCTTAAAAAAGGTTATACACTCATTACCCTGGCAAAGATTAAGCCATAATTCATCAATATTAGCTGCCATGGGAAACCGGCCGGCCATACCGATAACGGCAATTCCGTCTAACGGGTCGTTTTGTTCAGAATTTGACATAAGTTCAACTTTTGTTTGATAATTGTTTTTTACGGGCAACATTTTTTCTTCTTTGCTGTGCCCGTTCATTTATACTTACCTGCTTTTTATTTGTTTCATAACCGCCATCCATATATTTTGCCAGCGACCTAATTGTGGGGTATTGAAACATCTTGGCGATCGGCATGGAAATGCTCATTTTTTTTTCTACTAAAGAGACAACCCGAACAATGAGAAGGGAGTTTCCTCCCAGATCAAAAAAATTGTCGTTAACGCCAATCCGCTCAAGCGTCAGGAGATAGCACCAAATGTCCTCCAGGTTTTTCTCGGTGGTATTTGATGGTGAAACATAAACCTGCTCCAATACAGGCCGATCCTGATTGGGTTCTGGCAATGCTTTGCGATCTATTTTGCCGTTGGCAGAAATCGGCAACTCCGGTATTGTCATAAAGACAGCAGGAATCATATACTCGGGAAGTTTTTTTAGAAGATACTCTTTAAGGGCCTCGGTAGTCAACATTTCATTGCTTTGAGATACGAGATAAGCAATCAGTCTCGGATCTCCTGCAGTCGAGTCCTGGGCAATGACAACAGCTGCGGCTATTTCAGGGTGCTGCATCAACACAGCTTCAACTTCACCCAGCTCAATTCGAAATCCGCGTATTTTTACCTGAAAATCAAGACGCCCAAGATACTCTATAGTGCCGTCGGCCAGAAACCTAGCAAGATCACCGGTTTTATATAAACGGCCGTCGGTTTTTTTTGAGAAAGGGTCAGGAATAAATTTTTCTCTGGTCAGTTCCGGCCGGTTTAGATAGCCCCGGGCAACTTGAATTCCGCCAATGTGCAGCTCTCCCGGCACGCCAACTGGAACAGGCCGTAAGTTGCTGTCAAGAATATAGATTTGTGTATTGGCGACAGGCCGTCCAATGGGAACAATATTTAAATCACTGCCGCGTGAACATTCCCAGTAAGTAACATCTACGGCAGCTTCCGTGGGACCGTAAAGATTATGGAGCTCAGCATCCAGGTTGTTGAAGAACTGGTTCTGTGAATTATACGAAAGGGCCTCTCCGCTGCAGATTACCCGTTTAAGGCTTTTGCACGTATGCGAATTTGTATTTTCAAGAAAAACCTGTAACATGGAGGGTACGAAATGAATGATGGTAATATTATGCTTATTAATCAGATCAATTAGTTGGGTACTGTCCCTGTGACTGCCTGGAGGGGCAACGACCAGTCGAGCGCCAACCATTGAGGGCCAAAAAAATTCCCACACAGAAACATCAAAACTGAACGGCGTTTTTTGTATCAGAACATCATTTTCAGTTATCTTGTACTTATCCTGCATCCAGAAAAGTCGATTACATATCCCCTTATGGCAGTTAACAACACCCTTTGGTTTGCCGGTTGTGCCTGAAGTGTATATTATATAGGCAGCACTTTCGGCTGTTGCCAGGGATGGGGGTGGAGTAAACGATTGCTGATCAATCTCTGTCTTTTCAGATTCGAGACAAATAACTTTTACATCACTGTCGGATATTTCCCGGGCAAGCGTATGGGTTGTAAGAATAACCGGCATGGCAGTATCTTGAACAATAAATTGCAAACGGTCAAGGGGTAGTTCGGGTTCTAACGGAACGTATGCCCCCCCCGCTTTCAAAACAGCATATAAACTAACTACCATTTCCGGAGAACGGTCCAGCAATACACCGCAAGGAACTTCAGGGCCGACGCCAAATTTTTGGATATAGTGTGCAAGCTGATTTGAACGACAGTCAAGTTTTTCATAAGACAGACTGATATCGTTCATAACAAGCGCAGGTGCGCTGGGGGTTCGAACTGTCTGACTCATAAGAAAACTGTGAAGGCACATTGTTTCAGGATATTGTTTTGAAGTACTATTAAAAACATTTACTAGCTTGTTGCGTTCATCAGGAGAAACAGTTGCTAGGGATTCAAGCGTTGTGTTACAATCCACAACTATATTATCCAGAATACTTTTGTACGATGCTGTAATACGCTCAATATCATTATGTAAAAAGACACTGCGGTCATATATTGTTTTAATGATGATTTCGTTTCCAGGGTATACAACAACAGTAACAGCATAGTTTGTTGATTCAATAATGCTGATTACTGACATGCTCATTGGATCATTTTCATCAAACAGATTATTGTTAACAAGATGATTTTCAAATACAACAATGCTGTCAAAAAGTTCCTGGTCGTGTGGCAGTTTGCTCAATGGTTTGATTTTTACAAGCGGTGTCTGCTCATGGCTAAGATGTCCGATTGTTTGACTTTGGACATTATTGAACAACTCTGAAACAGTTTTTTCAGGGTCAATCGTTAAGACCATAGGAAGAGTATTTATAAACAGCCCAACCATATCTGCAATGCCGGAAAGCGATATGCTGCGGCCTGAAGAGGTTGTACCGAAGATGACAGTTTTGTTGCCGGTGTAAAGTTTAAGCAGCAAGGCCCAACACCCCTGAATAACTGTATTCATGGTAAGCCGGTTCTGCTGTGCAAAATCCACTAAACTTTGTGAAGTGTTTTCTGAAAGCGTTAATGTACATTCACCAAATCCGGTTTGGAAATCCATGGTTGTGCTCTGAAGAGTGCCTGCCGAAGATATGTAGGATGGCGCTGATGCACGGCTAAGTACGTTTTCCCAATAAGTTTCCGAAATTGTAAAATCAAAATTCTCAAACCAGTCTACAAAGTCCAGAAAAGGACGTGTAAACGGCAGCGGAGTTTGAATATTTTGAAGGCGGGCACGGTATTTGCTGAAAACTTCTTGTAGTATTAATTGCCAGGACCAGCCGTCTAAAATAATGTGATGATAACTCCATATAAACCGGACAGTGTTAAACGAAGTACGAATGAGCGCCAGTCGAAACAATGGCAAGCGGCTTAAATCAAACCCCTTTACGCGGTCTTCCTGCAGGTACTCCGAAAGTTTGTTTTCTTGATCAGATTCAGTGCGATCGCTTAGATCGGCATAATAAAATGATATATCAATTTGCTTTTGAACCTTTTGTCTTGGTTTCTCGATGCTTTGCCATTCAAAACATGTCCGCAATACTGCATGCCTCTTTACAATATCCTGCCAAGCTTGCTCAAAGATCCTCTTGTCAAGAGAGCCCTCGATTGTACAGTGCAACTGAACAACATAAAGTTCTGGACTGTGATTATATATAGTATGAAAAAGAATGCCTTCCTGCATTGATGACAAAGAATAAACGGCATTTTTATCAGACTCAGGCTGATCGGGCAAAGTGAAATTTGGTGATCCATTATCTGGCTTTCGACTGGTTGCTGGACTTAAAGGGAAGCCGTTTTTGGGCGCACTTTTTCTTTGATCGTCACAGGTCGATATTTCAGTCGAAGGAACTGCATTAGAAACAGCCACGCGTGCCTGGTCTGCAATTGTATGAAATTTAAAAATCTGATCAGGTGTTAAATGTACTCCCTGGCTGGCAGCTTCGGAAATAATTTGAATGCCGATAACAGAATCACCTCCAAGGTCAAAATAATTATCTGTTATGCTTATGCGGTCAAAATGGAGAAAACGGCACCAAATTTTTTCAAGTTTTGTTTCAGTCGGAGTGCGTGGTGGGGTGTAGCCTCTGTCAAAATCAGGACGGGATTTTTTTTTGAAATCCTCTAGTGCATTTCTTATTACGTCAATTGAGTTTAAATTATTGGCGATGTGTGCTTCAAGCCGAGAGTTGGAAAAAGTTTCTGTTTTTTTATGATCGTTTGAAGTGGTAGCTCCTGATTTAGAAGTCACGCTCTTTTTGACAGTGCAGTTTTTTAAACTAAGTTGTTTTGCATAGTCTGGGGTAAGTTCAAAGTGCCAACCGCCTTCTTGCTCCTTTTTATTTGCATACTTGAGAGTGTTTAAAAATTCCAGAGCCGGAGTGTTTTTAGCCGTGTTCATGAAAGAAATAGTAATAAATTCTAGTGAGAGGGACTGTGCAATATCTCCCAGGTGAGCCAGCATTCGATGCTCGATACCGCGTCCTAAAGCACGGCAGCTCAAGAGTAGTGTATCCAGGGACAAAACTTTATCCGTAGTTACAAAAAGACATACCCCGACAAGGCCATAGTCGCCAAATTTATCACGCACGGTAACAACAAAGCTTCCATACGTATTATGTGAACAAAATTTTTCCAATTCGGCTTCGCTTCGCCGTAAAGTCGTAAAATTAAATTGATTAGTACGTTGGGTTAATTGCGATACCCTGGTAAGGTTTGATATCGACACAGGAAAGAATTCCATCTTCAGATCAAGTCCATCAATGAAATCGGCAAACGATATTGAATCAGAGAGCAGCTGCTGTCGCTTTATGTCCTGCTTGTAATATCCAGAGCGCTTTTTATCTTCAAGTGTAATTGAAAGCCTGTCAAAAAACCAGATATGGTCGAGAAAGCCAGGAATATCCTGGGACGATTCCGGTAGTTGTAATACCGTAACTTCAGGGCAATTGGCTTGCACTTCAGCACATTCAAGAGGGCTGTCATCGAGAAATATAAAACTATCAAGCCCCAGTTGCAATTCGTCGGCCAAGGCTTTAATATTATCTGACTTGGACCTCCAATTAATGCGATATGATACAATGTGATCAAGGCTAAGAGGCATTTTGGAGTTCTGTCTAAAAGCCTCAATTACATCATTATCATTATTTTTGGAACAAAGACAAATAAGCATTCCGGCATTGTGCTGCTGAACTGCGAATTCCTGCAAATGTATTCGGTTCTGATCAATTGTGATCCCCACAGGGCCATCTTCTCCAACTATTCCGTTCCAAAGTGTCTGATCACAATCAAGAACAAGTACTTTAGGCCTGGGATTAATAACCGCATTGATTTTTCGGACAAGCATAGTAGCCAAAGAAATGAAAAAATCCGGGCTATAGGGAATGTGACCGAACTGCTGTCCTATTTGATCGTGATAGCCTGCAACTGGGTATAGCTTAAAAAGGTCTTTTTCAGTTATAATCTCTAAACCGTTGAGAGGAGTTAATTCCCGTGTAAGAGTATTTTCAGCTTTTATATAATTATCGTAAAGAGATTCATCAGAATAAACAGTTGGTGTTGGAGGACATATGCATAAAATATGCGGAGTACCGATCCTGACCAAAGACAACTGGATAGCCTGAGTAAAATCACCCAGATTTTTTTCAAGTTGTTCGTAATGCTTATGCACATTTGAATTCTGCGGTAACCCAAATTCGCTTTTTGGCAACCAGTCCTCAAGCCGCAACAAAATAATATTTATTCCATTGGTATTCTGTGAAGTAATGCTTGTCGGATCAAGCATTTGCTGGAACACTTGATTATAAGGTGTAAAAACAGCCTGAAAAGGTAACTGCAACAGTTTAAACCAAAAGTTTAATGGTTCTTTTATGGGTTCAGCTGTGAATGACGAAGAAATGACGACCTTTTTTGGCATATTATGTTTCACGAGTATACAATAATTATTATTTGATTAACGGCACATTAAACAATTTGTTTCTATATTTTAACAGGATACTAATTAAAAATGAAGGATTAACAATCGGCATAGCTAGATTCGTTACAATACGTGATGAAAGAATAAGACAAAGAGAAAAGGCAAATACCGGGAAGAGAAGACATATTACTCTAACCTCTGTGAAAAATTCAAAAAAATTAATGTACTCAAGAATCCTTAAAATAAAAATGCTATGTAACAAAAAAACGTATATAGTCTTGCTACCTAGTTGCGTAAAGAATAATTTCCTGTCAGGGATAATTACCAGAAAAGAGAGTCCAGTTAAAAATCCAGCACATATTAAGACAAACCGATAAACTGCTGCATAGTACTCCGGATGTCCCAATTTTCGATAGGACGAGTCAAAATATAACCAGTGCAGGTTAACATCATATATTTTAAATGAAGCAGCAAGGGCAAGGCTGATGATAATAATAGCAAGTTTCCGTGGAATAAGTTTGTGGATTATCAATTTTGATTCCGCTGTTTTAAGCCGGTAGCCTATAATGAAAAAAGAAAAAAATACAATCAGTCTTGACAGAGTGAGAAAACGATCTATAGAATTAACATAACCGCAAGCCAGTGCTGCAACGAGTGCTATAATAACAGGGTATTTCAATTTAATAAAGTACGGTAGAATAAATCGCCACACAAAAAGACAAAAAAGGTACCACAATACATCGTGGGGATAAAAAACACATTTCATGATATCAAGGTTGCCGTCTCTCAGCAATATCAGTAACGAAACAAGAACCTGCAAAACAACATAAGGAAAAATAAGGCTTTGTACGTTTTTCCAAAAATAGTCGAGCGAACTGTCCGCTTTGCTGAAATAGCCTGAAATCAAAGCAAACATCGGCATATGGAAAATATAAAGAAACACATAAATTATTTTTGTTGTTACGTGCTCCTTCAGAACGGGTTCAAACAAATGCCCCATTACAACCAGTAATATTAATATAAATTTTGCATTATCAAAATAGTTCTGGCGGTTCATAAATTATTTACTGGGCACCTTATTGGATTAATTATTTATTGTTTTTACTGCCGATTTTACGTCGAAAATATCTCCATAATTTTATCCAATTCAACATTACATGAATGACGGTTATAAATAATGTAAAATAACACGTATATGTATGCGGGACAAACTTACGCAATTCAAGCTGTGCTTGTATAAAGCCGGTAAAACCAGTGATTGTTATTGAAATCAAAAGAATTAGACTGATTATGTAACTAATATCGGTACGGTTCATAATGTGCCGACTGCATGAAGGTAAATAGCTGCTTCATTGATTCCGTCTATACCGATAAGCTCGTTGACCTTTTTATCAAAAAATGCCCCTACACAGACTGATCCCACACCGAGTGAAACTGACTGCAAACAGATGTTTTGGCTGATATGACCAGCCTCCATATAAGCATAACGAAAACCCCTCTCACCATATTTTTGTGTGATACGATCGAATACTGCCGTTATAACAAACGTAACATCTGCATCTCCCAGCATGGCCTGTTCAAGTCCGGCGCTGGTAATATCTTTACTGAAGTTTCCGGGTTTTATTTTTTCCAAAGAATGTTTTTTAACCGCATAATGATAAATCCCCTGTTCCAAGCCTTCAACATTGTTAACTATCAAATATATTTCTATAGGACGTTTTGAACCCGCTGAGGGAGCTGTGCGACCTCCTTGCTCAGATGTAATACCGCTGGCGGCAAAGATTAATTGTGATAAATAGGCTATACTGAGCGGTTTGTTGGAATAGTTTCTTTGTGATCGCCGTTTCAAAAGAGCTTCCTCAACAGTTATGCCGCGGTACTCAGGCTTTGGGAGCTTTATTATTTTTGCTTCAGGATATTCTTTATAAGCTTTGGCAGGCATTAATTTACGAAATATCTTAGCAACAACGCTCTGCCAACTTTGACTTGTTTCATAATGAAACCTCTGTCCAATCGACATTGACTTGTCTGTAGGGGCACTTTGAGTTGTTTTTTTATAAAAAAACAATCCTGTAATTAGTATCGTTATAAAAAACATAATAATACAAATGGATTTAAACATAATAAATTAATCTCCTTTGGTGTGTTGATGTTATACTTGTGTGATTACTCAATAAATTAACTTATCGGTTTCTTGGGTGATTAAATTAGCCGATGTAATGAAAATTATTTTTTTGTGGCCACCATATTGTGTAGACTCCTTTTTAAAGTAAAATAGTCATAATATACAATATCGATCGCTTAAAAGCTGAAAAAATTAAGGCGGAAGCAATTGAAATATTATTAGTTGTAAGCCTTATTTGAAAATGGTGTAACTGAAAATAAATTACCTAACATAAAATAGAGTAAATTCAATATTCGTTAAGATGGAAATTATCGTTTATTTACTTTTTTTAATGCTTATTTAGGCGATGGTTAAAAATTTAATTTTAAATTATAGGCTAGCGGTGATTGCACGTCAATTAAAAAAGTATCGCAAAATA
>Ga0075114_10000867_pt1 | contig 17429 bp, 11 predicted proteins | sample AntAceMetag02UKM_FD_69784 | JGI IMG/M metagenome (GOLD analysis project Ga0075114, IMG submission 69784) | Saline lake microbial communities from Ace Lake, Antarctica - Antarctic Ace Lake Metagenome 02UKM | ecosystem: Environmental > Aquatic > Non-marine Saline and Alkaline > Saline | place... | reverse complement strand
TAATGGAATAAGATATCTGACAACACCTTTGAAGTTGTACAATGAGTAAAATATGAGATATAAGAAGAATATGCATGAAATTGTCAGCAAAATATTATTTGGATACTGCTTAGCCCCAGTATAGTAAGTTCTGACAACTAAATAGAACACGAAGCATGCTGACAATATTAACATTGCATAATTGTTAAGGAAATAATTGAAATAGCTGAAGTTAAAATAATCAAGGCTTATATATGAGCCTGTTGAGGTTTTTCTGACTGTATGTGAAATATAATATGGAATTATTGCAAGGAATAAGGCTGGAAGGATGAGCCATAATATCTTATTATATATCCTGCTGTCTGCATTCCATAATGAATGCAGCACTTTCCTGTCCCTGAATAAGTCCCATATGATAAATATTGCAGATACTGCCAGAAAGACAGCCAGCAGTATGATATATTCAAATCTTATTGTGGATAATATCAACAGGCATGCAAATATCAGCATAAGGCTGAATGATTTCCTGCTGTAAGCCTCATCATTAGTGCTTTGTTTCTTAGCGCCTTGTTTCAGGTTAAAAACCCCAAATAATGCAGCAAGGATAAGTGTGTTTGCAATATTTGCAGGCATTATGCTTGTTGACCACATGATATTTGCAGGCAGTACAAGAACAAGGACAGAAGCGATTCTTGCAGTGTTTTTGGAAAACAATCTGCGTGCAATTGTATAAATGAGTACAGAATTTAAGATATACAGAAGCTGGCTGAAGATTGATGCAAGCTTATGATATGCATCAAAATCAAATTCAGAGAAAAATGAGTATATTGAATTTCTCCCTATTGCATAAATTATTGAATATATTGAGCCAAGCCCCTTGCCATGAGGGGATAGTCCTGAGGCTATGCATTTATCATTATCCTCAATATTGCATAATGAAGTAGTGCCGGCTTCAATTGTCCTTTTGCCTTCAATAAGATAGTTATGTTCATCATAGAATTCCATGACTATGTATTGAGTTATTGTCATTGATATTATCAGTCCGGTAAGTATTATCAATAGCATGAAGATTCTATCTGATTTTAATGAAAGATATATCTCCTTGAAAAGACTGGATTTGAACATAAGGTATATTACTATTATCAGAAGGAGATAAATCAGATAATGAATAGAATATCCTATGTAATAATTAATCCATATTAAACTTAAAAAATCCATCTGGATTTCATAAAGAAAGTTGATATTTAAACTTTCCTAAACAGGCTTCAGCTCATCTGTCCCGAACAATTTTGTATAATATTCATACAGCCCCTTGCATTGCTCATTAAGCCTGCAGTCTCTGCATGATTCTGCCTTGACATGCTCTTTTCCCTCATAATTGTCAGAATCATATTTTTTCCTGTCTGCGTCAATGAAATCCTGCACAAAATTATATTTCCTATCAAAAAGGTCAGAAACATTTTCCAGATATTCATTAACATAGCATAATGGAATCCCGTCAATCCTGAACTGCATGTTTTTTCCCCTGCAGAGATTCAGACCTTTATCAAGATATGGCTTGAAGTCCTTAAGCCTTGCAACATGGGGTCTCATGCTTTCAATATCATTTGTGTATCTAATCATATAAGTCAACTGTATATAGATGTCTCTTGATATTGATGATATGAATTTCACATATTCAGGATATTCCTTATAATTATATTTATTTACTACAAATACAACACCAGTATTGATATTCTTGAACTGGCTCATGTTTATTATTGACTGCACTTTTTTATCAAAAATATCCTTTACTCTTGCAATCTTTTCGCATACCTCTTTTTGTGCTGAGGGAATGGCAATAAGAACTGATGTTATTCCTGAATCTATTATTTCCCTGCAATAATCCATATCATGAAGATTAATCCCATTGCTCTGCAGATGGACTTTCTTTATCTTTGATTTTGCATATCTAATCAGCTCAGGAAGCTCTTTTAGCAGTGTAGTCTCCCCTCCTGTAAGGATAATTTCGTCAACATCTTTAAGGCTGTCAATCTTTTTCTTTAATGAGGCTAAGTTTTCATTTACCGCAGTTATGTCCCTGGTGCAGTAGAAGCAGTTCTGGTTGCAGTCTTTTGTCACCTGTAATACTGATATCTTCATTTTACCGGCCTCAGCTCATCTGTCCCGTATACCTGGATATATTCTTTCCATATGCCCCTGCATTCATTGTTGAATCTGCATTCACTGCATTGTTCAGCCTTTGCCTTTAGATGGTTCTGTGTGTCAAAATATTTCAACTTATGGTATTTTCCCAGGATGCAGTTTGGTATGTTCTTGACTTTGACCTTTCCTTTTCCTAATTCAAGGGCATTTTGTAATATAGGCATAAGCTCAGTCATCTTTGGGATGAAATCCTTTAGGCTGCCAGATACCTTGCCGTTAGGCTCAACAAGCGCAAGCTGGACTGTCCTGACCCCAAGCTTAAGGAAATCCCTGCATAATTCATCCACTTTCCTGAAATTGCCTTTCTGGACTGCGACATTGATATTTACATTCATGCCGTATCCAAGAAGGTTCTTTATTCCTTTTAAGGTCTGCTCATAGCTTCCCTTTACTTGTGTAATCCTGTCATGGGCATCAGCATCAGCGCCGAGCACTGAGACAGTTATCTTGACATCGCCCAGGCCAAGCTTATTGAAGTCGTCTGCATATTTCCTGTATGAAAACATCCTGCCGTTTGTCGGCAGGAAGATTCTTGCACTATTGTTTAGCTTCCTGATATGCTTCAGAAGCTGGAAAAGGTCTTTTCTTGTTGTTATCTCAGCCCCGCTCAGGACAATCATCTCTTCTGTCCCCTTGATTTCATCATCAAATGTCTTCAACAACTCTTCAGTAGGATAATCAGTCTTTATATTTACATCATGCTCAAAGCACATTATGCAGTTGTTGTTGCATACCCTGGCAAGAAAGAACTTCTTTATCTTCCTGTTATTTATTGTGATAGCTTTTTCAGGGCATGCCCTTTCGCAAACAAGACAGCCGATGCACAGTTCAGAATTGCCAATCTTTATCTCATTTTCACCCATTGAATATATTCCTTTAGGGCATATGCTTACGCACTTGCCGCACAGCCTGCATTTTTCCTTATCTATGCTTATATCTGAGAGAAGGTCTGTTATCTTGCAGGTTCCTTCATCTTTTACTTCAGCCTTTTCCATTTTTTCTTATCTATTCAAACTCCAGTAATTCTGCTTTCCCTTTTTCCAGCTCATGGATAAGTGTATTTCCATTGTATATTAAAATTTTATCTCCAAAAACTGCCCTGTTCCCTTCCCTGAATCTTGTTAATTCTTCAGGATTAAAATAGCAGTCATTGATATCCTCCTCAGGAATCTCAGGTATTCGGATATCCTTATAAAAAATCTCACTGCCTTTTACTTCACCTTTCAATATCACAAAATGGTTCTCATTCCATGCAATTATAGGATATTTCAGCTCTTTTATTATCTTTTCATAAAGCGCAGGATCCTGCCTTTTTACAACTTCATGCACCTTTCCTGCTCTATCCAGGGTTTCCCTGCAGTCAGAACTGCAAGGGATATGGTTTATCATGCTGAAACTGGAATTAAAAGTATTGATAAGATATGGCAGTGGCTTTTTCATTTTTGAATAAAGGTATATACGCTCCCTGAATGGCTCAATGCCTTTGTTGTTTTTCAGGAACCTGATAAAACTGCTGACACAGCATTCAGGATATCCGAATAACAGCCCAATCTCTTTTATGGAATCCCAAACATCATCATTTTGCTTCTGCCTGTCTTTAATTGAATATACCAGCCCCTTTTCCAGGACCGGCTGGCTTTTTGATATATATACTCTGTAATAATTTTTCATCTTCATAATATTACATTTCAAACCTTCCTGATTACAGAATGCTTTTATCCTTATGGAGTCTTCTTTGGTTACCTGGTCTGCCATCATCAGTGGCCTTATGCCGAATTTTACACCGATTATCTCGCTTAATGCAAGTGAAATCCTGTTATCAGACATTCTTTTCATAAAGTTTTTTGTGCTAGCTTTTTTCTCATTGCCTACCATAATCGGGCTGAATTCATTCATTGGTGTAAAGTTCTTGTAATTATTCCATATCCCCCTGCATCTTTGTTTCATGCTGCAGTCATTGCATTCTTTTAGGGGATATTCCTCCCTCCTGTCAATAACAAATCCCTGCTTGATGACATATGATCTGTATTCAGGCCTGAATATGCAGAGTGGAAAATGCATGATATTGCATCTGTCACCAAGTATATCAACTGATTTCTCAAGATAAGGGGCTGTCTCGCTGACCCTTACAAAAAGCTTTTCCCTGTTCTTGTATGCATGCCTCATAAACCAAGTATAATGGAAGCTTACATGTGCTGATGGAAAGTTCTTTTTTATAAATTCTGCAATCTCAGGAAGATTCTCATAATTCAGCTTGTTAACCAGTACTATTATCTTAATTTTAATGCCTGCAGATACCAGGTTTCTTATTCCCTGCACAGTCTGCTCAAAACTTCCCTTGCTCTGGGTTATCATGTCGTGAATCCCTGGATTACTGCCGTGAATCTCAGTCATGACAGAATCAATATTATCTTTTATGCCCATCAGGTAATCCTTGTAGAAGAACATCCTCCCGTTTGAGTTTATCTGTATCTCTGCATCTGGATTAAGCTCTTTTATCTTTCTTAAGATTGCAGGAAGATCTTTTCTAATTGTCGGCTCTCCTCCACTAAGTTGAATCTGCTTCTCTGTGCCGTCAATCTTACTGCTTATTGCATCCAGGACTTCACTTGTTGAGTAGTCCGGCGCATAATTAGTGTCAGAATGGCACATCATGCAGTGGTTGTTGCATAATCTTGATACCATTATAGCTTTTCTTTTTCCTGAGGTGTCTATCCTTACTTTTGATATGGGCTTGTTTATTTTATTATCAGGATTCCTTATGTTTTTCCTGTTTTCATTCATGTTCAAGTTTTCATTCATGTTTTCAATATAAGCTGACAGCTGTTTGTCTGTTAAGAACATAAGCATTCCTTTGTAAATCTCTTTCTTGTCATCAGTAATAATCTCAATGCAGTTTTTATCTTTTATCTCTATTACTTTTCCCTTAAGATAATCAAGCTCATTTTTATATCTCTTAAAAAAGTCAATTTTAAAATATTCTGTGAATTTGTCAATATCAAGCCTGCCTGACTTAAGATTCCTTAAAATAAAGCTTATTATCTCAAAATCTGTGTCAATATCCTCAATCTGGAAAACAGGATGCGCCTCATCATTTGTAATGTCCTTATAGTTCATTACCCCGAATATCCTTGAACATGCCCTTTTGCCGATTCCAAGGCATGATGAAGGCTTTATTGTCATGTACTCATATGAAACATTTTCTTTTTCATTGGGCTTGTCATAGAATCCGATGCCTATGGAGTTATTTTGCTCCCATTCAGATGAATGATATCCATGCCTTAAAGAGATATATTTGATTTCTTCCTTTACTTCATCATAAAGATTTTTCAGCCATTTATTGAATTTTTCAATGTCATCACCATAATATATTTTAAGATAGGACTGTGTTGGATTCAAAGGATAGATGAATATCTCTTTTGGTCTCATTTCGCATACATCTTTGAAAGTCCTGATAAAGGAAGATGGAGTATCTCCAAAAAGCCCCATAATCAGATCTGCATTGATATATTTAAAATCCAGTTCCCTTGCATAATCTATAAGTTCCTTAATCTTTTTAACAGGGGGATTTTTCCTGTTTACATTTTTAAGCATAGTTTCATCAGTTGACTGGATTCCAAAGCTGATTCTGTTTATCATAAAGGACCTGGCCAGCTCCAGCTTCTCTTTTGTCATAGAGCCTGGATTGCACTCAAATGTCCTCTGCTTTCCATCTGTAAATTTAAACTGCTTAAGGGCACTGAATATCTTATGCAATGATGAAATCTTCAGTATGCTGGGTGTGCCTCCGCCCATATAGAAGGTATTGAATATAGTTCCTGAGAATGTTTTGAAGAAATATTCCAGGCTGCTGACAAGGTAATCAACATATGCGTCTTCATCAAAATCAACTGCTCTTGAATCCTCCCTGCAGTAAGTGCATTTTGACCTGCAGTAGGGTATGTGCATGTAAAGATTGATGTCATCCCTGCTGATTTCGATAAATTTCTCCCATTTATGCCTAAGTTCTGCCAGAGAATTCATATTCTTCTTTATGGTGATATTATCCCTGATATTGGCAATATCATAGTTATTCCTGTATTTTGCAATCTTTTCTATTAATCTAAGTTTCTTATCAAGCATTTTTTCTGATAGGATGATGTTCTCTGTTGCCATACCTGCTTACATAGCTTTTAAGAAGGCGCGGGCAGTCACCATAGAATACACATTTATTGCAGCCATAGCTGTCAACAAATGCCCCGTCAATGCATCCACTCATGACGATATACTTGTAATACTCCTTCCTGAATATGCCCTTAGGAAGAAGATGTACTTCTATATTGAATTTGTCCTGCACAAGCCTGTCTATGCATTTTTCTATCATTGGCGCTGTTTCAAGATGGCTTATCATAAGCCTGTCCCTGTTCTTGTATGCATTGCCTATTACATCCATGCCAACAAGCACTACCCTTTTCAGCCTCATTGGCCTGTTTGAGAATTCAGTAGCAAGGAAATCTGCAAATTCAGAGAGATCTTTGTAATTTATTTTTGAGATGATATTTCTTACATCCACCTGAAATCCCAGGTCAAGCATGTTTTTTATTCCCTGTACAGTCTGGTTGAAACTGCCGGGAATCTGGGTGATGGTGTCATTTATCTCAGAGGTTGAGCCGTATAATGCAATATGGAATTCAAAAAGGTCCTTGCCGAATTTTAGGAATTCACTGGCAAACTTGTCATAATAGAACATCCGGCCATTGCTGTTTATCTGGATTATAGCATGATTGTTGATTTCCCTTATCAGCCTGATTACTCCAAATAGGTTCTTCAGTATTGTGGGCTCTCCGCCTATGAATGTCACCCTGTCAGTCTCTGCTGTTATCTTTTCCCTGATAAAATCAACAACATCCTCCTCCTTGATTATGTCTTTCCTGAACTTGTCATCATTTGGGCAGTTAAGGCAGAGATTATTGCATTTTTCTGAAAGGTTTAGCACTACCTCTTTCTGCTTTACAACCTCGCATGTATATCCTACTTTTGCCATTTTATACTTTTGCTATTTTATAATCATATGGGCTTGAGTTCTCCTGTGCCGTATAGTTCTGCATATTCTTTTATAAGCCCTATGCAGATATCATTCTTTGAGCATTCACTGCATATCTCATCCTTGTATCCATATTCATCAAGTTCCTTATTTTCAAGCCTGTTTTTCATCCATTTATTGAATTGGTTCTTGCCGGATATTTCCTTTAATTCACTGGCTTGGCAGTTATGGTCTTCATAATCTTTCATAAAGCATAACGGTACATTAGCCACAGTGAAATTAATCTTTTTGCTATTGCATTGCTCTAATGCCTTTATCAGGTATGGTTCAATCTCTGTGAGTTTTGGTATCATATGCTTTACTTTCTGTGGGTCTTCATCATTTGGCTTGATGAAAACAAAATTTATATGCCTTATCCCCTCAAGCTTTTCATTGACAAAATCAACATAATCAGCCAGGTATTTATAATTGTCTAAATATATAACATAAACAAGGTTTACCATTATGCCCTGCTCAAGTGAATTCCTTATTCCTTTAATAGTTTTATCAAAATTACCCTTGATTCCAGATATTTTTTCCTGGCCCTCCTTAGTATGCGAATGCAGTGATATAAGGAAGCAGTCAACCCCTGAATTCTTAAGTTTCATGACAAGGTCCATATCAGAAAGCCGGGTTCCGTTTGTATTGACAATTACATTCTTAACATTTTTCTTCTTTGCAAATTCTATCAGGTGTGCAAGGTCTTTTCTTAATGTCGGCTCTCCACCGACAATTGTCATCTCATCGCAGTTGCTCCTGATAATCTCCTTTTCAGCCTCAGATGTTGATATTCCATATTTGTCTGTCTCTTCATTTACAAGCGGCTTTTCAGTAAATCCGATTATCTCCTTTTTCAGGTATTTATCCTGAGTGCAGAATATGCATCTCTGGTTGCATGCATGAGTCAGCTGGAGAAGCTTGTGCTTCATGTTAAGTCCAAGTTCCCTAAGTATGTCCACAGACATTCCATCATCAATTGAATTGTTGAAATCATTGTCATATCTTAGCTCATCGACGCCATATATCCTTGCATAATTGTTCCATACGCCTTCACATATCCTGTTATACTTGCATTCAGAGCAGTGGCTGCTCTTTGTCTTTCCCTTTGCCATCCTGTTAAGGTTATAATCATAATCAGGATCCCTTTCAGGGTCAAGGAATACCCTTTCTTTTGCCATATGCAGTTCTACAACCCTGTTTTCCCATCCTTTCATATAGCAGAAAGGTATTGCCTCTACACTCAGCACAAGGTCATTTTCCTTTGCAAGATTCAGGCATTCATGGACATATGGGGCAACTTCACTTATCTTTGGTATAAGCTCATCCCTGTATCTCCAGGCATTATTTGTAGGGTTGATGAACATCAATTCAGAGAAAAAATTCCTGAAATTCTTCCTCATTTCAATAAGGTACTCTGTTATCTTTGGAAGATAATCATAGTTTAGCTTTGTTATGACAGTTATTGTGCTAACCTGGAGGTCATATTTCTTGATATTCTCAATCGCCTTCATCAGATGGCTGTATGACCCTTTCACCTGGGTTAGGTACTCATACTCCTCTTTTCTTGTATCCGGCATAGAGAAGCATATGCTTGTCAGACCTGCATCCACAAGCTTTTTTACAATATCAGGATATGAGCACATCCTTCCGTTAGTAATTATCAGTATATCGCTGAATCCCAGCTTTTTTGCATAAGAAACCAGCTCAAATATGTCTTTTCTTATTGTTGGCTCTCCTCCTGTAAATACTACCTTTTCTGCACCACCCTGTTTTGCAATGTCAAGGTCCTGCTTTACCTTGTCAGTGGGAAGATTGAATTTCCTGTTGTCTGAAACACAGCAGAACCTGCAGTTGCTGTTGCAGAGATACCCCAGTCTTAAATCAGCTCTTGGCGGGTCCATCTAAATCCTCCTTCATGATTTTATTAAGCTCATCAGTGCCTGCAATCTTTGCATAGCTTTTCCATATCCTCGGGCATTTCTCCTCAAAAACACAGCCCCTGCATACTTTGTCAAGAAATATCCTTCTTTCTGGCACTGTCATGCCCTTGATGTGTTTCCAGTATTTTTCGCTTATGAGGCAGTAGGGTATATGGTACAGCTCTATCTTGCTTTCATCAAATTCTTCAGCTAGCAAATCGACTGCTTTTTCAACATAAGGCATTATTTCTGTATATTTTGCAAGTGTCATGTCTCTGTTCCTGAAAGCATTTCCTATAATATCAATAGGAAATATTACAATCTTCTCAGCATCTCTAAATTTATTTTTATAGAGATTTGCAATGTTGAGAATGTCTTTATAATTAAGTTTGCTGATTACAATCCTAAGTTCAACAGTAAATTTGTTGTCAAGCAGGTTAATTATTCCACTAAAGGTTTGTTGAAAGCTTCCCTTTGTGTTTGTAATAGAATCATGCAGTTCAGGTGTTGAGCCGTAAAGCTCTGTAATTATCTTCAGGTTTTTTACTTTCTTCATCTTTTCCACAAAATCACGATAATAGAACATCCTGCTGTTGGTAATAATCCTGACTCTTGTATTCCTGAAATTTTTATTGATATGCTCAAGTATCTGGAAGAGGTCTTTTCTGATTGTGGGCTCCCCTCCTGTCAGCAGAATTGAATCAATGTCCCTGTCAAGCCTGTCTATCTGAGCAATAATCTGCTCAGTTGCAGGCTCTTTGTAGTTTTCAGGCAGAGGCATTATGTTGGTGCACATGGTACAGCATTCATTGCATTTGTTTCCAAGACCTATATCAGCCATTCAGTCCCTCCACTTTTGTAAATATAGGATAAAGCTCATCAATCCCATGTATCTCAGCATATTCCCTCCATACTCCTGCGCAGAACTTGTTAAGGAAGCATATACTGCAGACTTCTGATTTTTTCTTGAGGTTTGAGTGTATGAATTCATGAAGGTCCTCATGTCCTTCACCAGCTCCAACATATTCCTGAGGCGGCTTTGAGATTCTTTGTGTCTCTGCTGAGTATTTTTCAAATCCCCTCATATAGCATAAAGGCACACCTTCAACTGAGAAATGGATTCCATTTTCCCTGCAGTGCATGAATGTATGATAAAGATTAACCTCAATATCCATAAGCTTTGGAACAAGTTCCTTGTGCCTCTGGGTATTGCCATTGGGTCTTAAAAATGAGAAATAGAATCCAATATCTTTTGAAATACTATTGATAAATTTTATGAAACCAATAAGCTGTTCATGGTTTTCAGTATTAATTACATGGCTTATCTCAATCTGGAGATTATATTTTATGCAGTTTTTAAGTCCCTGAAGTGCTTCATTGTAATATTCTGAATTTGTCAGCTTATTGTATATGTTTTCCTTGTGGGAGTGGAATGCAATAAGTATAAAATCAAGCCCAGCCTCTATCAGCCTATTGAGATAATCCTCATCTGCAAGCATGACAGCGTTTGTCTGCAGTTCAATCTTTTTTATCCCTTTTTCCTTTGCATACTTGATAATATCTGCAAGATATTTAATAATAGTGGGCTCGCCCCCAGTGATAGTCAATACAGTCACTCCGTCCTTCCTGAGCATGTCAATCTTTTCCTTTGCCTGTTCAAATGTAAGGGTTTTCTCCTTGTCATCAGCAATTGTGCAGAACAGGCAGTCCTGATTGCATCCAAGCCCTAGCCTTAGATTTGCTATCTTTCCGGGAATATCCTTGAACTTAGCTTCTTTTTCCTGCTTGGGTTTTTCCTTATCCTCTTTTGGCTCTTTTTCACTGACAGGCTCATTAATCTTATCTGAAAGGCTTATTGCCTTGTAAATACAGTTCTCAATACAGCAGTAGCATCTTATGCATTTTGAGGTATCAATACAGTAGCCCTTGTCTGTCTTGCTGATGGCATTAACAGGGCAGGCTTTGTAGCATGCACCACATTTTGTGCAGTTCTCATTGATAAAGGGAAAAGCACTGGCTTTTTCCTTGTTCCTATTGAGATAGTTTGTATGCTTTTTGAATTCAACAGTTTCTATGGCATCTCCTGCAATATCAATATTGTCAGCATTTCCAATCTTCCTGTCATGGGCATGCTTTGTTGTTAGTATTTCCATAGGATTATGTCCTGTAATTTTGGATGCGACAGCATCCATGGCAACCCCATCTTCTGATGCAAGAATATATCCAATGTTTACAGGGTCTCCGTATGAGGGCCCCTCGTCTCCTTCCTGTCCTATTATTGCATCCATGACATGAATCTTAATCTTTGGCTTTACAAATGAGTATATATCCACAATACCATGGCAGAAGTCACTGGCATTGAACTCAGTGTGAAGGTACTGCCTCTCACCCATCATTACAAGCCCAAATGTGTTCTTAACAGCTCCTGTGAGATGGGTCAGTCCATGTGATTTTAACTTGGGCATGTTTATTATGGTGTCAAACCCAAAATATGCCTTTGTAAAATCAGTCTTATCAAGAATCTTGTATCCTGGTATGTCTTTTGCTATGAATCCTACTTTCTCAAGGTTTGCAAGCCTTGCACCTGTCTGCTTCAGGATATCATCTATTCCTGCTGAAGAAAGCACTTCATACAATGTGCCCCTCCTGTTTACAGCAGTTATGTCTCCAACATAGACATTGGGCGTTATCTCCTGCACAAGTTCTATCATTGCCTTTATAAAAAACGGGTCTGTGACAGTCGCCTGGCTTCTTTTTGCAGGATTGCAGAAATTTGGTTTCAATAGTACTTTTTCATCTGGTTTTATGAACTTGTCCAGTCCTCCAATTAGGTCAAGGGCTTTTTTTAATGATTCCTTGACATTCAGGTAATTGCTGCATTTTATTGCTGATACTTTTGACATTTTTTTCGATAATCTAAATGTTAATCTTAATCTGTTACTGGCTGGAACTCACTGCTGCCGAAAACTTCAGGATATTCCCTCCATGGGCCTTCACAGATTTTGTTGTATTTGCATTTCATGCATTGCGGGAATTTCATCTTTCCCTCTGTCTTCCTGACAGTTGAATAATCATCAACATTTATTGATTTTGCTCCCCTTATCTCAGCCTCAGGAATTACCCTTTCAGCTACATACTGCTCATATCCTTCCATAAGGCAGTAGGGCATTGCTTCAGCCATGACTCTTATGCCTGCATCAATTCCAATCTGCAGACCTTCCTTTATATAGGGTGTAGCGATTGCCACTCTTGGCACAACATTTTTGAAGTTAGTCATTGCATGGCCTATTGCATGCACAAAAGCAAACTGATACTGGTCCACACCCAGCTTTACAAGAAGTTTTGCTATTTCAGGCAGGTCGGCATAGTTGGATTTTACAACAACGCAGTTTATAAGGATTTCCCCGCCCAATGACTTAAGGTTCTTAATACCCTGAACAGTCTGCTCAAAGCTTTTAGCTGAAGTGAGATAATCATGCTGTTCAGCACAGTATCCGTGAAGTGCAGGGCTGAATTCTGTCGCTCCTGCCTCAATAACTTTCCTGCAGAATTCCATTGACGAGAACATCCTGCCGTTTGACTGTATCTGTATTATCCTGTAGCCGAGTTTCTTGGCAAGATGGACTATTTCAAAGAAGTCAGGCCTGATAGTGACCTCTCCTCCTGTGAAAACTACTCCTTCACATCTTTTCCTTGAATCTAACAGGTCTTTTTTAATATCTTCAAATGACCTGTTTCCCTTCAGCTTATTATGGGCCTGAACGCAGAATTTGCAGTTGTTATTGCAAACAAAGCCTGTTTTCAGGTCAACTCTCTTATCCCCCATAAAGAATATGTATTCTTATTGGTTTTATAAATTTTGCTTATTAAGGTATGGGCATTAAAATGAGATTTTTTGTATTTGTTCTGCATATTGATTATCTTCTTACATAGTCATATCCATATATATGGAAGTATGGCAAAAGGTATTTAATGTCAAGCCCGTCATTAAGCCCTCTTGTCATGTAAGTGATGAATCTGGATGAATACCTGATAGGATTCTCCCCCACCATCCAGGCCAGCCTCCTGCTGAATGTCAGGAAATATGCCTTATACTGCAGAAACTCCACCTGTCCTGGAGAGATATCTTTCAGCTTTACTACAGCATCATAAGTGATATTATCAGCCTTTTTCCACCTTGCTTCGTCTATTTTTCCCCCATATTTCTCAATCAGTACCTTGCTCTCGTCTGTAAAAGGCTTGAATACAAAGAATGCAGACCTGTTTGCATTCAGTTTTCTTGCAAGATTGATGGTCTGGTTTATGGTTTTCCTTGTCTCTCCAGGTCCGCCTACCATGTAGAATGCAGTAAGGCCTATGCCATGCCTCTTGCACAGCTTGAATACATCATTAATCTTCTTCATATCCAGGTTTTTCTTATATACTTCGTTCCTGATATAGTCATTTCCTGCTTCTACACCCACCCTGAGCAATGCGCATCCTGATTTAGCAAGCATTTTTATCTTTTCTTCATCAAGGTGGTCAATTCTTGAGAACATGCTGTATTTTCTCTCATCCACGTTTCCAAGCGCCTTGTATTCTGTGCAGAAGCTTTTCAGCCATTTTTTATCGACTGTGGGTATCTGGTCAAAAAGCTGGGCAAGCCTCATGCCTTTTTTCTGGTATTTGTTCCACTGGAAATGTATCTCCTCAGCGTATTTTACCGGATCTCTTCTCCTGTAATAATTGCCTTTTACACAGCTTGCAATCGGGTGCGCATCGCAGTATATGCACCTGTAAGGGCATCCCATATTGCCTATGAAATACAGCATTCCCAGGTAATAGAAATATTTTTTCAGATCTCTCCACATATCCCAGTCAGGAATTGGAAGTGAGTCAAGGTCTTCATTAAAGGCGCCAATCGGGTTTTTTATTATTTTACCATCTTCTTTTGCCCATATTCCTTTTATGCCTTTTACAGATTTCCCTTGTTCCATATTGTCAAGGTATTGTGAAATCACAAACTCACCATCACCAATGCATACAGCATCAATATCAGGAACAGATAGTGTCTCAAGCGGCTTTAGGGAAGCATGATATCCGCCAACAATTACCTTAATTCCGTATTTCCCGGCTTCTTTAGCAATTGTCTTAACATACTGCATATACATTGTATTTGCTGACATTGCTATGACATCTGGTCTGAATCTTAGTACACACTTCCTAAAATAGCTTTTCCATTCCCTTACATGAAAGACCATGTCCAGTATATCTGCCTTATGGCTCGTCCTTTCATTGATAAAAGTCGCAAGCCTTGTAATGCTTATGTCAAGAGCGCTGAAATCCCCTCCCAGAAGAGCATTGACAAATAATATTTTCATGATTTTTAGGAAAGAAGTCATATAATTAAATGTTTCTAATTAAGGTTTATGATAGTTTGGTTGTCCTAAAAACACAAGCATCATCAGGTCAAAACTTCTTCCTTCCCCATATTCTGCTCGTTGCGGGGGGATGCCCCATACGGGGACGCAGAGCATTCCTTATCCTTATCCAAAGTTTTGAAGATGCTTGTGCATCATCAGGTCAAAACTTTTTCCTTCCTCATATTCTGCTCAGCTATTTCCTTTCAATCTCCAGAAATAAAATCAAATAATATATCCCCTATAATCTTATGAGTATCTTCTCTCATATGGACATAATCATAAAAATCATTATATCCGAACTGGAATTGCCTTTCAATCAGCTCTTTTTCAAGATCAAGGACATATACATTTGGCTCGTTTATTGACCTTAAAAAATCATTCAATTCTGATTTTGCCCTCATGTGGCCTGAGAATATCTCATTATCCCTTGCAAAAGCCAGGTATTTTATCCTCTTTGCATAATTTTTCTCTTCCATGCCCTTGTCATAGATTTCTGTTGTATATTTCCTTATCCCAAAAGGCTCTGCCTCAAGATTTGATACTGGAGTTATGATTATCAGGGAGATATCTTCATTTTTGCAGAGCATAATAATATCCTTTACATATCTTGAATATTCATGCACTATAAACCTGTTACATTTATCAAATTCTTCCTGCCTGACATTAATCAGGCCTGTCATGAAAAGCAACTTCTTTACATTCGGCTCAATTACCCAGTCAATGTTTGTGTAATATGGGATATAAGATGGAGTACTGGATTCCATCTCTTCTGTGAATTCATAATGGTTGAATCTCATCCTTTCAAAAACCTTGATTGCCCTGTTAAGGATAAATGTCCTTGTGACAATGTCAACTTTATTCTTGATCTCCCAATAGACCCTGTCATAATCATTATGGCCCATATACAGAATAATCATCTTTGGCTTGATTTCATTATCAAGTGCGCCATTTATCCTCCTCATTATATGGTCTGAGGACAATCCGTCCATGCCGAAATTTATTATTTTGATTTTATTGTTAATATTTTTCAGCCTCTTTTCAAGATAATATGGAAATACCTTGTCATATTCAGGCGCAGCTATTGACGATGCACCGAAAACATAAACTAAATCGTCTCCTGCAGAATAATTAAATCTTTTTATTCCCGGACCCTCAAAACCTGCGCCGTTTGGGTTATAGTATTCAACATAATCATCCCCTATAATCACATCCTCTGCCTCTCTTATGCCGCTATGCTCACTGAAAAATCCATCGTCTGATTCAGGGCATGTCAGATTTAAGTCAAATGTGTTAAGCCTGTAGATATTATATGAAAAGCTTACTATCACAGATAAAAGGATTATTAATGGAATCATCAGTATGACCCAGAAAATTATTTTTTTAAGCATTATTTTTGAAAACTTTATCAATATTTAAACATTAGCAAATTATTTAAATAAACATGATAATGCGAATATATGCTGATTTATTTTTTACCCATGATAATAATTGTAGGGATTTTGACAAGCTATGGAGATATCAGGATAGGCAAGATAAGGAACAAGTGGGTATTGATGGGACTTATATATGCATTTGTTGTTAATTTTATAATCATCTTGTATGCCTACCTTTCAATCAATTTCAACATTAACAACCATTATTTATTTGAGATGGCGACTAATTTTATATTTACAGTCCTGGCAGGATTCCTGCTGTGGTATTTTAACATCTGGACAGCAGGAGACGGCAAGCTTTTCATAACATTTGCAGCGCTTATTCCAATATCAGTTTACAGCCTTGGTTATGTTGAATGGATACCTTCTGCCATACTGCTGATAAATATATTTGTTGTTTCATTTGTTGTCATGATTGGATACATGGCTTTCAGGTTCAGGAAACTCAATTTCAGGGGAATCATAAAGCCATTATTGAAAGAGGTTTTCCAGCCTTTACAGCTGTTTGATGCAGCAATTGGATTGTTTGCAATAATATGGCTTATGCAGAAAGTCTTTGAATTGATTGGTTTTGGAGGCAATATCATACTTCTTGTCATAGTATCAATGGCAGTCATGGTCTACATCAACAATAAGTTCCAGGAAAAGACAAGGAAGATTATGATAACAATTGCTGTTTTCAGGCTGGTGATAGACAAGTCAGTATATTCATTGGATTTTGTTCTGCAGTTCTCGCTGATAATACTCTTGTGGATAATAATCAGGAGCTTTATTTCAGAGGTAATAATAAAGCTTAGCCAGGATGCATTCAGTACAGAGATTGGTATTACAGAACTTAAGCCAGGCATGTCACTTAGTGAAACTATAGAGGAGCATAAGTCATTGTCTGATGAAAATCTTGCTAAACTGAAAAAATCTCCTATTATGAGGGTGACTGAGCATAATGGCAGGTTTTATGTCCAGAAGCCAAAGTCTGCTTTTGGAGGCCAGGACTATATTGAGGAGGAATCCGAGGGGGTTACACAGGAGCAGATTAATATTATTAAAAAGATAGGAATAAAAAATATCAAAGTGGGGCAGACTATCCCATTTGCGCCGTTTATTTTTTTAGGGGTAATACTCACATTAATTGCAAAAGGAAACATATTAGTTCCATTGTTCAGGTTATTTGTATAATCTTGCTATCATAATTAATAAAAAATAGTACATGCATAGCTAAATAATGGCTCTTAGAGAATAAAATGGATTAAATCCATTTAATCTCCATGTGGAGATTAAAGTCATCATTTTAGCAAGAACCTCTGCTCCATCTTGATTTCTGAGAGTTCTTATTATTTTTTTAATTACAACCATTTCTCTAAGTGATCTTTCACCATTATTATTTGTTGGTTCAATTTGTGGATGTTTAATTCTGGTAAACCAGAATTCA
>Ga0075114_10000863_pt1 | contig 17463 bp, 19 predicted proteins | sample AntAceMetag02UKM_FD_69784 | JGI IMG/M metagenome (GOLD analysis project Ga0075114, IMG submission 69784) | Saline lake microbial communities from Ace Lake, Antarctica - Antarctic Ace Lake Metagenome 02UKM | ecosystem: Environmental > Aquatic > Non-marine Saline and Alkaline > Saline | place... | reverse complement strand
CTAGGTGAGTGCTGAAAAAGCCTCCAAGGGGCAGGGTCAGACTCGCGCGAAATCGCGATTTCTGGTACACTGGGATCACGATAACCACCAGCAGCGACAAGGAGTTGTGTCATGATGGGACGCCGTGATCCACAGCGTAGCTTGTTCGATGCGCAGGCATTGCCGCATCGGGTACCTGCCGACTCGTTCTACGGTCGGATGGCCGCTGTCAGTGATGATTTGTTCAGGGACGACGACCTGGAAGAGATGTACTGTCCAGACAACGGTCGGCCGAGTGTGCCGCCATCAGTAATGAGCGGCATGACGCTATTGCAGTTCCACGACGACGTGTCCGATGGGGAAGCCGTGGCGCGCACCATGTTCGATCTGCGTTGGAAGGTGGCGCTGGGCCTGCCGTTGGACTACGAAGGCATCCATTCATCAAGCTTGAGCAACTTTCGCAAGCGGTTGGTGGAATACGGCAAGGAACGGTATGCCTTCGACGGCTTTGTGGCAGCAGGCCGGGCAGCAGGATTCATCCTGGACAAGGTAACCCTGCTGACGGATACCACCTGGGCCAAGGGGGCCGGTGCGGTGCAAAACACCTATTACCCTGATCCGCAGGGGCATACGCAAGCTGCTCAAGGAGATGGGCTGTGCCACGCCGAGCAAGCGGCGGGGGTTATCGCCACAGGTCCAGTCGTTGATCGCCACTTATGTGGAGCAGAACCGAAAAGCAGAGATCGATTGGTCCGATCCTGAGCAGAGGGTGGCGCAACTCAAGGTGCTGGTGCAGGACGCCGGAACGGTGTTGGACATGGCCGCCGAGAACAGCGAGGATGCCGAGCTTCGGACCTGGGCTTGGCTGCTGACCAAGATTCTGGGCGATGACATCGTCGACGATGACGACGGTGACCCTCAGATCGGGGAGGGCACGGCTCCGGATCGCATCATCAGCGTTACTGATCCCGACATGCGCCATGGTCGCAAGAGTCGGGCCCATCGCTTTGATGGCTTCAAGGTCAGTGTCAGCAGTGAGCCCACGAGCGACTTGATCCTAGATATCGTCGACGTGACGGCTCGGGGCAGTGATGGTCAGCACCTGATGGCGATGGTGCGGCGGACGGAAGCGGAAAGCGGCGTCACGGTCGAGCGTGTGCTTGGCGATGGAGCCTACGGATCGGGTGCGAACCTGGAAGCTTGCGCTGAGTATCCAGACCATCCCATCGACCTGGTTACGCCCCGGCGGCGACCGGCAGATCCCGAGGTGCACAAATCGGCCTTTCAAATCGACTTGCAGGAGTGGACAGCAACCTGTGCTGAAGGGCACACGGTGTTTGGGCGGGATAGGCGAGACCGGCGGGGGCGTCCTATCCTGGAGTTCACCTTTTCCAGAGAAACCTGTGAGCGATGCCGCCTCTTTGACCGCTGCGTCCGTAGCAAGACGAAGGGACGCACGGTGAAGACATCAGCGTATGAGGCCTACCTGCAAGCCCAGCGCCAGCGGCAGCAAACTGCTGAGTTCCAGACCCTCTACCGCCAGCGCAGCCGCGTCGAGCGCATCCTTGCCGAGCTAGTGTATCATGGCCTCTGCAGGACCCGCTACGTAGGTCAGTCCAAGCGCCAGTTGCAGCGTGTGTGGACAGGGGCTGCCGTGAACCTGAAGCGCTTGTTCCGCCTGGCCGAGGCCCAAAAGATCGACTTGCGGGTAGCGCTGCGCCAGGTGCGTCCAAGCTGGATTGGGCCACCGTTAGCCGCCTGCGGCAGCCCGGCTGGCTAGCGCAGTAGCCAACATCCAGTCGAGACCGACCCTCAGGCCGACGGGCAACTGGTCATAACGACCACCGCCGCGCCCGATTAGCACAGCTGGACGGCCAACTATGTTGTCAAGGTACGAGTTGTCCTCCGTACGGAGGGTTCTTCAGAGAACTCCTAGGGGACCTTCTCCAGGCATGGAGGCGTGACCGGCAAGGGTATTATGATGAAGGCAAGAGCCCGCAGGGGCTAGAGGGCTGGTGTGGGTGAGTGGTGGTCAAAAAAAAGGGATCAGGGGCATGCTGCATCACGATCTGTGTCTGGTGCAAGAGGCCCTGGATGCCCCACAGTGGCGTTGACGGGGTGCTGAGGGGTGACACGATCACAACTCTCAATGATCAGCCAGTCCTGGCCGTTATGGCAGTGCTCGACATAGTCGTATTCGTGGCAGCAATGGCTCGCTTCCGGCACGCTCGGCCGATTCTGGATTGAGGAAGGAGCAGAATGATGTCCGATCAGCACGACAACGGAGCGTTCGGCGCCATTCCCCACAAGACCTCACGCTTTTTCGCCTTGGATGCCCTCCGTGGTCTGATCATCGTCTTGATGGCTCTGGACCACGCCAATCACTTCATCGCCCAGAAACATCCTCCGGGCGAGATTTGGGATGGCGTGTTTCCCATCTACTACAGCGCCCTCGCCTTCCTCACCCGTTGGATCACCCACCTGGCCGCGCCAGGCTTCTTCTTCCTGATGGGAGTGGGGATGCTCCTATCGGCCCGTTCCCGCCAGCAACGAGGATGGAGCAAGTGGGCCAATATCCGGCACTTCCTGATCCGCGGCGGGGTGCTGATCGGTCTGCAGTTGCTGATTGTTAACCGCGCCTGGGAGCTCTCCCCCCAGGGTTGGGGTGTGAAGATCTACATCGGCGTGTTATGTGCTCTGGGGGGCGCCATGATCCTGGGCAGTCTGTTGTTGTGGCTCAAGCCCGCCTATCTGCTAGGGTTGACGGTGCTGCTTTTCGTGGGCATGGAGTTGACGCATCCTGGCCTGGGCATGTGGAACAGCGTGAGCCACGATCCCGTTTGGGTTATCCTGCTCCGCCCCGGTGGAGATGCCGACCTGTGGTCCTACTATCCGGTCTTGCCCTGGTTGGAACTGGTCACCTTCGGCATGGTCTTCGGCCATTGGTTGGTGGATGACCCCCGCAAAGCATTCAGCCGAGCATGGAAGCTAGGCGTGGCTTTTCTTCTGGCCTTCGTCGTGGTGCGCTACAGTGACGGCTTCGGCAACATCCGCCCGCGCATGAGCAACTCCTGGATCGACTTCCTCAATCCGGTCAAGTACCCGCCGAGCATGGTCTTCACTCTGATGACGACGGGGGTAAACCTGATCCTACTGTGGTTGTTTTCCCTGGCGGGTGAGCTGATGCAAGGCGTCCTCCAGCCGCTGGCCGTGTTTGGCCGGGCGCCGCTGTTCTTCTACGTGCTGCACTTGTTCCTGTACGCTGGGATCGGCGCCTTGGTGGTGCCCCATGGCACCAGCATTCCGCTCATGTACCCCTTCTGGCTGCTGGGGCTGGTGATCCTCTTCCCGTTGTGCCTGTGGTACGGGCGGTTCAAACACCGCCAGCCTGCCAGCTCGGTGGTGCGTTTCTTCTAGAGGAGCTGCCTGGCTGGTTCAACGGTTGTCAGCTAGCCGTCGGGGAAACTTCAAGCGCTGTGCACAGACATGTGCCAGACTGTTGCTGATCTGTTTTTTTTCTTTTCTGAGGATATGGGCTATAATGTGCAGAGGTGCCCCAGGCGCGTGTCCTGCGATGGGTTCAGGACATCTGACACGCTTCGGCGAAGGGGTTCGTCCTTGCTGTTTCCTTCCTCATGAGTTCCAGCGCCTGTTTCGGGCGACCAAAAACCGATTGTGACAACGCAAAAGGGAGTGGAGGTGAGAAGATAATGAAATCTAGACGATTATCTTACCTGGCACTGGTCCTGCTGATGCTGATGACTGTAGGCACCGCCTATGCGCAGAGCAAGACCCTCTACTGGCAGCGGCTGGATGTGGACATGACCGTGAACGAAGATGGCACGCTCCGCGTCGAGGAGACGCAAGAGATCGTCTTCACCAGCGGCACGTTCACTTTTGGCACCCGCGACATAGACACGAGTCGCCTCGACGGCATCAGCGATGTGGAGGTGCGAGAGGGAGGTCGCGTATACCAGAACTCCAGCAGCGGCGCGCCCTACACGTTCAGCACCTCCCGCGAGGGGCGGGATTTCCGCATCAAGTGGAATTTCCCCGAGACCGGCGACAGCGCCCACGTCTACACCATCGCCTACACCGTGCATGGCGGCCTGCGCTACTACGAAGGCGGCGACCAAATCTGGTGGAAGGCGGTCTTCCCCCAACGCTCTTTCCCGGTGAACTCCTCCCAGGTGACGGTGCACCTGCCTGACGGCGCGGAAGTGCAGCAGGTTGAAAGCTACTTCAGCCCGACCGAGGTGCAGCAGCTCGATGCCCGCACGGTGGTCTTCACTGCCGATGGGCGGATAGATGCGGGGGATGAATTGGAAGTGCGTGTGGAGTTCACTCCTGGCGTGGTGGTCGGTGCACCTTCGAGCTGGCAGAAGCAGGCGGACGAGGAAGCGGCGGAACTGGAGCAGCTGGCGGAGTACGACTCCACCACACGACCCGCGGTCAACCTGGGCGTAGGCGCCCTGAGTCTCTTCTTCCTCATCATGGGGCCGGTGGGGCTGTATGCGCTGTGGTACACCAAAGGGCGGGACGTGCCGGTGAAGCTGGTGGCTGACTATCTGCCGGAGCCACCCTCTGATCTGCCGGCCAGCGTGGCGGGCACGCTGGTGGACGAGGAAGCGGACATGGAGGACATCCTGGCGGGCATCGTTGACCTGGCGCGGCGGGGTGTCATGGATATGCGGGAGATAGAGGAACCAGGGCTGCTGGGCATCGGCACCAAGAAGGACTTCGTGTACTTCTTGAAGAAGAGGCCCAATGGATTGCGCCCATACGAGAAAACCCTGCTGGACAGCATCTTCGGCAAACGGCAGGAGCGCAAGCTTTCCGACCTGAAGGAGAAGTTCTACAAGGGCATTCCCAAGATCAAGAAGCAACTATACCAGGAGGCGGTGGATCTGGGCTTCTTCCGCCGCAGCCCCGAGCGGGTGCGCAGCACCTACGCCGGAGTGGGTGTCGGTCTGCTGCTCTTGATCGGTGTGGCCGGCTTCTGCGGTGTAGCCGCCTTCTCTCAGTACACGGAGTTCGCCCTTTGCCTGCCTCTCAGCCTGGGCGTGAGCGCCCTCGGACTGATTCTCATCGCCCGCGTCATGCCCCGCAAGACGCAGACCGGGTCCGAAGCATCAGCACGCTGGGACGCCTTCAAACGTTACCTCAAGGACATCGAGAAGTACACCAACTTGGAGGAAGCGCAGGACATCTTCGAGCGCTACCTGTCCTACGCCATCGCCTTTGGTCTGGACAAGGAGTTCATCAAGAAGTTCGCTGCTGTGGAGACACCAGCGCCCACCTGGTATCAGCCAGTGGGGCCGGTGTTCATCCCTGGGCTGGGTCGCAGACGTCCGATCAGTGGCGTGCCGACGCCCGCACCGAGCGGTGGCCGCATCGGCCGCGCCGCGCCGTCCTCACGGGAAGGGCGGCCAGCTCCCTCGCTGGCGGATGCTTCAAAGGGCCTCGGCGGTGGTCTGGCGGGCATGAGTGTTGGCCTGGGCTCCATGCTATCCTCTGCTTCGCGCACCTTCAGCAGTCGACCGGCGCCCAAGGGCGGCGGTAGCAGCCGCGGCTGGAGTGGTGGTGGTGGCTTCAGCGGTGGTGGCAGCTTCGGCGGAGGAGGCGGTGGCGGAGGAGGCGGCGGGTTTGGGTAACAGGAAGTAGACGAGTGTCCGAGTAACGAGCCAGGGAGGTCCTCGTTGCCTCATTGACTCACGACATGACAACTCAAGACATGACATGAAAGGAGACACACATGGTTGGTTCAGGCCGAACGGTGGGCATCATCCTCATTGCCCTGAGTATCATCGTTTTCCTGGCCACGGCGGGCCTGATGGGCGCGCAGTTGGCGGGTGGCGACACGACGATCGGCGGGGCGGCTCTCGGTCTGGTGTTGATGACCGTCTTCGTCTCCCTGCCGCTGGCCGCCGCAGGGGTGTGGTTCTACGTCAAGGGGCGCCGAGAGGCCAGCGAGTTCGCCGAGGTGGAGAAGGAAAAGAAGATCCTCAACATGGTCGTCACCCAGGGCCAGGTGAGCGTGGCCGAAACGGCGCTGGAACTGGACGCCAGCCGCGATGAGGTACAGGAATGGATCTACGATCTGGTGGGTAAAGGGCTCTTCAGCGGTTACATCAACTGGGACGAGGGCATGCTCTACTCCAAACAGGCATCGCAGATGCGGGCGGGAAAGAAATGCCCCAACTGCGGCGGCGAACTGGAACTGGCAGGCAAGGGCGTGGTCACCTGTCCCTACTGCGGGACGGACATTTTCTTGGCCACGTGAGGCTGGAGATTAGAGATTGGATATTGGAATGGGGAGCAGGTCAACCAGTTGGTCGGCGCGCAAAGCCCGCGGATCGAAGATGATGAACTATTGAAGCGACGTTAGAACGAACCGTGGCGGCGGTGAGAGAGGAGTATGGCAACCGCTGGCGTCAGTGGTGTGCTTCTCGGCTCGCAGGCCAGAGGAGTCTCGGACCGATTGTCTGACATCGACCTGCTGGTCGTAGTCACTGGCTCTCCCTTGGAGTGGCGGGAGCGAGAAACACCTTCTGGTAGGCCGTCTCATGAAGGAGAACTACGGTGTGGGGAATGAGGATTAGGGTGGAGGAGGCGTGACAATGAGTACATCAACCATGCAAGTGAACGGGAAGACAGGGGTACCCTTCTTGCTGCGCGTGCTGTGGTTCATCTTCATCGGCTGGCACGTGACGCTGTACTGGATCGTCGCCGCCTGGGTACTGAATGTCTCGATCATCGGGCTGCCGCTGGGGCTGTGGATGCTCAACCGCGTGCCCCAGGTGCTGACGCTGAAACCGGCTGGCGGCTACAGCGTGGCCGACATCCGTGACGGCAAGGTGGTCTCGGTGCGTTACGATGGCGTCCGGCAGCGCTTCTGGCCGTGGCGGTTGATCTATTTCCTGGTGATCGGCTGGTGGTTCAGCCTTGGTTGGTCGCTAGTGGCTTGGGCGCTGTGCGCCTGCATCATCGGGCTGCCGTTTGGTATCCTGATGCTGAACCGCCTGCCAGCGGTGACGACGCTGCACAGAGGGTAGACGAGGCAACAAGGCATCGGGGCAACAAGGGATGAGGGACGAGGGGGAGGAATGAAGGCATCAGACCCCCCCCAGTTCCCTCTCAGCAGTTCTTCAGTACCCGCAAAAGGGGTTCAAGAACCAAAACTACAGGAGGCAAAACATGGACTTAGTGGAAAAGGCCAAGGAGGCCATGGGCGGCGTGGAGAAGTTCTTCGCCAAGCTGCCGGGCATCAAGGGCTACAGGGAGAAGGAACTGCGCCGAGAGGCGGACAAGCGGTTGCGCACCAACCTGGCCCGTCGCCTGGGCACACAGCGACGCCGGCTGTCGGCTCTGCAACTGGACCTGCTGAAGGCTGGCGGCTTGTTGTGGATGGACGACCTGGATCGGGCGGTGGGCAAGCTGCAACTGCTCATTGACCGCATCAACACCGCCGCCTACGGCTACGCCCCCTTCTTCGATCTGGAGCGGATCAAGGAGGAGGAGCTGGACCGGCTGGCGCAGTTCGATCAGACACTGTTCGAGCGAGTGCCCGACGTGGCTGGCGGCGTAGACGGAGTGGCCGCGGCGGCGGCGGCTAACGAGGACATCGGCGAAACCCTTGGCAGCCTGATGGAGACGCTGGTGGAGCTGAACGAGCTGTTCAGCCAGCGCGACGAGGCGATCAGGCAGTTGGAGACTGGATACTAGAGATTGGAGACTGCAAGGGCTCGCGGTGGGCTGTCGAGTCCACCGCAATTCCGCTGGACGGCTCGACTGAGCTCAGCCGAAGTCTTGGCAGTCCAGCAGGAGCAGATTGCGACATATTGAAATCGAAGGAGAAAAGACACCATGGCACGGATTTTTGACATTGTAGAAGCCCCCGACCAGGGCGCAAAGGAAATGGTCACCCGCGTGCCGGGGCGCGGCAGCGGCGACTTTCGCATCGGCTCGCAGGTCATCTGCCGCGAGAGCCAGGCGGCGGTGTTCTACCGCGACGGCAAGGCGCTGGACACCTTCGGTCCGGGCCGTCACACCATCACCACGGCCAACATCCCCCTGTTGGCCGGCCTCATCGGCAAGCTGTTCAGCGGCAAGAGCCCCTTCAAGGCCGAGGTCTACTTCGTCAACACCCGCGACTTCATTGACATGAAGTGGGGCACGCCGCAGGCGATTGCCCTGCGCGACAAAGACCTGGGGCTGGCGCAACTGCGCGTCTTCGGCACCTACTCCATGGCCATCGCCGAACCGCAGCGCTTCGTGGCCCAGATCGTGGGCACGCAGGGGCTTTACCGCACAACACAGATCGCGGACTACCTGCGCACCATGGTGGTTAGCCGGCTGACGGACCTGCTGGGCGAGACCAAGGCGGGGCTGTTCGACCTGCCGGCGCTCTTCGACGAGATGAGCGCTGCGGTCAAGGCCAAGCTGGTGGACGACTTCACCGCTGTGGGCATTGACCTCAAGCAGTTCTTCCTGCTCTCCATCACTCCGACAGAGGAGACCCAGAAGGCCATTGACGAGAGGGCGGCGATGGGCGCCATCGGCGACATGCAGCGCTACCTGCAGTTCAAGGCGGCGCGGGCCATGGGCGCAGCGGCAGAGGCTGGCGGTGGGGCGGGCGGCGCAGCGGCCACAGGCGTCGGCTTGGGTGCGGGGATCGGCCTGGGCGCGGGCATGGCTGGCATGATCACCCAGGCGATGCAGGCAGCGGGGCAACCGGGCGCCGCGGCCGTTCCCGAGGTGATGAACCTGGCCGAGGCCGCGGCCTATCTCAAGGTCGGCGAGGCGGACGTGCAGTCGCTGATTGACGAGGGCCAGATCAAGGCCAAGAAGATCGGCGCGCAATTCCGCATCAGCAAGAAAGTCATTGACGAGTTCCTGGCGGCGTAGGGCCGTTTCGAGTTTCGAGTCCAGAGTTGTGGGTTCGGCGTTCGGCGTAGAACAGCGAACCCAGAATGTAGAACTATCATGCGTAAGGACGGACGGGCGGCTGACGAGCTACGCCCCGCGCAACTGACCCTCGAGTACGTCCAGTATCCCGAGGGCTCGGTGCTGATCACGATGGGCGGCACGCGGGTGCTGTGCAACGTCTCCGTGGAAGACAAACTACCGCGTTGGCTGCTGGAGCAGAGCGGCGGCAAGCAGGGCTGGCTGACGGCCGAATATGCCCTATTGCCCCGCTCTACTCATACGCGCACGCGGCGGGAGACCCGTGGCCTTTCCGGGCGCACGCAGGAGATCCGCCGCTTGATCGGGCGTAGCCTGCGGGCGGCGGTGAGCCTGGAACTGCTGGGCGAGCACCAGTTGACGGTGGACTGCGACGTGTTGCAGGCCGACGGCGGCACGCGCACGGCGGCCATCACCGGCAGCTACGTGGCCGTGGCCCTGGCCCTACGGCGGCTCATTGAGCAGGGGACAGTGCCGCCAGAAGTGCTGCGGACGCCGGTAGCTGCCGTCAGCGTGGGCATGGTGGATGGGAAACCGCTACTCGACCTGGACTACGGGGAGGATTCCCGCGCCGATGTGGATGGCAACGTGGTTTTGACCGCTGCCGGGGAGCTCATCGAAGCGCAGTTCACGGCCGAGGGACGGCCCTTCGACCGCGCTTCGCTGGATGCGTTGCTCGATCTGTCGGAGAAGGGGATCAGGGAGTTGCTGGCCATCCAGCAGAGGGCGCTGGCCGACCAGGGAGCGTCGGCTTGAGAAGGGTCTTCGTGCGGTTCATGGTCGGCTTGCTATCGGCGGGCGTGCTGGCCGTGTTGGCCTCGTTGGCTCTCGGGGCGGCGGTGAGCTACCGCTACCGTGACCAGACCTACAGCCGGGTCGCCGAAACGCCGTCACAGCCAGCCGCTATCGTCTTCGGCGCCGGCTATTGGCGCAGCGGGCGTCTGAGTGACATCCTGGCCGACCGCATGGAGACGGCCATCGCCCTCTACGAGGCGGGCAAGGTCCACAAGCTGTTCCTCAGCGGCGACAACCGCTTCGTGGACTACAACGAGCCTGGCCGCATGGCCGAGTACGCGGTGGCCCGCGGCGTGCCCCAAGAAGATCTGGTCCTCGACTACGCCGGGCGGCGCACCTACGATAGCTGCTACCGGGCCAAAGCGATCTTTGGTCTCCAAGAGGCGGTGTTGGTCACCCAGGCCTACCATCTGCCCCGTGCCCTCTACACTTGCGACCGGCTGGGACTGGAGGTGGTGGGCAGCGAGGCCGACCGGCGCCAGTATGTCTACAACCGTTGGTACCGAGCGCGCGAACTGCTGGCTCTGGCCCGCGCCTGGCTTGACCTGAACGTGCTCAAGCCCCTGCCGGTGCTGGGCGATCCGATTGCGGTGGATTGGCAGCGTTGAGCAGTCTGAAGGGGCAAGTAGAAGTGGCCACGGGAGTCTTGACCGCGGTTCTGCATCAGGAGACCGACTTTTCTGTAGCTGAATGCCCTGAAGTTGGCACTGTCAGCCAGGGATACACCATGCAGGAAGCACTCGCCAATCTGAAGGAGGCCACGGAGCTCTACTTGGAGGATTTCCCTCTGCCTGTTGAAGGAGATCAGAAACATGCGTGAGAGAGTGAACTTCCACACGCTGTCGTGCGAACGCAGTAGCGTATACGGTGAGTTTGACATGGAGATCAGACCACTGCGGTTCATCGGCGAACCCATGCGAGTTCAGTTTGATCAGCCACCGGCATTGGCAAAGAGACCGGATTGTCCTGACCGATTTCTCTGGCATGGAGAGACATACCGGATTGTCGAGACAGTGAACGAGTGGCACGATTATAGCCGCAGGGGCCGCATGGAGCGCAACATGTCTCCTGAACATGCAGCCGTGGCCTCGCGTCGGGGGTCATGGGGTGTTGGGCGGTACTACTATCGAGTGCGCGTCGACACGGGTCAGATCTTTGACTTGTACTATGACCGAGCGCCGAAGAATGCCGACGACCGCAAGGGGGCTTGGTTTCTCTATCGGGAGATGGCAGCAACGGACAGGGGATCGCGGACATGATGGAAGAACCCAGGAAAAGCAAAAAATTGGAACCAGTGTTCAGGTGGGGCAGGTTCGTGCGCGCGGCCTGGTGCGGGAGATCGTCACCACGATCCTGCCCGCTGTGCTGCTAGCGCTGTTCGTCAACGTCTTCGTGGCCGAGGCGGCGCTGGTGGAAGAGGGGCCGAGTATGCAACCCAATCTGTACGTCGGCTACCGCGTGATGACGGAGAAAGTCTCCTATCGTTTCCACCTTCCACGTCGTGGGGGCGTAGTTGTGGCTGAGCGACCGGGGAACGAGAAATCGCTGATCAAGCGGGTGGTGGCGCTGCCAGGGGAGATCGTCGAGGTGCGCGACGGGCATACGTTCATCAACCGGCAGCCCATCGAGGAGCCGTGGGTGACGCACTTCGGCGGGCCGGACTTCCCGCCGACGCTCGTGCCGCCCGATCACGTCTTCATTCTCGGGGACAACCGCGGCAACTCCCGCGACTCCCGCGCCATCGGGCCGGTAGCGGTGGACACCATCCAGGGCCGTGCCTGGCTGGTCTACTGGCCGTTGGATCAGATCAATCTGCTGCCATAAGGAGAACGAGTTATGGACCTTCCCCCTTATCCCCTCGATCAGTTCACGAACAGGATCGCCTTGCCGTCCCACGTGGAGGAAGAGATCCGCCAGCTTATCGGGGCGGGATACAAGGTGGCGGCGGTGGCGAGGGTGAGAGAACTCACGGGCGCGGGGTTGAAGGTTTCGAAGGACTATGTGGACAACTTGGCGGCAGCTCAGGACAGGCGCTGGTAGTCCGCTTGCGTCCAGCCGCCGTTATGTTACGGGCACACTGCTTGTTCCGGAACGACGATGACACCACATCAAAAACCCCAAATCGCTTCCCAGAACCGTAGACTTTACACGCTGGGCGAAGAGATAGCCAACAGCATCACCCACGGCATTGGAACCGGCCTCAGTGTGGCCGGGTTGATCGTTCTGGTCGTTCTGGCTGCTTTGTACGGTGATGTCTGGCAGATTGTTAGCTTCAGCATCTACGGTAGTAGCCTGATCATCCTGTATCTGGCTTCAACCCTCTACCACAGTTTTCAGAACCCTCGGGTTAAGCGGGTTTTCAGGATCATTGACCATGCTTCAATCCACTTGCTGATTGCTGGAACGTACACGCCTTTCTTGCTGGTGAGTTTGCGGGGGGCCTGGGGTTGGACCTTGCTGGCTATCATCTGGGGGTTGGCGCTGTTGGGGATAGGTTTCGAGGCGTTCTTCGTCGGTCGCTTTCGGAAGATCTCTACGCTTTCCTACGTTCTGATGGGCTGGCTCGGGGTGGTTGCCCTGAAACCAATGCTGATCAGCGTTCCTGCCGGTGGCCTGGTGTGGTTGGCCGCTGGAGGCGTTGCCTATACGGTGGGAGTCATCTTCTACGCCTGGCGCAAACTGCCATACAACCATGCTACCTGGCATCTGTTTGTCCTGGGAGGCAGCGTTTGCCACTACATTGCCATCCTCCGTTATCTGCTGCCCGAAGCACGTTGAGCTATTCGCCCGCCGAGACGTAGTGAACGCCGGGCTGATCGGCGACCTCCAGCCAGTAGTCCAATTCCGATTGTATGGCCTGCACCCGCGGGATGTGATAGGGATCAAACTCGGGTGAACGGGGGGACGGCGCCAGGCTGCCACCCACTTTCACCGCGGCCCTATAGGTGTAGGTCAGGCCATCGTGCTCACCCTGGGCCAGCAGCGATTCGTCCTGAGGAAACATGCCATAGGGCACCGAAAGTGAGACTACGCTGTACCCCGGCAGCCATTCCTCCAACTGAGACTGACTCAAGCCCAGTTCCCGCTGCACCCCCTCGGCGCTGAGCTGGTACAGGTTGGCGTGGCTGATGGTGTGGCTGCCCACCTCCATACCCCATTCCACCAGGTGTGACAGCTTCTCCTCGGCCAGTTCGGCTTGGCCGAAGAGCGCGTGGCCGGGTTGCCCCTCGCCCTGCAAGACGAAGAAGGTGGCCCGCAAGGGCCAATCGTCGGGGTGGGCCTCGTGGAAAGCTCTGAGAATGCCAACCGCTGAGTTGGCATCAACAGTGCCATCAGGCAGCAGACGGAACTGGCCGATGGTGGAATCGTCGAAGGTGAGCACCACGGGACGCTTTCCTGCCGGCACGCTGCTCAACTGATCCTCGACCAGGTCGCGCAGGTTGACAGGGTAGTAGCCATTGGCCAGTAGCCGCTCGAGATCGGCGCGGAAATTGGCCGGAGTGCGCTGCCAGCGGGCTTCCGGCTCGCCGATGCGGTGATATTCGAGTATCAGCACCTTCCCGGTGGTGTTGGGCGTGTGGACAGGTTGGGCCGAGGCCAACGCTTCGGCGGTGTAGCCGACCGCTGGATCCCACAGCATCCAGCCGCGAGCGCCCGCATCCCGGGCACCGTCCATCTGCAGGCGGATTTCGTCGGGCGTGTAGGTGCGACCGTCGAAGGCGTAGTCGCGGAAATCCTGTATCCACGGGCGTATCTCGATATCGGGGTTCACTGTCCTGGCGCGGGCCAGCGCCCGCTGAGTAACCTCATACACGATTTCATAGGGATAGGCGATTGCCTCCCTGTATTCGGGAGACAGGCCTGGTAATCCCATCCCAAAGGTGGAAGGGTAGAGCATGGGCGACAGCACATCAAGGTGAGGCGCCATGGCTTCGATCTCTTGTCCGATACCCAGATCACTGAACTGCCAGGTGACGTATCCGAACACATCTGCAGCAAGTTTCACGTCGTAGGGCTCCAGCGCCGCCTTGGCCTTCTCCAGGAAAGCAGCGATCATCCGCACGCGGTTCTCCCTGGTGTTCTCTTGAGCAAATGTCGCGCGGCTGATCATGCCGTCGGAGGGGAAGCGCACGTAGTCAAACTGGATTTCATCGAAGCCCATCTCCACTGCCTCCACGGCTAGGGCGATGTTGTACTCCTGCACCTCCTCGTGGGAGGGGTCTGCCCAGGCTAGTGCCTCGCCATCGCGCCAAACCTCTCCGGTTTCTGAATCCTTCACGGCCCACTCGGGATGGGCCACGGCCAAGAGTTCGTCCTTGAAGGTCACGATGCGAGCAATGGTATAGATTCCCCGGTCATCGAACCACTTCAGGAACTCGGTCCAGGTTTCTTCGTCCATCGCTGTCTTTTGGTCCGCGCCGATCTTCTGGACGGTTTTCACCTTGCTGGTGTAGGCCAGGAAGCCACGGTCCCCTTTGACGTCCATCACGATACCGTTGAGTTCGGTTGTCTCGATCAGGGTCTTGACGCGGTTGCGCAGCAGCGAACTGCGCAGACCGCCGTGGGTGATATACAGGCCCTTGATGAAACCGGTCTGATCGATATCCGTGGCGGGCGGCTGAGGCTTGAGCGCTGGCCACAGCCACTCGCACTCCTCCTGGTAGCGCATGGTGGTCATCTTGCAGCGCTTCAGGTGCCACAGAAGCAGATCATCGTCGGGGAAAGCCAGCATAGCCTGCTCGCTCGCCACTGCCGGCAGGACGAGCGTCGAGAGCAGCACGCTGGTGATGATGAGGATGAACAACAGGCAATGCTTCATGTTGGAAATGACCATTTGGAAATGACCATGCTTAGGAACTAAGTTGAGAGGCCGGTTTACCCGCTATCTGTCTCACTGCGGTCAATCGAGCGCATGACTATCCGTCACACGAACAGCGGTTCATACTCGGCCCCGCTGGCGATCAGGGCCTCCTGTTGGGCCGCGCTCATAGGCGTGAATTGCTCGCACGCCTGCAAGAAAAGCGGCAGGAGGGTGACATCACCAAGCGTACACAGCCCGGTCACATCCTGTGACAGGGCAAAGTTGACAGCCTGCTGGATGTGGTTGGCATCATCAAAGGGTTCGTACCAGGTATTGTAGGTTGCGGGCTGCTCGCCCCATGGTCCCTTGCTGACGGTTTTGATGATCATGCTACCCACGTCGCCAGCGCGGCACTGGCGCAATAGCTCTTCGGCATTGCGCCGGTAGGCAGGGTTACCGTACAGTACGAAGTTGATGGGAAGGAGCACCGAGTCGAAGTCGAAGCGACGCAAGGCCTCCAGAAAGACGGCAGGCGACTCCAGCCCGTGGCCAGTGATGCCAATGAAGCGTGTCAGCCCCTCCGCCCGTGCGTCGAGGATCGCCTCCAGCGCTCCGCCCGGCCCGGTCACCTGATCCAGCTCCTCCATGCTGGTGACGGCGTGGAGTTGGTACAGGTCGAACGCGTCCACCTGCAACCGATCCAGAGAGCGACGCAGCTCGGCCGCAGCGTCCGCTTTGGCCCGTTCCTGAGTCTTACACCCCAAGAAGAAGCGCTTGCGCTCTCGCGCCAGCCATGGCCCAAGACGTTCCTCGGCCAGGCCATAGGAGGGCGCCACGTCAATGTGGTTGACCCCGGAACCGATCAGTCGTTCCATGGCCGCGTCCGCCTCAGTCTGCGTCACCTGCCCGAAAGCTGCCGCGCCGAAAATGGCTATGGTACTCATGTGTCCTGTTCGTCCAAAACGCCGTGTTTTCATGACTATGCTCCTTTCAATGCCTCAATGCAGCGGAACGCGCGAGCCTTGCGCGGTTTGGCCTCGGAATCGAGTTCCGAAGCCAAGAAACCAGGCGCGTTTGAAACGCACTGGATAGGGGTGGGCTCTGAGTTAACTTCGGCTATCAGTATGCAAATTCCAGGTGAAGGCATGAGACTCTCTCCTGACGCGTCTGTCTGAGATAGTATAACCCCAAAACGCTGCATTTGCAACATGGCAACTCACCAACGGGCCAACGATCCTCGCAGAGACTGAATTGACACGAGGTGCATTCAGTGCTATATTGAAGGCATATTCGTCTCATCAATTTACCTTGCCCGCACGTTGACACCCCAGAACAGCGTCCCTGAGTTGGATGCGGACAACTGCGGAGGAGTGCGGCGTTTATCTCTCCTTCATCCCTGCTCGCCCGTGACCATCCGCGTCCCTTCCTGGACCGTGATCGTCATTTCAGCGTGCGCTGGCAGCATCATTTCCGCAAGGCCTTTTCGCATGTCATCCATCACCATTCAAGAGGTCACCACCAGGCGGGATCTACGCGCCTTCGTCAGATTCCCCTGGAGGGTGTACAAAGGTGACCCCAACTGGGTCCCTCCCCTGATCTCCGAGCAGATCAACTACCTGACCCCGGAAAAGAACCCCTTCTTCCAACACGCGGAGGCAGCACTTCTGCTCGCCCGTCGCGGCGGGGAGATTGTCGGCACCGTCGCCCCCTTCATCAACCACCAGGACCTCAAACATGAAGAGAAGAAGGTGGGCGGCTTCGGCTTCTTCGAAGTCCTCAACGACTACGCTGCCGTTGAAGCGTTGTTGGATGCAGCCTGTGCTTGGGTGAAAGAGCGAGGCATGGAACTGATCCGAGGCCCCTATAGCTTCACCCGCAACGACCGTCCTGGCATCCTCATTGAGGGCACCGACTGTCCGCCCGTGGTCCTGGCCGGCCACACACCACCCTACTACAAAGACCTCCTCGAACAGTACGGCATGGAGAAGCACGGCGACTCCTATGCCTGGCGCGCCATGCGTTCGCAGATCGGTGAAGAATTGCAGAACGTGCCGCCGGAGATCCTGCGCGTGGGCGAGGCCGCACGGAAGGCCAGCAACGCCAACATCCGCAAACTGCGGAACTGGGACGAAGATGTAGCGATCGCTGGCCATCTGTTCAACGCCACCTTGAGCCAGTACCGCGATTTCATGCCCATGACCGAGGAGCAGTTCCGCCGCTTCGCCGACCAGTTGCGCCCGCTTGTGGACCCTGATCTCGCTCTCTTCGCTGAGATAGATGGTGAGGCCATTGGCTTCGCCGTCGCCATTCCCGACCCCAATCGCATCCTGATCCATCTCAACGGTCGGCTCTTCCCCTTTGGCTGGCTCAAGATGTGGTGGCACACCAAGCGCATTGATGTCGTCACCTACAAGCTCATGGGGGTGTTGCCGGAATACCGCCGCCGTGGCATTGATGCTCTGCTCTACCTGGACATGCTCAAGGCGGTCTTCGACAAGGGGTACAAGTGGCTGGACGGGTCGCTGACGTCGGAGCATAATCTGCTGGTCAACCTCCTTGCCGGGCGGCTGGGGGGCGAGCGATACAAGCACTACAGGGTTTACGAGAAGCCGGTGTAACAGGCTGGTAGATTGCCAATGATCCACACCCGCATGACCCTGGCCGAGGCACTTCAGCAGGTCGCCGACCACCATTCCGAGGGGGAAGCGCTGGTCTGCGGCGACGAGCGGCTGACCTACGGCCAGTTGGCCCAGAGAGTGTCCTCCCTCGCCTACGGTTTGACCAAGCTGGGGATTGGCCGGGGAGACAGAGTCGGCCTGATTCTGCGCAACAGCCCAGAGTTCGTCATCACCTTCTTCGCCCTGGCCAGCATTGGCTCGGTCAGCGTGCTGTTGAATCCGCAACTGCGGCACCGTCAGCTTGAC
>Ga0075114_10000859_pt1 | contig 17507 bp, 10 predicted proteins | sample AntAceMetag02UKM_FD_69784 | JGI IMG/M metagenome (GOLD analysis project Ga0075114, IMG submission 69784) | Saline lake microbial communities from Ace Lake, Antarctica - Antarctic Ace Lake Metagenome 02UKM | ecosystem: Environmental > Aquatic > Non-marine Saline and Alkaline > Saline | place... | reverse complement strand
CTCTGAAAAACCGTTGAATGCAGTTACCTCAATCAGGTTTTCGCCGATGTCCAGATGAACAGGGATTTTTAATTCCATGGATTTTTTGCCTTCCGGAATAGCGCCTGTTACCTTAATGCCCCTCTCTGTTCCTTCCGTTGCAACCCTTCCGTTTACAAAAACCTTTACCTTCTTTATTGTCTGGTTCCTGTCCTCAATATAGAGAGAGATTTCAGCATTTGTTGAATTTATCTTTTTGCCGTCTTCAGGTGATTTAATTACAATAAAGGGAGGTTCTGTATACACAGGGGACGGGGCTTTCTTTTGGTCCCCGGTAATCCGGGCAACTGCTTCTTCAATATTGCCCCCCCTCAATGCCGCCTCAACAATCCGGGGCTTATAAAATGTAGCCCGGTACTGGTCGATGCCGTAGACATTGTTGCCGATGCGGACATTCAGGTGCTTGTCCCCATTGACAGAGGAGTTGTAATATCCTTCCGGGGTGACGACGATCCATTCTCCATCTTTGAAGCGTATGAACTGGGCGATTTCTTTGCCGGTGGAGATGTCCCAGAGGCGGGTAGTGCCATCATAACCTCCGGATACAGCTTGCTTGCCATTGGGAGAAAATACCGCTGATCAAATCAGGTTTGTATGCCCTGAAAAAGTTACCACACTTTCGCCTTTCAGTATTTTACAGGTGCTTGGAGAAAGGTCTGAAGTCTTACATTTGGAAATATCCGTAAGTTTCAAAAGTGAGCTATCCCGGAATGTCTCAAGCTCGTAGTTACCATCCGGAGAAATACAACCAATTGCTGTCGAACCAGATGAAAAGTACTTCCCGTCTGGCGTATATCCCCGAAAACTCCCAGGCACACCGAATACTGGAAAATCAGGGATAGACCTATTTTCTCCCTCCAAGATTCTTCCGGTAAATACGTTCCATACTATAATTTCTGAGGTCGAGAGAGATGCTACCGCATATTTGCCATCAGCAGAAAAAGCCACATTCCAAAGATCATATCGAGTATAATTATCATAAATTTCATTACTCAATAAAATTTCTAAATTCCTGACAAGCTTGCCGGTCGCAACGTCCCATAGTTTCAGAGACCTTTTATATCTATCCATGCTGTTTTTTGGCAAATCACGGGGTTGCTCAAGAAAGTAACCTGCCGACAGGGCATATTTGCCGTCGGGTGAAATGGCGACAGAGTCAACATTTCCTTTATGGCCAGAAAAAGAACTTATCCTTTTTCCTGACGACACCTCCCAGACCTCTATGATCTTATCCCACCCCCTGGCCGCAAGAAAATATCTCCCGTCGGGTGAAAACGTAAGCGCGGTAACACTACCACCATCCTTTTTTTCATAAGTCATCACCTCTTTAGCATCCCAGATGTCAAAGAGTCTGAGTGTCCCATATGGTGCTTCCGCAAACAGATATCTTCCATCAGGAGAAAAAGCGACAGAGTTGCCTCCAACATCCACATCCCCACCCATTTTCCGAAGCTCCCTGCCGGTTGATAAATCCCAGAGCCGCAGGCTGAAGGCATCGGAATCGTAAGCCCCTGTAATCACGGTTTTTCCGTCAGGAGAGATGTCCATAGCGCTAAGATCTAGAAACACGTTTTTGAAGGTTTTCAGCTCCTTACCTGTTCTAACCTCCCAGACTTTTAAATTTCCGCCTTCCACGGTCCCCCCCCAAATTGTTGAAAGTACGTACTTTCCATCTCGAGAAAAGGCCACGGATTCGATTCCACCCATGCCTTTCGGCCCCGTGAGGGTTCTAAGTGTTCTGCCAGTGGAAACATTCCAAAGCTTGACGGTTTTGTCATTGCTCCCTGACGCAATATATCTTCCATCGGGTGAAAAAGCTACGGATCCAACAGGGCCTGTATGTCCGGCAAGTGTCCTTATCTCCCGGCCTGTGGATACCTCCCAGAGCCTGACGGTTTTGTCATTGCTCCCTGACGCAATATATCTTCCATCGGGTGAAAACGCTACGGATTCAACACCGTTTGTATGCCCGGTAAGTGTCCTTATTCCCCGGCCGGTGGATACCTCCCAGAGCCTGACGGTTTTGTCCCTACTTCCTGACGCAATATATCTTCCATCAGGTGAAAAAGCGACAGAACAAACCCAGCCTGTATGTCCATTAAAGCTTCTTATCTCTCTGCCTGTGGATACCTCCCAGAGCTTAACGTTAACGGTTTCACCCCAGCTTCCTGACGCAATATATCTTCCATCAGGTGAAAAGACGACCGAACTAACATCGTTTGTATGTCCGGTAAAAGTTCTTATCTCTCTGCCTGTGGATGCATTCCAGAGCCTGACGGTTTTGTCAAAGCTTCCCGATACAATATATCTTCCATCAGGTGAAAAAGCTACGGATCTAATATTATGTGTATGTCCCAACTGCGCGAAAATCTCCGGCTTTTCATTGGCCATTGCATGGCTTGAAATTACCAGGACAGCAAAAACCGCTACCAGCATCTTCAAAGCAAATTTTATTTTATGCATATTGCGCCTCCACGCTTTTTCCCTCGATTCTGAAATTGTTGCCGTAATAGATATCTCATGCCTCAACCCCTTTCTTTTACACTAATTTATCCAAGGGCAAGTGCTCAATCATTGTAGGCAGAGACGGATTTGGTGTGCGGCTTTCAAATTAACAAGCATACCAAACCTGGTTTACCAAAACTTTTGGACCCATGAACCTTTATCAGATCTATATTCAAAATAAGAATCAGAAGGCAGAGACCCGATTGGAGCTTCATTATACTTCAGGAGGAAAACGCGTCCCTTATCCTCAATATTATAATCAAAAGGTCTCCCGGCATCTCCATCTTGCATCATTTTAAGGGGAACCTCTGAAAGATATTCGGGAATAAGTTTATCAAGACTTACAGGATACAATGCGGTTACCTGCTTGTAAGCAGAAAGAGTTCGTATAATCTTTTCGCATTTTTCTTTATTTGCTTTATCGATACGCCCTTTATTGGGCGCATTGACGAGATTAACGAAAAGGAAAAATGCACATGCTATGACAAAAAATACAACGGCCAGTAATTTTAGTGTTTTTAATACTTGTTTAACAGAGGACTCGCGAAGTTTTTTCTTTTTGAGAGTATTCATAGACTACCGCACCGGTTAGAGTGAAAATTTCACCAAAAACCTTCCCATTTTAAGTTATCGAGATATTCCTTTATTTCACCGTTGCTACGGGAAAATTAACGCATGTCTGTATGGTCGGGGTCTGCACAGTAGCTAAAGTGGGCAGAGTCATTTTCCATTTGCTTATCTTAAACCATAGACAGGATTATCCCTGCCGAAATTAATTATTAACGGTGTCTGGCTGTGCCCGAGCTTTTTTGATATTTCGGCCGTTGAGCTTTTTGAATATCCTCCAAGCTCCACTACACTAATTTTATTATCGTTGTTTTTATCGGCTTCCCTATTGTTGGTCAATCCGTCTAGCAGGGCATGGGTAAACAAACCATTCCCCCGGTATCCGTCCATTGCTTCCTGCATTGAACTGGCTGATGTATAAATGTGGAGCCCCATTTTCTTTGCAAGCACCGACATGCGCGCATCATAAAGCCCGCTTACTATATAATCAACTCCTCCCGCATGGCAGGTGTCAAAGATGAACAACTGATTGAGAGATTTAATCTTCTTTGAAATTTCAACCAGTTCATTTGAGCTGATGAGCCTGTCGTTACTGATGTCACCGTTATAGTCATGTGTAAGCATGAAATACTGATTTTGTAAAAGCACTCCATGCCCTGCTACAAATAGTATAAAACCGTCAGCCGGTTTGATTTTGTCTGCAAATTCGTTAATCCTGTTGAGGATGCCTGTCTTGGTAGCATTTGCGTCAGTTAACAGTTCATGGTGTATGTTCTGCGGTCTATACAGGGTAGTGGACTGCTCAAGCAGCTTCCGCGCTATATCCTTTGCGTCTTTTGCCGCATATTTCAGATCCACCCCGCTGTCTTTATACCTGTCAATGCCGATGGAAAGGATATACAGGTGAGGCTCATCATATTTAACCTTTGAGTCAAAGCTTGTAGTCTTCATGTAACTCTGGACAGTATTGCTCTTGTTAAACGCCGTGACGCTGACCTCATTTTCTCCGGTGACGGCCCCTACTTCCACACAGCCTTCATAGATGTCTCCTTTGGCCTTGCTGACAACAGCAGCACTCGTCTTGCCTTTTATCGCTATGCTCCGCATGTCCTCATAAATAGCCTCGCTGTTCAAGGCTGCCAGTTGGGTTTTCATAACAGAGGTTTTTGCCATATTCTTGTAATAGCCGTCTGATTCTATGAGCTTGCCGTTATGAAACAGCCGTACCTCTCCAATTCCTCCGCCTGTGCTTTTGACCTTATAACACACCTTAACTTTGGTCCTGTCTGAAGCTGAAGGGATGGAAGTAAATTCCACTGTCGGTGGAGGATTTTTTATGGCGTCGTCTATTGTCAGAGTAACCAGAGTGCTTATGTCTTCACCCCTGAGCTTGGCTGTCACTATGTCAGGGCGGTAAAAGACATCATAGAACTGGTCTATGCCGTAAACGTTGTTGTCCATGCGGATATTGAGCTGTTTGTGGCCATTGAGGGATGAGTTGTAATAGCCTTCAGGCGTGATAACTATCCATTCGCCGTCGGTGAAACCAATAAACTGCACAATTTCTTTGCCACTGCGGGCGTCCCATATTCGCACTGTGCCATCGCGGCTTCCCGACAGAATATATTTACCATTTGGAGAAAATGCTACAGAACGAATTGAAAGAGTATGCCCTTTAAAAGACCTTATTGTTTCTCCTGAAGATATATGCCAGAGCTTGGGACTGTTATCAAAGCCGCCAGACAAAGCGTACCTTCCGTCAGGCGAGAATACCACGGAATTAACGGAACTATCCTGCCATGTCCTAACCTCTCTACCAGTCTCTACATCCCATAGTTTGATGGTATTATCCCGGCTCGCGGAAAGAGCATACCTGCCATCAGGAGAAAAGGCGACAGAAGTAACATGGTATTTGTGCCCTCTGAATGTCTGTATCTCCCGTCCTGACGAAATCTCCCAAAGCTTAAGAGTCTTATCCCGGCTTCCCGACAAAGCATATTTGCCGTCAGGAGAAAAAACGACAGAAGCAATTCTATCTGTATGACCGGAGAAAGGCTTTAACTCTGTTCTTGTTTTCGCATTCCAGAGTTTGAGACTATTGTTGGCGCCTCCCGATAAAATCAATTTACCATCAGGGGAAAAGACTGCGGGCGCCCGCCCGGCAAGTTTATTTACTTCCCTGCCCGTCTCCACGTCCCAAAGCTTCAGCGGCCCGTCATAACGGCCGGCCAAAATTAGTTTGCCGTTAGGGGGAAAGGCCAGAGAAGCAACCTTGTTTGTAAGTCCCTGGAATGCTCTTATCTGTTTGCCGATGGCTACTTCCCAGAGATTGATAGTGCCATTAGCGTTACCGGATACTGCGTACTTTCCATCAGGGGAAAAGGCCACTGAATCAACCCAATTAACATTTCCCTCAAGCACTCTTACTTCTTTTCCAGTATATATATCCCAAAGCCTGAGGGTTTTATCCCAACTCCCAGACAAGACATATCTCCCGTCAGGAGAAAAGGCTACAGAGCTAACATTCTTTGAATGCCCTGTAAAAGTCCTTATCTCCTTTCCCGTTTCAACATCCCAAAGCCTGAGGGTATTATCCCCTCTCCCAGACACGGTTTTATCGCCACTCCCAGACAAGACATATCTCCCGTCAGGAGAAAAGGCTACGGAATTAATTGAGTTTGAATGTCCTGTAAATGTTTTTATCTCCTTCCCCGTTGCAACATCCCAAAGCCTGAGGGTTTTATCCCAACTCCCAGACAATATCAATTTGCCATTCGGAGAAAAGGCAACGGATCTAACTGCCTCCTGATGTCCTGTAAAAGACCTTATTTCCCTGCCTGTTGCAACATCCCAAAGCTTAATACTCTTATCCATACTACCGGATAAAGCAGATCTTCCATCAGGAGAAAATGCTACAGAGAAAACCCCTGATCTATGCCCAGTGAATCTCCTTACTACCTTTCCTGTAAAAATTTCCCGGAGTACAATTATTCTACCCATATCGCCTGAAAGTACATATCTTCCATCAGGAGAAAGGGCCGCTGAACTGACAAGTGCCATATGTCCTGCAAATGTCCTTATCTCCCTGCCAGTTGTTATGTCCCAGAGCTTGACTGTCTTATCTCCACCAGCCAAGGCGTATTCCCCATCAGAGGAGACGGCTATGGATTGGACACCAGAATGCCCCAGTTGCACAAAAATCTCAACAAAAGTTTTTTGAATTGTAGAATCTGTCCGCTCCACTGGTTGTTTTACAGATGCAACAGATGGCAATGTCCCTAAATTTCCGGACAAGCTCATTTTTTGCCCATCACGGACAATCAAGAGGGATATGATATTTCCGGGACTCAGTGCGGCAACTGCATTTACGAGTTCAGCAAAACTTGTGAGCTTCTTTTCACTAACCGAAATAATTATATCACCCTGCCTTACCCCCATCCGTTCAGCAGGACTTCCATCTGCCGCATCTACAACAAGGAGACCATCTGCCGTTGCAGCGGATTGTGTCAATGCTTTCACCTGCACGCCGAGCCATGCCTTTTCCTGTGCAGTTGCAGGGGTCAAGAAAACTGCGAAACCCAAAAGCATTGCCAACAGCAACTTGAAAACTGTCTTACACATATTACACCTCCTCCTATGAAGGCTTCAGATGAATTTTTATTTTCAGGGCTTTCTTCTCATTGGGCTTAAGCCTTGACAGTGAAAATCGTTGCCAGTATCCTCAAAGCAAAGCCTATCTTATGCATATTGCGCCCCCATGCTTTTTTCCAATTTTCAGATGATCCCCCATGCCTCTATTTGTCCACCATTTCACTTTTTAGTTGCGTCATAATTATATAAATTAGTTACATCATAATGATACAAAAGTTTTATCGTACAAACTGCACCTTCATCATTCTCTTCCCATTCCAGGTCTTCTATTTGAATACCTGGAATTGCTGTCGGGGGCTTGTCCCATTTTGGAAATTCTACAAATTCAACAGGGGGAGATATTAAACAAGAGTCTTTTATTATAAATATTTGCCCACCGAATTTAACAACCATAACATCTTCTTCTATTTTACCCTCTTTCATTATTATTCGAGAATCCACCTCAAAACCCGCGACCTTTTTACGAAGGCTGTAAAAAGTTGTTTCGCCGCTCCCCCCAATGGTTGGGAGTTTTTCAAGTTCTGCGATTTGTTCTGCGATATTTCTTATACCATCAAGAAAGGCTGCAATAAATGCCTCCTGCTTTCTTATTTCCAATGGCGCATTTTTAGAAGTTTCCAAAGATGCGCCGAATCCTGAAGCATAAATCTTTTGTTTAAATCCAATCCCTGCATCTGCATTATTAACAGGAGAGAGCGATATTGTGGCTATAAACAGTACTACCGTAAAAAGAAATATCCTCATATTCATTTCATTTCTTTAACTTATTTTTTTTATTCTTATCACTGTTCGTTCTGCCTTTCCCTATTTCACGATCACCAACGGAAAATCCATTCCCCTGGAATCCACCACCGGATACTGTGCCTCCTGCTTGTATTTTTTTGTGATATCAGGCAAATGTTCTTCTACATATCCCATCAGCTTTCGGACTGTAACTGTTTCACCTCTACCCGATGCCTTGCCTTTCAGTCCCTCAAGAAGGGTATAGGTAAACACTCCGTGTCCGAGTTCCTTCACCTCTGCCGCAAACTGGTCTTTTGTGGACGCTGCTATTATATGAACACCGGTTGACCTTGAAAGCTGCGAGAGCGCCTTTCTGTCCTCAAATCCCCTGAATGCAATCATCACTGCGCCTGATTTACATGCATCTATCAGTATGAGTATCTTTTGCGCTTTTATGTCTTTTATATATCCTGAAAGTTCTTCTGACGATATTCCCTTTGTCTTTACCTCTTCCTCTCTTTCAGGATAGGTAACCTCATGGGGAATGAAATACCATGTATCTCCCAAGCTTTCTCCATGTCCTGCAAGGTATATCAATACCGCATCCTGCGGCTGTGTGTTCTGTAGTTGTTTCAGTTTTGAGGTTATGCCTTGTTTTGTTGCCTGTTCATTGTAAATGTCAATAAGCGTAACATTTTTAAAGAGCCCCTTGCCTTTCTGTTTAAAGAAGTCAACTATGCCTCTGGCATCAGGCACTGCGTAGTTGAGATTAAGGGCAGGGTTTTTGTATTTGTTTATGCCTACTGCGAGGATATACATGGATACATCTTTTGATGGTGCGGTGAGTTTTACTATCAACTCGTATGGGTTTGATTCCGTCCTGTCCCTGCTGAACCCTACCGCCCTGAAATTGTTTAGTCCATCCACAAGGGTAACGGTATATGTTTTAGTTACTTCATTGCCTCCCTGCTTACTTGGAGCTATCTTCACAGCCCTCTGGTCTTCACCGATTGCCTTGCCGTTGTGGTATAATCTGATTTCGTCAATACCGCCGCCGGTATCTTTTGCTGAGACTGTTATAGTTATGATGTCTGCGTTAAATGTTGTATTTGGTTCAGGAGAGATAATCTTTACATCAGGCGGCATTGCAAAACCTTTTCGTATGTCTGCAACCGCCTCAATCTTTTTGCCCTGTAAAACAGATGCCACATAAACAGGATTGAAGAACTTCTCATAAAAATTGTCTATGGAAAAAACTTTGTTGCCAAGGCGCACATTGAGATGCTTTGCGCCGTTCGGCGAGGCATTGAAATAGCCTTCGGGCGTGATGACAATCCATTCGCCGTCAGTGAAGGTGATAAACTGGGCAATTTCCTTGCCGGTGGATGTGTCCCAGAGGCGGGTAGTACTGTCAGAACTTGAAGATAATACATGTATGCCGTCTGGAGAGAAGGCGACCGAGTTAACATAACCGCCATGCCCATAAAATATTTTTGTCTGTCTTCCTGTAGCAATATCCCAGAGCACCATAACTGTATCTTCCCCGCCTGACAATATATACCTGCCGTCAGGGGAAAAAGCTACTGAGAGAACCCAGCCTTTATGCCCTGTGAATGTTCTTATCTCCCTCCCTGTTGAGACTTCCCATAGCTTGAGGGTTTCATCATCACTTCCCGATAGTGCATACCTGCCGTCAGGAGAAAAAGCTACTGAGAGAACCCAGCCTTTATGCCCTGTGAATGTTCTTATCTCCCTCCCTGTTGAGACTTCCCAGAGTTTGAGGGTTTCATCAGCACTCCCTGAAAGGGCATATTGTCCATCAGGGGAAAAGGCGACAGAGTTAACTGGAGTGAACCCCTCCACTCTTCTTGTATGCCCTGTGAATGTTCTTATCTCCCTCCCTGTTGAGACTTCCCAGAGTTTGAGGGTTTCATCAAAACTCCCCGAAAGGGCATATTGTCCATCAGGGGAAAAGGCTGCGGAGAGAACCCAAGCTTTATGCCCTGTGAATTGCCTTATCTCCCTGCCTGTTGGAATATCCCAGAGTTTTAAGGAGGTATTATCCCTACTCCCTGATAATGCATATTTACCATCAGGCGAAAAGGCTATGGTTGGTGTATCATCCCCGCGCAGTCTTAGGCTTGATATAGATATAACCGAAGCAGTATCTTTTAATGTTCTTATCTCTCTTCCAGCAGAAATATCCCAGAGTTTTAAAACATCTTTATTCCCTGCCAGTGCATATCTGCCATTAGGAGAAATGGCTGAAGCACCAATTATAGTTGTTGGAGCTTTTGCAAATGTTTTTATCACTCTCCCATTAGAAATATCTATGAGGTTAAGAGTCATGCCATAACCTGTCAGTAAATATTTCCCATCAGGAGAAAAAATTGCCGCTGTTGCTTTATAATTTAATGTCTTTATTTCTCCTGTAGAAATATCCCAAAGTTCAATTTTTTTCCTAAACCCTGCTATAGCTATATGTTTCCCGTCAGGAGAAAATGATGTGGTAACAATTGGCTTATTTATAAGTCGATGACTCATTATTTTCTTTACTGTAAAAATATCCCATATCTCTATCTCCTCACTATCCTTCCAGTTTTGCGAAACCATATATTTGCCGTCATGAGAGAAACTTATAGGATTTACACCATGTAAAAATTTTACATCTTTTATAATAATAAATGCCTTCGTTTCCTCTCCTGTTGTAATGTTATAGATTTTTAGAGTTTGAGAATAACCACCCCCACCCGTGTAGTCATACTCACTAGATGACACATATTTACTATCAGAGAAGAAACGCGGTTTCCCGTAAATCTTATCGATTGTCTTTATTTCTCTGCCAGTGGAGATGTTCCACAGTTTGAGGGTTGAATCTTCGGATACGGATGAAACATATCTACCGTCAAGGGACAAAGCCACCAATCTAATCTCATCTGCATGTCCCATAAAAGACTTCACCACTCTGCCTGTTGCAATATCCCAGAGCTTTACAGATTTATCAGAACTGCCAGAAACAACATACTGGCTATCATTTGAAAAATCTAAACAGGTAACATTTCCACTATGTCCTCTGAATGTCATTATTTCTCTCTCGCTTAACACGTCCCAGAGTTTAATAGTTCCTCTTGTGTCCCCCGAAAGCACATACCTTCCATCGGGAGAAAAAGCAACGGATGTAACACCACGTGAATGCCCCAACTGCACAAAAGTCTCAGGCTTTTCAGCGGCAAAAGCTGAAGCAAGGCTCATACCAGCTATTGCACAGATTGCAAAAAATTGGCATATACGGATTAATCTCAACATATCTCCTCCTCTAAATATCTAAAAAATCGCGTAACCTCAAATTATCGAGTTCCTTTTTTATTTCTTCCCGCCTTTCTTTTTGTGCTGACCGATACTCTTTTGAAATATTAATGCCGGCATCAACCAGAGAAGGCAAAACCATCACTATTCCAGTTATTGTTAAAGACTTAACCGACGGCTCATATAATGTTTCTACATATTTCACAAAAGCTTCAGCTTGTTCCGTTGCCTTTGTCAGGGTTTCCTTATATTTGCCGGATGGAGTAATATCACCGCCTTTGGTTGCATTGTACTTGAGTTCGCCTATCCATCCATCAAAACCCGTCTTTGCATTAATGTAGAGTGTATACGCCTTATTATATTGTTCGGTATCCTTTGCATAGTCGGATTTCACTCTCTTTGCCGATTGTTCACACTTGGATTTATACTCGTATACCATTTTGATGCCGTCGTCAGACGGGTTGTTGTTGGGCGGCGGAGTTGATGAACATCCCGCGCAAATACAGCAAATCATGATCAAAAATAAAAAATTTTTCATTTCAAACATTGTTAAATTATTTTTTATCCCTTTGATGGTCATATTTACACCTCCTGAATGAATGACCCCCGCCGCAAGCGGTCGGGGTATTAAAAGTCATAATAGAACCAACGCTGCGGTTCTGTTGTTAAAATTATTTCGCAAACCTTGTTTTAACTTCAGCTTTATCTTCATAGAATTCAGAGGCATAGCCGCTGTTATCGTTTGATTTTCCGGTTAGTGTTACCCCTCTTGTTCTTGCGCCGATATCCTTTGCCTTTGTATTGACAAAATAGACTCCGCCCTGAGAGTGAAGGTCTATATCGCCCAGCGGTGATGTGCTTGCATATACGGATATATTTTCCTCGCCGAATGGAGGGCTTATTTCAAGATCAAATCTGTCGTTGCCCGATGGTATTTCATAGATAGTCCCGCCCTGAAAATAGTTTTCATTTCTATATGGATTAGGCAGGAGCTGAACCATTTCTCCTGCAGCATCCTTGTATATGACACTGGCATAAAATGGCTTGTTCCCTTTTATGTAAATCCTCATTTTATCTCCACGCTCATATTCCTTTTTATCCGTCCAGAGCTTAACATGGAGCGGAGCAGATGGATCGTCAGCAACATCCTTTCTTTTAGAGACCTTCTCCATTGCCTTTTCATCAGGGATTACCTCGACCTTAATTTTTACCCTGAAACAATCCCCTGCATTTGCATCTTTGTACCAGACTTTCTCGAGTTCCTTAATGATTTTCACTGTGGCGTTGGCGTATGCAGATACCAGATCCTTTTCAAGCTCAAAGTCCTTGACATGGGTTTCGCTTGTCATGTAGGTCGATGCAAACTCTATTGCGTTTCTCTTTGCAGCTTCCAGCGCAGCCAGTTCAGTCTGTCTCCTTGACCTGTCTTCACCCATGCAGGCATAGCCTTCGGCCTCTGTAATGGTAGATTGGGAAGCATAAGCATACGAAGACGATAAAATGAACACAAACACCAGTGCGGCTATTCTTGCCGCATTCATCTTTTCTGCTTTTGATTTAATGGCTAACATATAATGTGTTCTCCTTTCCAAGATGAGTGAAGATTATTTAAGTTTTGATGGATACCGCAATATCTAAGGCTGCCTTGGCAGGGTCATTGGTTTGCAGCTGCAAGGTTTCATCAAGCTGAGCCACATTGAAATCGGCGGTCTTGAGAATGCCCAGCGATATTGCCCTTAAGAGCATGCCGGCTTTGCTCCCAATATAAAAACGAAAACCGAGGGGTCTGTGTCTCTGCAAAATCAACTTGGCGGTGGGAGGAATCACAAGCGACAATATGCTGCCCCACGCCATTTTATCATCCGGCACGACCCAAGCCCTCTCCTCCACGCCCTCGTGATGGCACCGCATATATGAGTCCCCTATCTCGAACACTGCGCTCCCGCCAAGCTCCTTGGCCATAACCTTGGCCATCTTGTAGCGGCAGTATTCAAAAGCGGCAAAATAAGCAAGAGCGAAGAGCAATAAAATCGCGAAAATAAAACTTATGAATATCATTTCCATACATCTACTGTTAAACCGATATTGAGAATGTACCTAAATCCCGTTTAAAGAGGTGTCCCAGGTTGTTTCTCATTTATTCCACCACTTTTCTATTTTTAACGGAAAAGCTTTTATCCTCCTTTCTTGCTTTCACATCAACAACGCCCTCAAGCACGATTAACTCCGTGCCTGTCTTTTAACCTTCGCCATGAAGTATAAACACGGCCCAAAAGAACGGATTCGGGTATTTTGCTTTTATTTCATTTCTTGCAAACTTCAATGCCTCGCTTCTGCTTTTGCCGGCTTTTAAATGACCATAAAATATTTTCATGTATTCCACTGCCGGTTCTGATGCTACCTCCCAAAGGCTTACCACTACAGCCTTTGCGCCTGCATATTGGAATGCCCTCGCAAAGTTTACCACTCCTTCCCCCTCTACCTCTTTGCCAACGCCCGTGACACATGCGGATAGTACCACCATATCTGCATTAAGTTTTAAGTTCAGAACATCGCTTAAAGTGAGAAATCCATCATCGCTTCCATGATTTTCTACCTGACTGAGAAGTATAAAAGGCTCATTTACCCCCTGAACCATCCCCGGCAAGGAGGCATGGGTGGCAAAATGAATATATCTGTATTCTTCAAGATTAGCCTTTCTAACTTCTGTTTCATTGGCTGAAACCGAGAGCAGGACATCCGGGGGTTCCGGGGATACACCCATTATCTTTGCTATCTCTTTCACTTCGATTTCCGTCTCAGGAAGTGGTGAAAATTCCACCTTGTTGCCTATGCCTGCCTCAGTGGTCTTTCCCCATTTTGCTTTTATTGCAAGCCCGCGAAAAGCATATTTCTTTAAATTTACAACGGCAGGTTCTTCTTCTCTCTTTTTCCACGCAATATAACGAGGATCTTTATCGCTGTATACTGGATTCCCGAGAGCAAAAAGCGGTTTTTCAGGGTTGATATATTTTAGTGATCTTTGGATGGATAAAACAGATGCTGATTGATAATAGCTTATAGCGTATCTGTCGCCCACATATAAACTGTCTTTTCCATCCTTTTCTTCCTCTATCACCAGCGCTTCAAAAGGTAAAAGTCCGAGTATCCCGTCGGGAACTATTATTATTTTTTCATTTTCATTAACATCCTTTGCCGCCTCTGAAAGCAGAAGGGCATAAAGAGCCGTTGCCTCTTTTACGGAAAATTTCTCATATTCTTTTGTGTTCATCGGCTCTATAAACGCTTTTATCTTCTCTTCAAGCTCTTCCTTTGTAATGGGTATTTTGACCAGCCTCTTTACGCCGCCTTTTCTCACCACAAACAGATATCCCGCATCTTTTCCAATGGCATATTCAAGCAAAACCTCATTTTCTTTAAGAGGCAGATCCTCAGGAGAAACAGGTTTGGGATAATGAAGGGCTGCGTATCCGGGATGGTTTTGCCTTAATTCTTTTATCAGACTGTCAAGTTCATCTGTAAGGATTCTCTTTCTTCCTTTAACCCTGTTTAAGGCAGCTTCCCCCTTTTTATAAGCGTCTTCCCATTGGCTGTCTGTTGCTGCGAGCTGATTAAGCAGAGATTGTTCTTTTTCCTTTAAATATTGTGGTATCTTTACAATATGGCTCTTTCTTGCCGATTCCGCCATTGCCTCAAGGAGGGTTCTTGCCTTTGTCATTTCCGAAAAATAAAAAGCGGCGGATGCAGGGTTTTTGCCGTAAGTCCGAAAACTATCGTCCATTTTTTCGCCGTTAACAGCCATTTCTGAAAGAACAGTCACAAGCTCTCTGTGAGGGGTTAAACGGCTGATGTAACCGCCTCCGCCAAAAAAACCTCTCCTTTCACTAACTTCACCTCTTATTTCCTCAACTATTGAAACCGCCTTGAACAATTCCTGCGACGACTCCCTGAGAATGCCTTTGCCTTTCAATGCCTGCCCGTATTGCGTATGGTATTCCATTCGGCGCTTTCTGTTATCCCTCCATGTCGGCGGGAGTTCTTTCAGTAACGCCAATGCCTCATTATACCTTTTCGTTTCCAGATAGACCTCTGCCAATCCAGCATCTATCAATCTGGTCTTTGCAATTCTCTTTCCTGTTTCTTTCCTTTCAAGAAACACATCAACTGCTTCTCCATATCGTTTCTGACGGAGATAAACAGCTCCGATGTTATTCAGCCTGACAGCGATATTATGCGGATTCTTCAGTTTTCTATCTATCTTCAGCGCCTTGTTCAGACAATCGAGCGCCCTCTCATACTGTCCAAGACGAAAAAATTCCATGCCGATATTATTGAGGGTTATGGCTATCTTTTGCTGTCTGTTAAGCTGCTGCTCCAAATTTAATGATTTTTTATAATAAGAAAGTGCTTTATCAGATTTGCCGAGGTGCGCATATGCAGTGCCGATATTGCCCAGATTGGTAGAAATGATGGCCGAGTTATCTATTTTTGTGCCTATACTCAGTGATTCTTTATAATATGAAACGGCTTTATCGTATTGGTTGATATCATAGTAAAATGCTCCAATGTTTGTGAGGGTTACAGCCATGTCCCGGCTCAGATCGTGTTTCCTCTGTATATTCAAAGCTTCCTGATAATATGAAAGCGCTTTATCATGCTTGCTAAGATCACAATATGCATCTCCGATATGTCTTAATGTTATTGCTATTTCTTTGGGAATGTTCAGTTTCCTGTTCAGTTTGAGTGCTTCATGGTAGTATGAGAGAGATTTGTCGCTTTCTCCAAGGCTTGCATAGACATTGCCAATCATATTCAGGTTTCCAGAGATGCCTGCCTGATTGTTAATCTTTCTGTTCCTCTTCAGGGATTCATTAAAAGCAGCGAGGGCCTTTTCATGCCTGCCAAGGGATTTTAAAGCCTTGCCCATATTAAACAAAACAATGTCAAGGCTTTCTCTGTCATTCAACTCTCGGAATATCCTTAATGATTCTTCAAAGAAAGTTAAGGACTTTTCGTACTGATTAAAAGTTTGACTGTAGATTGCGGCCACATTAAAAAGATTTGTTGCAATAAGGTCTCGGTTATTTATTTTTCTTGCTGCGGCAAGCGCATCTTTGTAATATCTAAATGCCCGTTTATCGTCATTCAATGCTTCATAAACCGCTCCAATGCCGTTTGAATTAGCTGCAACACACTCAAGATCACCGGCACATTTAGACAGAGACTTTTCATAATAAGAAAGAGCTTCACTATACCTGCCAGCATCATAAGCCTTTTCTCCAAGTTCCCACAATTTTTCCGCATCCTGCCCGCTTCCGGCGAAAGAAATGGTGGAAATGATCAAAAAAGAAATGAGCAAAAAAACGGAAATCTTAACGCTTTTATTTACAATCATTTTTCCCCCTGCCGATGGGGAATCCCTGTCCGCCTTCCCCCGGCCCTTATCTTCTGCTTTTTTCCAATTTTCAGGTGATCCCGCATGCCTCTATTTGCCCACTATTTCACTTTTAGTTGCATCATAATGATACAAAAGTTTTATCGTAAAAATTTCATCTTCCTCTCCTCCTTCCTCTTCCCATTCCAGGTCTTGTATTTGAACACCTGAAATTGCTGTCGGGGGCTTGTCCCATTTTGGAAATTCTACAAATTCAATAGGAGGGGCTATTAATTGGAAGTTTTTTATTATAAATCTTTGCCCCTTAAAGTTAATAATTATAAGATCTATTACCTCAAACTCTTTTTCTTTCAATATTGTTTGAGAATCCACCTCAAAACCTGCAACCTTTTTATGAAGGTTAGAAAAGAGTGTCTCGCCCTTTTTCCCCTTCCACTCAATGGTTGAGAGTTTTTCAAGATCTGCGATTTCTTCTGCAATATTTCTTATGCCTTCAAGAAAGGCTGCAATAAATGCCTCCTGCTTTCTTGTCTCCAATGGAGCATCTTTTGAAACAGGAGCGCCTACTCCTTCGACATAAATTTTTCTTTTTAGCACAAACGCTACTTTTCCATTGGCAAGAAAGTCTGTATTTTTATCTGCTGCTAATATTTTTACAGCATCTTCATCAGACACCAGGGAGTATGCCGGAGAACCCGAAACTGTACCAACTGCTTTTATTATCAGAGGATTCTTAACACCTCGCAATTCAAGTCCATCTGTTGCTTTATCTATAGTATGGGCAAATTGACAAAGCCCATGTTCCCTGCCAATTTCCGGCTTTATCTTTGATGGGCCATAGAGCAGCACTTCACCTTTCCGGGTGAATATTTTGTTCGTCATCGCAGGTTTGAAATCCTGTTTTGTGGCATCTATGATTAATCCATCGAAATCCGCTTTTTTAACAGAGAGCGGCGCATTGGCACAGTTTACATTTGATAAAATTATCAGCAGTGCTAGCACAAACAAAAACAATTTCTTATTCATTTTAAACCTCCTGGCACATAATGCTAAAGCTTGTTTTCGTTTTTGTCTCCTCTTTGACCTTTTCTATTTCACGATTGCTACTGGGAAATTTACATAACCATCCGGTGTATTTGTAATCGGATGCTGGGCGCCGCAGGTTATCTTTGGCACTGTCTCCGAAACGTAAGCATCCAGTTCCTTCATGGAAATCTTATTATCCTTGATCAAGTCGGCTTTGCCTTTTATCCCTTCAATCAGGGCATAGGTGAACGCCCCGTGTTTCCATTTGTCCGATTCCTGCGAAAGTTCTCTGCCC
>Ga0075114_10000852_pt1 | contig 17573 bp, 14 predicted proteins | sample AntAceMetag02UKM_FD_69784 | JGI IMG/M metagenome (GOLD analysis project Ga0075114, IMG submission 69784) | Saline lake microbial communities from Ace Lake, Antarctica - Antarctic Ace Lake Metagenome 02UKM | ecosystem: Environmental > Aquatic > Non-marine Saline and Alkaline > Saline | place... | reverse complement strand
GTTTCCCTTCCGGATACTTTTATTCAGCCGGATAAAAACAACCATGGATACGGTCATTATTACAAAGAGGGTCAATATAAGCAGAATTACGTACCGGTATTTTTTCAATACATCTTTAAAGTTGATCTTTCCCTGGTCTTTGTACGGTTCTACCTTTAAAAATTTCAGGCATTCATGTACCCGCTGATAATTCAGTGGAATGGTCCAGCCGCTGCATTGGGCTGCAATTGCTGCTTTGGAGTCTGTAGACATCTCAATCAGCTTAATGGCCACCTGCTCGGCCAGAAGATCAGAGGTATGGCTGACCTTGGCCATGGGCCATTCTGGATAAGCCCGAGTAGAGTGCAGAAAAGGAAGGTGCACGGCTCCGCCGCCATGTTCATGGATAACATTAAAATCATCAAGAGTTATCTTCCCTTCCAAATGCATGCGCTCCAGAGTATCGGTTCTTACCGTTCCGGCATCAGCCTCACCCTTATTAACCGCATATACAACCGCATCATGGGTCCCTCCGAATTTTAAAGAAGAAAAATCCTTAAAGGGGTAAATCCCGGCTTCTTTCAGTTCACGCCAGGCCATGAGCCATCCGCCAAAGGATGTCTTTTTAACTGCCATGAAGCTTTTTCCCTTAAGATCGTGCAGCGTCTTGATTTCATCGTGTTTCTTTAAGCAAAAAATAACTCCTCCAAAGGTGGTATGGGTTCCGTTCAGGTGTTTATTCTTCAGGGTGGCGATCCGGTTCACCCCATGCTTTATTTCCAGTTCCACATAAAAAGAGGAATTGGCCAAAATAAAGTCGACCGCACCCCTTTCAACCATTTCATTAATATGATCAAAATCAATAGGAATGATTTCAAATCTTTTACCCGGCAGTTCTCTACTTAAATAATCTGCAGTGGGAGACCACTGCTTAAGACAGCGTTCCGGTCCTCTTTTGGCTAAAACACCAATCTTAATAGAAGGCTCAGCAGCGGCAGAGAAAACCGGGCATAGCAACAGCATAAACAGTGTGAGCATATACGGGATTCTAAAAAAACCGTAAAAAAGAATATTTATTTTGATTCTTCTAATCATGTACAGATCTCCTGTTTCCTGAAAACGCCTACTATTTAGTTCGTTATTTTTTATATACGAAACTCCTATTTATATAGTAATACATAAACATCATATGCGCTACTTTCCATCATTTTATTATTTTCTTTCTAAATGTAAGGGGGAAGTCCACGAAACAGGTTTTCTTTTTATTGCAGTGATAAAAGAGAAGTTATGTAACTTGTGGAATAAAGAGTCGAGTAGACCGGGGGAATTTCACCCCCAGTCCCTCACAGAACCGTACGTGACAGTCTCCCGTCATCCGGCTCCTATCGTCCGGTCTAATAAACGACCTTACTTTATCCGAAAGATTCCTCCCATTGCTGGTTGATCCATCAAACAAAGCTGGACAATCCAACCCCTTCGCTCCATCTCCATTACAGAGACTTCTTCACTACTACGAGTCGGTCCGCCCCTGTGCTCCGCATCGGTACTCTCGCTCTCATGGGTCCTCCACTTGAGCTTCTCCCTTAACATCGGTGCGACAGGTTCCCACGTTCCCCACAAGAGCCTGATTCAGGTTCACGCCACCTCTATGCCGGACACCGCTCAGGCAGTAAATAGGTTTCCCCTAAGCTTATCCTGGAGTTCAGTACGCCTCCAGTTTTGATGTCACCTTTAACCTTTCGACACCTCATCAGTGGTTCACTTGCGTTCGTCTCCCTGAACCTCACCTGACACGATCATTGCCATGCCTTTTCCTTCAACGCTCACCACCATGGCTCTTTACCACAGCAGCTTGAGGCGGTTTGAAACCTGCTCCTGAAAGCCGGTTCCGAGGGGCCTACCCTCATCTCTTGTGCAGCCTCGTGGCACACGTACTCGTGGTTATGTGTAACGCTGCGCGCGGTAGCGCGTCCGTTATGAAGCCGCTTGTTGGTGTTCCCTATCTCGGAAAGTTGATCTCTTCACGGTTCGCGTTGAACCAGTCGGCCCACTTGTCGTGCAACTTGAGACCGTTGGTCTCAGCTTGGTAGTTCTTCTCGGGTTCTTCGAGGTAGGCGATTCTCAACTCAAGGCCCCCTTCATAGAGATTTCTGAACTTGAGCGTCAACTCTGGATGCGCTAACCCGAGAACATCGTCGCGTACAAGCTTGGCTTCAGCCAAGGCTTCTTTCTTGAGACTGAGAATCTCGTTTCTTGCACGATAAGACAGCTCAAAGCTCTCGCGCTCGCCGGACAAGCGAATGGACTCCAAATCCGCGTGAATGGAAGCGAAGAAATGCCTGCCATTTGCGCGTTCTTCGGCGGACCAGTTAGAGAAGTCTGGCTTTGAAGCTGGTGATAAAATCACAAAGTACGGCCAAGCTGCAGCTTTTCCTGTTGCGACAATCTCACCCAAAAATAACCACTTCATGAAACCGTATTCTTTCGCATACTGCCAATTGTAATACGGCACCATTACAGACAAGGACAAAATGTAAAGTGTAAAAGCTGCTCCCAAAATGTACGTAAGTGCTTTTTTCATAGATGCCTCCAAACCTTCCGGACCCAATTTCTTATATTTTAGCCAGATAACCTTAACATTTCAGCACACTTCAAAAGTCAAAGGTAGCGATACCTTTAATTATTTTAATGCTTAAAAAAGCATATATTACTTTTACTTATATGAAAAGAAGATTATTTTGATTATCTTATGAGAGAAACATTCTCAAGCTTTCCTATTATGGTCAGCCTATATTCATCAACCTCTCCTATTGTAAGTCTATGTAAAATAGCAACCATAAACATACTAATACCCATTAGCAGTTGCATACATATTCTTTGTTCTCTCTCTGTTAATGTATCTAACAAATTCATATTGTGCGGCCCTCTGATAATTAATAATTTTAATAACAATACAAAATTTTCATCCAGGAGACAATGAGATGAAACACTCATTTTTATATAAAGTGATACACCTATATAAGTCTGGGGGGGGGTACCTAATAATATTTGGGAGAATGTTGGTTATATTAATTAATGCAGTTGCTCAAGAAAATAAGGGATAATACTATTTGTTTCTATATACAACATTCAAACTCACTGGATTTCCCGAAGCACAGCGGAGTAAAACCCCAGTGCAGCGCCTTATCAGCCTATAGTGATTTCACTTTTCTGATACTTCTTAAAATTCTCAGCCTGCTCAAAGATCTCCTTATAAACCTCATCTCGATCGACGGGCGGATACCCATGCTTAGCCAGCACCAGGATCAATCCAACCTTCAACTCTGCCTTGATGTCATCGCGTTGGCTCCAATCCGTATATTTTACCTTATCATCGACCACCACCTTTACCGCCTTAGCCAGGGTCAGCAGCTTGTCCTCGGGGAAGGTGAAGTCGTATTTGATCGCCAACCCTTTCAGGATGTCGTAAAAAGCCTTTTCCTCCAGGTCGATACCAAGATCAACGTATGACTCACGCTCCTTCTTCAGGGCGTGGATCAAATCAACGATCTCGCTGGAAAAATCCTCCAGCACGTTGCTAACCAGTACATCATCTTCCTTGCGCTCGTTATACAGATCGACTAGCGACTTGAACTTCTTGGCAAAATCAATCCCCTTGGTCTTGTTCACCTTCTTGAAGTCGTCAATCGCCTTGGCCAGCAGTTGTTGCAGTAGCTTAATTTTGGTGTTGGGTAATTTGATCTTCTCAATCTTGGCCAGGTAGTCATCATCAAAGATGTCCAACGTCCCGGCCTTGTCGTCCCCCAGCTTGAAGATCTCTTCCACCCCGTCGCTCTGCAGCGCCTCCCTGATCATCTCTCGTACCCGGGCATTCATCTGCGCCGCGTCACGAGCTTTGGGATCTTTGGTGAGCTTGAAGAGGATGGTGCGGACCGCCATGTAGAAGTGGATCTGGTCTCTCACCTGCTGGCTCAGTCCATCAGAGCCGCAACAGATGTCATAAGCCGCCTTGAGCCGTTTAACCAGGTTCATCAAGCGTTTTTCGATCTTGTCGGTAAGCTGCGCATATTCCACCGCCATGTTCAGGCAGCCAAGCTGCTCGACCGGACTTCCATTATAATAGGAGGTTGCATCAAACTTGTGGAACATCTTGTTCAGCAGGTCAAGGTGATCTTTTACCACGATGATCGACTGTGCAACCTCTTCGATGTTCTGCTGGTCGGCCTTGTTGTAATGCGCCATGGCCAGGTTCATCTGCTTCTTGATGCCGATGTAATCGATCACCAGCCCCTTTTCTTTGCCCTCATACTTGCGGTTGACCCGCGAAATGGTCTGGATCAGGTTGTGGCGTTGGACCGGCTTGTCAATATACATGCTGTCGAGAAAAGGCACGTCAAATCCGGTCAGCCACATATCGACCACAATGGCGATCTTGAAGTTCGACTTGTCGTTTTTGAACTGTCGGTCCAGCTCTTTGCGGTACTCCTTGGTTCCGATAAGGTCATACATCTCTTTTTCATCGTCCTGGCCACGGGTCATAATCATCTTTACCCGCTCCATAGGCTTTATGTTCTTCTTCTCCTGTTCGGTCAGGTTCGCACCCTCTTCGCAGGACAGTACCTCATTCCACTGTGGTCTCAGAGCGATCACTTCTTTATAGAAATCATAGGCGATCTCGCGCTTACTGCTAACGAACATCGCTTTACCCTTGACCGTTGCACCCTCATCCAGGCGCTTCTCGTAGTGCTGCACAAAATCCGCCGCAAGAGCCTTGATCCGGTCCGGATCGCCCAGGATAGCGTTCATCTGGGCGTTAGCCTTTTTGCTCTTTTCAATCTGATACTCGTTTGTGCCATCCTCTGCGCACTGGGCGTAGTAATCTTCGATCTCTTCGAGCTTCTTGTTGTCAAGCAGCACTTTAGCCGCACGACCCTCATAAACGATTCGCACCGTGATCTCATCCTTCACCGATTCGGTCATGGTGTAACTGTCAACCACCTCGCCAAACACATCCAGGGTGGCGTCAATCGGGGTGCCGGTAAAGCCGACATAGGTCGCGTTGGGTAAGGAGTCGTGCAGGTACTTGGCAAAACCGTAGGTGCGCTGAACGCCCTTTTCTGTGACTCTTACCTTCTGGTCCAGGTTCACCTGGCTGCGGTGTGCCTCGTCTGAAATGCAGATGACATTATCGCGTTCAGTGAGCAATTCGGTATCTTCGGTGAACTTGTGAATAGTGGTCAAAAAGACCCCGCCGCTGTTGCGACCTTTGAGCAGCTCGCGCAACTGGGAGCGACTCTCCACACTCACCACGGTTTGATCGCCGATGTAGTTCTTGGCGTTGGTAAACTGCCCCGATAGCTGATCATCCAGATCTGTGCGGTCGGTAATCAGCACAATGGTCGGACTCTCGAAATCGATGCTCTTCATCAGTAGCCGGGTCAGAAAAAGCATGGTAAAACTCTTGCCGCAGCCTGTAGCACCAAAATAAGTGCCGCCCTTTCCGTCGCCATCCGGTTTACGGTGTAGTTTGATGTTCTGATAGAGTTTGATCGCTGCGTAATATTGGGGATAGCGGCAGACTACCTTTACCTGCTGTTTCGAGACATCGGGGAAGTGGATGAAGTGGCGGATCACCTGTCGAAGCCGGTACTTGTCGAATAATCCTTCAATCATGGTGTGCAGAGCATTGATGCCGTCCTGCCCTATCTCTTCATTGCCGGTTACCTTGCGCCAGGTGTAGAAGAACTCATAGGGGGCAAAGAGCGAACCCATCTTGCTGTTGACACCATCGCTCAGCACGCACAGGGCGTTATACTTCATTAACTCCGGAATATCGCGAGCATAGCGGGTGGTGAGCTGCACGTAGGCATCGTGGATGGTCGCCTCTTCACGGATCGCACTCTTAAACTCAAATACCACCAGCGGCAAACCGTTTATGTAAAGAACGCCATCGGGGATACGCTTCTCGCGCCCATGGATCTCCAGTTGATTAACGATCTTGTAGTAGTTGTTGTCTGCCTCGCTGTAGTCTATCAGCTGAATGTAAAGGTCTTTCTGGCTGCGGTCCTCTCGCTTGAGGAGGAAACCGTCAGAAACCAGCTTGCAGATCGTCTTGTTAGAATCGTAGAGGTCTGCAGGGTTCAGCGTCTCCAGCCGACGGATGACCGACTCGATCTCGCTATCGGTTATCTTGGCGTAGGCATATTGATGAGTGAGAAAGGCGTGCAGGTCGGCCTTGATTAACACTTCACTCGGCTGACGGGAAATCGACTCACCCTTGTGGTGTGGGTATCCTTGATCTTCCAGCAGGGCGATAATCGCCTGCTCCAGCTTTTCCTCAGTGAATTTCAAGATTAGTCCCCCTCTCTTCTCTTTTGCTGCCATGCCAGAACCACGGCTTTATTCCCTTTTGCAACTTCATCAATAATCCTTGCAAGATCATTTGTTTCAGCTCGATGAGTACCAACATATCCGGAACGAATCAGCCCAATCATATCGGCCTCACGCAAATAGGTTCCATCCAGGTCGGCATAGCTAAGGCGAATCCCACCGTTCACTCCCTTACTCTTGGAGCCAGCAAGGATCACTTTTAGGTGATCGAGCGAAACAAAAAAGGATTGATGCGAATCGTCTGTTACCTTTCGTTTAACAAATTTGAAATAAAAAGGGTTACGGTTTAATCGATAATCAGTAAGTGAATCCTCAAAATTAGGGAGTTGCATTCGTTTAATCTCATCACGCAATTGTCTATCCGGTCTGTACAACCAGTCACTCTTACTCTGCTCCAGCATTTTGTACTGGACCATAACGATGTTTCCCCGAGTTTCATTTATGTAGATAAGGTCAACACCAAGCATCTTCTCAAGGGGCAGTTTGTTAGCAGTATAAACCACCAATCGTTCGTCATGTGTTGTAAAGACAGCCCGGCCTGTAACGTCGGGAGCTATGGAATCAAATCCGGGCAAGCGAGATGCATCTGCGTGGACAACGTTATCTTCATAGATATGAGAGCCAAGCAGACTGAGTCCAGATGCGGCCCCTCGTTTCAGTAACACTTGATCTGGAATATCACTAGTCCGAATACCAAATACGGTCAGAGCTGTCTGAATTGCATTTTCCTGCGCCCAATTGCGATTGGGCGTACTGCGCAATCGGGGCAGCATGGAGATTGCGGTTTCCAATGCGGCATGGTTGTCTGAATCTTCAGCCAGAACTTCAATCAGATGGGCACTGAGCTTAGACGAAAGACATGAAAATACCCATTCAGCCGGAATGCGCGAACTGAACAATCGTTTCATGCGTATGTCTGTGATTTTACACTCGAACTCCTGCAATGAAATTTGCGTGACAGAGCGAAGTTTCTTGATGGTCAGGCGAGAATCAAAGGTGCTCACTGCGCTCTTGCGGGTTACTGTGCCCAAGTAGCACTTCGTTCCGTCTCGCTCTTGAATTTCCAGCAAGCAAAGTGTTGGCAGTTTGAAATTCTGAAAAACCTCGTGCGGCTTTACAATAGTGAGGTACTCGAAACCCTTCTGAGAATTGTGCAGGGATTCTGTAAACGCCTCATCGAAGCGGATCAAGATCATGGGCTTCTTCTGAACCCATTCGGCGATCTTAATAGCCACACTCATATGGCATCCTCCACAAGTTTTTCGGCATTGGGGATGCGGAGTTGGCCGGAGAGGAGTTTGGGAAGGAGAGTATCTCGAAGTTTGGTCAAAGTGGAAGATTCCTTCTTCAACGAAGTTATTTTTTTAAAATTTACAGAGCACATTTCATGATACTCCACAAGAATACCACTTTCATTGGGAAGACAGACATAGTAGCTATCAAAGCATGAGTTATGTACCCGTTGTCTGCCAGATGTACCGACCATATTTGTTATGCAATGCTGCCTGAATACTTCATCTCGAGCTAGGGATGCAATAAAAGGGGTACTCACTTCACCTCTAGAGCGTAAAACAATGAACTCGGTAGACCCGAAACCAGGTTCATTCACTCCAAGGAAATCCACGACTCCAGTCTTCCCATTTTCTAGGCATGGTGTAATTCGTGCCAATAAGACATCACCATTCTCGAATTTAGCTCCTCCCGAAAATTCCTTCTCTGCTACTTCATTTATTGCATAACCTGATGTTGGAAGTGCTTTCATATCAACAAATTTTGCAGTGACACCCTTTTTCAGAGTGACTCTAGGATTGATATTGATAGCCTTACTCAAAGGCAAGGGAGACCACCCCTCTGGAATCCACCCCATCTCCTCGGTGAAGACGAAACGACTGGGGAAATGCTTTTGAATCGCTTCGGGCAGGGGCTTGCACTTGTCACCCAGAGTCTTGCGGGTCTCGGCCCGGACATGCAAGGCTTCGGGGATGGGGTAGCCAGCAGCGAGGGCGTTGTCGATCACCGGATCAAAATCGACAAACCAGCTCTTGAACAGAGCCTGCGCCATCGACTCCAGCGTGGCGTTCATTTTGCGGTTGAGTTCTATTTTATCGTCGAGTGAACCAAGGATGCGGGCGATTGTTTTTTGCTGGTGTAAAGGAGGAAGACGGAATGAAAATTCCCGCATATCTTTCAATGAAACGTTCTTTATTGTTGTGCCTGTTGCAAATTGCTCCAAATAGTTTTGGAAAAGTGACCCCGATAAAACGTAACGAACAAAACCTTTTTCAACATCGTCTATTAAATTGAAGTAGCAGGCGCTTTTCCCAAGGATTACTTTCTCCCTGTTGTAATAAGCAACATTGCCAATTGTTCCATTTATAGATACAAGAATAGTTCTATCATTTAGCTTTTTTTTGTGTTTCAAGTATTGATCATGGGCAACTCTTTTAGTTTTGTCTCTAAAAACAATATTCCCATTTTCAAGGTTATTCCCATTAATGAAGTAATAATCCCCATTTTCGTCATATTCTGGAGTTCCATGTAGTCCGTCTCCAAGAACAGTAACAATATCCTGAAGCTGAACCTCTTGCCAGCTACTGTCCATATCCCAACACCTCCAGATTCTTTCGAATCACTGCATCAAGTTTTTCTGACTCTTCCATCTGCTGGTAAAGGGTCTGAGTCAGGTCTGTCATTTTCTCCTCAAACGGCACCCTGTCATCCTCAATCGCTGCCGCCCCCACATAACGCCCCGGGGTCAGCACATAGTCATTGGCCTTGATCTCCTCCAGTTTAGTAGCCTTACAGAAACCCGCCTTGTCCTCATACCCGCCATCTTTCGCTTCACCCCGCCAGGCATGATAGGTGCGGGAGATTTCAGCGATGTCATCAATCGTCAGCTCCTTGTGTGTGCGGTCGGCCATGGTGCCCATATTGCGGGCATCTATAAATAGGGTCTCACCCTGGCGGTCGCGATGGTTGCTTTCGGTATGTCCCTTGACCACCTGCGCCTTCTTGTTCTTGGTTAAAAACCACAGGCAGACCGGAATCTGGGTTGTGTAGAAGAGCTGTCCCGGCATGGCTATCATGCAATCGACCCGATCGTTCTCAATCATTTTCTGGCGAATCAAGCCTTCACCGCTGGTATTGGTTGACATTGAGCCATTGGCCAACACAAACCCCGCCACACCATTCTCCGACAGCTTGGAGATCATGTGTAGTATCCAGCCGTAGTTGGCGTTGCCGGTGGGCGGTACTTCGTAGCCACCCCAGCGCGGGTCATCTATCAGCTCATCGTTGCCGCGCCACTCCTTCAGGTTAAAAGGCGGGTTGGCCATGATATAGTCGGCTTTCAGGTCTTCGTGCTGATCCTTAAAAAAGGTATCGGCTGGCACCTCGCCCAGATTGCCGGCAATGCCGCGAATGGCCAAATTCATCTTTGCCAGCTTATAGGTAGTGCTGGTCTGCTCCTGCCCGTAGATGGAGATATCTTTTTTGTTCCCCTGGTGATTCTCAACAAACTTCACCGACTGTACGAACATACCGCCCGAACCGCAGCAGGGGTCGTAAATCTTGCCACTGAAGGGTTCGATCATCTCTGCAATCAGGTTAACCACACACTTGGGGGTGTAGAACTCACCACCGCCTTTTCCTTCAGTCGCGGCGAATTTACCCAGAAAGTATTCATAGACCCGTCCAACAACATCCTCTTCCTTGTCCTCTACGGTATCGATGTTGTTAATCGAGTCGATCAGTGCCGCCAGTTTGCTGACATCAATACCCATGCGAGAGAAGTAGTTATCCGGCAGGGCACCCTTGAGCGACTTGTTGTTTTTCTCAACGTTATGCAGCGCGGTATCGATCTTGACGGCAATATCATCCTGCTTTGCCTGCTTCTGAATATACGACCAGCGCGACTTCTCAGGCAGGTAAAAGACATTCTTCATGGTGTAGAACTCCACCGTGTCGAGATAGGCTTTCTGCCCTTCGTCGATCAGCTCTTGGCGTCGCTCCTCGAACTTATCACTGACAAACTTCAGGAAGATTAGGCTGAGGACGACGTGCTTATATTCAGACGACTCTACTGTACCTCGCAGCTTATCGGCAGTATCCCACAAGGTCTGTTCAAAACTTTTCTGCTTCTTAGTGACCGCTTTTTTTGCCATTTCATTCTTTCTATATTACGAACATCAATTATTCTGATGATAGTCTTTAATGCAGTATTTTTTATAAATACAACGAATTAAATATTATTAGTTGCGATTTTGTCATATATGGTCAAAAATGCAAATAAAATCTAAATTTTTATGTTTTTCTTAATTCATCCATCACATACAAAACAACACCAATAAAAATCTCCACAAAAAGCGGTAAGTCCCGCCGCCTTGACTTCTTAAATCAAACCACGGGACGCGGGAAAGGGACGCTATGGAAAATCAAGATCAGAAACAGGCACATGATTTTGCAGAGTTGCTCAGGAGCGAGGGAGAACGGATTCTTCAACAAGCTGATCGTATGCTCAGAATAGACCCACTCACCCCTACTTGGGCATCCGCCCCAAGTGTTAACCCCAGTTGGACTGTAGGTGATTATGTTGGAGATGCTGTTCAGCAGGCAAATGTTTTAGAAGAGTTCATCCGGTGGGCGTCAAAACGTCAACAGTTTGCTTTACTTGCGCAATCTCTTGAAACCACGCTTGAACAGCTGTATAAATCAGCCGGCACTGCTGATGAATCTGCCAGAGATGAGGTTGAAGAATATTGCCGAAAAGTATATTTTGCTGCAAAGAAAGCACAAGGGACCAAGGCTGAACGTGATTACATGGACATACCAAGACCTCAAGAGGCTTTCAGGGTTCGCAGCTACTTTATTAAATCTTTAGAATTACACGCAAAAGAGCTTATTTCATGTGCGGATATGCTCTCTGGAAATACAGAATTTTCCTCTTCTGTTGGAAAACGGTCCGATGCTGGCCAGGTTATTCACCCTCTTGACAGTCCCGATGATATTCCTGGCTTTATTGATAGCATAAAAGACATAGATGAGAGGGATAATTATTACATGGTGGTAATCCAGACAGTAATGAATGCCCAAAAAGAAAAAGCAGAAAAAGATAAGAAAAAAATAAGGAAGAAAGGATACAGAGACTTTCTTCGTCTCTTTTTATGGGGTGACAATGAAAAATCCTTAATATACTTGAAAAGATTTCAGGAGAGGATATCCCGTAAAGATAAAATCAAAATTACAACACTCTGCAAAAATAAAGATATTGCATTAAAAATAGAGCAACTTGCCCGTGAACTTTACTTCCACGAATAGCCCTCTCATATCTTCCACAGTGTGGAAGTTTCAATCCTCAACAAGTAGTTATAGACACCTTAAAACATAGCGATTCCGCCTCCTTAGCTTGTTATTCACACTTCCACAGTGTGTAAGTACCTGAAATACCTTTTCTTTCTTGTTTTTTTCTCTTTACTTCTCATTATTTTTCATCTACATTCCTTTCACAGAACACAGGCGTTTCATAAATTTAAACTAAGAAAGGATGACGATGATGGCTAACATACCAAAGAATATTACTCTCACCGAAATAACAGAATTGTTTAAAGCACTTGACCGTATTGAAATTAAAGATTCTGGGACACATATGATTGCACGCGGCACGGAGCAGGATCGACAAACTATTCTGGCCACCAGCGAAAAGGCAGGTAAAGCTATGTCTTTGCCTGCTGGTTCACCCTCCATGTATGAGAAGCCAACCCAAGATGAAATACGAGCCTTTAATGACTATCTTGAGGAGTTATAATGATTAATCACGCATTGAATTATTCACAGCGAGGCTGGCATATCTTCCCCTGCGGAGCCAAGGTCAAAACTCCGCTCACAAAACATGGCTGCAGAGACGCGACGACCGACGAGAAGACTATCCGGGCCTGGTGGCAAAGATGGCCAGAAGCCAATATTGGACTAGCCTGCGGTGAGGCTTCCGGGGTGTATGCTGTTGACATTGATTATGATCCAGACCGAAACGTGGATGGCTTTGAATCTCTTGAGAAGTTAGGACAGGAAATGCCGAACACGGTTGTCCAGATCACACCGAGAGGCGGCGCACACTACCTTTTTAGCACCGATGATCCTCCGAGAAATAAAAACAGTCTCTATAATGGGATTGATATCAGGGGTGACGGTTATTACATTATCCTGACTCCTTCCACACATCCAAACGGCAAAAAATATCAATGGATGCCGAAACACGGTCCAGATGAGATTAAGCCTGCAGAGTATCCTGACCACTTGAGACCGAAAAAAGAAGCGCCCGTCTTGCCGTGGGACAAGCCAAAGGAAAAACCTAAACCTGTAAACAAAATAAAACTACCCCAGACAGACGTTATTGACAGGGCTAAACTGTACCTGAAAGAATGCGAACCGGCGACACAAGGACAGGCTGGCCATGACGCCCTGCTATGGGCCGCAAGAGCTTTAGTGGTCGGGTTCGAGTTGGACGAAGGCACAGCTATTCAGCTATTATGGAGCGTATATAATCCCATGTGCAATCCGCCGTGGGACCCAAAAAAGGAAAGCAAAGATTTTGAAAGAAAAGTTCGGGAAGTCCGGAAAACTCCCGGCACGAAACCTTCCGGATGGTTGCTGGAAGAGTACGGCCTGAGGTCAAACGATGAAGACGCTATGGCATACGGAAAACAACTGGTTGACAGTTTACTGGCCAGTGTAGACAAATCGAAACAATCTCCTTCTTCAACTATTGAGCGAGAACCGTTTCCTCTTGACTGGCTACCTCCAAAGCTGGAAAAGTTTGCTCGTACCGCTGCTAAGGCGCACGGTGTGGACTTGTCAGTGATTGGCCTGCCAATGCTGGTTGTTGCTGGTGCGGCGATGGGCAACTGTTTTCGGCTAAAACTCAAAGAGGGATATTTTGTGCCAGCAGTTTTATGGGGTGCAATCGTCGCACCTTCCGGGACAAATAAATCTGGTCCTTTAGGTTTGATTACTGAACCACTTAGAAGACCCGTTGCTGTCCAGGCTGGCAACGACAAACTCAATCCACAACACAGATTGCTAGTCGGTGATGCAACGACAGAGGCCATAATCAATAGATTAAAATCATCCTATCGCGGATTGTGCTGCTATCAGGACGAACTGGGCGGCTGGATAAAGTCTTTAGATGCCTATAAAAAGAAATCGGGCGGTGATGAACAAAAATGGCTGAATTATTGGGATGCTAAAGCATATCAGCTTGACCGAAAAACAGACAATGAGGAAGTGTTTGTCTCTGCTGCGGCAGTTTCGGTTATAGGCGGCATACAACCAGCAATACTTGCTGAATGTTTTGACCCCTCAAAATTTTATAGTGGCCTTGTTCCCAGGCTACTTGTCACCAGTCCTCCCGAACGGCCCATGTATTGGTCTGAAGAGGAGATTTCCGAGGAGATGGAGGCCATATGGTTTGATACAATCGGATGGTTGCAAAATCGGCCCTTTAAATCCTGTGACACTAAAGTATACGGAATGCGGCGCTATCTTCCTCATGTTTTAACGCTTAGCAAAGAGGCAAAAGGTATCTATGTTGAATTTTATAATCAGATAAGCGAACAGCTTTTGGGGATGGACGAAAAAGGACGACTTTTTGCAAGTAAAACTCGTGTTATGGCTGCTCGCTTAGCATTGGCAATACACGGCCTTTGGTATGGCGAAACTAAAGGAGAGATTATTGCCCCTGTATCTCTTGATTCCATGCAGAGCGGTATAAAACTGGCCCCCTGGTTTTTAAACGAGCAGCTTCGGACATACGATATAGCAGTAGGGCAATTCTTTAAGAAAAGGAGTGATGATATTGTCTCATGGATGAAGAACAAAAAAAATGGGTCTGGAAAAACCACTGTAAGGGAACTTCATCAACATCACGCCAAAAGATATCAAAGTTCGAAAGATGCCAAGACAGATTTGGACAGGCTTGTTGAAGGAGGACAGGCCAAGTTGGAGGAAAAAGATTATGTGCTTGTATGAATGTTGTCTTTTGTTGTCCCGTTTTTGTAACAGGGATATTGGAAATGTTGTTTTGTTGTCCCTGTTGTCCTGTTATTCCATTAGTTATAGTAGAAAATAAGAAAAAAATAGGGACAACAGAAAACAACAGGGAAGACAAAAGACAACAAAATGACTTACTACTACAGAAACAACAGACAACAAAGACAACAGGGACTACAAAGCGGGGGGTACCCTCGCGCGCGCGCATATCTAAAAAAGTTACGAAGCAGGAAGCGAAAAATGGTCGGTTGGATGTCGAGCAGCTTGTAAAAAACTTCATAAATCAATGGAAATGTTATGAAACTAAACCTTGAACAAGAAGACCTTAAATTGATTGCAAAAGATATTGCTGAAACATTAAAACCTCTGTTTAAAAGCAACAAAAAGAACAGTAACAGCGATATTGTTTTTGATGTGAAGGGTCTTGCTGAATATCTCAAGGTCAATAAGTCCTGGGTTTATAATCAGGTACATTTAAAGGCCGTTCCTTATTTTAAGTGTGGTAAATATACACGCTTTAAGAAATCACAGATTGACAAATGGATCGAGCAAGAGTCAATCAAACCGATTCCGCCTTTATCTCTGGTAAATAACAGGGGGTGACCGCTTGATTGTATATCAGTTGCCGGGGTAAAAAGTCACCGATATATTAATGGTTTATAAGGTGCTGTGAAGTGAATTGTGAAGTAGAAAAAGGTTGAACATTCACATTAATGTACTATAATATAAGTATTACATTGTAATATTCAAGGGAAACAATGAAAAGCTGGATACCAAAACAAATTAAAAAGTTTAGAAAAGATCTCGGCTTCACACAAACGAAGTTCGGGGCAATGGTCGGTGTCGGCAAAATTACTGTATATCAATGGGAACGAGGAGAACGTACACCAAGCAAAACAGCAAAGATTCTTTTATCGAAGATAGAAGATGATTTTAAAAATAAATAGAGAGGAGGTGAGAAAACATGGCGAGCAAAGGACTTTATAAACGTGGGAATGTATGGTGGATCTGTTATGTCGGTCTTGATGGTATTACAAGAAGAGAAACATCAGCGACAACGAGCCACAGAGAAGCCCAGGCATTGCTTATCAAGCGTAAACAGTCTGTACTTGACGGCAAGGAACCGGAAGTTAAACGGATAAAGGTTTATACCTTTTTTGAACTTAGAGATGAATACCTGAAATGGGCAGAGCGACAAAAAAGTTATAAAAGTAAAAAAGGTTTTATTAAACAGTTGTGCTCAGAATTCGGGAACCTGCCTTTAAGAAACTTCGGAACCAAGCTTGTTGACCAGTTTGTGACCAAGAGACTTGATATGGGTAACAAACCCGCAACTGTAAACAGACATATGGCAACTCTTAAGCATATGTTCACAAAGGCAGTTGAATGGGAGATGGTGGAAGAAGAGACCTTGAAGCGGATTAGGAGAGTGAAACAGCAGAAAGAGAACAATAAACGGTTACGCTTTTTGTCAAAAGAAGAATGCCAGATCCTTATTGATTCTGCTGAACCTCACTTGAAGCCCATTTTGACTACTGCTGTGAACACAGGTATGAGAAAGACTGAGATATTGACTCTCACATGGGATAACGTTGACCTGACTCATGGTTTTATTCTTTTGAATGTTACTAAAAACGATGAGCGCAGGGAGATACCCATTAACAAGACCCTGAGAGAAACTTTTTCAGGACTTACACGAAGGCTTGATATCCCTTATCTGTTCTTTGATCCTGCAACTGGTAAGCGGTTACTTGATGTGAAGACCTCATTTAACACGGCTTGCAGGAGAGCGAAAATAAAGGATTTCCGTTTTCATGACCTGAGACATACGTTTGCATCACATCTGGTAATGACTGGTGTGGATATTATGACAGTGAAAGAACTGCTCGGTCACAAGTCTTTGACCATGACCCTCAGGTATGCTCATCTGGCACCTGCCCACAAGGTAAAAGCGCTGGAACTGCTTGATATTCAACTCAATAATCAAACCTACTTCACAATTACTTCACAGTCTGGGCCTGAACCCATAAAAAAAGCACCTAGCGAAACGCTAAGTGCTTGTAAATACTTAAGCCGGCGGGCGGAGTTGAACCGCCGACCTACTGATTACGAATCAGTTGCTCTACCACTGAGCCACGCCGGCACACAAACACGACTTTGTAAAAAGTGACTTTCCCGCATAACAAGCGGGAGCTTCCCGGTAAATAAATTTGACATCTTTGTTTGTATCCTGATTTTAATCAGGATACTCGCCGGTCCAACTTCAGCGTTGTGCTGCAAGCTTCGTCACTGCAACGTACAAGTCAGTACGTCTCATTTCTCAGGTCTTACGCGCCTTGGCCGGAAGCATGCCGCGCATACGATACCCTTAGGTGTAGCGTTAAGCGGCTTGTACCTAAAATAATCAGGCTTAACTACCGGGATACTCCGTAGCTTGCTACGGTAAGTATCAATTTGAAGCTTTTTACTTTGTCGTCAAAATTCACACAAACTGTTGTTTCCTTAAATTATCCCTAATAAGAGAAGAAGGCCTTGTTAATGAAATCAAAATTACTTTTAACCGCATCCGCTCCCTGTACCATCTCATTATGTCCGGGAAGGAGATATTTCGTATCAAGGGCTGAAACACGTTCAATACTTTTGCCGAGTTCGGCCAGACTCCCGCCCGGAAAATCAGTTCTTCCGATGCTTCCATTGAACGCCACATCACCGGAAATCAACATTTTCTTGTCCGGCCAGTATATACAGATCGACCCCGGAGAATGTCCCGGAGAATGAAATATCTTAAGCGGAATTTTGTTTAGTTCCACATCACCTTCCTTTACAAAAAAATCTGCCTTTCGGTCCGGAGCCTCAAGTCCGAACATACTGAAAAACTGTCTGCCCACCTGCCCCAGAAATTTTTCAGCCTCTTCATGCATCGTCAATTTAACAGTATTTCTGTCAAAGTGTGCGTTTCCGTCAATATGGTCAGGATGAGAATGTGTATTTAATACAAGCGTTATATCCTCGGGATTCAGACCGTCCTTTTTCATGGCCTCCAGTATGGCCGGCACATATCTTTTAAGTCCGGGATCAACTAAGATAAGCCCGTCTCCTTCAAGCACATACGTATTACAGTTGTTCTCCATCATATTTGTCCAGGGATAGGCATAAACACC
>Ga0075114_10000847_pt1 | contig 17645 bp, 14 predicted proteins | sample AntAceMetag02UKM_FD_69784 | JGI IMG/M metagenome (GOLD analysis project Ga0075114, IMG submission 69784) | Saline lake microbial communities from Ace Lake, Antarctica - Antarctic Ace Lake Metagenome 02UKM | ecosystem: Environmental > Aquatic > Non-marine Saline and Alkaline > Saline | place... | reverse complement strand
TGGGACGATGCGGTGGCCTACTGCCAGTGGGCGGGCAAGCGGCTGCCCACGGAGGCGGAGTGGGAGAAGGCGGCACGGGGCAGCGACGGGCGCACATACCCCTGGGGGTATGCGTTCGATGGGAGCAAGCTGAACTTCTGTGACACGAACTGTGAGTTCGACTGGAAAGATGACGGCGCCGATGACGGGTACGCACGCACCGCACCGGTGGGCAGCTATCCTGCCGGGGCGAGCCCCTACGGTGCGCTGGATATGGCCGGGAACGTCTGGGAGTGGGTGGCCGACTGGTACGACAGCGAATACTACAGTGAGTCGTCGGCGACGCGCAACCCCACGGGACCGGGCAGCGGCGACGGCCGGGTGCTGCGGGGCGGTTCGTGGGACAACGATGTCAACCACGCTCGCTCCGCCAATCGCAGCAGGATCGACCCCGTCAACCGCAACAACAACAACGGATTTCGGTGTTGTGTGTCTCCCACGTCTTCTCTCTGATCCTGGGTGCTGACATGCTGGATTCTGGATTCCGGATGCTGAATCCTGGGGGGTCTGGGGGGCGATGCCCCCCAGGATCCGCGCGGGCTGTTGCGGAGCACATAGAGCCATGAAGAGCTTCAAGGATCTGTACCCGGGCATCTGCGCGTTCGACAACCTGTACGAGGCCTTCCGCAAGGCCCGGAGGGGCAAGCGCAGCCGCGCCGATGTGGCCGAGTTCGAGCATGGGTTAGAGCTAGAGCTGATCCAACTGCAGGACGAGCTGCTGGCCGAGAGCTACCGGCCCGGCCCGTATCGCCACTTCACACTGTACGAGCGAAAGCCGCGGCGGATCAGCGCCGCGCCCTTCCGCGACCGCGTGGTGCATCACGCTCTGTGCAACGCCATAGAGCCCATCTGGGAAGCCCGCTTCATCTACAATTCCTACGCCTGCCGGGTGGGCAAAGGCACCCACGCCGCGCTGGACCGCTGCACGCACTTCGCCCGGGGCTATCGCTATGTGTTGCAGGGCGACATCGTGCAGTTCTTTCCCAGCGTGGATCACGCCATCCTGCGCGGCTTGCTGGCGCGGCGTATCGCCTGCACGGCCACCATGCGACTGATAGATCACAGCATCGCCAGTGGCGCTGGCATCCACGCCGCGGACTACCGGATGCAGTGGTTCCCGGGCGATAGCCTACTGGCCGCTGCCCGACCGCGGGGCTTGCCCATCGGCAACCAGACCTCGCAGTTCTGGGCCAATGTCTACCTGCATGAGCTGGACCGCTTCGTGAAGCAGGATCTGCGTTGCCGAGCCTACCTGCGCTACGGCGACGACTTCCTGCTCTTCGCCGCTGACAAGCCGACGCTGCACCGCTGGCGACGGGAAGTTGAGGCATTCCTACAGATGCTGCGGCTGGTGATCCATCCGGGCAAGACCCGCGTCTTTCCGGCGCGCTGCGGCATTTCGTTCCTGGGGTTGATAGTATTCCCCGAACACCGGCGTCTGCAGCCAGATAACGGCGTGCGCTTTCAGCGCCGGCTGTGGCGTCTACTAGACATGTACGGAAGAGGGGAAATCGATCTGGACAAGGTGAGCGCCTCAGTCGGCGGCTGGGTGGCCCACGCCAGTCACGGGGACACGACAGGGCTGCGTCGTTGCATTCTCGGTGCTCGCCTCGTGCCGGCTGCAGGGACGCTGGCAGCGCAGGGGAAGAGGACATGGACAGGAGAGATGGACCGCCAATGATCATGCATGGAGGAGGCCACGGGTGAGGCAATCGCCAATCTTCATCAAGACCTATGACCTGATGGCGTGGCTGATACCGCGCACGCTGGCCTTTCCCAAGAGCCAGCGGGGCGTGCTGGCGCGGCAGGTGCAGCAGCAACTGTTCGGGCTGTATGAGTTGCTGGTGGACGCAGCCGGCTGTGAGGACCCTTTGCCAGTCTTGCGCAGGGCCGATGCGACGCTGACGAAGCTGCGGACGTACCTGCGTTTGAGCAAGGAGCTGCGACTGCTCTCGTTGCGTCAGTACGGTCACGTATGCCGGCTGGTCGCGGAGGTAGGGCGTCTCCTCGGTGGCTGGATGAAGTCAGCGGTATAGGCGAGGAGGGCGGCGCAGGACGCCGCATCGCGGGGACGGGTCGGAGATGCTGCGGGGCGGTTCGTGGAACAACAATGACGACAACGCTCGCTCCGCCAATCGCAACAGGAACAACCCCGACAATCGCAACAACAACAACGGGTTTCGCTGTTGTGTGTCTCCCACGTCTTGATTCGCACGGCCGGAAACAGCCGCAGGTTCACGGACCGGCGGCCGGTGCCCAAAGAGAGAAGACGATCACGGCCCGTTCCTGGCCAACGCCCTCCTCCGGAGGGAACGGCCGAATAGACAATAGCCCTGCCTGGGATGGTAGCCGTGCCCTGCGTTCAGGCGCGAGAGCATGCTGCGGCCAAGCGCAGAGCCCGGGCGACGCTCCGGGCAGGGCAAGCACTACAACGACAAGATGACAGGTCCAAGGAGAGAAGCAGATGCCATATTGTCCCACTCACGGAGAGAAGACAGGAAACTTCTGTGACCAGTGCGGCAAGCCGCTGCAAACTGAGCCGGCGCGGCCGACCGACGCAGGGGGTGATCACGTCGAGATCGTGCGCGGATCCAAGACGGGCGACATCGTTATATCACCGCAGATCAACGTTCCTAGCGGGGCGGCCCAGGAGGCTCGGCCTGCTGTGGTGCGCTGTTCGCTGTGCGGCCGCCGCAATGCGGTGACCGACACCTTCGACTGCATGGGCGGCTGCGGCCGCGAGAACCTCTGCGAGCGCCATTTCGACGAGGAGTACCTGGTCTGCGTCCTGTGCGCGGGCGAGCGGCGGGCCGCGGAAAAGGAGAAACGCGCCGCTCGCCAGGCGGCGCAGGCAGCGGAGCGACGGCGACAGCAACAGCGAGCGGAGGCGCGCCGGCGCGAGCTGGCCGCGCTGCGAGACAAGGCTGAGGCCGCGCTGGCGGCGGGCCGCTGGCAGGAGGCCAGAGATGCGGCCGAAGAGTGGCTGGCGGCGGAGCCGGAGGCGAAGCGAGCGGCCGAAGTGCTGGCCGAGGCGCGGCGCATGCTGGAAGGGCCGGTGCTGCGCCGCACGTCCAGCGGGCTGGTCATCGCCACGCCGGACAATGTGGAAAGACTGCTGCAGCAGCCCAGGCCGCCGGCGCGCATCTGGTGGGAGAAGGCGGAGATGGAGCTGTGCCTGGCGCCGGCGGGAGAGTTCCTCATGGGCAGCGCGGAGGGGGAGGGGGAGGGGTACAGCGATGAGCGGCCGCAGCACAAGGTGTATCTCGACGCCTACTACATCGGGCGCTATCCCGTGACCTGGGCCCAGTATGCCCGCCTGGTGCAGCCCGATGTTCCCGCCGGCAAGGGAGACCATCCGGTGGTGAGCGTGTCCTGGCACGATGCGCTGGCCTATTGCCAGCGGGCCGGGCTGTCGCTGCCGACGGAGGCGCAGTGGGAGAAAGCGGCTAGGGGCACGGACGGGCGGTGCTATCCCTGGGCTGGGGCAACCAGTTCGACGCCGCCAGATGCAACACGGACGAAGGTGGGGTGGGAGGGACGACGCCCGTGGGACAATACAGCCCCAGAGGCGAGAGTCCCTATGGCTGTGCGGATATGGCAGGGAACGTGTGGGAGTGGTGCGCGGACTGGTACGACGCAGACTACTACGCCCAGTCGCCTGCCCGTAACCCCGCGGGGCCAGGCTCCGGCGACTACCGGGTGCTGCGGGGCGGTTCGTGGGACAACTATGTCGACATCGCTCGCTCCGCCTTTCGCTACTGGAACTACCCCGTCATTCGCTACGACTACATCGGGTTTCGCTGTTGTGTGTCTCCCACGTCTTCTCTCTGATTCTGGGTGCTGAGATGCTGGATTCTGGATTCTGGGCGCTGAATCCTGGGGGGTCTGGGGGGCATGGCCCCCCAGGATCCGCGCGGGCTGCCTAACAGGGAGGATTGGCACTACGGCACAAGTGACACGTGGGGCAGGCTTTCGAGCCTGCCAAGCAGCCTGGAAAGGCTGCTCCACGTGCGGCTTCTGCCCCAATGCGAGGATTGAACATGACGGCGACCTCCGTGCAGATGACATTCGTCGATAACGAAACCACGACTGCGCTGGAAGCCATCCTGCCACTGACCGAGGAGTCCGAGCGCATTGACGTGGGCATGGCCTTCCTGAGTTGGGCCGGGTGGAAGCGACTGCGAGACGCGCTGACAGCATTCGTCGACCGCGGCGGCAGGCTGCGGGTGGTGCTGCGGCGGGACCGCTGGCGCACCAGCGTGTACGCAGTGTCGGCCCTGCTGGAGCTGCACAACACGGAGGTGCGCTTCCATCCCGATCCCTACTTCCATGCCAAGCGGATCAACTTCCACTGCGGGGAGAAGCTGGCGGTGCTGGTGGGCTCGGCCAACCTGACCGTTGGCGGACTGGAGACCAATCCCGAGGATGGCGTGATCCTGGAACTGGATGCAGACAGCCCCGAGGCACGGCAGGCCAGGAGAACGTTCGAGACCTGGTGGCGGGCATCCACGCCGGTGACCGAGGTCGAACTGCGGCGGCTCAAGGCAGAACGTGGCCTGAAACGGCCAACGGGAGCAGCGCCGCGGCAGCCTCGGCGGGGTGCATCTCGCACGGCACGGTCTGCCCTTCAAGAAGGGGAGAAGCGATCCACCGCAGACCCGGCGAGGCAACGGCAGGCAGACCTGCGTGCTGCCCGACGGCTGTTCGAGCTGGCCCGGGCCACTCAGGACGCGGATGAGCGCCGCCGCCTGGTTGAGGTCGCCGAGGGCCTCTTGGCCCAAGGCCACGAATGAATTCGCGGCCGGCTAGCCAAAACATGTTGAAACATGTTGCCAATGCCACTGCAACCTGCTTCTTGCCACAGAGGCACAGAGGGCACGCAGGTTCTATCTATGACTCTACTGAAAAAGGTCAAAAACCATCAGCGGATTAAGCAGATGAAGCGGATGGCAATGAAACAGAATCAGCTTAGTCCGCTCAATCCGCTGACGACTCCAGGTTTGTTTCAGAGGAGGCATCTATGTTTTTTGCGTTTGCCGCCGAACAGTTCTGAGTGCCACCTTGGTTTTTCCTCTGTGTACTCTGTGTCTCTGTGGCTGGATGACCTTTTTCAGGGGAGTCATTCGATGGGCTAGCTGGCAGACGCCACACTCAAAGCTTGCATATCTCCTGCTGATGTTCTGCCTCCAGGTCGGCGAGGAAATCGGCTTCGGGGTACTTGCCGTACAGGGCATCAATGGCAGAGGTTACCACCGGCTGCAGGATGATCTTGCTTTCCTTGAACTGGACATCGAATCGGGTACCGGGTCGAAGCCCCAGAGCCTGCCTTACCGGTTTAGGGATAACCAACTGACCTTTGGACGAGAGTCTGGCCAACATCGCTTTCACCTCCCTGGCGTCTTACTTGTGCATACAGCATTGTAAGACGAAGAGATGTGTTGGTCAAATCCTGAGAGCCAGATGGACACATTGCCAGATGGACACACTGAATGAGGAGTCTCTGTACCGGACACTTCTCCGGCAAGCCACCAAATGGGACGCGGACAAACGCCGATGGCCGCGGACATTGGGGACAATCGGGCGAAAAAAGAAGAAGAACATCCGTGTTTGTCCGTGTTCATCCGCGTCCTGGCGAAAGTGTCCGGTAGTGAATGAGGAGTTGACATGACTGACGATGCACAAAGAACGATCGGCAAATACCGCATCATGGAGAAGATCGGCCAGGGTGGCTTCGGCGACGTGTACAAGGCCGAGGATAGCGTCCTGGGCAGCACTGTGGCCCTGAAGCTGCTGGCCCCGCACTACATGCGTGATCCCAACGTGGTGCAGCGGTTCCGGCGGGAAGCCCGCGCCGCCGCCCGGCTGCGCCATGCTAACATCGTGCGCATCTACGACCTGGCCGAGGAGCAGGGCACGCTCTACCTGGCCATGGACTATCTGCCCGGACGCAGCCTGGCCCAGATACTGGCGGAACGGGGCTCGCTGCTGCTGTCAGAGGTGGTGTCCATCCTCACCCAGGTGGCCGGTGCGCTGGACTACGCCCACCAGCAAGGGCTCGTGCACCGCGACGTCAAGCCGGGCAACATCATGGTGGACGATGCGGGCCGGGTGACGCTGATGGACTTCGGGCTGGTGAAAGCGGTGGATAACACCCGCTGGTCCATGATGCAGATGACCGGCGGCAGCGAGTTCACCACCGGAGGGGCCATGATGGGCACGCCGCAGTACATGGCCCCCGAACAGGCCGAGCCCAACGCGGAGGCCGCGGCCATCGCCTCCTGGACGGACATCTACTCGCTGGGAGTGGTGGTCTATCAGATGGTCACCGGGCGGGTGCCGTTTGAGGCCACCACGCCGCTGGCCGTGCTGCGGGGACACGTGGACAAGGACCCCCGGCCACCCTCGGAGCTGGCAGAGGTGCCGCCGGGCGTCGAAGCGGCCATCCTGAAAGCGCTGGCCAAGCAGCCGGAGAAGCGCTGGCCCACGGCGGGCGGTTTTGCCAAGGCACTGGCGACAGCCGCCCGAGAGACTGAGGACCAAGCCCGGCGAGAGGACCAATTGACAGCGGCCTACGAGCAGGCTCAACAGGCCATAGCGGAGGAACGGTGGGCGCCAGCGCTGGTGTTGTGCGGGCAGATCATGAGCCTGGATGCCAGCTTCCGAGACGTGGGCGAGTTGTTCGACCAGGCCAATATGGGGATGGTGAGACAGCGCGAATGGGAGGCCCAGCAGGCGGAGCTGGCGGCGTCCTACGACGAGGCGGTGGCCTACATGGCGGCCAGTGAGTGGGACGAGGCTATCGCTGCCTTGGAGCGAGTCGAGGCGACCAGTGGTGACTACGTCTTCCGCGACACGGTGCAGAAACTGGCCCAGGCGCGAGAGGCCAGGGAACGGGCATTGGCCGAGCGCAGGGAGCAACTGACAGCTTTGCGGGAAAGGGTGCTGGCGCTGGTGGCGGAAGCGCTGGAGCGGTTGCAGGAGATACAGGCATTCGAGCCTGACTATCCAGGGCTAGAGCGCCTGGTGACCCTGCTAGAGGAGGCCCGGAGCGAGTGGGCTCCGGAGACAGTGATTCTAGAGGAAGAGACACCCCCAACTGTAGCTGAAGCAGCGGAGGCTGCCGAAGTCAGGGAGCAACCTCTGGCCGTCGTTCCTGAGGAACCACCAGAGCTGCCTGCGGAGCGGGAGAGGCTGCCTTTCGAGCCGGAGATGGTGCACGTGCCCGAGGGCGAGTTCCTCATGGGCAGCGCAGACGACGATCCTTTGGCCTACGATGATGAGAAACCGCAGCATGTCGTCTACCTGGACAGCTATCGGATCGGTAAGTATCCGGTGACCAACGCCCAGTACAGGGCCTTCGTGGAGGAGACTGAACACCGGGCACCATCGCATTGGCTCAAAGGTTGGTTCACAAAACGAGTAGAGTTCCCTGAGCATCTGAAGGACCATCCGGTGACAAACGTGAGCTGGGATGATTCCGTCGCCTACTGCAAGTGGCTCAGCCGCAGGACGGGGCGCTCCTACCGGTTGCCTACAGAGGCGGAGTGGGAGAAGGCGGCACGAGGAAGCGATGGACGACGGTATCCGTGGGGCGACGACTGGGACGTCCAGAAGGCAAATATCTTTGAGGCAGGTCTTAATGCGACAACAACTGTGTGCAGTTACCCCGCGGGAGCCAGTCCCTACGGGGCGCTGGACATGGCAGGAAACGTGTGGGAGTGGTGTGCGGACTGGTACGATAGCCAGTACTACAGCAAGTCACCGGCCCGCAACCCGCAGGGGCCGGCCAGCGGGGAGAGCAGGGTGTTGCGAGGCGGTTCGTGGTACAACTATGACGACAGCGCTCGCTCGGCCTATCGCGACAGGAACGACCCCGACGATCGCGACGATGACCTTGGGTTTCGGTGTTGTGTGTCTCCCGCGTCTTCTCTCTGATCCTGGGTGCTGAGATGCTGGGCGCTGAATCCTGGGGGGCCTTGGGGGCAATGCCCCCAGAATCGGCGCAAGCTGCCTAATCCGACGGCAAGGAGGTCACATGAACATCTTCTGTCCAAAATGCGATACGTTGATCCTGACCGCATCCAGTTGCCCGGCCTGCGGCTGGGAACGGCCACCGGAGCGTGAGGCGCGCAAAGGCGAGGAGCTGTGGCGGCTGCCGCTGGCAGAGAAGACCCAGTCCGCGCCGCTCGTCGCCAACGATAGCCTCTTTTGCGGCGCCCGCGATGGTAAGGTGCACGCCGTGGACGCGGCGACCTGCAAGCGCCGCTGGTCTCTTCAGTTGCCCGAAGGCTGGCTGCCCAGCGAAACGCTGGCCTGCGCCCACGGCATCGTCTACGTGGGTTCCGACGACTCGCGGCCCCTGAGCTCGCCGGACAAGGCGCTGCTGGCGCTGGATGCTGATAGCGGCAAGGAGCTGTGGAGGGTGGAGACAACAGCACTGCGCCTCTCGGCCCCGCGCTTCTGCGTGGACAGCGTCTACTTCGCTGCCAGCGACGGTCAGGCCTACGCTGTGGACGCGGCCACAGGCGAGGTGCGCTGGCGCAAGCCCCTCCCCGCCTGGGGGCCGGCAGCGCCGGCAACGGAGCGGGGGCTGCTCGTCTTCGGCTCTCGCGACCGCCACCTGGCGGCGCTCTACGGTCGCAGCGGCAGGCGCGCCTGGCAATTCACCATCTCCGAGGGGCCTTCCACCTGGTTGCCCAAGAGCCCGACGCTGGTGGAGGAGGTCTGCTATGTTACTTCCTGGAACGGTCATCTCTATGCCGTGGATGCGACCACCGGCGTGGAGAAATGGCGCTTCGGTACCCAGCGAGCTATCCTCACCGCTCCTGTCACCCACGGCGACGCCGTCATCTTCGGCGGGCAAGATCATCACCTATACGTTGTGAACCGCCACAGCGGAGAGCTGCTGTGGAAGAAAGACCTGGTGCGGCGGGTCTACTCCACGCCGGTGGTGGTGGATGGCGTCGTCTATGCCACTTCCGATAGCAAGCACATATATGCCTTCGATGTCCAGAGCGGCGAGCCGATCTGGCCACAACCACTGGCGGTGGGCGACCGAGTGCGCGCCGACCTGGCCGCCGACGAAACCAGGCTCTACGCGGCCAGCCGCTATGGTGATCTGCTGGCGGTGACCATCCAGCAGCCGGAGCCGGCCTTCTCTCCTGCTGAACACGAGGAGCGAGGGGAATGGGAGCAGGCGGCAGCGGCCTACGCCCTGCAGGGAGATTTCGCCCGCGCCGCACACCTGCACGAGCACAGGCTGCAGCAACCGCACCAGGCAGCGCAGCTCTACCAAACGGCGGGAGAATTGCCCAAGGCGGCGGTGCTCTTCGTGCAGGTCGGCAAGCGGCGAGATGCGTTGCCGCTCTTCCAGGAATTGGGACAGCATCAGGAGGCCGCCAAGTTGGCGGAGGAACTGGACCGGCGCCAGGAGGCCGCGGTATCCTGGGAGCAGGCAGGCGAGTTTGCCAGGGCCGCCGAAATCTACGAAGCGCTGGGCCAGCCGCTGAAGGCTGCTGATCTGTACGTCCAGGCCGGTGGGCTCGGGAATCGACAGAAGGCGCGTCGCCTCTGGAGGCAGGCAGGCAAGAGGCAGACAGTCATCAAGAGCCATCTGGGTGATGAGGAGTGGGCGGAGGCAGCGGCGCTTTACGCTGAGGCGGGGGAGTTCACCCGCGCGGCAGAGCTCTATGGGCAGGCGGGACAGTTAGCCCAGGCCGCGAGGATGTGGCTGCAGCACGGCGACCTGCGGCAGGCGGCCCAGGCCTACGAGGAAGCGGGCGAACTGGCGAAGGCGGCGGCCCTGTACTGCGAACTGACGGCCTGGCCCAAGGCTCGTGACCTCTACCAGCGCCTGGGGGACCATGAGCGCGAGGCGAGCTGCTGCCTGACCATGGGGGACAAGCTGGGGGCAGCGCAGGTCTACGAGGAAGCGGCCAGCCGGATGGAAGCGGAGACGCAGGGACGCCAGGAGCAGCGGCTGGCGGAGTTGTACGACAGGGCGGCCCGCTTGTACGGCGAAGAGTTCCAGCAACAGCCACTGCACCGCTGCCAACAGAAGGTCACCTACTACCGCAAGTTGCCAGACGTCAAGCTGGTGTTGCAGCAGAGGGAACCCTTCGTGTTGGGGCACGGGAATGTCCTTTTCTTGTATCCCCGCAACGAAGGGCGCGACTTCGCCCGCGACATTCACATCGGCGTGCACTCCCGCACGGAGCAACTGACGGGCCAATTGGCTACCTTCGTGAAGGGGCTGGGCCGGCTCACCGTGCAGGAAGATCCGGTCACGCTCAACGTCAAGCCTCTGGAAGCAGGCAAGCTGATCCTGGACGTGGAGATGTCCTACACCGATCGGCGCGACAACCCCTACAGCGCACGCCTGGAATGGCACATTGACGTGCGGGAGCCAGAAGACACCCGCATCACTCCAAGCGAACTCCACGTGCACGGCACAGCCTACATGGGCGACAGCATCAGCGTCGTCCAGGGCGACCAGCTTCTGCCCGGCGCGCAGAAGGGAGACAAGGTGGTCATCGCCCGTGGTGCACCTACCCCTGAGTTACCCGAACTGCCGCGGTGTCCGCATTGCGATCATGCACAGGCACCCGGCGGCCGCTTCTGCGAGCACTGCGGCAGGGAGTTGTGAACGGGCGCACGGGGTGGCAGCCAGACTCACCAAGGGACGCGGACGAACGCGGATGGCCACGGACGATTAGTACCTGAACACTCAATGTCATCAAGTCAAAGGTGTAGCATAGGGCCTTGTGCCCGTTTTGTGCCGCCACAAGACGCCCACGAGGGGCTAAACTACGCTTAACTTGATGACATTGCCTGAACACTGAGATCCTCGTACAATGAGCGAGCCAATGAACCACAGATCTCACAGATCACACAGGGTAGCAGGCCAATCGTTTTGGCCGTCTTGGCCACAGAACCGCCCAATGCGATTGGGCTTCTACCCAGTTCCTGGAGCAAATCGCTCCACCAATTGGCTCTACTGGAGAAAACTGAATAGCCCTGGTCATCTTGCCTTTGTGTCGCCTTCGTGATAGAATGAGGCCAGGCTGTAAGGAAGGCACGATTATCATAATCACGATTTCTCAAGGAGCGACGCATGTTCATCAATCGCCAGGCAGAGCTACAACTGTTGGAACAGCGCTATGCCTCAGACCAGGCTGAACTCTTTGTCCTCTACGGCCGGCGGCGGGTGGGGAAGACCGAACTCCTGACCCAGTTTTGCCAGGGCAAACGTCACGTCTTCTTCGTGGCCGATCTGGATGTGGAGCCGGTGTTGCGTGCCGCTCTTTCGGCGGTCGTCAACGCCGAACTGCTGGGTCCCCAGGCGGCCAGCGCTGTCTATCCCTCCTGGGAGGACATCTTTCTGCTGCTTGCCCACCACGCCCAAGCGGAGCGGCTGGTGGTGGTGCTAGACGAGTTCACCTACCTGGTCGCCGCCCATCCCCCCTTGGCCTCGACGCTGCAACGTCTCTGGGACAGTGATCTGCGTCACAGCAAGTTGATGCTCATCCTCTGTGGTTCCTACATCGGCATGATGGAAGAGGCCGTCCTGGGATACAAAGCTCCCCTCTATGGCCGGCGCACCGCTCAATACTTGCTGGAGCCTCTGGGCTTTCACGACGCCCGTCTCTTCTTCCCAGTGTACGATCTGGCCGATCAGGTGCGCGCCTATGCCATCTTTGGGGGCACGCCTGCCTATCTGAGCGCCGTCTCCGCCTCCCAACCGCTTCGACAAGCCCAGGGCAATCCGCTGCTCTCCATTGTCGGCAGCCAGATGTTGACCCGAGGCACCTTTCTCTACGACGAGGTGCGCTTGTTGCTTCAGCAAGAGTTGCGCCAGCCGCGCAACTACTTCGCCATCCTGGAAGCTATCGCCGCCGGTCGCACCCGGCTCAACGAGATCAAGCAAGCCACCGGCCTGGGGGGCGTCACGTCCTACCTCAGTATCCTTCAGGGATTGCGGTTGATCGAGCGCGTGGTGCCGGTCACCGAAGGTCAACCCCACAAGAGCCGTCGTGGCCTCTACCGGCTGCGTGACCAGTTCTTCCGTTTCTGGTTTCGCTTTGTCCATCCCCAGCGCACGCTGCTGGAGCGAGGTGGCAGCCAGGTCGTCTTGGACAGGCTGGTGGCCCCTCAGCTCGATGTATTCACCGGCCCCGTCTTCGAGGAGATTTGCCAGCAATTTCTCTGGCGCGTAGGGTTGGGTGGGCGACTGCCCTTCACGCCACTGCGGATTGGTGGCTGGTGGCGAGCCAACGAGGAGATAGATGCCATCGTAGTGGGCCGGGATGCCGCGATGCTGGTGGAATGTAAGTGGACAAAACGTCCCATCGGCGTGGACATCCTGCGCCATCTGGAACGCAAGGCCGGGCTGGTCAGCCGTGAGTTGGGCAGCAGGCGGCGCTTCTTGGGCCTCTGCGCTCGCAGCGGCTTCACGGACGCGGTCGAGCAGGAGGCCGCCCGGCGCGACGATCTGTTCCTTTTCGATCTACCCCGCATCGTCGCTGGCGAGTGAACTACAACAGAAAGGTGAACAAAGAGATGAGTAAACAACGGCTAGGCAAGTATCGCATCATGGAGGAGATCGGCAGCGGCGGCTTCGCCACCGTCTATCGAGCGATGGATACGACGCTGGAGCGGGAGATAGCCCTCAAGGTACTCGACCCGCTGCTGATGCGAGACGTATCCTTCGTCGCCCGCTTTCAACAGGAAGCACGGGCCGCGGCGAGCCTGGAGCATCCTCATATCGTGCCCATCTACGAAGTGGGCAAGGGAGAAGGGCAGCTCTTCATCGCCATGCGGCTGGTGCGGGGGGGCAGTCTGGCGAAGCGGTTGGAAGCGCAAGGCCGCATTCTCTGGGACGAAGCGTTGTCCATCATGCGCCAGGCATCTGACGCGCTGGCCTACGCGCACGAACAAGGCGTCATCCACCGCGACATCAAGCCGCAGAACATCCTGCTGGACGAGCGCAGCGGGGCGATGCTGAGCGATTTCGGCTTCGCGCGGCTGGTGAGCACCTCCACGCTCACCCAGTCCATGAGCGGCGGCATCGTCGGCACGCCAGCTTACATCCCGCCGGAGATCTGGGAGGGAGCCAAGGCCACGCCGGCCACCGACGTCTATGCGCTGGCCTGCGTGTTCTACGAGATGCTCACCGGCAGAGTACTGTTCGGTGGCGAGACCCCCATGGTGGTGATGCGCGCCCACGACCACGGTGCGGAGTTTCCGGAGGAGTGGCCCATTGACATACCGCCGGACGCGGGTGAGATCCTGTCGCAAGCGCTGGCGCGGCAGCCGGAGGAGAGATACGGCAGCGTACCGGAGTTCCTGGGAGCTTTGGAGGAAGTGCAGATGGCCGTCGTGGCCGAGCGCATCGCCGCGGAGGTGGCGCGGCTGTTCGACGAAGGGGGCCAGGCTCTGGATGGAGGCCAATTCGAAGCCGCGGTGAGTGCCGGCAAGCAACTGCTCGAACTGCAGCCGGATCACAGCGAAGGGGCCAGGCTGCTGGGCGAAGCCCAGGCCAAGTTGACGAAGCAGCGCCACCTGGTAGAGCAGTTGGCCCAGGAGAGTGTCTCACTGGACGAGAAGCGGCAGGCATTGGCCGTTGAGAGAGCCAAGCTGGCCGAGCGGCGTGAGGAGCTGGAAGTTGAGGAAACAAGGCTGGCTGGCGAGCGGGCAGAGGTGGAGCAGCGTTTGGCGGAATTGGACGATGCGCAAGCGTGCTGCGAGAAGGACAAAGCGGACGTCCAGGAACAGTCCCGAGCGCTGAGGCCGCAAGCCGAGGAAGTGACCCAAGATGCTGAACGGCTCAAGCAGGCGGCGGGGCTGTTGAAAGAGGGAGAACTCCAGGAACTCGAACGGCTGTTCACCCGATCTGTTGAGCCAGGGATCTTGCCACGTCCAGAGCCCCTGGAGGACACCGATGCGCCACCGGCAGAACAGAGGGACTCCACACGCGTTGAATGCCCAGTGTGCGGGCGGATGCAGCTTGCGTCACTGGTGTTTTGCACAGTCTGTGGGGCCAGGTTGACAGGCGAGTCGAGAGAGGCGATAGTGACTTCTGAGAAGCCAGGCCGGGAATCCCGCGCCGACGCGCAAGAGTATGCCAAGGATCAGGCGATGGGCTTGGCGCTCTTGGCAGGGCTTGCCGTGGTCTTCGCTCTCGTGGCTTTCAGTGTAAATGTCGCCGGACTAGGCGTGATCTTGCTTATCGTGGCAGTGGTAAGCGGTATCGCGGCGATCGCAAAGGAGCAGCGTTAGCGAAATCCTGAGAAGAACGTCCCTGCTCAGCCAGGCAAGGGTTGGACACGGATGAACACCGATTCGACGGATATGCACAGATACGTCCTGAGAAATCCGCGAGAATCCGTCCAATCCGTGGGAATCCGCGTCCCGCTTTCAGTCCTTGGGGCAGCAGCCTGAGCAGTTAGCAGAGGAGAACGATCATTGGAAGATGAGGCTGAGATGAATTCAACCATGCAGACACTGGGCAAATATCGCATCGTCAAAGAGCTGGGCCGCGGTGGTTTCGGCACCGTGTACCTGGCCGAGGACACGTCGCTGGACAACCGACCCGTGGCGCTCAAGGTGCTCCATCCTCAACTGCTGGTAGACCCTGACACCATCCAGCTCTTCGGCAGGGAAGCGGGCGTCGGCGCCAAGCTGGACCACCGCCACATCGTCACGGTTCACGAGGCGGGCGACGTCGGCGGTACCCGCTTCATCGCCATGCAGTACGTGCCGGGTCGCTCGCTGCGGGAGGTGATCAAGGGAGAAGACCCGCAGCCTCTGGAGCGAGTGGCCAAATGGCTGGAACAGGTGGCATCGGCGCTGGACTACGCCCACGGCGAGGGCGTGCTGCATCGCGACATCAAGCCCAGCAACATCCTGTTGGATAGGGAAGGGCGGGCCATGCTCACTGACTTTGGTTTGGCCAAGGCGGTGGAGCACAGTGGCGGCAGCATGTCCAGCAAGGACAAAGAGATCATGACCGGCACGGCGAAGTACATGGCGCCGGAGCAGGCCAAGGGGAAGCCCGTGCCCCAGAGCGACATCTATTCGCTGGGGGTGGTCGTGTACGAACTGCTGACGGCGAAGGTGCCCTTCGAGGGCGACGATCCCTTCGCCATCGCCATTCGGCACATGACCGAGGAGCCGGTCTCACCGCGGGAGCATCGTCCCGAGCTGTCGGAGCCGGTGGAGGCTGCGGTGCTGAAGGCTATGGCCAAGCAGCCGGCAGCGCGCTTTGTGACCGCGGGGGAGATGGCCGGGGCGTTTCGTTTGGCGGTGGAGGCAGAGGCCAGGGCCACGGAGCGAGCCAGGCAACGGAAGAGAGAGCGGGAACTGGAAGCGGCGCGCGAGGCTGAGGAGCAGAGGAAGAGACAACAGGTGGAACTGGCCAGGCTGTACGAGGCAGCACAGAGAGCAGTGAGGGCACAGAACTTGGAAACTGCCCTCGCACGATGCAAGGACATCGAGCATTTGCAGCCAGGCTATGGAGACGTGGCGCTGATCAAGGCCCAGGCCGAGGCCAGACTGCGAGAGCAACGTGAAGCGGAGGAGCAAGAGCGACGCCGAAAGGCACAGGTGGGTGAACTGTACGAGGAAGCCGTTCGGTTGCTGAAGCGCAGGAAGTACCAGCAGGCGCTGGACAGGATGGCCAAACTACACCGCCTAGAACCAACGTATCCAGACTCACAGAGAGTGGAACAGCGGGCAAGGGAGGGGTTGGTGAAACCATCCAAACCTGTATCGCGACGGAGGGCGTGGGTCGTCCGCATCATGACATTGTTGACTCTGGTGGTGGGAAGCATGCTTATGGGCTGGTTTGTCATCGGTTGGGCAATATGGCCGGTCAAATGGAGCGACGTGGATCCCGTTGATCTGCGCCAGGAGGCGCGGGACGAGTATCTAGTGATGGTGGCCAATGACTATGCGACCACCAGAGACGCAGCGGTAGCTCTACCTCGCCTGGGATCGTGGCCGTCTCTTGCCGAAGCTGACCGCGAGATCCGGGAACTGGCCGACTACCAAGCAGTCCAGGGCCAAAGAGACCTGGCACAACGGCTGCGGACGCTGGCGGATGGCCTGCCCTTGCCTGCTACCTACACAGAGCCGGAGCCTTTAAGCCTGCAGTCTTCCGACTTCTTCTTGAGTCTCGTATTCACCGGAACTGTCATATTGGCCCCTATTGGCACAGTGGGCGCCGCCATGGTGCTGTTGCGTTGGTTGAAGCCAGAAGTTCCACATAGTCGCTAGAGGGGGTTAGCCGTGGTCCAGGCGCTGGGCGTGACTTCACAGTGAGGCGACACAGGCATCGGGAGACTTGGATGGATTGGAGCGGCTATGGCGCGTGCGGCAGCAGTAGCACTGGCTGACACACCGCGTAGCGGACAAAGACTAACGGGTACTTGGTCAAGGAGCAGCCCATGTCCCTAGCGGCGGGACAAACGATTTGCAGCGGCGAATACATGATCCTCGAGCTCATCGGCGAGGGGAGCTTTGCCCGCGTCTGGAAGGCGGAAGAGCCAAAGGTATCTGGGTACTGGGATGCAATCCACCCGCATATGACAGCGATTTGGGGGAGTATATGTTGTGGTTCCCATTCGTTCCATCCTTAGAATTTGCTGTCATATCCATGGCAAGCAGATACGGCCGGAGTTTGGCCATCAGCGTATAGCTATGGGGAATCGTGGAGAACCACAGTGTTGAGGGTGCCGAGGAGCACCGATCATAGGGAAGAAGTGTAGTATGACCCAACAACAAGTCATTCAACATGTGGGGGGCGGACGCATCGTCGGCCAGCAAGGGCCGGGCACCCACACCGTGGGCCATCTCTTCCGTCCACCGCCGGAGGGGGGTGCCCGTTGACGCGCGAAGGAGATCATGACGACTGAGACAGAACGCCGACGATTGGGCAAGTACAAGATCTTCGAAGAGGTCGGCCGCGGCGGCTTGGCAGTCGTGTACAAGGGGATCGGTGCCGGCTGCCGGTCTCCTGGCCCCCGCAGGTGAGAGGGCGGGTACAGGGCGTCAAAGCCGGGGGACACGTGGGAATGAGGGAGGCTCGCGGAGGTGAAGCATGAAGGCGCTAGAACCTAGTGTACATTGGGCACTGGTGAGCATCGCTCTGTTGGCCGTGTTGGCGCCCCGTAGCTCATGGCTCTCGGCACAGCAGTCGCAGCCGTGGGAGCAGGAGGGCGCTGGGCCGGCATCCACAGCGACGCCCGCGGCGCAAGGTGGGTTTCGACCATCTGCCGCGTACAACAGTGCGCAGGACGAATACCTCATGGTGTGGCAGCACGAGCGCTCGGGCTCTATGCCAGATGTCCATGCTCAGAGAGTCTCAAGTGCCGGGTCGCTGCTGGGGTTCACCTTGGCCATAGCGACGGGGTCTGATCCGGAGAGGCTGCCTGACATCGCCTACAATGGCGCCAACAATGAGTACCTTGTGGTATGGGACGCCTATGATCGGCAAGACAGCCCCGGCGGTGGTATCTACGGTCAGCGTGTATCCGGAAACGGCACGCTGCTGGGAAATCCGATCACCATCGCGCCACCCGTCGGAGGCAAGGTGGACCCAGCGGTTG
>Ga0075114_10000845_pt1 | contig 17705 bp, 17 predicted proteins | sample AntAceMetag02UKM_FD_69784 | JGI IMG/M metagenome (GOLD analysis project Ga0075114, IMG submission 69784) | Saline lake microbial communities from Ace Lake, Antarctica - Antarctic Ace Lake Metagenome 02UKM | ecosystem: Environmental > Aquatic > Non-marine Saline and Alkaline > Saline | place... | reverse complement strand
TGAATGATGGTGAAAACCTCACTACTGTCTTCTACATGAACAATGAAACAATGTCTGTGCAGAAAGATCAAATAACCGAGCTTTTAGGCGAAATAGGAATATACCAGGATAAAATTCAAAATAAGGATGTTATGATTGAATTTTACACAGAGCAGATAGAAAGTTATAAAGAAATGATTGAAGGGTTAAAATTCATAAATGAAAAACTAATGAAAAGCTTCCCTGATAATATACAACCAAAGGAACAGCAATAAGGAAGAGTAGCAATAAATTGTTGTCTTGTCATATCAACACTTCTCAACAAACCTGCCGGGCTTTCTTATACAGCTTCAAGGGATGAGCCCACCTTGCGGTTTTCCTCTTTAAAATAGCTGTGGTTCATCAGCAGTGTAGCATTTTCCTCATTGGAGATGTTAATGTAGCGTAGAAAAGCCTTTTCAGTTTTATGGCCTGTAATACGCATGATAGCCAGGGCAGGGATTCCCATTTTAAACATATTTGTTGCTGCACTTCGCCTGGCGGTGTGGGTGGTTATAAGTTCGTATTTGGGTTTAGTAATTGAAGTTTTCTTTCCGGCTATGGTTTTATTTGTTTCAAACGGTGTGTTAATCTCAGCTAATTTCCCGAGTTCTTTTAAGTAGTTGTTCATTTTCTGGTTTGATATTGCCCTGGGTAAATTGTTTTCCCATTTTTTGAGAATAATTTCAACCCTCCAATGCAAGGGGATAATAACTGTTTGCCCTGTTTTAAATGTGTGAATCTTTAGCATTTTCCCGTTTTCAGTTTCAATGATATTTTGAGCCTGGATATTTGTAAAATCAGAAAACCTCAATGCGGTATGGCAACCAATCAAAAACAAGTCACGGATGGTGTCCAGCCTGTTATTGTTCTTTAGGTCAAAATCGAATAGTTTGGATAATTCAGATTCATTCAGGTACACATGGTCAACATCTTCGCTCATGGCAGCAAACTTTCTATTTTCAAAAGTCCGGTTTGTGTTTATTCCTTCTTCTGTGGCCTCCTTTAGAAATAGCTTTAATGTTTTGATGTTTTTGCCAATGGTGTTGGGTGTATGTTTGCAATCTTGTTGCAAATAATTCACAAAGTCACCATAAAACTTCAGGTCTATATCATCAAAATCTAACTTCCCTTTTCTTTTTTTATCAGCAAACCTTTTAAGTAAACCAAGTACAACATTATATTTCTTAATAGTCCCTATACTTATCGGCTTGGGATTGGCTTGTCGTGTGAATTGAACGTTCTTAATGAAGTCCTCGATAAAGCTAAATAAATCCTTCTGAACAGGAACATCCTGATCCAGCTTAAATTCATCATCAAGGGATTCTTTTAGTCGGTCAATGGTAAGAGGAATCTTTTGAACGGAAGCATAATTCTTATATTCGACAACCTTTGAATTGTGACGCTCAATTTGCAGTCTGATGCTTTCAATCGATTTTTTTATCTCTCTTCCGGATACACCTTCTGTAACGGGCCTTTGGGCTGTTTTATCCCAATATTTAGGTTTAATGCTTTCACCGGTAGAATACTTTAAACGTTTTGATCCAATTCGATAGATCAAAAAAATCAGGGTTGGTTCAGAGGCTGCTGGTTCTTTTAGTACAAATCTTGGTTTTGCCATGAGAAAAACATTTTATAATTTGCAGGCAAATATAGGATAAATTTGATTTGAGGGGACGGTTTAGGGGACGGTTTTTGTGTGTTTTGGTATGTTTTGGCTTGTTTTACTACTATTTTGAAACGTACTGAAATAAGGCTGTACAGCCCTATTGGAAAGGAATAGGACGTAAATAGACGTAGGTAGTATGTTGCCCTGGTGGGGCTACATAGCTAAACTTAAACCCGCTGTAAAACAATATGTTAACAGCGGGTTTTTTGCTAAGGGGCTGGTATGGTTGCCCCTTTCAATGATAGTTAACATTAATGAAACAGGTTAAGTTTAAACCCAGCCACAAATTATTTCTTGTTACAAGATAAAATTTTAAAACAATCCTTAATTTTCTTCTCCCTTATTGATAAAATTCAATTTTATAAATCCCGTGCCAAAGATGGGGATTAAACAATAAAATATTTTATATCCTACCTTAAGAATTTCAAGTCAGTAAGATAGGGTTTTCAACAATGATTTTGTTAAAAAAATGATTTGCCAAATGCACTTTTTTCGGCGTATCTTGCGCTGGTTTTCCACTTACTTTTCGACAGGTCTAATTCGATCGAAATCAGCAGTTAACAAGATACATTAAAATTAAACCCCCTCATTATCATAATAGTATGGAACAAGATCTTTTTGCACAACTTGAAGAAATGGAGCTGGCCCAACAGCAAAAGAAGGATTTTTACACAAAGGTTTTGGAGGAACGAGAACGTCCAAAAGTAACCGAAGAAAGCCTAGCTGTAACACCCACAACTGAGACGGCAAAGGCTGTTTCAAAAAAGAAACCCTTAAAGCCACTTTCAAGGGATGATGTGTATAGCAGTGCAGTTAATTATTTTGGTGGTGATGAACTTGCGGCAACTGTTTGGATGTCGAAATATTCATTAAAAAACAGTAAGGGAGATATTTTTGAGCAGACTCCCGACGACATGCACCGTAGGATAGCAAGGGAAATTGCACGCATCGAAAATAAATATCCGGATCCCCTGAGTGAAACAGAGATTTACGACGTACTAAAAAACTTTAAATATATCGTTCCACAGGGCAGTCCAATGGCCGGAATTGGGAATGATTTTCAGACCTCATCGCTCTCAAATTGTTTTGTAATTGGCAGTGATTCCCCTTCAGATTCTTACGGCGGTATCATGAAAATTGACCAGGAGCAAGTTCAACTGATGAAACGCAGGGGTGGCGTTGGTCACGACCTCTCACATATCAGGCCCAAGGGAAGCCCGGTGAAAAATAGCGCTTTAACTTCCACCGGTATTGTCCCTTTTATGGAGCGATATTCTAATTCAACCCGTGAAGTAGCACAGGACGGTAGGCGCGGTGCACTTATGCTCACAGTTTCTGTTAAACATCCCGATGCTGAGGATTTTATCAATGCAAAGATGGAACTGGGAAAGGTTACAGGTGCAAATGTTTCTGTAAAAATTGACGATGAATTTATGCAGGCTGTCAAAGATGGAACATCCTACACCCAGCAGTATCCGATAGCTTCAGAAAATCCTACCTTCACCAAAACCATTGATGCAAGGAAGCTTTGGAACAAATTAATTTTCAACGCATGGAAATCGGCTGAACCGGGTATTCTGTATTGGGATACTGTGACCAGGGAATCGGTGCCAGATTGTTATGCTGATAAGGGATTTGCAACCGTGTCAACCAATCCATGTGGCGAAATACCACTTTGCCCCTACGATAGCTGCAGGCTTTTGGCTATCAACCTATACAGTTATGTCGAAAATCCATTTACTGAAAATGCAGCGTTTAATGCCGGGTTATTTGTAAAACATGCACACATCGCACAACGAATGATGGATGATATCATCGATTTGGAAGTGGAGCATGTTGAGGGCATTTTGGCAAAAATTAATTCTGATCCTGAGGAGGAAGAAACCAAAAGGATTGAAAAGAAATTGTGGGAAAATATCAGGAAGAAAACATTGCAGGGCCGCAGGACAGGAATTGGCATAACTGCCGAGGCCGATATGTTAGCTGCCTTAGGCAAAAGATATGGTACTACTGAAGCAACAGATTTTGCGGTTGAGGTACACAAGATGCTCGCTACCGAGGTTTACCGATCATCAGTCAATTTGGCAAAAGACCGCGGACGATTTGATATTTTCGACTACGAAAAAGAGAAAAACAATCCATTTATCCAGCGTCTCAAAAGTGCTGACCCTTCGCTCATAGAGGACATGAAGAAGCATGGAAGGCGAAACATAGCAATGCTTACAGTTGCCCCCACGGGCAGTGTTAGTATTTGCACACAAACTACTTCGGGCATCGAGCCGGTTTTTCTCCCAACTTACAAGCGGCGCAGAAAAGTGAATCCCAATGACAGAAACGTCAACATTTCTTTTGTTGATGATATTGGCGACTCATGGGAAGAATACAATGTTTTTCATCCGAAATTTTTGGTCTGGCTTGAACTGAAAGGGTACGATGTAAAAGAAGTACTGGATTATCCGGATGAAGACATTCAAAGGTTGGTGAGAAAATCACCCTATTTCAAAGCCACTTCCAACGACATCGATTGGATGGAAAAGGTAAGGATGCAGGGTGCAGTTCAAAAGTGGGTTGACCACTCCATTAGTGTTACAGTAAACCTGCCCAAAGAGGCTACCGAAGAATTGGTGAGCAATGTTTACCAGGCAGCCTGGGAGCACGGATGTAAAGGAATGACCATTTACAGGGATGGTTCCCGTTCGGGTGTGTTGGTTAGCAACTCCAAAAATGATGAGTCTGAATTTAAAGAAACCCGGGCTCCATCAAGGCCAAAGAGACTTAAAGCTGATGTAGTCCGTTTTTCGAACAACGACGAAAAATGGGTAGCTGTGGTTGGTTTGCTTAATAACCGACCTTACGAGATTTTCACTGGAAAAGCCAAAGGTTTTTTCCTTCCCGAATGGGTAAGTAAAGGTTGGGTAGGTAAGCACAAAGATAATGGTGTTACAAGTTATGATTTCCAGTTCCTCGATCCTGATGGATATAAAATTACAATGGGTGGCCTTTCGCGTCAGTTCAATAAAGAATACTGGAATTACGCGAAATTAATTTCAGGGATTCTACGTCACGGTATGCCATTGCCATATGTTGTGGATATTGTCAACAACCTTGTTCTCGACAGTGAATCCATCAATACCTGGAAAAATGGTGTGGTGCGCGCAATGAAAAAATATATTGTCGATGGTACTGCCGACACAAAAACCAAATGTCCGCAATGCAGTTCCGAAGGAACACTTATTTACAAAGAGGGTTGCAAAACGTGCACCTCTTGCGGTTATTCGGGTTGCGAATAATATTTGATTTGTAGTTATTACTTATCAAGGTGGGAACAAAATGTTCCTACCTTTTTTATTTTCAAGTATATGTACACGTCGATAAAATAGCCTTTTCCCCTTTTCACATTTCCCGTTTTTATTAGGCAATTAAACAATGCTAACATTTCCTTTTACTTCTTTGTAGGGTAATAATGTGCCGTGTCATTCCTTGCATAAAGGTTGGGAGGTGTTTACAAATATTTGCAGGAAGAAATAAATTGTTATTTTTGTTGAAAAACCACACATCATGGAACTAAGATTAAACCTTGAATATATTCAGGTTCTTAATTTGATTAGGCAGTTGTCGCAACAAGAAATTGACAAACTCATGTTGGAAATGCAAAATATAAAGAAACCCGGCCCTAAAAAAGAAATCACGCCATTACAAAAATTATTGCTAGCAGGGCCAACCTGGACTGATGAGGAGTATAATAATTACATTGAAGCCAGAATCCATTTTAATCAATTAGCACCGATATGATTTTACTGGATACAAATGTCCTTATAGAATACTTTCGCAAGAAAAATAAGCGCAAATCATTTTTTTTTGATTTGACCCGGGAAAATTCAGAGCTTGCCATTTCAATAGTTACACACTATCAAATTTTCATTGGAAGCAATAAAGCACAGGACGGGTTTTGGGATAGGTTTTTTGAGGAGTTAACTTTATTCAACGTCGATATCTCCTGTTCCAGCGAAGCTATCAAAATTTATTAAGACTTGAAATCAAAAAACAAGTTAATAGAATTATCTGATTTACTTATTGGTGCAACAGCAAAAGCATACAATCTTAAAGTTGCAACGCTTAATGTAAAACACTTTGAGAATATTGATGGAATAGATTTGATTACAAGTGGTGCAAACTAAATCCTCCCCGAATTTCTATTGATAATTATCAATTTAAAATTTTGAAGCTTGCTATTTCCATCGCTCAACCTGTCTGGCGACTTCCTCCCCATCTATCATTTTCATACAATCAAAATGACCCTTAGGGCATTTATCGAAACCAATTTTTGAGCAAGGCCGACAGGATAAATTTTTTACTTCGAATATTTTCGATAGGTTTTCCTTGCCCGGCAGATACGGATACATGCCAAACTCTGGTACCGTATTTCCCCACATCGAAATAATTTTTTTACCAAATGCTGCGGCAATGTGCATCAATCCTGTATCTCCGGTAATAATAATGTTAGCTTGTTTTACCAGTGACGCAGATTGATTGATATTGAATTTCCCGCAGGCATTAAAAAGGTTTCCTTCGAGTAATCTAATAATTTCTTCGGCCTGTTCGCTGTCATCGGAGCCACCCAAAATTACTACTGGCTGATCGATATTTTTCAATATTTCCACAGCTTTTTCAAGCGGAACCTGTTTGGTTTTATGCTGTCCGCCAATTACAAAACCTATAAATCCATTCCTGAAATTTTTCGGTAAAATCTCCAGGTGAACTTCATCTTTTTTAGGAATAAAATAGTCAAGGCCCTGCAAATCGTTTTTTACATTGAGTTGTTTTACAGCCTCAAAATACCTGTCAACAATATGTACGGGTGGCATTCTATTTATTTTGAAATGCACAAGTAGCCATTTCTGAAAATTCAGTTTTGGAAAGGAAGTAGCCTTGAGGCCCAGCTTTTTCCTGACTCCCATCGAGCGAAAGTTTTTGTGCAGGTCGATGATAAAATTATATTTTTCGGTGCTTAATGCATCGATTACTTCATCAATTTTCTGCTGGATGCAATAAACTTTATCGATATATGGATTCTCGGTGAGAATTTGTTTGTACTGGGTTTTGGTAAGATAATGCACTTCGCTGCCGGGCAATTGCTGCTTTAAACACCTGATAACCGGTGTGGTTAAAACAATGTCGCCAATGGAACTGAACCGTATGATGAGTATTTTTTTCAATCGGAAATTTTTACAAAATTAAAAAAACCTGAAAGCGGAAAACTTATACTTTTGCGCGATGATTTTGACGGACACACATACACACCTATATTTAAAGGAATTTGATGACGATCGTGATGACACGATTCAAAGGGCCTTTGATGCAGGGGTCAAATATTTGTTGCTTCCCAATATCGATAGCAGCACAGTTAAACCCATGCTTGATTTGTGTAAAAAATATCCTACAAATATTTTCCCAATGATTGGCCTGCACCCTGCTGATGTTAAGGAAAGTTATAAGGAGGAGTTGGCTCTGGTTGAAGGTTTGCTTGAAAAGGAGCGGTTTTGTGCTATTGGTGAAACCGGCATGGATTTGTATTGGGACAAGACTTTTGTTGAGGAGCAAAAAATTTCGTTGAGGAAGCACATTGAATTAGCCAAAAAATATACGCTACCCATCGTGTTGCACGCGCGTGATGCCTTTGATGAAATATTTGAGATCATCGACGATACGATTGACGACAACCTTAGCGGCGTGTTCCACTGCTTCACAGGCACAAACGAACAGGCAAAAAGAATTATCGACTGGGGCTTTAAATTAGGGATAGGTGGAGTGTTGACTTTTAAAAACTCAGGCCTCGATAAAGCAATCGCTGATATTCCATTGGAGCATTTGGTTTTGGAAACAGATTCGCCATTTTTGGCACCAAAGCCATTTAGGGGGAAAAGAAATGAAAGTGCACATATATATTATGTAGCCGAAAAACTTGCCGAAATTAAAAATGTTTCAATTGAAGAAATTGCAGACAAGACGACCCGGAATGCCGTGGAGCTGTTTAAATTCAACTTCGGATAGTAAGCGTGAAAAGTTAAATGTTGTTGGTTAAGGTTAATTTGGAGTAATTATTTAGGTGGGATTGTGGTGCGAATCGATTCGTGATGACCCCATCCCCAGCCCTTCCCCTTGAGGGGAAGGGGCCCCAGCCGCACAAGCGACTGCTGTAGCCAGTGCGATGGCATCCTCCCCCTCAAGGGGGAGTTAGAGGGGGTCTTATTGGAGTTGATAGTAAGCGACTAAATATTTACAATTTAGGAACATAAAAAATTTACAAAATGGATCAACAAACATCCATACTCATTATTTATACAGGTGGCACCATCGGTATGATCAAAGACCAGAAGAGCGGTGTATTAAAGCCCTTCAATTTTAACAATGTCTATCAGCATATTCCATCACTGAAATTATTGGATTACAAAATTGATAATTTTTGTTTCGACCCGGTTATCGATTCATCGGATATGAACCCACTGGTTTGGGGTGAAATTGCCAAAGTTATTAAATCGAACTATGAAAAATATGATGGCTTTGTGGTTTTACATGGCTCAGATACCATGGCGCATACTGCATCAGCACTTAGTTTCATGCTCGAGAATCTCAATAAACCGGTTATTTTAACGGGATCACAACTGCCATTAGGAATGATAAGGTCAGACGGTCGGGAAAACTTTGTTACCGCAATCGAAATTGCAGCAGCCCAGGAAGACGAAACTCCTATTGTCCCTGAAGTGGCCATATATTTTGAAGACCAGTTGATGCGCGGCAACAGGACTACGAAATACAATGCCGAACATTTCGAGGCCTTCCGTTCACCCAATTTCCCTGCACTTGCAGATGTTGGTGTTTACATCAAATACAATCGCCCAATCATCCGCAAGCCAAATTTTAAAAACCTGAAAGTCCATACAACAATGGACAATAATATAGCTATCCTGAAATTGTTCCCCGGCATTTCCAGCCAGGTGGTCAATTCAGTGCTAAATACAGAAGGCTTGCGGGCAATTGTTTTGGAAACTTACGGAAGCGGAAATGCCACTACAGAGCTTTGGTTTATTAATGCACTTGAAAAAAGAATCAAACAAGGGCTTATAGTTTTTAATGTTAGCCAATGTCAGGGCGGCTCGGTAAATATGGCTAAATACCAGACGGGCATCATGTTGCAGGATATTGGTGTAATTGGAGGACATGATATGACCACCGAAGCAGCCACAGCCAAATTGATGTACTTGCTGGGGATATACGATCAGGCGGAGCCAGTTCGAAAGAAGCTCCAGGTGTCGCTAAGAGGTGAAATGACAGTGGCATAAGTTAACGGTAACAATAATTTATTTGTAAAACAGTTGATTAACTTGATGTACAGAAAATTATACTCAGTCTAAAAAAGGGCTGATATTTTTGTGTTAGTGATTTTTTTTCTACTTTAGCCGGCTCAAAATTAGGAGATAGTGGGGTAAGCTAAAAAAGACTGGAGAGGTGGCCGAGTGGTTTAAGGCGCACGCTTGGAAAGCGTGTGTATGTCAAAAGCGTACCGGGGGTTCGAATCCCTTCCTCTCCGCAAATTTGAAAGTAAATTTTAACATTAATAATTAACTAGAAAACAATTTTATTTTTTAATCAACAGAATTAAACCATGAAAAAATTATTTGCTTTTTTGACAATTGCAGCGATGTTAACCATTGGATTCGCTAATGCCACTTATGCTCAGGACCAGGGTGGGACGGAAACAATAACTGACACTACAGCAATGGCTGATGACAGCACTGCAGTTGAACAAGCCAAACCTGTCACTACTTTAAAGAAAGAAGTACCGGCTGAGAAGAAAGATTTTCAACAAGTTTTGAAAGAGAAATTTATTGAGGGTGACTGGAAATTTATGGGTATCGTGTTGCTGACACTCATTTTTGGTTTGGCCCTATCAATTGAGAGGATCATTTATCTCAACCTTTCAACAACCAACACTTCGAAGTTGCTCAACAAGATTGAGTCCGCCCTCGAAACAGGCGGTGTTGAAAAAGCCAAAGAGATTTGTAAAAACATACGTGGCCCGGTTGCTGGTATATTTTACCAGGGACTCGATAGGTACAGCGAAGGTATCGATATTGTTGAAAAATCAATTATCGGTTATGGTAGTGTATTAATGGGTCGCCTGGAATCAGGTCTCTCATGGATTTCGCTATTTATTGCACTTGCCCCGATGCTCGGGTTTATGGGTACAGTAATTGGTATGATCCAGGCCTTTGATGATATTGCTGCTGCAGGTGACATTTCGCCAACTATTGTAGCCAGTGGTATTAAAGTTGCGCTTTTGACAACTGTATTCGGTCTTATTGTAGCTATCATTCTACAGATTTTCTACAACTACATCGTTTCTAAAGTCGATAGTATTGTAAACAGTATGGAAGACAGTTCAATCTCTTTCATTGATATTTTGACAAAATATAAAGCTAACAATTAAGAAAATTAATAATCATGAAGGATAAAACAGCAGCAATATTGAGGATTTTCCTCGCCGTGTTGTTAGCCATTTCAGCGGTACTGTTTGTGATTTTCTACGCCACAGGCGAGGATTTTGCAACTACCGTAATGACATGGGCTTACATACTCCTGGGAATAACAGTGGCTATTACAATTTTATTCCCCATCGCGCATTTCATTATGAACCCTAAATCGGGCAAGGTTGTTTTAATTGCCCTTGCAGGATTTGCAATACTTTATTTTGTAGCATATACAATGGCCTCGGGCAGCACTACCGGCACTGTTTACGAGAAATTTGATATTTCCGAAGCCACATCAAGGTTTATCGGGGCAATCCTGTATATGACTTACATACTTGGAGGATTGACAATTTTGTCAATCGTTTATGCTGGGGTTTCCAGTTTATTTAAATAAAAAGGAACATTATGGCTAGAAAGGAAATGCAAGAAATAAATGCCGGATCGATGGCTGATATCGCCTTCCTGCTCCTAATCTTTTTCCTTGTAACTACTACAATGGATGTGGATACCGGGATCAGCAGGAAGCTACCTCCGCCATTGAGAGGTGATGAGGAGCCACCGGACATTAATGAGCGATACATCTTTACTGTTTTGGTGAACAGCAGGGACAATTTGCTAATTGAAGGTAAACCCGGTGATATTCGTGGTCTCAAAGATCAGGCAAAGGAGTTTATGTCGAACCCAACGGGGCGTGACGACTTACCAGAGATGGAATTGAAAAATATTCCAGGACTGGGTAATGTCAGGGTACCGAAAAAGAGCGCGGTAATTTCGCTTAAGAACGACCGCGGTACTTCATACAAAATGTACATTGCGGTGCAAAACGAGTTAGCCGCTGCAATTGACGATTTAAGGAATGATTTGGCCATGGAGAAGTTTGGTAAAAAATACACCGAATTGATTTCGGAAGACCAAATGAACGCCATCCAAAAAGCGATTCCTGTACCGATTTCTGAAGCTGAACCAGAAGATGTAGGAGAAAATTAAAATGGCTAGATTTAAAAAAGGTAAAAAATCAGGCGTCCAAAAGATCAATACTTCGTCGCTCCCGGATATTATCTTCATGTTACTGTTTTTCTTTATGGTAACTACAGTTATGCGCGAAGTAACACTTATCGTAACTATTAAGCCACCAGAAGCAACTGAAGTGCAGAAACTGGAACGGAAATCACTGGTAAGTTATATTTATATCGGTGAACCTAAAAGAGTGGCTTTGTACGGAACCAAGCCACGTATCCAGTTAAACGACCAGTTTGCCAGGGTGAGTGATATTCCTTCTTTCGTAACTTCCGAACGGCAGGCACGCGATGAGGCCGACCGTAAGTTTATCACTACTTCACTTAAGGTTGATGGAAATATTCAAATGGGAATTGTAACCGACGTAAAACAAGAATTAAGAAAATCAGGTGCTTTTAAAATTAACTATTCCACCCGTAAAGTTCCAAAACTTGATTTCAGCAAGCTGAATTAATTTTTTGTTTACACGATAAATAAAAATATGGAAGGAGTATTGTAAAGTACTCCTTCTTTTTTTGTCCCATCTTGTAATGATACATAATTGTTACAAACATAATTGTTACAAACAAATATGTTACAAACATTTTTGTTACTAACAAAAATGTTATTTATCTTTGCAAGAAAAGCCCTATGAATACGCCATTTGTTTTTGGAAGGTTAGCATCGGATGAAAAGTTTATTAATCGTGAGGCTGAAATCTCAACCTTGTTGGATAATTTTAGGACTGGTACCAACACCATTTTGATATCTCCCAGAAGATGGGGGAAATCATCACTCGTGGATAAGGCCTCTGAAATAATTCAGGATGAATCGCCCGAGTATGTTATTGTTAAACTTGATCTGTTTAATGTTCGTACGGAAGTTGAATTTTACAACAAATTGGCAGAGAAAACCTTACAGGCTATTTCTGGTAAGTTTGAGGAAATCAAAGGATACATTGGGGAATTTTTCAAGTTCCTCATTCCAAAAATTAGCTTTTCACCAAGTCCTGATATGGCGTTCTCGCTTTCGCTTGATGATAAGGAATTGTTGAAAAATCCGGATGAAATATTGGATCTTGCCGAAAAGGTTGCGCTAGCTAAAAACGTAAAGCTTAGAATTTGTATTGATGAATTTCAGAATATTGGATTTTTTGATGACCCCTTGTCTTTTCAAAAAAAACTTAGATCGCATTGGCAAACACATCAGGAGGTGGCCTACTTCCTTTATGGAAGTAAACGGCACATGTTGTTAGAAGTTTTTACTTCACCTTCAATGCCATTTTATAATTTTGGAACTATTATATTTTTAGAAAAGATTAAGCTTGAGCATTGGAAAACATTTATTGTGGAAAGCTTTACCAATACCGGAAAGAGCATTGACCCTGAACTTGCAGCCACCATTGCCCAGCATACCGAATGCCATTCGTACTATGTGCAACAGCTGGCACAAATTTGCTGGTTGAGGACAGAAACTGAAGCAGACCTGGAAATAATAAACGAAAGTTTCGAATCATTGATACTACAACTTTCCCTACTGTTTCAAAACATCACCGAATCGTTGCCAACAAGTCAGCTTAAATTTTTAAATGCCATAATCGATGGAGAGACAAAACTTAGTTCTAAAGCAGTTTTGGAGAAATATAATTTGGGAGCATCGGCAAATGTTAACCGCATGAAAAATGCCCTTATAGATAAAGAAATCATCGACCAAACTGCAGGTGAGATTCAAATCCTCGACCCGATTTATAAAGCCTGGTTGCAGAAATTCTACTTTATCAAATCAGCCTGATAGGATATTTTATTTGTCATTTAGCTTCGCTGTCATTTGCTTCGCTATCACTTGCTACGTTGTCATTAATGATCATTTGCGCCTGACCTATCATCGAAACTTAAGTGAAGGTAGCCGCACATCATTTTTTTGCAATCAATGACTATGAATGCCGAAAAACCAGAAATCTTTGATTTCCTAAGTTTTTCGAGCATCCACGAAAAGTTACGAAAATTGAAAATTTTCTACTTTTCGGGATGACCACCAATGACTCTCAATGACATTTTCTGGAAAGATGTTTCAATTTTCACAAATCTATCAACCACCTAAATAGTCTGTCCATAAATTCGGGTGTTTGCTCTAGAAAGTCCAACTTCTGCGTTGCCCCGGCATTTATGCCGGGGAATAATAAATTCGACACTCGCCTCCCCCTCCTTTTCGCTGTCAATGCCGAAGGCATTGACAGCGAAAAGGAGGGGCTTTTTTATCCTTCCAATTCAATCCCTGCCCTTCCCATGGGGATGCCAATGGCAAAAGGACAGGGCTATTGATAATTTAAAAATCTTACTAAAAGGACGAACACTAAATAGCTATTACTTGTCTTCCTTTTCTATAACCTTCAAGCCTAATTCATCCAGTTGCTCATTTGCAATACACGAAGGAGAATCGATCATCACATCCCGTCCGGCGTTGTTTTTCGGAAAGGCAATAAAGTCGCGGATTGAATCGGAGCCACCAAAAAGTGAAACCAACCTATCGAAGCCAAGGGCAATCCCACCATGTGGAGGGGCACCATATTCAAAAGCGTTCATCAGAAAACCAAATTGAGCCTGAGCTTCCTCATCAGTGAATCCCAGGGCTGTAAACATCTTTTTTTGCAATTCTTTATTATGGATACGGATTGATCCGCCCCCAATTTCAACACCGTTAATTACAAGGTCGTAAGCATTGGCCCTGATTTTTCCGGGATCACTATCCAGTAAATGGACATCTTCAGCCTTGGGTGAGGTAAACGGATGATGCATTGCATGAAAGCGTTTTGAGTCTTCGTCCCATTCAAGAAGTGGGAAATCGACCACCCACAAGGGTGCAAAAACATTGGGGTCGCGCAATTCCAAGCGGGTTCCCATTTCTAACCTTAGCTCATTCAATGCCTTTTGGGTTGGTACAGTATCCCCAGCCAGCACCAGCAATAAATCTCCGGGTTTGGCATCAAATTTATCAGCCCAGGTTTTAAGTGCATCCTGGTCAAAGAATTTATCTACTGATGATTTAAAACTACCATCATCATTGCACTTAGCATACACGAGCCCTTTGGCGCCAATTTGAGGTTTTCTAACGAAATCAGTCAAGCCATCGAGTTGTTTGCGGGTATATTGAGCGCATCCGGGTACACAAATCCCGACAACTAATTCAGCACTATCGAAAACACCAAAACCTTTGTTTTGTGCTACATCGTTCAGTTCGATAAATTTCATACCAAAACGGATGTCTGGTTTATCAGAGCCGTAGAATTTCATAGCATCGTCATACAACATCCAGGGGAAGTCGTTTACTTCAACCTGCTTTACTTCTTTGAATAAATACTTTGTTAGGCCCTCGAAAGTGGTCAAAATATCTTCTTGCTCAACAAAGGACATCTCGCAATCAATCTGGGTAAATTCGGGTTGACGGTCGGCACGGAGGTCTTCATCGCGGAAGCATTTTACAATTTGATAATAACGATCGTAACCAGCCACCATCAGCAATTGCTTGAATGTCTGGGGTGATTGGGGCAAAGCATAAAACTCGCCCTGGTTCATCCTTGATGGGACAACAAAATCGCGGGCACCTTCCGGGGTAGATTTGATTAAAACCGGAGTTTCGATTTCAACAAATTTCAGGCTGTCTAAGTATTTCCTGGTTTCGAGTGCCACACGGTGGCGCAATTCAAGATTATTTCTAACAGGTGCCCTTCTTAAATCGAGGTAACGGTATTTCATTCGGAGCTCTTCGCCACCATCAGTTTTGTCTTCGATAGTAAAAGGTGGGGTTTTAGAAGCGTTCAACACTTCAATATCAGCCACTTTAATTTCGATATCACCGGTGGGCATTTTTGGGTTTTTTGCAATTCGCTCAATAACTTCGCCTTTAGCTTTAATTACAAACTCACGGCCCAGGGTTTTTGCAGCAGCTATCACGTTGGGGTCGGCAACCCCTTCTTCCATTACCAATTGGGTAACTCCGTACCGGTCCCTTAAATCAATCCAAATCAGGCCGCCTTTGTCTCTTATCTTTTGCACCCAGCCAGTTAGCACTACATTTTGTCCAATAGATTGGATGTTTAATTCACCGCAAGTATTTGTTCTAAGCATATTATAAATTTTAAGGTGGCGAAATTATAAAAAAATGAATGAAAGAAAAGTGTGTCATCAATTTTAAAAATGTCATTATTATCGTTTATATACAAAACATTTTTGTAGTTTTGATGGATAAATTTAAAACTAAAAAAAAATGGTAAGTGGATACGAAGTAAAAGAGATTAAAAAGTATGCCTATTCGGTTTTTTCTTCAAGATATGAAGAGAATGAAGTGGTTTCGGATATTATGCTTAGTGGCGATAATGCCTTTTATGGTTATGCCCACTTTTTAGCAGATGGCTCGGTTTTGCCCAAAGCCACTAAAAAGTATAATCTTTATAATTTGTATTATCACATAAAAGATTTACCCGCAATCGTTGATATGATGAGAAACGAAAGTCCGGTGTACATAATCTTCAGCAATGATGATCATAAAAACTGTAGGATTACAACAATGCAGGAAGTCATTGGCGAAGGTGAAGGTTAACAGCCTAGTTTTTTCTGGGGTATGTAATAAATAGGACGAACGACAGTTATCATACAGGTTGTTAAATTGCATATTTGCATTTAAATACAGCCCTTTAAACTTACACTTACCAATAGCAATTTATTGTATTTTTGCGCGCTAAAGCAAACCGTATGAAAAAAATCATTTTTCTTTTTATTCTTTTTGGTTTTACCCTTCAGGGATTTTCGCAGGATATTGACGAGAGTACCCGAAAAAAATTCAGTATTGTTTTTGATCTCTTCACTGATATTTGGGCTAAGGTGCCCGATAATGTTGATGTACGCGTGATTAACCAGGGTGTAAATGTTTTGGGCTTGTATGATTATCGCATCAATCAAAGTGATTTTAGTTTTGCTTTTGGTGCAGGCCTGGGGTCGCATAACTTTTATAGCGATGCTTTTGCTGAAGTTGATTCAGCAGGCAATTCACATCTATTCAAAATTAGTACACTCTATCCCGGTACTGATTATAAACGCAATAAAATTTCATTTTCATATATCGACATCCCACTTGAATTTCGCTACAGGACTAAATCAGAGTTCAGGGCATCGCTTGGGTTTAAGTTTGGATTTTTGGTGAATACCCACACCAAATACATTGGTGATGATTACATTTTTAATACCACAGATCAAATTCAGGTCAAGTTTAAGAATGTTTATAACATCGAAAAAGTCAGGTATGGTTTTACTGCCCGCTTTGGATGGAAATTCATCAATGTTACCGGCTTTTACTCACTCAGTGGATTGTTTAAAAAAGGCCAAGGTCCCGATTTGTATCCCATTTCTGTAGGTATTTCGCTGATGCCGTTCTAGGAGGGGGAAAAGGCTTAGGGTATAAGGTATTGTTTATAGGGTTTATAGGGTACATAGGGGGAATAAGGCAGCTCCCAAATTTTCTCCCCACAAAGGCGGGATTTCCCCACAGAACGGGACAGGCGCTCTGGTCAACATTCATTCATTCTCGCATTCTCTCATTTAAGCATTCTCGCATTCTCTCATTTTATCATTGCTTTGCACTTAATAATCCTCATGGGGTAATCCGCATTTTGTTTTAGTGCCCTGGCATAAACATATCCATCCTTGAATTTGAAGCTGCTCATTTTTGAAAGCAAATCATAACCTTCAATCTTGAACTCCGATTTCCCAAGAAAATCTCCATCCAATGAATATGCCTGGAAAGCATAGTCTTCATCCATATTGTTGGTGTAGATAAAAAACAGGCTGTTGTTTTCGTTGTCCACTATCATGTTGTAATAGTTGGGCAGGTAATCGGGATAAAAATCTTTTGCTTTCGCTTTTTCGGCATAGGAGGTGTCGATACCTTTTTTTGCAAGTTTTTCTTTGAAGTTTTGATAATACTCTTCTTTTTCCTGCTCAGTAATTTTTATCCGGTTTGTCTTGATCCGGAAATTGGATTCCTGGAATTCACCATTCACCTTTGAATATACTTGTACCAAATCAGTATTGTTTTTCCCAACAATAATCTGGTCATCATCAGTAACCCGAATCATTGTCCGGCCACGCGAATGAGGCGCACCCACCGCAATCATGGATTTTTCTGTTGGAATTACGATCTTATCGGGCTGCTTGTTCGATTCAGTTTTTTCGTAGAAAACCTTGTATTTACCACTTGCGTAATCAATTTCAGCCAGCACATCTTTGGATTGATGTCCTTTAACGGGAACATGTCCCCACACAATTAGGTTTCCTGATTTAAGCGGAAAAATGTTCAATGGCATAAAGTCAATGGTGATTAATTTTACAAAATTTCCATCAAGGTCGAAAAAGTTGATGCGGCCCTGGTTATCGCTTACCACAAGTAATTTGTTTTTAAGAATCCCATTGAAGTCCTGATTGTTTACAAACTCACCATTGTTG
>Ga0075114_10000840_pt1 | contig 17760 bp, 17 predicted proteins | sample AntAceMetag02UKM_FD_69784 | JGI IMG/M metagenome (GOLD analysis project Ga0075114, IMG submission 69784) | Saline lake microbial communities from Ace Lake, Antarctica - Antarctic Ace Lake Metagenome 02UKM | ecosystem: Environmental > Aquatic > Non-marine Saline and Alkaline > Saline | place... | reverse complement strand
TCGCAGACTCTGCACTTCCTACAGTTGCACTTCAACGATGGTGCCGAGCGCTGTGGTGATGGTTGACACCAGATCCGCCAGCAGTTGGGGCCTCAGGCTCAGCAGGAGGCTGACCAACAGCAAGACAGCCACCAGTCCGCTGGCTAAACGCGGCTCCCGTTCGACCTCCGGGTCATGCAAGGGGCCGAGGAGCGCCCGCAGCCCCCGCAGATAGCCAACGATCACACCTGCCGACGCCAGCAGCAGGATGATCGCCGCCCGCGGCATCTGCTGCCCCAGGAGTTGCAGCAGCGCCCAGTGACCAGGGAAGCTCGCAGTCAGCGGGAGGCCGGCCAGCCCCACTCCGCCAGCCAGCAGTCCGGCCACGCTCCACGGCAGCCGTCTTGCCGCGCCGCTGGAGCGTTGGAAGCTGTCGTCCCTGGCGCGATGGCGCAGTGTAGCCAGTCCCATAGCTCCCAGCACCAGTGCCACGGAACGAGCGATGAAGAGCGATGCCGCCAAGGGCAAGCCCAACGGCCCTCCCAACCCCAGCGCGGCCAGAAGGCAGCCGAAATCGAACAGCGACGCGTAACCCCAGAGCCGTCCGAAGCTCCGCTGCCCCGCGGCCAGCAGCCCACTCCAGCCGGCGGTGATCAGCCCCAGCCAGAGCAGCCAGCGCGAGACATCGTGGTAGTCTGCCAGCCAGGGGTAGGCACGCAGGAAGCCGTTGAGCAGGAAGATCACCACCGCGTTGTGGCTGAGCAATAGGAAAGCGCTGACCAGCGGCGGCGCTTCCGCGGTTAGAGCAGGCACCGCGCCGTGGAGCGGCACGGCCATCAGCAGAAACAGGAAACCGTAAGCCAAGAGCCGCGCTGCCGCAGCGAAGGGAGCAAGGTCGTCGGGATTGAGCGGCGACTGGCTGAGATACCAGGCAGCGACGAGGAAGAAGGGAAAGGCCATCACGGGGAAGATCAACCAGCGCAGCGCGCCCCGCGTCGAACCGGGGCGTCCGGCCTGGATGATGCAAACGGCCAGCGCCGCGGCGAAAGCCAGCACCAGCGGCGCTCGCGTCAGTGGCTGCGTGACTGCAACAGTGTTGAACAGGCTCAGCAGCACCAATCCAAAGGGGAAGAAGGATCGCCCCTGGGAGATGCGCCAGGCGTAGAGGAAACAGGCGGCGGCCAGGCTACAGGTGAAGGTCAGCAATGGCCTGGCGGCAGGCGTGAGGCTCAGATGCTGTCCGAGGAGCGTTATCGGTTGAGCCATCTCCACCGTGCGGCCCAAGAAGTAGACTGTCGCCTGCGGCGGCCAGTGCCAGGTGATCAAGGCCAGCCCGGCCGCGACGGTTGCGGCCAGTCCTGCCGCCGCCAGCGCCCAGCGGCGCAGCAGGTAGACCAACACCGCCGCCAACAGCGGCAGGCCCAGCACAAGCGTCGGCCCGGCGATCACTTTTTTACCTCCTCGGCTACGTCACCCTCTGGTTGTCTTGGCCAGCGGAACAGCGGAAGAAGCGGAAAGATAGAAGCCTTCCGCTCATTTCGCTTTGCCGCTGACAATAGGGTCTCTGGTAAGATGCCCAACTGCCGCGCCAGCCGCGGCCTCCCCGCCACGCCGTGGGCTACCATCAGATAGGCCACCGCCAACCCCAGCAGCAGGTCCAGGCTGCCCAGCAAGCCGATAACCAAGGCGGTGGGCTCCAGCGTCGCGTAGAGGAGCTGGAAGCCCGCCGTGATCGTGAGCAGGCCCAGTCCAGCCCGCAACGGCTCGTCGCTGAGCCCCATGGCCAGGAAGCCCATCAGCCACAGCCAGGTGCAGGCCAGAACCAGGTCCGAAGGTAATACGGGCAAGATCAAGCGCTCTTGCAGGCGGAAGAAGACTAAGCCGGCCAGGACGACGGCCAGCAGCCGCAGCAAGGTCACGGTGGAGAGGAGAGGCCAGCGCTCGCCCCTCCCGCGGCGCAGCAGCCACCAGCGTGCCGGCGCCTGCCGTTGTCCCCATCTCACCCGCCGCGCCGAGATGAACCAGATCACAGCGATCAGCCCGCCCACCAGCATGCGCAGCACTGCCCATTCGAGGGGTAGTAGCCGCGTGCTCAGCAGCGCTAGCAGTACCGATTGAGCCGCGAACGCAAGCAGGGACAGACGCCAGTCGGCCAGGATGACCAGCAGCGCTGCACACAGGCCCACACCGATCACGATCCACGGGCTGGTCAGGAGCGGAAACTGTGTCAGAGCCTCAGATGTCATCAGCATGGTACAACCCTACAGATTCCACAACAGCCAGCCAAGCAGCGCCGCCAGTCCCAGCCAGCCCAGATACCCCTCTCCCTCCAGCACGGCGCCCAGACCTCGTAGCAGGTCTGCTGTTCGCTCCACCGCCCAGCGCAAGGCTTCGTAGCCCCATTCCAGGCTGACCACGCCGCTCACTACCTCTTGTCCACCAGGCAGTCCCGCCAGGAGACGCCCTCTGCCCCAGGCTAGCAGCGCGCCTGCGGCCCACGGTAGCAGCAGGCTTATCCAGACGACGGGCGAGGCCTGCTGCAATTGCACCAGCAGCGGCTGGTAGATTGGGCCTTCCACGGGCCATCCTGCGAAGCTGGCCAGAAATGGTGGCTGAAGGCCCCAGATGAGCAGGGGCACCGCCAGCAGCACGGCGGCGATGAGGAGGCGGGCTGCTGCGCCCAGGGCCACAGGCTGAGGCGATGGCTGTGTGCGCCGGAAAAGCGGGGGCAGCAGCGCAGCGACGAGCAAAGTTTCCGCCAGCAAAGCCAGCACCCAGAGGGGCAGGAAGGCGAAGGTCAAGGTCGTCAAGTGTGCTAGTACTAGGCGGGCTGGGAAGCCAGGTGTTCCCGGCAAGCCGATAAGGGCTAGCACAGCCAGCATCACCGGCTGGCGCCACCCCCATCGCCGGCTGATGGCCTGGCCTACCACCAGGCTGCCCACGCCCAAGGTCAACAGCGTCAGCGGCCAGGCGATGGCCGAGGGACCCTCTGGCGCGGCCAGTGTGGCGGCCAGCACGGTCAGGCTGACGCGGTTGATCGCCACCCATGCTCCGCGAGGGCCTTCCTCTTCGGTCAACCATGCCGCCAACCCGCTGCCCAACATGCCCAATACCCCCACCGCTGCCCACGCCGGCTGGGAGCGGTAGGTCGATCCGGCCAGGGAGTGCACCTGTCCCAGGAGCCAGAGGCCCGTCAGCGGAGCGATGAGGTGTATGGCTATCATTCCGCTGCGGCTGCGTTGTTGTTGCGGCAACAGCCAGATGTGGAGCGGGTATGCGCCGCAGCGCAGCAGGGCGGCCAGCAGCAAGGCAAGCACACTGAGGGGAGCTGTCTCAGCCGACAGTGGTTGCTCCGCTCCCGCCGGCCCGGCGAAGAGGAGCGCTGCCAGCAGGAGCCAAGCGCCCAGGCTATTCAGCCCCCAGGCTCGAGCGCCCCCCTTACCCCCTTCTTCCGCTGTGATCCTGAGCCCCAAGGCTACATCCAGCACGATCCAGCTTGCCGCCAGAGTCAGCAAGTTGGCCGAGAAGAGAAAGAACGAAGCAGCAGCCATGAGCACCAGCGTCGTCGCCAGCGTCGGCGCGCTGCCTGCCCCCCTGGGTTCCTCCCAGGCCACGAGGATGGACACCGCGCCGAGCAGGAGCAGCAGACTTGCCGCTAGCCAGCTCCAATTGTCTATCTGCCACAGCCACGCGCCGCCGGGTAGCGTCACGGGGTCCCAGGCCCAGGCCAACTGATTCGGCTGTCCCGAGAGGACCATCCACAGAAGCAATCCTCCAGCGCCGATGACCGTCAGAAGGGCCATGACGAGGGGCAGCGAACGAGGCAGCCTGCGGCGAATGAGAGCCAGGACCAAGGCTCCCAGCAACAGGACGAGCCCCGGCCCCAGCGGCGTGGTGAAGAGATTGGTCATAGAACCTGTCCAAAAAGGTCTGCCAGGTGCGCAGCGACTTCCGCTTGATCCTGTATGGCGGACCGTGAAAAGCGATGCGTGAGCGGGAGTCGCGCATGTTGGGTGCTATTCTAGCACGAAAGGGGAAAGCGCGCCAACTCTGCACAGCACGCCAACAGGTGCATAGTCTGAGTCATGAGCGAACGGCTAACTCCGGTTTTGTCGCCGGACTTGACAGGAGCGCCCTTTCCTGGCATAATGTGGACAGCCTCTCCAGGAACGCGGGCATTGCCTACAGGGTCCAGATCGCGCTTCTGCTGACTGTTCACGCGCCTACCCACGGCTGAGGGTACGAAATCGTCAAGGATGATCTGTCATGGGTTCTGATGTCATAGAACTCCAGAAGTCACCCTGCGACCGGCTCAGGATGACTTCTGCTCGTATGCCCCCAGACTTCGGATCACCACTTCAGGAGGGAATCGCATGGCCAAGCTACCCGACGGACGGGCCCTACCGGGCAAGCTGTTCATCGTTGAAGGCATCGACGGCTCTGGCAAGAGCACCCAGTTGGATATGCTGCGTAAGTGGCTCATCGGCCAGGGGTACTGTGTGGCCTTCAGCGAATGGAACTCCTCACCGGTCGTGCGGGAGACCACCCGGCGGGGCAAGAAGAAGCAGTTATTGACTTCCACCTCCTTCAGCCTCATCCACGCCGCCGATTTCGCCGATCGCATGGAACGGCAGATGCTACCAGCTCTCAAGGCAGGCGCCATCGTTCTCGCTGATCGCTACATCTACACTGCTTTCGGTCGGGACGTGGCTCGCGGCGTCCATCCCCAATGGGTGCGCGAGGTCTACTCCTTCGCCCTCCAGCCCACGGTCGCCTTCTACTTCCGTGTGTCCTTGGATGAATCCCTGGAACGAATCCTGAGCGGAAGGCCCGCTCTGAAATACTACGAGGCGGGGATGGATGTCGGCCTCAGCAATGATCCCTACGAGAGTTACAGGCTGTTCCAAGGCCGCATTCTGGAGGAATACGAGAAGATGGTAGACGAGTTCGGGCTGACGGTCATAGATGCCACGTTGCCGTTGCTGGAGCAACAGGGGCAAGTACGGGAGATTGTCGAGCCCTATCTAGGTGAGGCCCTGCGCGCTGAACGGCGTGGCTGGCGCGAAGTGTTAGCCGCCGAGGGGCTGCAAGGCCGCTACCTGGACGAGATGCTCATTGCAGGAGGTCAGTCATGACGGTCGTTCGCTTCTACAGCTGCGATCTGCCCGGCTTCAAGAAAAAGCGACTGCCCGGTAAACTGGTCGTCCTGGAAGGCACGGACGGCGTGGGGCGCTCGACCCAGATCGCCCTTCTGAGGGAGTGGTTGGAATCGGAGGGATATGCCACGGTAGCTACCGGACTCAAGCGGGGCAAACTGGCCGGGAGGGGAATCAAATCGGCCATGCAGGGGCACACCTTGGGCGACACTACGATGAACCTGCTATATGCCACTGATTTCACAGACCGGCTGGAGCGAGACATCATCCCTGCTTTGCGAGCAGGCTTCGTGGTGCTGACCGACCGCTATATCTACTCCATCATCGCCCGCGCTCAGGCACGGGGAATCGACCCCACCTGGCTCCGCAATGTCTTCGGCTTCGCCTTGGTGCCGGACGTCGTTTTCTACTTGCAGGCCGATTTGACTCACCTGATTCCCCGCGTGCTGAATATCCGTGGCTTCGACTACTGGGAATCGGGGGCGGATTTTCTGGCTGGACGGAACTACTACGATAGCTACGTCGAATACCAGACCCGGCTGCTGGCTCAGTTCGATGCCATGGCCGACGAGTTCAAGTTCGTGCGCATTGATGCCAACCGCTCCATCCACGAGGTCTTTCAATCGCTGCAGGCAGAGATTAAGTATCTGATCAAAGGCATGAAGCCACCCAGGAAGCTGATGAAAGAACTGGAAGAGAAGAAGGCTGAGGAGAAGGCGAGGGAGAAGGAGACGGGAGAGGTAAAGAAGGCCGAAGAGAAACCGAAGGACAAGGGAAAGGGAAAGGGAAAGGGAAAGGGAAAGGAGAAGCCGGTCGAGGATAAGCCCAAGGACAGGAGAGAGGAGAAGAAAACTGAGCAGAGAAGAGTCGAAGAGGCCCCGAGTGAGGAAGAAGAGGGGGCGACGGGGGAAGAAGAGACGGCCAACGGCGGGAGTAAATGGAAAGGGTGGTTTGAGCGTTTGCTACAGCCCAGTTGACGAGCGCGAGTTGGAGCAACTGGCGGCGACCTACGGCCAACCTGAGATGCGGACGATCGAGATGGAAGGCGACGAGTATCTGTTCGCCACCCGGCTGTATCGTTCGCAAGACCGGCGCGGCGAAGTCGTACTGGCCATCGAGCGTCCGGCCCGCCTGCCGAGGCGCGGGCAGGCCCGCTGCGTGCTGCTGCACCGCAAAGGTTGGTACGAGCCGGAGGTGTATCGGTTGCTGAGCGGGGGCATTGGCCTGGATGAGGCTGTGGAAGCCGCCCTGGCCCGCGAGCTGGAGGAAGAAACGGGGCTGATGTTGCACACGACCCATCTGCTCGGCGTGCTCGATTGCCGCATTCACTACGCTTCCGAAGAGATCTCTTTCATTTCGTATGTCTTTCACCTGCCGCGCACAGAGGGTGTGCTGCGGCTTCCACGGACCGAAGACATCATTGACTTCCGTGAGGTTCCCATCGCCGACTTGCCTGCTGTGGCCGAGGACCTGCGCCGCGTGCCGCCGCCGCGCACAGGCTGGGGCCACTGGCGAGCCATCGCCCACGATTTCGTCTACGAGACACTGATGTCCCGCTAGACGCGTGCTCTCAGAACACCGAGGAGAGATCCACATGTCAAGAAGAAAACAATCGCGAGGGAAATGCGGCTTCTGTGGACGAGAAATGACCAAGGGTGGTCTATCCAGGCACTTGTCGTCCTGTTCCCAACGCCAAGAAGCCACTCGCACGGCCAACCAAGAGCCTGGCAAGGAGCAAGTGATATACCATTTGCTGGTGCGGGACGCCTGGCTGTCTGACTTTTGGCTACATCTGGAAATGAACGGTTCAGCGACGCTGGCCGATCTGGATCACTACTTGCGTGCCATCTGGCTGGAATGCTGTGGGCACCTGAGTCGGTTTTCCATCGGAGGCTGGGGCGGAAGGGAGATACCGAAGAGGTCACGGGCAGAGCAGGTGTTCAGGCCGGGGGTCGAGCTAACCCATATCTATGATTTTGGGACATCATCGGAGACGTTGATCAAAGTGGTGGGGGTGCGTGAAGGCAAGCCGTTGACCTCTCATCCGATTGCCCTTATGGCACGCAATGACCAACCGAAGGCGCGTTGCATGGAATGCGAGCAACCGGCCTCGTGGATGTGTCTTGAGTGCATCAATGAGTTGAACGAGACAGGGATGCTATGTGACGAGCATGTTCAGGACCATCCACATGAGGCCTACGGCACTCCGATGCCCTGGGTGAATTCGCCCAGAGTGGGAATGTGTGGCTATTGCGGGCCTGCAGAGCCGCCCTACTGAGCTGTCCCGTGGAAGTACGCATCGTTCGCAGCAAGAAACGACGCAAGACCATCCAGGCTCGCGAGGTTGATGGCACACTCGAGATCCTCGCGCCGGCAACTATGTCCGATGCTGAACTCCAACCATTCATTGACAAGCTCAAACGACGCGTAGACCGCCGCAAGGCGAAGGCTGAGCTGGATGATGAAGCGCTGGCAAGACACGCGGCAGAGCTGAATCGTCGCTACTTCGATGGCAAGCTGCGCTGGAAGTCCATTCGCTGGGTCACCAACCAGAACAGGCGCCACGGGAGTTGCACACCGCAAAAAGGCACTGTTCGCATCTCGCACCGCATTGCACCCATGCCCAGATTCGTTCGGGATTATGTTATTGTTCATGAACTGGCTCACCTCGTAGAGCCGAATCACAGCAAGCGGTTCTGGAAACTGGTCTACCGCTACCCCAGGACGGAGCGAGCGAGGGGCTACTTGATGGCTGTGCAGATAACGGAGTTGGAGGAGTAGACACCATGGGCCGTTTTGTGATGCTTACAGGGCCTTCTTGTGTTGGCAAAGGACCCCTGCACAATGCTCTCAAGAGGTTCTATCCGCATCTGGAGCAAAAACTGGAGAAGCTGATCCTGTTCAACAGCCGGGCGCCGCGACCAGGCGAGCAGGACGGCGTGCACTACCATTTCCGCCCCCGCCAGGAGATTGAGGCCCTTGGTGATCAGGAAGACTACATCGTACTGGACGTTCGGGGCGACCTCCAGGGACTGGACGTGGCGTACCTGCGAGACATCCTGGGTGGCGAAAAGGATGCTTTCTTCGAGGGCAACCCCTTCGTGCCCATGGAGGTCCTGAAATCCCCCCTGCTGGCCGATGTGCCTAAGTTGAGTCTCTTCCTCTCTCCCTTGTCCCAAGATGAGATCCTCTACCTGAGAGAGCCATCCCTCAGGGTCTCGCTGCCGGACTTCGTGACCGACGTGATGCGGCGCAAGCTGCTGCGGCGGACGCAGAAGCAGAAGCGCATCCTCTCGCTGAAGGACCTGGAGAACATCGAGAGGCGGGCTGGCAGCGCCTATCGGGAGATGCAATTGGCCCATCATTTCGACCACGTGATTCCCAATCACGACGGAGAGGACAGCGAGAACTGGGATGCGTTTTACTATCCCATCGCCGATGCGCGGAGGGTGCTCCTTGCTTTCGCGGCCATTCTCAGCGGCCAGAAGAGCGAGTACGTGGAGAAGTGGGAGCCGGATCTGCTGCCGAGGACGTGATGCGTGTTGCGTGAGCAAAGAGTCACGGATGACGGATCACGACTCTAGCGAAAAAGGGCCAAAAGCCATCAGCGGATTGAGTGGATGAAGCGGATGAAGCGGACGAGAATGAAACAGAATCAGCTCAATCCGCTGACAATCTTGGGGTTCTTTCAGAGGAATCGGATCACGTTTCACGCCGAGTCAGGCAATCAGCCGGGGGAGATGACATGGAAGAACGTCTGACAGCCGAGGAACAGACCGTACTGAATTGGATCGCCAGCGATGGCCGAGCGACGTACGTGCGCCGGGCGCGTCTCTTGCTACTCTGGGATCAAGGGATCGCCGCCACGGCCATCGCCCGTCAGGTGAATCTGTCCAGGGCACAGGTGTACAACTGGCTCAAGGCGTTCAAAGAAAAGCGGCTGGACATCTTCCCCGCCGAGCTCCTGGCAGCGGCAGCAGAGGCCGGGCCGCCTCCGGTGGCGCAGATCTCTGCCGAACCACCCCCGCCTGCCGAGGCGCGGGCAGGCCCAACTGAGGAGGCGTCCTCCGAGCCGACGGTCGAGGTGCTGCCTTCCGAGCCAGAGCAGGCAGAACCGGAGGTCAAACCGCCGCCGCAGCGGAAGAGCCCTGGTGTGTTGCCCGACGATCCTATGAGCGAGGCCGGGCGCAAGGTGCTGCTCTTTCACTTCGAGCGCATGCTGCAGCACGAGCCGGGCACGCGGCTGGGCGAGGACATCGAGGAACTGCACGACATGCGGGTCGCCAGCCGCCGCATGCGCTCCGCTTTCCGCGTCTTCAGCCCGTACTTCGACGCCGCCGTCCTGCGCCCCTTCCTCAAGGGACTGCGGCGCACCGGCCGCGCTCTGGGCCGCGTGCGCGACCTCGACGTCTTCCTGGAAAAGGCCCAGCGCTATCAGGCGACGCAGGTAGGGGCGGAATCAGCCCATCTCTCACCCCATCTCTATGAGGACCTCGATCCACTGTTCGCGGAATGGCAGAGGCAGCGAGAGGCAGCGCGGGAACGGATGCTGGCCTGCCTCGATGGCAAGCGCTACCAGCGTTTCGTGCAGGAGTTCGGCCAGTTCCTGAACACAGAAGGAGCCGGAGCCTTGCCGCCGCCCGCCGCCCGCTCATCGCCCCAGCAGGTGTACCAGGCAGCGCCGATCCTGATCTACGAACGCTTCAACGTAGTGCGCGGCTACGATTCGGTGATCGGCGATGCACCGCTGGAGACGTTTCACGCCCTGCGCACTGACTGCAAGCGATTGCGCTACACCATGGAGTTCTTCCGAGAGGTGTTGGGGCCCGAGGCGAAGGAAGTGATCAGAGAGGGGGTGACCCTCCAGGATCACCTGGGCAATCTGAACGATGCTGACGTGGCTTCTCGCTTGCTGATCTGTTTCCTGGACCAGTGGAGTAAACACAAGAGACGGGAACGGACCAACATCAGCGGAGTGGCCCGCTATCTGGTGGCTAAGCAGAATGAACTGCATGTTTTGCTGGATTCGTTCCCCGAGGTTTGGCGTCACTTCAACCGTCCCAAGATGCGCCGGCTGCTGGCCCTGGCCGTCTCGGCGCTGTGAACCATTCTGTGATCATGTAGGCTTCCAGTCTTGAAGCTGGTCCGACGTACGATGGAGGGGAATGCGCAATGCTGGAGAAAATCGATCTCACCAGGAAGTTGAGCAAGAAGGAGTACAAGGCGCAACAGCCGCAGCTCCAACGCCGGCTGTACGATCTGGAGACCGCCGCCTGGAAGGCGGGCGTGCCCAGCATCATCATTTTCGAGGGCTGGGACGCCGCGGGCAAGGGCACGACCATTTCAACCCTGACCCAGCGCCTGGATCCCCGCGGCTTCAAACTCCATCCTGTCCGTGCCGCACGCACCTACGAGAAGATGCATGCCTGGCTGTGGCGCTTCTGGTTGAAGCTGCCCAACTACGGCGAGATGGCCATCTTCGACCGCAGTTGGTACGGCCGCGTGCTGGTCGAACGGGTCGAGGGCTTGACACCGCAGCGGGAGTGGCAGAAAGCGTACCGGGACATTTCGGACTTCGAGCGCACCATCGCCGACGACGGCTACGTCCTGGTCAAGTTCTGGCTGCATATCAGCGAGGAGGAACAGCGGCGGCGCTTCAAGATGCTGGAGAAGGACCCGCTGAAGGGCTGGCAGGTGACAGAGGAGGACTGGGAGCACCACGGCAAGTACGGCGAGTATCTGATCGCCGTGGAGGAGATGCTGGAGCGGACTGAGACTGAGTGGGGGCCGTGGACCATCGTCGAGGCCACCAACCGCTGGTGGGCGCGGGCCAAGGTCTTCAATACCATCATCAATGCCCTGGACGAGCGCCTGAAGGAGATCGGAGCACCAGTCGAGCCCCCCGCTGAAGAGGACGAGGATTTCGTGGAAGAGGTGGAGCAGGAGGCGGAGCAGGCCAGGCTGGCAGCGTCAGAAGACGAGGATGGCGAGGAATAGCGGGAGGAGAAGTCATCATGCTGGAAACCCTTGATCTGAGCAAATCCTTGACCAAAGAAGAATACATCAGTGACCTGGTCCGCTATCAGGTGGCTCTGCACGCCCTGGGCTACCAGGTCTACTTGCAGCAGCGGCCCGTGATCATGGTCTACGAGGGCGCCGATGCTGGCGGCAAGGGGGGAAACATCAAGCGGGTGACGGAGAAGCTGGACCCGCGTGGCTACGTGGTCCATCCCATTGCTGCTCCCAAGGGGGAAGACAAGACGCACCACTACCTGTGGCGCTTTTGGCGGCGGCTGCCGGAGCGGGGGCAGATCGCCATCTTCGACCGCAGTTGGTATGGGCGTGTGATGGTGGAGCGAATCGAGGGCTTCTGCAGCGAAGAGGAGTGGAAGCGAGCCTACCGCGAGATCAACCACTTCGAGCGCCAGTTGGCGGACTTCGGCACCATCCTCTTCAAGTTCTACATCCACATTGGCAAGGATGAGCAGTTGCGCCGTTTTCAGGCCCGGGAACATACGGCCTACAAGGCCTGGAAGCTCACCGACGAGGACTGGCGCAATCGCCAGAGATGGGATCAGTACACGGAAGCGGTGAATGAGATGCTGCTCAGAACAAGCACCCTGACCGCTCCCTGGACTGTCGTGGAGGGGAACTGCAAGTGGCACGCCCGCATCAAGGTGCTCAGGACGCTGGTGGAGGGGCTCAGCCATGCGCTCAACTATGACCCCTTCGCCGAGATGCCAGCCATCGAGAAAGAGGCGAAGCAAAAGGGAAAGAAGAAGCAGAAGCAAGGGAAGAAAAAAAGGCTGAAGGCAACGGAATCTCCGTTGCCCATGATCGATCAGTTCGAGTATGGCAGCATCGTGCTTGATGGGCAGCGCTATGATTACGATGTCATCATTTTCCCTGACGGCACAGTGGAACCTTGGGAGCACAAGGACGAACACATCTTGCAGGCCAAAGATCTGGACAATGTCATCAAGGCCAAGCCTGATATGGTGATCATCGGCTCGGGCACCGTGGCCAGTCTGAGGGTGCGGCCCGAGGCGGAGAAGCGGTTGCAGGACGCGGGGATTGAGGTCCTGATCTGCAAGACGAACAAGGCCTGTGAGACCTTCAAGGAACTGCGGAACCAGCGCAAGGTGGCGGCTGTCTTGCACATCACGTGTTGAGGGGTGGCGGAGATGCCGCCCATGTTAGCAGAACTCTGTAGCGGATACTTCTCCGGCAAGTCACCAAATGGGACGCGGACAATGGGGACGATTGGGTGAAAAGAGAAGAAGAACATCCGTGTTCATCCGTGTCCTGGCGAAAGTGTCCGGTAGTGAGTAGCAGAAAGGAAAGCTCATGACCAAACAAGACGTCGAAGAGATCGTGGGAGTTGTGACTGAGGAAGCGGCAGAGGTCGAGCCACCGGCTGTGGTAGCCGAAGAGTTCGAGGAGGCAGAGGCTGAGCCGGCGGCCGTGGCAACGGAAGAGCCCTACGAGCCAGAGGCGGAGGTTGAGCCAGTGGCAAAGGCGGTCGAAGAGATCGTGGAACGAGAGGCCCGGGTAGAGTCTCCTCCGGCGGCTAAGGCGAAAGGGCAAAAAAGAAAGGCTAAGGTGGCCAAGCCGAAGAAGAAGAAGGGTAAGGCCAGAAAGAAGGCCAAGGGCAAGCCAAAGCCTGGAAAGAAACCGAAAGCTGGGAAGAAAGGTCTTGGCAAGAAGGCAACCGAGGAGAAAGGCGAGCCCAAGAAGAAAGACGGGGTGAAGGGCAAGCCGAAGAAACAGGCCAAGAATATGGCCAAGAAGAAAGACAAGAAAAAGGAGAACAAGAACATGGCCAAGAAAACCAACAGGAAAGGCAAGAAGAAGGACAAAAAGGGCAAGAAGAAGGACAAGAAGGGCAAGAAGAACGGCGGCAACTCCGTGTTCAAGAAGAAGAAATAGAAGTAGCTTGCCTTCGCGCTAACGGAGAGATCACACAATCCAGAAGCCCCCTGATGACGTGGGGCACGTTTCGTCTGCTGGGCTTCGTCGGGCGCCATGCTGTGGGCCCTTCGGCTAGCTTGTCCTGAGCGTGACGAAGGGCTTAGGACAGACCCAGCGAACCATGGGCTGAACGACTGCCTGAGTGGCCTTGTGTTTGGCGCTCCTGGTTGATCAGGGGGCGAGCGCTGTCATCTCGCGCGCTCCGAAATCCGCGAAACGCATGACGTGTGCTTTGGCAACGCCTATCCTCGCGAGGGCGTGGAACGTGAAGCGTGAGATATGAAACGCAATCCCTCCTCGCACGTCACGTTTCACGCACCGCGCACCACGCGTTATGCCAAAACTGCACGAGCGTTTAGTGATGACTGTCGGAGGACGACAATGTATCTGATTTTGCTTGGCCCGCCCGGTGCGGGCAAAGGCACCCAGGCGGAGCGATTGGAAAAGGAACTGCGCCTGCCTCACGTGGCCAGCGGGGACCTGTTCCGCGAGAACCTGAGGAACGAGACGGAGCTGGGTCTGCTGGCCAAGACCTACATGGACAAGGGCGATCTGGTGCCCGACGGCGTGACCATCGCCATGGTGCGCGATCGCCTGCAGAGGCCCGATTGCGAGCAAGGGGCCATCCTCGACGGCTTCCCCCGTACGCAGGCCCAGGCCGAGGGTCTGGACGAGATGCTCGCCGATATGGGCCGGTCATTGGACGGCGTGCTCTACATTGCCGTGCCCGACGAGGAATTAGTGGGGAGGTTGTCGGGCCGCTGGATCTGCCGCCAGTGCCAGACGCCCTATCACATCATCTTCAGCCCGCCAGCCAGGGAAGGCGTGTGTGACGCCTGTGGCGGGCAGTTGTATCAGCGGGACGACGACAAGCCGGGGACGGTGCGGGCACGCCTCAAGGTCTATCATGAACAGACGGCGCCGCTCATTGATTACTACCGCCAGGCGGGCCTGTTGGTGCAGGTGGACGGAGCCGGGGGCATCGAAGCCGTCAGTGGTGCCCTGCTGGAGGCAGCCTGTGATCTGAGGGATGGATCCGACACGCTCTGCTGCTAGAGCCTACCCGAAACAATGCTGGACGCCGCAGCCTACTGCGGACTTCAGCAAGCCGAAGCGTCCATTCAATGTCGTTGAGTTTGAGGTGTAGCATAGGGCCTTGTGCCCGTTTTTTTGCCGCCACAAGACGCCAACAGGGGGCCAAACCACGCTTAACTTAATGACATTGAGCGTCCATTGGCCTCAAACTCCACCAGCCAAGCAAGAAGGAAGGTAACCTGATGAAACCGAAAATCGAGGCCACCTTCTTCGGCTCCATCACCATTCGAGGCCAGAAGATCAGACACGACGTTCTCCTGATATTGGACGGCTCGGTCAGGAAGCGCAAGAAGAGGCTGTCCAAACGTGTCTATGGCACGTCGCACACTATCTCGTTGGACGAGGCCAAGCACGTGTACGAAGAGGGGGCCGAGCTGCTCATCATCGGGACGGGGCGGTTCGACTCGGTGCGTCTGTCGGAGGAAGCTCAGGCGTACCTGGAGAAGCACAACTGCCAGACGACGCTGGCCCGCACGACCGAGGCCATCCACATCTGGAACGAGGCCCAGGGCAAGGTCATTGGGCTGTTCCACGTGACCTGCTGAAGGAGGGCAAGATTGTATCCCATCCATTCATCTATTATGAGGCGTGTGAGATGCGCCAGTGGGTGAAACAAACGATAGGAGGTCGTTGAAATGAAGAGCTTGCTTCGGCGAACAGATACGAAGAGGAGTCGAAAGACAACCCTTGCTTTGGTTGCGATAGGTTGTGTTTCACTGATCGTTGCCTGCTTCATTGGCATTGCGGACAACCTACCGGGACTCGCGCTATGTTATGTAGCAGCCACTGTGTTCATCCTTGCTTTTGTACACACCTGGCGTAAAGTCAAGAATTTCTTGATTCTCTTGGGCGCATCCTTTGTTGGGTTCTTTCTCTTTGTTGTCTTGCATAATCTGTTCTATGCTCTAGGCGAAATGGCTTCGGGCATCGTGGTACTGGGTCCTGTATTGGCATTCTTTGAAGTGTTGTTCTTCTTGATTGCCATATTCGTCTGTCCCCCAGGTTTCCTGATCGGTGTGGTTGGTAGTGTAGTCATGGCCGTCATCCATTTCAAACGGGAACGGATCACTGAAGAGTCGCCTCCGTATGGAGAAGGTGGTTAGGTTTGAGACAATAGAAGCGTCCCTGTAAGGGCAAGATTGTACCCTATCTATTCCCTCTATCTATGAGCTCCGACAAGCAAGCCCCTCTTTAGTATGCGAAGGAGAGGACATTGTCCGTTTCGTATGCCCAGCCCAAAGAGCAGATCGCCAAGCTCGTGGAACGGTTTACCCGCAATCTGGACGTCTACAAGCGGGCCGACTACAAAGAAGCGCGCGTGCGGGTGGAGTTCGTTGATCCCTTATTCGAGGCGCTGGGTTGGGACGTGCGCAACGAGCGGGGCCACGCCGAGCAGTACAAGGACGTGGTGCATGAGGATGCTATCAAGATCAGCGGGGCAACCCGAGCGCCCGACTATTGCTTCCGCGTCGGCGGCTTGCGCAAGTTCTTCCTGGAAGTCAAGAAGCCTGCGGTGTCAGTCCGGGGTGACGTCGGCCCAGCCTACCAACTGCGTCGCTACGCCTGGAGTGCCAAGCTGCCCCTGAGCATCCTCACCGATTTCGAAGAGTTCGCCGTCTACGATTGTCGCAAGCGCCCCAAACCCACGGACAAGGCCAGTGTTGGTCGGATCATATATCTTACCTTCGATCAGTACCTCGACCGCTTCGACGACATCCATGGTGTGTTTGCCAAAGACTCGGTGTACGAGGGCTCCTTCGACCGCTACGTGCGCGGTACCAAGCGCAAGCGTGGCACTAGCGAGGTGGATGCCGAGTTCCTCAAAGAGGTCGAGAACTGGCGCGAAACGCTGGCCCTCAACATGGCCCTGCGCAATCCAACGCTGTCGGTCCACGAACTGAACTTCGCCGTGCAGCGCACCATTGACCGCATCATCTTCCTGCGCATGGCCGAGGACCGAGGCATCGAGGACTACGGGCGTCTTTTGGCTCTCACCAGCGGTCTCCACGTCTACGACCGCATGGGTGACCTCTACCGCCAAGCCGACGAGAGGTACGATTCGGGCCTCTTCGACTTCCGGGCTGACACGCTGACCAGGACGCTGACCATTGACGACAAGGTGCTCAAGCCCATCCTGGCCGGGCTGTACTATCCCCAGTCGCCCTACGAGTTCTCGGTGCTGCCTGCCGAGGTTCTGGGCCAGGTGTACGAGCAGTTCCTGGGCAAGGTCATCCGACTGACGCCCGGCCACCGGGCCAAGGTTGAGGAGAAGCCAGAGGTCAAGAAGGCCGGCGGCGTCTACTACACCCCCTCGTACATCGTGGACTACATCGTCAAGCAGACCGTGGGCAGGCTCATCGAGGGCAAAACGCCTCGGCAGATCGCGGGGACGCAGGGACGAGCGCCTCTACGCATCCTCGACCCCGCCTGCGGTTCCGGCTCGTTCCTGCTGGGCGCGTACCGGTATCTGCTGGACTACCATCGCCAATGGTACGAGGAGCACGATCCGGCCAAGCACGCCCGGCGCAAGAAGCCTGCCGTCTATCAGGGGCCGCGGGGTGACTGGCGACTGACCAGCGGCGAGAAGAAGCGCATCCTGCTCAACAACATCTACGGCGTGGACATTGACCGGCAGGCGGTGGAGGTGACCAAGCTGAGCCTGCTGCTGAAGGTGCTGGAAGGTGAGAGCGACGAGACCATCGGCCAACAACTGACTCTCTGGCGCGAGCGCGCCCTGCCCAACCTGGGCGACAACATCAAGTGCGGCAATTCACTCATCGGGCCGGATTACTTTGAGGACCAACTGCTGCCCGACGAGGAGGAGATGCGGCGGGTCAATCCTTTCGACTGGGAGGCTGAGTTTGCGGAGGCGATGGCGGCAGGAGGATTCGACTGCGTGATCAGCAACCCGCCGTACATCCGCATCCAGACGATGAAAGAGTGGGCGCCCACCGAGGTGGAGTTCTACAAGCGGCGCTACGCAGCGGCGAGCAAGGGTAACTACGACATTTACGTCGTCTTTGTGGAGCGAGCGCTGCAACTGCTCAGCAAGAGGGGGCGGATGGGTTACATCCTGCCGCACAAGTTCTTCCAGGCCAAGTACGGCCAGCCACTGCGCCAGCTAATCGCCCGAGGAAAGCACCTGGGCGAGATCGTCCACTTTGGCGACCAGCAGGTCTTTGCCGGGGCCACCACGTATACCTGCCTGCTCTTCCTGGACAAGGGGGGCAGTAGGAGCTTTCGTTACGTCAAGGCTCATGGCCTGGATGGTTGGCGAGCCAACGGAGAGGCAGTTGAGGGCGAAATCCGCGCCGACAGAGTGACTGGGAAGGAGTGGAACTTTGTCGTGGGCCCGGGAGCACCGCTGTTTGAGCGCTTGAGTGAGATGCCAGTGAGATTGGGAGACGTGGCGGCGCGATTGGCGCAAGGCATTCGCACAAGCGCCAACGAAGTCTATGTGCTTGAATTCGTCTCGGAGGATGGGGAGTCTATACAGGCACGCTCGAAACAGTTAGACCGTATTGTAACACTGGAGAGGGAACTGGTATCATCCTTTTTG
>Ga0075114_10000837_pt1 | contig 17793 bp, 19 predicted proteins | sample AntAceMetag02UKM_FD_69784 | JGI IMG/M metagenome (GOLD analysis project Ga0075114, IMG submission 69784) | Saline lake microbial communities from Ace Lake, Antarctica - Antarctic Ace Lake Metagenome 02UKM | ecosystem: Environmental > Aquatic > Non-marine Saline and Alkaline > Saline | place... | reverse complement strand
AAAATGATAAACTGGGAGGTTTTTAAGATTGTCTATTGACAAATTCTAGCTAATTCATCTTTAATCATTTGTCTAGAAGCGTTTTCATATTTTGAAATATCTATTCCTGAATATAAAATTCCTTGAGCGCTTAATATAGAAGATGGAGCTGGTTCACATTGCTCTACTGGATAAGGGCCGATTTTTATTATATCTTCTGCATTAACATAGCCTTTTCTGTTTTGTTCTGCTGTTGTCATACGCGCCCGACAGGATTTGAACCTGCGACCCCTAACTTAGAAGGCTAGTGCTCTATCCAGGCTGAGCTACGGGCGCTTAGAATTATGACCAGAAAATCGTATTTAAAGTTATTGAAAACAAATAAAAACCCATTATACTAATAATTAATATGGTGATGCCACAACAACAACAAAATCCTTATGGACAGAATCCGCTTTTGCAGCAACAGGCTCCAAAGCCGGTGGGCTTTTCTATTCCGACATGGGTTTTCTGGGTTGTCCTCTTGGGAATTTTGGTAGGGGCCTATTTCCTTATTTTCTAATAACCCACAGCCTTTTATATAAAAATAACTAGGATATGATATGGTCGAAAAGATTGAATTGACATTTTTGGGAACTGGAAGTACTATTCCTACCAAGAGAAGGAATCATCCAGCCGTGCTTTTGAAATATAAGGCTGAGAATATTTTGGTTGATTGTGGAGAAGGAACGCAGAGGCAGTTTCGTCAGGCGAGTTTGAATCCATGTAAGGTTACGAAGATTTTGATTACTCATTGGCATGGGGACCATGTTCTTGGATTGCCTGGGCTTTTACAGACTTTGAACATGAATGGATATAATAAGAATTTGATTATTTATGGTCCGAAAGGTAGCAAGACGAAGTTTCAAGAAATGGTTATGCCGTATTTACCAAAGAGAGAAATGACCTATAATATTGTTGTTAAGGAAGTTAAGGATGAGATTTTTTTCGATAATGATGAGTTCGAGATTGAGGCGGCGAGTGTTGATCATGGTTGTCCTGCAGTTGCTTATGCTTTTGTCGTTAAGGAGAAGAAGCGATTGGATAAGGATAAATTGGATAAATTGAAGATTCCGAATTCACCCTTGGTTGGCGAGTTGGTTAAAGGGAAGACAGTTGAGATTAACGGGAAGAAGGTTGATGGCAAGAAATTAATGTATGTTGAGCCACAGAGAAAAGTTTCTTTTATTTTAGATACTCAGAAATGCGATGGAGCTTTGAAGATTGCGAAGAATGCGGATATTTTGATTTGTGAGGCGACTTATTCCAAAGAAGATCAGGATATTGCTGGCGATCATGGGCATCTGAGTTCTGTCGACGCTGCGACGATTGCTAAGAAGGCGAAAGTTAACGGATTAGTTTTAATTCATTTGTCTCAGAGATACGAAGGAATTCCGAAGGTAATATTGAAAGAAGCAAAAGAAGTTTTTGAAGATACAATCATTCCTGAAGATTTGGATGAAGTTGAGTTGTAGATATAGTTCTAACTAATAATAAAAATAAAGATTAAATGATTTACTTCTAGAGTTTTCACTAGTGTAAAGTCTGAGAATGTTGTCCTGCGAAATAATTCGGACAAAACGCTCACATTTAGTTTGCTGATGGAGAGATGAAGATAATTGTATCTCCTCGAAGAAACGTTAAGCCGTAGCTTGTTGTTTGTTCTCCGTTCTCAACTTCTTTAGCATTGTCCAAAACCACATTGATGTGGATGTCAAATGCCAACAAAGTTCCGACAAGTTGCTTGCCAGTCTTTAGCTGCACTAAAACCTCTTTACCTTTTGCTGAATTCAGCAAATCCAAAGGTCTATCGATTCCGTTTACCATGATTTAGACGAGTAATGTTGCTTTTTAAGTTTTTAGATTGAATACCCTCATAGATATTTTTCAAATTTAGTTGGGCCATGTTAATGTTTTTACTCCGGAGTAACCTTTTTATATGCAAATGTTATGTAATTGTATGAGGTGGTATGGATTATTGTCGTTGCTCTCAGATGGGAGAATCAAATTTCTACTGTGGTTTGTAGTCGCTGCACTTGTAGTCGCTGCTGTTTTAACTATTATTGAAGTTAGGTTAAAAAAGAAGAAGGAAAAACACATTGCTGCAAAAGTTGATGAGTCGGTTATTGAGAAAATGAAAAGGTTCTTGAAATATGATAAGACACCGAGGGAGAAGTTGGATTTCGTCGATAAGACTTCTAAGGAATATTTTAAAGAAGCTTACGGAACGCATGCTCATGCTGGTTATTCTGCTTTAATTGAATATTTTGAAAAGAACAAAAGAAAGGAAGAAGCCGATTTTTGTAAGGCAATGTTTGAAACTTATTATTCTCATAAAGATTTGACTGACGATAGGTCCGTTGCTCTTGGTAGTTTACTGCTTGATGTTGAGAGAAAGAAAAACAGGAGAGATGAAATGTCTAGGGTTCCGTCTTTAATGCAAAGGTTTGATAGATTTTTTAATATGATAGAAAGGGCTTTCCGGAAGAAAAGAAAGGTTCATTCTGAGAAGAGACATATTAGAAAACTTGAGAAGAGAAGAGTTGCTGAGAGGAACGGTAAGTTAAAAATTGTTAAGAAAAGAGAGAAGGTTATTCACAAACAAAAGAAGCGAGAAGAGAATATTGTGAAGAAGCAGGAGTCTAAGAAGCAGAATATGGTTAAAAGGAGAACGAGGGTTCTTAGAAAACAGAAAAGAATAGAGGTTCGTAAATCTAAGAAGTTACATCTTGCTAGGATTAATTATGCAAAGAAGGTTGAGGCTAATAAAAATAAAGAGTCTGAAAAGAGAAATAGAATTTTGACCATTGCTGCAAAAAAGAAAGCTAATGAAAGGGCTGCTCAGGAAAGGGCTCATAGGAATGGTCTTGCGAAGAGTAGGGCCGAAGCTGAGAAGAAAAGAAAGGTCAATGCTGAACTTAAAGCAAAGAATGAGAAGCATATTGCTCAACAAAGAAAGAAGGTTTTATTTGCTGCTGCTGAAAAGAAGAGGGCCGATGAGGAAGCGAAACATAGAGCATTAGTTGCTCAACGTAGAGCCTTTAGGATTGCTGCCGAGAAGAAGGCTGAGGCCAATGAAGCTTTGGTTGTTAAGGCTAAAGAAGAGAAGGCTCAAATTAATAAGATTGCAATGAAGCGAAAGAAGTTGATTCTGGAAAAGAGGGCAATGGAAGAAAGGCGTGCTGATATTGTTAAGAAAAAGAATGAAGCTGAAGCTAAGAGACAAACTGAGATCGCTGCAAAGAAAAGGGCAATCGCAATTAAGGTTTCTGAGAAAAAAAGAGCTACTGAGCTAAAGATCGCCGCAAAACGAAGAAAGATTCTTTTGAAGAAACAGGTTAAGAAAGCAAAACGAACGAAGGTTCTTCAAGAAAAGCAAGCCGAGGAAGCTAGAAAGGCTGAAGCAATTAGAAAAAATAAGATAGCCGAATCTAGGAAAAGAGCCGAAGCCGAAGCTAGAAAAAAGAAGGTCCTTCAGGAAAAGCAAGCCGAGGAAGCTAGAAAGGTCGAAGCAGTTAGAAAGAAAAGAATAATCGAAGCCAAGAAAAACGCCGAAGCTGAAGCTAAGAGACAAGCTGAGATCGCTGCAAAGAAAAGGGCAATCGCAATTAAGGTTGCTGAGAAAAAAAGAGCTACTGAATTAAAGATTGCAGCCAAACGAAGAAGGGTTCTTTTAAAGAAACAAGCCAAGGAGGCTAGAAAGGCCGAAGCAGCGAAAAAGAGAAGAGAGCTTGAGCTTAAGAGAAGAGGTGAGGCCGAAGTTAAGAGAAAGTCTATTGCTTTACGAATTGTCGCAAAAGCAAATATGAAGAGGATTAAAATTTTAAAGAAGAAAAAAGACGAGGAGTTGAAAATTGCGAGAGCTAAAATTGCAAAAGACGAGGATGATTTTAAGAAGGCAAAAGTTCTCCGAGAGAAACAAGCCAAAATCGTTGCTAAGAAATTAACTAATCAAAAAATTAGAAAACTTAAGGAGTTAAGGAAGGCTCAGGAATTTAAGAAAAATGTTGAGAATAAAGCTGTCGATGAAAGAAAAAAAGCAGCCAAAGTCGCAGCCAAGAAGGATGCTGACAGACTTGCTAAACTGGCTCGTGAAAATGTAACAAAAGAAAAGAAGGATAAGCTTGATATTCGTAGGAGAGTGTTAATCGATAAGAAACTTGCAAAGGATAAAATAAAGGCTGAGAAGGTCGCTAGGGCCGAAAAGAAGAGGGTTGAGAAGATCGCCGCAAAACGAAGAAAGGTTCTTTTAAAGAAGCAAACAAAAGAAGCAAAGAAACTTGAGGCTATTAGCAATAGAAGAGAACTTGAGGCTAAAAAGAAAAATGCAGAAAAGGTAAAGATCGAAAAAAGGATTTTTGAGAAGGAGAAAGAAGTAAGGATTAAGGCTCTTAAAAAGAAGAGAGATAAAGTTATTTCGTCTTATCCGGTTGGAAGTAAGGAGTGGATAAAGGAATTAAAGAAAAATTCTAAATAGTTAAAGAATTTAAAGTCTTATTCTCTTAGTATATTATGAAAAAAAGTTGGTTGGTTTTGAACATACTGGTTTTATTAGTTGTGGTGTTCATGTTGGTTTGGATTGTTTGGACTTTTTCTTTCAGCGAGACTGTTGCACCTCCTGAAGAATGTATTGAGGTAAATAAGGTTACAAGTTTTGTTTATGATATTTGTTATGATGCTTATTCGAAAAATATTTTTATAGAGGCTGAAAGAAGTATAGATACTTATCATATTAATGCTTTGAAGATTTCGTTTTTTGATTTTATGGAGAGGTCATACACCCTCGGTGACGTTCCTAATTCTAAAGAGTTTAGAGCTTATAAAATCCCGGCTGAAAAAAATCCACAGAATATTTATGTTTCACTGGATATAGTTAAGGATTTTTCTGCACCGATTTGTGAAGAGCCGCGAAGTTTGTTTGTTAGATATTGTCCTATTACAAATCAAGATGAAGAAGTTAATGTTTCTCTGAGCCCTTTGGTCGGTGTTGGCGTTGACGATTTCATAGAGATTGAGAGGTCTGCTCAGCAGAATTCAGATGTTATGGGCCTGAATCTGGTTGATAAAGAAAGGGTTTGGAAGTCTCAGTGTGAATCGCATTGGGAATGTGGAGCATGGGAGGATTGTGATGAAGGTGTCCAGAAGAGAGAGTGTAAGGATGTGAAAGACTGTTTTATACCTACGGAGGTCCCTGATACCACTAAATATTGTGATGGTACTTGTGTAGAGAATTGGGAGTGCGAGTGGTCAGATTGTAGGGGCGGTTTTACGACGCCCGAGTGTAAGGATTTGAATAGTTGTGGAACTTCTTATAATATACCCCAGAAGTTGGAGTGTGGTGGTGATAAACAGTGTCTGCCAGATATTCAGTGTACTGGTTGGTCGACATGTGAAGTTGATTATAATTTTATGGATCTTGTCGAGGGAGAAATTAATACTTTAGGTGGTTCAAAGTCTAGATTTTGTGTAGATAGTAATGGCTGTGTCGATTCGCAACAAGAAGTTAAGGAATGTTCTATCGGTGTCGATATTTACACTAAGAGATTTTCGAAGTGTGGCCAGGATTTTATAGGAGTTTATAACAGGCTGAACAATGATTTAATTGCGCGGATAAGCGAGGGAAGTGATAAGAAGCCGTATTTGAATATAAATCTAGATGATGGTAGTTCGAGTTCTTATTGTGATTATTGTTATGATGGAAGAATGAGCGGAGACGAGGATGGCGTCGATTGTGGTGGAAGTTGTCAGGCTTGCATCGATAAATATCAGCATATTGATTTTAAGAAGCCAACGGTTTGGAATAAGCTTGGTGAATGGCTTAAGAAGATGTTGACCTGATAGTAAGTCTTTTAAAGCAATTTTAGTTTCTAGTTTTGGCTCTGTAGCTCAGCGGTAGAGCGCCGCTCTCATGAGGCGGAGGTCGGGAGGTCAGCACTCCCCAGAGCCATTTCATTAATTTTATATAGGAAGAATTCTATGTTGTATTATGGCTATTGGAGAGGTTGTTTCGGCTTTACCGCCGCAGATTGCAAATAATATTGGACTTCTTATTAAGATATTACAAGCCATTGGTATCGCTGTTATTGTTTATGTGTTATATTTAATTATAATGGGATTTTTTGCCTTTAAACGAATAAAGAGAATGAAGAATATAGAAAAGACGGTTGAGTCTATTGAAAAGAAGATGAATATTTTATTGAAAAATAAGAAGAAGAAATAATTAACCTTTCTTTAAAATTATTTCAATTACAGATACGTTTACCATTTTACCTTCTTTGTTCTCGAATTCTTCGCTTCCAATTTCAATGTTTTTAACTGAAACGTTTTTATCTGTTAGAAATTTTCTTCGCGCTACTTCTGCAACGTCGACACCCTTTGAAATAAATTTCCCTCGTGCTTTAACCGCAACTTCTTCAGCTCCGTTGTTAAATTGCATAGTCACACCAGTTACATAATTCATAAAGGGTTTCGCCCCGATGAAAATAGAATTCTCTTGTGTAGTTTTTGTTTCTTCTGTCATCTTTATTGGTTATCTGTGTCGTCAATGATTGTCTTTGTATTCTTTTTGATTCTAGCAATATATCCTGCGATTTTGTTTCGCATTTTTTTACTAGATAGTGTGCTCCCAAGTGCTTTCTTGTTTCCTTCGAATGTTTTATCAAAAGACTCGTCTGTATGTTCAATTAATTGTCTTGTTGTTCTTTTGATTAATTTTGATTTTATTCTTCCCATAGTTATTGATAAAAAAATCGATTTATAAGCCTTTTGCTAGAAAAATCATTGCTCTATTCTAGCTTTGCGACCCCTAGAAGCTTTTTGTAGGCATCTATTGTTTCGGTCATTTTTTTAGTTAAGTCTCCAAGAATTATAATTTGATAAGGTAGATTTGCATCTCTGGCTTGTTTGTAGCATTTTATTAGCTCATCTTCCATTATTTTCTTTTTATTGAAGGCGAATAACATAGCAGTTTCCCCCCTGGATTCTGTTTTTGCCACGACTTTTTTCTTGTCGACTTCTTGGATGGAGATTATTTTGGTTCCTTTATTTTCTAAGAATTCTTCTACTTGTTTTAGGAATGTTTTTGGTTTATTAGATTTAACTTCTGGTTCCTTTTTTTCTGTGAATATATTTTCTATTTTCTTAGATTCCTCTTTGGCCTGTTTTATTTCTTCTTTTTTGACTTCCCATGCCTTTGGAACTTCCTCTTCTGGTTTTTCCTCTCCGACCTCCTCTTCGACCTCGGGTTCTTCTTCTGTGGGAGATAAAAGTTTTTCTATTTCTTCTTCCGGCACAAAGGCATATTTCCACATTATTTTTTCTTGGAATTTAAATGGGACCGCAAAATCTTTTATATTTCTAAGAGCTACTCGAATTGCTGGTGATTCGTTTTCATCAGTTATTAGTTTATTCTCTTTTAATTTTAAGTAGGCTTCTTTTTCTACTGATTTTAGATTGTCCGTTTGTTCTTCCAATCTTTTTTCTTGGTTTGGTAGAAGATATAGTGGGCTGGATCCAATTTTCATATGGCTTAATTTGACTTGTTTTGAACCTAAAAGTTCTGACAGAATTGCGGATGCAAATACGGGGTCCATTTGGATTTCACGAGCTATTCTTACGGGAAGTGATGGGCCGTTTTCTTCTAGGAATGAGATTATCTTTCTCTTTTTTTCTTGTACATCTATCATGTCTTTAGAAACTAATTAGAAGTTATAAATATATTTATACTCGGGTCCACTTGACTTCGTAGTAGGAAACCGCGCCTTCGTCGTCTACGACTGCGATAAGTAGGTTTTTCTTCGTTGAATGCGCGACTCGGTTTTTTGCTGAAAAATCTTGCCAAGTTAATTGTTTATTTTCTGAGACTGGGAAGCAGAGCCACTTAGAATGTCCACCAGCTTTTGAGCCCTTTTCATAGACTCGGAATTCTGCCCCGAACTTTAGAGCGGTCTTCACAATGTACCCATTTTTTCTCAAGTCTTTGAAGGCTATATATTTTGTTTTGAAGTTTTTATCAACTCTAGAGAATTTTTTTAGGATTTCTTTTTGTAATAATTTGTTATCACGGTAATCGTATATGTCCATTTTTTTATCTTGGACTAGGTATAGCGCTTCGGATAGTGAGTATAGGATCTTCTCTCCTAGTTTCTCTCCGAATCTTGAGGCTGTAAAAAGACTATGAGCTTCAGCTGTGTTTGATGTTACTTTCTCTGAAATCAGTGTTGCTTTGATTTTTACCATAGTAAAGATAGAAGAAGTTGGATTATAAAGTTTTTTAAATGGAAATTTTGTAGTTGAACTATAGTCCCGTAGTCTACAACCATCGATTCAAAATCGACTCGAAGACAACGTAACTATGAATAGTCCCGTAGTCTAGTGGTCAAGGATGTGAGACTCTGACTCTCACGACCCAGGTTCGAATCCTGGCGGGGCTATTTTTCAACAATAATTAAATAGTTCTTTATCTTATGTTTTTTATGGATTCAGAAATTTTATCTTTTAAAGACGCTATGAAGTATGTTCCAACAAAGAAGAGTCTTGGAATTCGTATATATGATGGGTTTCAGTTTTTACTTCCAAATTTAGAAGAGAGTCCAAATTGGGTTAAAATTAATAAATATTGTTTTGATGATCAATGGCCAGGAAATTGGGCTGAGTATCCTTGGCTAGATTTTAATTCGGAGTATTTTGAAAAGATTGCAGGTGGTCCATGGACAGCACTTCAAGGCCAACATCCCAAGATGACTGAAGAAAGTTATCGTGGATATTTGGAATCTAGAGGGCAATTTGAAGATAGACCTATATTATTTAATGAAGATATCGCTAAGAAGATTTTGAATGACTATGAGAAGGTCGAGGGAGATATTGAGGGTGTTGTTATACATTGCAATGATGGATTATATCGAGGTCCGGCTGTTGAAATTGCTATGAATGAAATTTATGGATGGGGTATTGATGGGCTAAAAGACGAATTTCCTCTCTATAGAAAATTTGTTTATGATATATTAAAGAGTGTCGCATAAATTTCTACGGAAACTTTATAAAGCTAAAATTGGAGTTATTAATACAATGAAAAGATCAAGTAGACGTTGGAAGAAGAAAGGTCAGATGCGTTGGAAATGGCAACGTAAGAGACTTAAGAAGGAAAAGCGAAAGAGAAAGCTTAAGAGAAACAAGTAATTGTAATTATGGAAAATCAAACTCATTATTCTCAGAATTCTGTAACCCCTAAATATCATTTAGAAGAAGATATGGAACCATATACGGACGAGGAAAGAAGGGAGAACTTTGAACGAGAACAGGAAACTTTGGCAAGATTACACAGATGGAGACTTGAAGATTTTTTTAGAAGAAAAGATAACTGATTGTATATTTACCACAATAATCCTTATAAACTAATTGTGGTGTTTTTGTATATGAGTGATCAATTTAATTCAGAGGTGTGGACTGAGAAGTATAGGCCTAAACAATTTGATGATATGGTTGGGCAAGAAGAGATTCTTAAGAGAGTTAAGGCTTTGACAAATTCTAACAATATTCCGCATTTACTCTTTGCTGGGCCAGCTGGAACTGGGAAGTCGACCTTGGCTTTGATTATTGTTAAGAGTTTATTTGGTGAGTCTTGGAGAGAGAATTACTTAGAATTGAATGCAAGTGATGAGCGAGGTATCGACGTTGTTCGACAGAAGGTTAAGGACTTCGCTAGGACGAAGGCACTGGGCGATGTGCCGTTTAAAGTAATCTTCCTCGATGAGGCTGATGCGTTGACTAGAGAGGCTCAGCAGGCGCTTAGGAGGACCATGGAGAACTATACTTCGACTTGCAGGTTTGTGATGTCTTGTAATTATTCGTCTAAGATATTGGACCCTATCCAGTCTAGAGCGGTTGTTTTTAGGTTTCAATTATTAGAGAAGAAGGATATTAAGAAGAGAATTGATTTGATTGCGGAGACTGAGGGGTTGAGTATTAGTCCTGATGCTTTTGATGCTTTATATGAGGCGAGTGAGGGGGATTGTCGGCGAGTTATTAATTTGTTGCAGGCGACTGCTTCGATTAGTCCGAACATTACGCCAGATTTGGTGAATACAATTGTTAGTAAGGCGAAACCTAGTGATATTAAGGTTGTCTTAGATTATGCTTTGAGCGGTGATTTCCAGAATTCTAGGGAGAAATTGTTGGACATTATGCTCAAAGAATCTATCTCAGGACAAGACATCATTAAAGCTATTCAGAAAGAGGTTTGGAATTTGCCTATTGATAATATGTTGAAGGTTAAGTTGACCGAGAAGACTGGCGAGATTGAGTTTAGGTTGGTTGAGGGAGCCGATGAGTTTATTCAATTGGAATCTTTGATTGCTGCCTTTATTCGTGCTGGACTTGGTGGCGAGAGCGGAGATTTGAAGGGGGGAGAATAATTTTATGGCTGACAAGAAAGTTGGTGCTGGTTTTGGAATAATGCTTTTAAATAAAAATGGTCAGGTTTTGCTTGGACGACGACATGTTGATCCCGAGAAGGCCGATTCGGAAATGGATGGTGCTGGAACTTGGACGATGCCTGGTGGAAAGCTTGAGTTTGGTGAGAGTTTTGAAGATGGTGCACGAAGGGAGTTAATGGAAGAGACTGGAATGTATTTGGAGAAGGTGAAGGTGGTTTGTGTTGATAATAGCAAAGTGCCTGGTGCGCATTTTGTGACTGTTGGTTTTTTTAGCGAGCATTTTCAGGGGGAACCACAAGTAATGGAGCCTGATGAAATTACCGAGTGGCATTGGTTTGATTTGGACGATTTGCCGTCGCCGTTATTTTTTCCTAGTGCGAGAATTCTTGAGAATTACGAGCTAAATAGAATCTATATTAAGAGGGATTAAAATGATAAATATGGATAATATTCCGTGGTGTGAAAAGTATAGAGCTAAATGTTTTGCTGATGTTCGGGGGCAGGACTTGGCGGTTGATAAGGTTAAATTATTTTTGAAAACTTTTCCAAAGAAGAGGGCGATTGTTTTGCATGGTCCGCCGGGAGTTGGAAAGACGAGTCTGGCTTATGCTATAGCGTCGGAGATGGATGCCGAGATTTTGGAATTGAATGCAAGTGATTTTAGAAATAAGGCGAAGATTTCTGAGATTGTTGGACCAGCTAGTCAGCAGAAGAGTTTGTTTCGTCGTAGTAAGATTATTTTGATTGATGAGGTTGATGGTATTTCATCGATGAAAGACAGGGGTGGTATTGCTGAGCTTTTGGTTTTAATGGAGAAGACTAGTTTTCCTTTGATTGTGACGGCGAATGATATCTGGGATAAGAAATTTAGTTTGCTTAGAACTAGGTCGGAAGTTGTGCAGCTGAAAGAAGTTGATTATAAAGTTGTTCTGAAAATTATGATGGATGTTTGTGAGAAAGAAAATGTGGCTGTTAGTGGAGAGGTTTTGACTTCTATTGCGATTAAAGCTCGAGGAGATATTCGTGCGGCTTTGAATGATTTGCAGATTTTGTCGAAGATGGATTCACCGGATCTGGTTAAGGAGGTTGGAGATAGGAATAAGGAACAGTCTATTTTTACTGCGTTGCAGCATGTTTTTCAGACGGTGAAGATCGATGATGAGATGATTAGGGTTTATGACGAGGTTAATATGCCGATTGATGACGTTTTCCTGTGGATTGAAGAAAATTTGCCTTTGGCGTATAAGGGCGAGGAGTTGTGTGATGCTGTTGATGCTTTAAGTTTGGCGGATGTTTATCGGGGACGAATTAGAAGACAGAGGCATTGGAGATTTATGGTTTATGAATATTTTTTGCTTGGGGCAGGAATAGCCTCTGTTAAGAAATATGACAGGACCGGTTGGACTTCGTATAAGAAACCTAGTCGGATTTTGAAAATATGGTTGCAGAATCAGAGAGCGGCTAAGAAGAAGACGATTTGTCAGAAGTATGCTAAACATTGTCACATTTCTACGAAGACTGCCATGAAGGACTTTATGTTGTTGAAAGTTATTTTGCAGAAGTCTGATATAAGAGAAGATTTGAAATTAAGTTCTGATGAGATTGCTTATTTAGATAAGCCAATTGTTGCTTAGTTGCTGAATATTATATTTATTTTAAGAAATTAACAATTACCTGCTGCTGTTGCTGCTGTTGCGTCTAATGTACTTGAACATTCAGCAGGTGCTTCGTTGAATGCAGAACAGATTGCTGTCTTGTAACCATCAGCAGTTCTTGCCACATTAGCTTTAACTCCGTTGATAACAACACTTGGAGATCCTGTTACTCCGTTTGTTTGTGCGTTTTGTTTTGCTTCAGTTAATAGTGCTTCACCGTCTGAATCAACACATGACATTACAGCTGCAGAGTCAATTCCAAGTGAGTCCATTAATGTGATTGATTCTTCTTCGTTACAAGTTATATCTCTTGATGCTCCACATTTTGAATAGATTGTTTCTACAAATCCTGCTGCGTATTCCCAGTAGTTAGTAGAATCTAATTTCTGGATACAAGATTGAATCTTATTCTGTTGTGTTTCGTATGCTCCGTGACCATCATAGTATGTTACAATTTTAAGGTCAGCGCTGTCTCCTAATAATGATGCTACTTCAGCCATTGGACCTTGTGCTTGTACTCCATAAGGACAGTAAGACCAAACGAATAATTCAACAACTGGTTTATCAGTTTTAGGAATGTTAGTAGGTGCAGGAGTAGGTGCTGGTGTAGAAGGTTCTTCTACGGCTGGTTCTGTGTCTTGCAATGGAATTGGTTGAGGAACTAATGTTTTCCCATCTTTTGTTACGTAAACAGGAACTTCTTGTCCTTCAATAGAAAGAACTACTTCGTAAAGAGATCCATCGTCAATCGAGCTTACTAATTCTGCGTTTGCTCCTTGGTTATTTGCAAAGTCTAATACTCTTTGTCCTGCTGTTTCTGCACTGACCTCTGCGCCATTTCCGCCAGAGATTAATACTGCGATAAGTAGAACTGCTAGAACGACTGCTGCAATTGACCAATAATTTCTAGAGATTTTTCTTTTAATCTTCTCATAATCAATATCTACTTTCTTTTTCTTTGACATGATTTTTCTAGAATCTTTTTCTTTATAAAGTTTTGGGGGGTGGTGTTAACCTTTAAGCTTAAAAGGATATTTTTCTCTTATATAATATGGATATTGAAAAGGAAGTCGCGAATACGATTAAGAAGTACGATTTGATTAGCAAGGGCGATAAAATTGTTGTTGCTTTGTCGGGTGGAAAGGATTCGACCTCTAGCTTATATATACTTAAGAAATTGGGGTACGATGTTGAGGGTTTGATGATTGATTTGCATTTGGGCAGGTGGTCCGATATCCATAAGGAGAATATGACGAAGTTTTGCGAGGAGAGCGATGTGCCGTTGACTATTGTGGATTTGAAAGAAGTTCTTGGACAGGGGATTTGTTTTATTAAGGCTGTTTTGAAGAAGCAGAAGAATTTGACAGGATGTACTGTTTGTGGAATTATCAAGCGGTGGATATTGAATAAGTGGGCGAAGAAGATGGGGGCCGATAAGATTGTGACAGGGCATAACCTGGATGATGAGGCACAGAATGTTTTGATGAATTTTTTGAAAGGGAATATTTTACTTGGAGTTAATTCTTCACCGGCTACTGGTGGGAAACCTGTTGCTGGGTTTGCGCAGAGGATTAAGCCTTTGTTTTTTATTCCTGAGAATGAGATTCGGGCTTATGCGAAGAAAAAGAAATTTGATATTTTGTATGACAAGTGTCCGTGTTCGTTTGAGACTTATCGGGCCGATACGCGGGACTGGTTGGATAATATAAGTAACGAGGAAAAGAGTGCGATTGTTGAGAACTTTCAGAAGTTGGTTCCTAAGCTACGGAAGGATAATGTTATGGAAATGAAGATTTGTAAGAAATGTGGCGAGCCTTCACGAAGTGATGTTTGTAATTATTGTAAGATTGTTTGTAATCTTTAGACGGATTTCATAAGTTCGTCAATCGCTTTTTTTGCTTCTTCTAGATTTGTATAATTTTTGTTTATAATTTCTGAACTACCTGCTATCATTGCTGAAAGCATCTTACTGCTCTGCGGATTGAAAAGACAAAGAACTTTTTTGTTTTTGTTTAGTGCGTCTCTAATTTCGTAGCCCACCCCAAGAGAAGGAGTTGAAACTTCACCAACTACAACATCACATTCATCTATCCATTTTATGTCTCTGTCGTGAATATATTGGTTCTTTGAACTTTCTCCTTGCATGGATATGTTCGCACTTCCAACATGTTCTGTTAAAACATCACCGAAAGTTTTTAAATATTCAATTATCTGATTGTAGAGTTCTGCGTCATCTCTTTCACCACGAATTGAGCCTGCGAAGTATATTTTCATGATATTTTTTGTGAGAGTTAATATATTAATCTATCGTAATTTGTAATATATATTCTGTAGTGTATACTTTTTTATAAAGCTCCGAAAGTTTGGTTTTTTATGAAAAAGGGTAAGCTAATTGTAATTGATGGGACTGATGGTAGCGGAAAGGGGACTCAAACTGAAAAGTTGATCGAGAGATTGAAGAGCGAGGGACATTCTGTTTTTATGTTGGATTTTCCGCGATATGGCGAGAGGAGTGCTATGTTGGCTGAGGATTATTTGAATGGAAAATTCGGTAGCGCTGAAGACGTTGGACCATATAGGGCGTCGATTTTTTATGCTTGTGATAGGTTTGCGGCTGCGAAGGAGGCTAAGGAAAGAATTGAGAAAGGAGATATTTGTATTTGTAATCGTTATGTTTCGGCGAACATGGGACATCAGGCTGGAAAGATTAGTGATATTGAAGAAAGGGATAAGTTTTTGGAATGGTTGAAAGAATTAGAATATGGGATTTTTGGTATACCGCAGCCCGATTTTCAGATTTTGCTTTATGCTGATCCTGCAGTTGCTCAGAAATTAGTTGATAAGAAGGGGCATCGTGATTATGTTCATGGCGAGAGTAGGGATATTCACGAGGATGACATAGAACATCTTAATAATGCGTCGGAGGCTTTTTTGTATTGCGCGGATAAGTTTGATTGGAGTATTATTGATTGTACCGATGGTGGCGACATGAGAAGTATCGACGATATTCATGAAGAGGTCTACACACTTGTTAGTGGCGAGCTTAATTCTAGTGATCCTGGTGCTAGGGAAATTGTTTACAGTACCGAGGGGATGAGCGAAGAGGATAAGGCTCAGAAAATTGAGGAACTTGAAAAGAGGTATGGCGTTAAAGCTAATATGAAATGAAAAATTATTCAGATATTTTAAAAAAGATTTTGGAGGATGGCGGACTTAATGAGAGTGGTTCTCCGGAAGAGATTCATGCAGAGCTTTGGAAAAAAATTGAAGAGGGGCTTGGTTATAGTGAGGACGAGAAGTTGGTTTTGGAGTTTTTCTTTTCAAATCTTGATAGTTCAATCTTTGCTACTAAGAATTTTCATCCTGAGGTTTGGGCTTTAATGCAGGCCCGTTATAGTCGTTCTAAGGATGGACTTCGTGAAGGGTTCTTAGAATTATTGAAAGAGGACGAAAATAATTTTAATTTGCTTGTCGAAGAGATTAGGAAGACTGGACAGGGTGACGCGACGAAGCATGCGACAGAGAAGGCGATTCAGTTTATGGAAAAATGGGTTTTGGGTTACGGACATAGTTCGGTTGCTGAGGGAGCGGTTGTTGGTTTTGGTTTAGAGGGAATAAGCATTCTTGCTACGAAAGTTGTCGAGGATAATCGTCTTTGTTCTTTTTGTGAGAAGTCGACACGGTATGTTTCTTTTGACAGAAGTTCTTTTTATTCCGACGAAGTTTTGAATGCTTCCGAGTATTCTGATGAGATAAATGAAATGTTGGATTACCTTTTTGAAATTTATACTAAATTGGATGTTCCGGTTTTAGAGTATGTTCGAGGCGTTGCTCCATTGGAAGATGGCGGCAGTGAGGCTGCTTGGAAAAGAGCGACTGCTTCTAGAAGATTTGATGCGACTCGTTATTTGCTTCCTGCTTGTACTAAGACCAGTCTTGGTTGGACATTAAATGCTCGGCAGTTGTCTCATGCAATTTCTAAGTTGTTGTCTCATCCGTTGAAAGAAATGAATGATCTTGGGGAAAGATTAAAAGAAGAGGGTGGTGAAGTTCTCCCTTCTTTATTGAAGTTCTCGGAAAAAAGTGATTATATTTGTGAGACAAACAAGGACATGCAGAGTTTTAGTTTCAGCAGCAATGTTTTCGATGGTGAGAAGGTTAAACTCGTTAATTCTTCTAGTAATCCTGAGGATATGATTGTTGCTTCGATTGTGTATCGTTATGATAATTGTTCTTTTGAGGAGGCTAAATCTAGAACTGTTAGCATGAGTTCGATAGAAAAAGAAAGACTTCTTGATATGTACCTTGGAAAGATGGGCAAGTTTGATGCTCCGATGAGGGAGTTTGAGCATGAGAATTTTACCTTTGATGTTGTTATGGACTATGGAGCTTTCAGAGATTTGCAGCGTCATAGAATTTGTACTCAGACGAACCCGTTATTTACTGCTGATTTGGGTTATGATGTTCCGAGTGATATTGTTGATGCTGGCATGGAAGCTGAATATAGGCTTGCGATGGATAAGGCTAAGATTGTTTATGATAAGGTTCGTGTGGATTATCCGTTGGAGGCACAGTATCTTTTGCCGCTTGGTTTTAGGAAGAGATATTTGATTACTATGAACTTAAGAGAGGTTTGTCATTTTATTAAACTTAGAACTTCTCCGCTTGGGCACGAGTCTTATCGACGAATCGCATGTGAGATGTATAAAATTATGGTGGATAAATATCCGCTTTTGGCGAAATATATTACTTGTAATTATTCTACCGAGGAACTTGGTCGACTTCAGGCTGAGGAGAAAACTGAAAGGAAGGTCGGTTTGTTATGAGTTTTTGGATTTCAGATAAGGAAGTGAATGATTTGGTTGTTTCGGAGTTGGAAAGACAGAAGTCGACTTTGAATATGATTCCGTCGGAGAATTTTTGTTCTAAGGATGTTTTGGCGGCGTGTGGTTCGGTTTTGAATAATAAATATGCTGAGGGTTATCCTGGAAAGAGATATTATCAAGGAAATGAGTTTATTGATCAGGTTGAGAATTTGGCGATTGCTCGAGCGAAGAAATTGTTTGGCGCGGAGCATGTTAACATGCAGCCTAATTCTGGAAGCCCTGCGAACATGGCAGTTTATGCTTCGGTTTTATCGAAGGGAGATAAGATTCTTGGAATGGATTTGATGCACGGCGGACATTTGACACATGGATCTAAAGTTAATTTTTCTGGAAAGGATTATGAGTTCGTTTCTTATGGTGTCGAAGAGGCGACTGGAATTGTTGATATGGAAAAGGTTCGAGAGATTGCTTTGAGAGAGAGACCGAAGATGATTGTTTGTGGCGCTACGGCTTATCCTAGGGTTGTTGATTTTGTTGCGTTTGCTGCGATTGCTCGAGAGATTGATGCTTATTGTTTGGCGGACATTTCTCATATCGCTGGTTTGGTTGCTACAGGAGTTCATCCTTCACCGTTTCCTGAATTTGATTTCGTTACTACAACTACACATAAGACCTTGAGGGGACCGCGTAGTGCTATTATTATGTGTAAAGAAGAATTTGGTAAGGCTGTTGATAAAGCGGTTTTCCCGGGCTTACAAGGCGGACCACATGAGCATACGATTGCGGCTAAGGCTGTTGCTTTTGGCGAGGCGTTGAAACCTTCTTTTAAAGAATATACTCAGCAGATTATTGACAATTGTT
>Ga0075114_10000835_pt1 | contig 17805 bp, 15 predicted proteins | sample AntAceMetag02UKM_FD_69784 | JGI IMG/M metagenome (GOLD analysis project Ga0075114, IMG submission 69784) | Saline lake microbial communities from Ace Lake, Antarctica - Antarctic Ace Lake Metagenome 02UKM | ecosystem: Environmental > Aquatic > Non-marine Saline and Alkaline > Saline | place... | reverse complement strand
ACCGAGGCCGACCCCGGGCTGGACTTCGATCTCACGGCCATCACCTGCGACGACGGCAACAGCAGCGGTGACGTGGGGACGCGGACGGCGACCTTCGTCCTCGACCCCGACGAAACGGTGAAGTGCACCTTCACCAACCGTCTGCAAGCAGGCACCATCATCGTGGAGAAGCAGACCGATCCCGACGGGGCGGCAGGCTCCTTCACCTTCAGCGGCGATGCGGCGGGCACCATCTCCGATGGCGGACAGATCGTGGTCAGCGGCCTGTCGCTGGGCACCTACACCGCCACCGAGGCCGACCCCGGGCTGGACTTCGATCTCACGGCCATCACCTGCGACGACGGCAACAGCAGCGGCGACGTGGGGACGCGAACGGCGACCTTTGTCCTCGACCCCGACGAGACGGTCAAGTGCACCTTCACCAACACCAAGCAGGGTACGATCTCCATCGTCAAGGACGCCGCCCCCGATGACCCTCAGGACTTCGACTTCAGCGGCGACCTGGGCAACTTCTTCCTGGACGACGACACCGACCCCACCCTGCCCAACACCGTGACCTTCCAGAACCAGGCCCCCGGCACCTACAGTGTCAGCGAGGTTTCGATCCCCGCCGGCTGGAACCTGTCCAGCATCGTCTGCAACGATCCGGACGGCGGCACGACCACCGACCTGGGCACAGCCACGGCAAACATTGACCTCGACGCCGGCGAGGGCATCGTCTGCACCTTCACCAACATCAAGCAGGCACCATCTCTATCGTCAAGGACGCCGCCCCCGATGACCCTCAGGACTTCGACTTCAGCGGCGACCTGGGCAACTTCTCCCTGGACGACGACACCGACCCCACCCTGCCCAGCACGGTGAGCTTCCAGGATCAGGCTCCCGGCGCCTACAGCGTCAGCGAGGCTTCGATCCCCGTCGGCTGGAACCTGTCCAGCATCGTCTGTAACGATCCGGACGGCGGCACGACGACGGACCTGGGCACGGCCACGGCAAACATTGACCTCGACGCTGGCGAGGGCATCGTTTGCACCTTCACCAACACCAAGCACGGGACGATCGTCGTGGAGAAGCAGACCAGCCCCGACGGGGCGGCGGGTAGCTTCACCTTCAGTGGCGATGCGGCGGGCACCATCTCCGATGGCGGGCAGATCGTGGTCGCCAACCTGCAGCCGGGCACCTACACCGCCACCGAGGCCGACCTCTCGCCGGGCTTCGACCTCACGGCCATCACCTGCGACGACGGCAACAGCAGCGGTGATGTGGGCACGCGGACGGCAACCTTCAATCTGGAAGCGGGCGAGATGGTCAAGTGCGCCTTCACCAACGCCCAGCAGCACGGCACCATCATCGTGGAGAAGCAGACCAACCCCGATGGCAGTGCGGGCTCCTTCACCTTCAGCGGCGATGCTGCGGGAACCATCTCCGACAACGGACAGATCGTGGTCAGCGACCTGCTGCCGGGCACCTACAGCGCTACGGAGGATGACCCGACGCCGGACTCCGAGCTCACGGCCATCAGCTGCGACGATGACAACAGCAGCGGCGATGTGGGCGCGCGGACGGCGACCTTCAATCTGGAAGCGGGGGAGACGGTCAAATGCACCTTCACCAACGCCCAGCAACGAGGCACCATCATCGTGGAGAAGCAGACCAATCCTGATGGCAGTTGGGGCTCCTTCACCTTCAGTGGCGATGCTGCGGGAACCATCTCCGACGGAGGGCAGATCGTGGTCGCTGACCTGCTGCCCGGCACCTACACCGCAACCGAAGCCGACCCCGGCCCCGAGTTCGAGCTGACGGCCATCACCTGTGATGATGACAACAGCAGCGGCGACGTGGGGACGCGCACCGCCACCTTCAACCTGGAAGCAGACGAGACGGTCAAGTGCGCCTTCACCAATGCTTACCACTCCCTCAAGGTGACCAAGGAACTGGAGCTGCCGGTGGGTGGCCTGGCGGCCGTGGACCAGGTGCTGCGCTTCAACGTCACTGTTGAGAACGACGGCGGCCTCAACGTAGACCCCCTCACGCTGCGGGACGACTACGACCCCTGGTGCATGATCTCACGGCAGGCCGAGGCGCCGCCCGACATCCACGGCGGCGGGCAAGGCTTCCTCCAATGGAACAACCTCGGCGCGCTGGCGCCCGGGCAGACCTTCTCGCTGTGGGTGGAGTTCACCGCCAACCACGCCTGCGAGGTAGCGACCAACACGGCCACGGTTCAGAGCAACGGCCTCTCCTTCGAGGGCCAGGCCAGCCTGCGCATTCTGGAGACCATCGCCCGCGTCGGCGGCTTTTTCTTCCACGACGACAACGACGACCGCCAGCTCAACCTGCCTTGTCGGGGGACCGACGTCACGCCTGCCACCTGCGAGCCCGGGCTGGAGGAGGCCACGGCGCAGATCACGTTACCGTCGGGCAAGTGGTTACAGTACACCACCAACACCTCCGGCTGGTACTCCTTCAACCTGCTAGACCCGGGGACCTACCAGGTGACCGCCTCACCGCCAGCAGGCAACCGGTGGACGCCGACCATCCGCGAGCAGTGCACTGTGACCCTGGTCAACACCTGGGACCAGATCTTCTGCCACTTCGGCTACCGCTGGGGGGCCGCCGGGCCTCCGGAAGTGAGGCTGTCGCCTATCCGGGACGCCACCATCAGCGAGTGGGAGTCAGGGAACCAGGGAACCGACGCTCACCTGCGGGTGCGCCAGCCGGGTGTGACCTCGGCCCTGCTGCAGTTCGACCTCTCCGGCCTGCCGGAAGGCCTTGAGGTCGTCTGGACCAAGCTGCGGCTGTTCGGCTCCTTGGGTAGCAATGCCACGAACCGGCTGTACATGACGGCGTATCCTCTGGACAAGGCGTGGGTGGAAGATGAGGTGACCTGGCTGGAGGCGGAGAATGGCTTGCTCTGGGACGAGCCCGGGGCGACCGGCGATCATGGCGATCCCGCGGGTTGGGCCTGGATCGAAACGCCGGGCTGGGTGGAGTTCGAGCTGGACACCGACCTTCTGACCGGATGGCAAGCCGATCCAGCCAGCAACCACGGCCTGCTGCTGCGGGGCGAGGGGAGCGAGAACCGCAAGGTGGCCTACTGGTTCTTCAGCAGGGAGCATGGCAACGCTGCCGCCCACCCCCAGCTCGTCGTCGGCTACAACGTACCTTGACGGCGAAACCGATGGTTGGAGTGCATCGTCTCCGACGATGCGGCAAGGTCGGAGACTTTGCACTCCCCACACGATCAACGGGCCAGCGCGCAAGACCGCGCTGGCTCACTTACGGTCGTCTCAAACGACGTCCAAAAAGCAAGACGGACAGGCTTCATTGCCTGTCCGTCTTGGTCGATTCGTATATGGGCTTCAGCTCGCTAGAGAGCTGTTGGTTCCAGGGCTTGCTTCTATGCAGACAACAGCTCCCGTTCGATCTCCTCGATCAGGAAGGGCAAGTTCGGCTGTTCGAAGCTCAAAGGCGGGGCAGGAACACGGTTGCGTTTGATGTTCGGCGGTACGTGCTTGTGGTGTGGGAATGTGCTAGCAAGGGATGGATCGCCGGGGTGCTCTTGGGGATCATACCAGTATTCCTTTTCCTGTCCGCGATAGACCGTGTACCCATAGTCCAGTATCTCCCCGGCGGCGAAATCAATGGCTTCGAAGACGCGCAACTCGATCCCCTCGCCAAAGGTCACGCTGCCCATTAGTCGTCCCGCCGCTGCCCCGGTGGGGATCAGATGTAGCGTGGAAACCTCAGTGTTGGGATAGCGATTAGGGAGCGTGTAGATGAAACGCTCGTACTCCTCGCCAGAGGTTAACATGTCAACTGACCACAGCTATTTCACAGGGAAGCAGCCGAACGAATGGTTGGGGAGATAGCGTTTGCAGTGTCTCAACCATCTGCCGACTCTGCTGACGGAACGTTGCTTCTCGCCGGGTTCTTAGTTTGTACATCCCTCCCCACTCAGCGAAATCCTCCAGATTCTCGCCGTCATCGAGTAGCCCCTGCCCATATAGCTCATAGAAGACGTCCGAGTGTATCCCATACTTGCGCTCAAATCTGTGCAGGATTTCGTCGGCGGCATGAATGTCTGCTAGGATTTCGGAAGTGGTCATTTGTCTGCTCATCTGCCCGTTACCTCCTGTCTGATTGCTTCCAATATACCTCCAATCCCGCCACAAGTCAAGACGGACAGGCTTCATTGCCTGTCCGTCTTCGCGTCGTGGTGTGGACTCTCGGACTTGTTCGGGCTCGGTCGCCTCGAAAATGTACTACACAGCCCCCAGCGCCTCCAGCAGTAGCGGCAACACCTCCTGTGGATCAGCCTCTAGACATAAATCAGCTATCTCGAAGATGGGCGCCGTAGGGTCGGGGTGGATGGCCACGATGAATTTCGCCCCTTCGATGGCCGCGTTGTGGAAGGTATCGCCGCGGATGCCCACGGCTACATAGAGTTCGGGGGCGATGGTCACGCCGCGCACGTCCACTATCTGCTCCGGGGTGATCCAGCCGGCGTCCCGCGCCCCGCGATCGCCAGCTACCTGGCCGCCCAACGCCGCGGCCAGCCGTTTGACCATCTCGAAGTCGCCGGCCTGACGGCCTGCAGCCACGATGACCGGCGCTTGCGCCAGCGGCACGGAGGGCGGCTCGAACCCCTCGGCCGGGCCCACGACGCGCACCGCCGGCTCCACGGGCTCCACCTCCAGCAGCGTGGGCTCCCCCTGGCGGTAGGGGTCGAGGAAGGGGGTGGGGAAGGCTCCTGGCTCGACGGTGAGGAATTGCGGCCGAGCTTCGGGGCAGGCGGCGATGTCGAAGTACTCACCGCCGTAGACCGGGAAGGTGGCCTGCACCGTGCGGGTGGCCTCGTCCAGGCTGACCGCCGTCACGTGCTCGATCAGCCCGCCGCCCAAGCGCTGCGCCAGCCGCGCCGCCAGTTGCTGCCCCGCCTCCGTCGCCCCGAAAAGCACTACCTCCGGCTGCTCCTCTTCGAAGAGGGCGGATAGCACCTTCAGGTAGGGCTCCAGCGCAAATCGGGCCAGCGAGGGATGGTCGGCCACCCGTACGCCGTCAGCCCCGGCCTGGTAGAGGCTCTGTGCCAGGTCCGTAACGTCCTCGCCCAGCAGGACTCCGTAGACGTAGGCCCCCAGCGAGTCGGCCAGCGTGCGGGCCGCGCCCAGCGCTTCCAGCGCCACCGGCGCCACAGCGCCATCGAGAGGCGAAGCCACGACCCAGATGCCGCCGCCACCCTCGGCCTCAGCGACCTCCTCCTGCTGCGCCATCAGCAAGTCGAGATATGAAAGGTCCATCAGAGTCCCTCCTCTACCTACGTTTCCTTTGGGCCAGTGGCTCTGCCACCGCCTGGGCCATCTCTTCCGCTGTGCCGCTCAGGCGCGTCCCCCTCTCCCTCTCCGGGGGAAAGTCCTGCCCGCGCTTCTCCAGCAGCGGTTGACGCATCGATTCGCTCACCAAATCGCTCACGTCCCACCGTTCCACGGCGTCCTCCGCCCGATAAACGTTGATCAGCCGCACGCCGTCGGCGTAGCGGGGCTTGAGAGCCCCGGGCACGACCGTGACTACGGCTGGCAGGTCGGCCTCGACGGCCACGTAGCCGGCGCCATCCTGCTGCACCGCCTGCACCTGACCGTCAGCCACCTCCACTTGCCAGGCTCTGACTATCTGGGGCCAGCCCAGGGCTTCGGCTAGCCGGGGGCCCAGTTGGCCCTGTCCGCTGTCCAGCGTGGTCGCACCGGTGAGGATCAGGTCCGCCCCGCCCAGCCGCTGCACTGTCGCCGCCAGCACCCGGGCCATGACCGCATCGCCGGCGGCGTCGAATCCCTCGCCGGTAAGGGTGATCGCCTGGTCAGCGCCGCTGGCCAGCGCCTGGCGGAGCACGTCGTCGTCGGGCAGCGGGCCACGCGGGAGGGCCACTACCTCAGCGGCTGTGGCATCCTTGATGCGCAGCGCCGCTTCCAGCGCACAGCGGTCGGCGGGCTGGAGGACATACTCCTCCCTGTTGATGAAGATGCGGCCCGCTTGCCGTTTCACTACGATGCCGCGAGGGTCGAGGACCCTTCCGATAATGACGAGAATACGCATGGTATCCCTCCAGTCTCAAAGTCGCAAGGTCGCAAGGTTGCAGGGTCGAAAGAGTCAGACGCGGCCTTGGATGGCTGCCTGGCGGTAATTGTAGATCATGGCGCCTAGTTTGCGCTATTGGTTGTAGAAGTAGTCGAAGCGCTCGGGAGTGAGCGAGCCGGTTTCGTGCAGCATCTCTAGATGCGCCTTGGTCTCGTCGTACGAGGATCGGGAGTAGGTCAGACAGCGCACGAGGTCGCCCTTGTAGCGCTTCATGCCGCAGCCCTCGACGAAGTTGGCTACGACAGACTTCGCCGAATGCCTGATCCGGCTTCCTTCCTCGTACATCTCGAACTTGGGCAACTCCTCCAGGGTCATGCGATGGATCTCCACGGCCAGCCGCTTCGCCAACTGGTAGACCGCCGTCCCTTCATATCCTTTCGGCTTGCCCCCTTGCTCCATGCTCCGTGCTTCCTTGCGATTTTGCGACATGTGACTCTGCGACGTGCCACTTTGCGACCTGCTCCGCTGCAACCTGCTCTCTTGCTACGGCCTGATTCTCACGCCGTGCTGGCGGAAGATGTTGCTGGCAATGACGATCCGTTGGATCTCGTTGGTGCCCTCGAAGATCTCGGCAATGCGAGCGTCGCGAAAAGCCCGCTCTATGGGGAAATCTCGCGTGAGGCCCAGCCCACCGTGGATCTGCAGGGTCACGTCAATGGCCCGAGAGGCTACCTCGGAACCGTACATCTTGCACATGGCCGCCAGTTGGCCGAAGGGCTGGCCTGTATCTACCAGCCAGGCTACCCGGTAGACCAGGCTGCGCAGGGCCTCGATCTCCGTGGCCATATTGGCGATCATCCACTGCACCGACTGCTTGTGGGCCAGTTCGACGCCGAACTGCTTGCGGGTCTTGGCCCAGCGGATGCACCATTCCATTGCCGCTTGGGCTCCACCCAGGCCGGCTGCTCCCAAGGTCAGCCGTCCCATGTCCAGCGATTTCATGAAGGGGATGAACCCCTCGCCTACCTTGCCCAGCACGTTCTCATGAGGCACTCGCACATCTTCGAAGATCAATTCTGCCGTAGAGCTCCCGCGGATGCCCATCTTATCCTCGTGCCTGCCCACTTGGAAGCCAGGTGTGTCGGCCTCGACAATGAAAGCGGTGATGCCACCACGGGCGCCCAGCGATGGATTGGTGACCGTCATGACGGTCGCGATGTCGGCGAAACTGCCGTTGGTATTGAAGGTCTTGGTACCATTGAGGATCCAGTGTTCTCCGTCCCGCACGGCGCGCGTGCGGATCGCCGCTGCATCGGAGCCAGCGTCGGATTCGGTCAGCAAAAAGGCAGCGATCTTCTCCCCACGCGCCAGTGGCGTCAGGTATTGGCGCTTCTGTTCCTCGGTGCCATCCAGGTGGATCGCCATGGCACCGATGCCGATGTGTGCACCGACATTCGTCGCCGTTGAGGTGCAGACCCGCCCCAGTTCCTCCATGAGGATGCAGTAGCCGATCTCGCCGGCTCCCATACCACCGTACTCCTGAGGAAAGCAGACGCCTAACAGCCCAATCTCGCCCAGTTTCCTCAGCGTCTCGAAGGGCACCCGTCCCTCTCGGTCGATCTCTGCCGCCAGGGGAGCCACCTCGTTCTCGGCAAACTCTCGGATCATGCGGCGCAGGGCAACGTGTTCGGGAGAAAAAAAGAAGTCCATATCTACCTCCTGGATCGGTAGATTGGTGGATTGGTATGTTTGGAGTTCCACCAATTTACCGGTTTCCCACTCTACCAGTTTCCCAGTTTACCGGTCCACCAACGACTAAGGCACGATTTCGACATCCCATCCGGCGAAGACCTTCTGGGCGATGTGGACGTGCTGCAGCTCCGTGGGTCCGCCGATGATGCCCAGTGCGCGGGCGTCCCGGTATTTGCGGGCCATGGGGTAATCCTCCATGTAGCCGTAGCCGCCCATCACCTGGAGCATACGGTTGGTGACGCTGCGGGCCACGCGGGCAGCGAAGGCCTTGACCACCGCCGCATCCGCGGAGAAGTCCTCTCCCTGGTCAACCAGCCAGGCCGCGTGGTAGACCAGGTAGCGCAGCGCTTCTACCTCGATGAAGGACTCGGCGATGTAGTTCTGGATAGCCTGCTTCTGGGCGACGGGGACACCAAACTGCACTCGCTCGCTGGCGAACTGTGCGGCGATGTTCACGCTGTCTGCAGCCACGCCCAACCCGGCCGCGGCCAGGGAAATGGCCAAGCGATCCTGCGCCCTCTGGGCCACGGTCCAGCCCTCACCCGGCTGGCCCAAGCGATTGGTCAGCGGGACGCGGCAGCTTTCCAGGTAGATCGTATTGAAGGTCACGCTGCGCAGCCCCAACGTCGGCTCCCGGTAGCCCACCGTCAGTCCGGGGGTGTCCCTGGGAACCAGGTAGGCTTCGATGGCCTCTGGCCCCTGGGCAAAGACCAGGAAGAGGCCGGCGATTTCGCCGTTGGCGACCCAGGTTTTGACGCCGTCTAACATCACCCCCCCCTCTTGTACCCCCCCTCCAGGTGGGGGAAGGGGCGTGGCCCGCGTCTGAAGGGCGGCAGCGTCGCTTCCGGCGTCCGGCTCGGTAAGGGCGAAGGCGCCGATCACCTCGCCATCGGCCATGGGGGGTAGCCACTCCTCCTTCTGAGCATCGGTGCCATGCACCAGAATGCTCATGGCTGCCAGGCTTACGTGTGTCGCCAGGGTCACAGCAAAGGACATGCACTCCTGGGCCAGGGCCTCGGTGAGGAGGGCATAGCTGACATAATCCAGCTCAGCTCCGAAGTATTCCTCGGGCAGTGTCGCTCCCAGGAAGCCCTGCTGAGCTGCTTGGCGTAGCATATCTGGAGGGAGTCTCTCCTCGTGGTCGATCTCTTCGGCCTTGGGCGCGATTTCCTTGGCGGAGAAGTCCCGGAACATGGTGCGGAACATCTCCTGTTCTTCGCTGAAGGTGAAGTCCATGGCGCATCCTCCTGACCTGAGTGCCGGTAGATTGGTACGTTGGTAGACTGGTAGATTGGTACATTGGCGTTGTTGCACCAATCCACCAGTTTACCAGTGTCCCGATTTTTCAGTTTCCCAACCTACCAGCCCTACCGATCCTTGAACTGCGGACGCCGCTTCTCCATGAAGGCGCTGACTCCCTCGCTGGCGTCCTCGGTGTCCTCTAAGTTGCCGAACTCCTCCGCTTCGATCTGCAACCCTTCCTCGATAGGGACTTGTAGCCCCCCGGAAATGGCCCGCAGCGCGGCGGCCACGGGCAGCTTGGACTTGGAGACGATCTTGCGCGCCAGTCCCCGTGCTTCCTTCAGCACCGCTCCGGCTGGCACTACCTTGTTCACCAGCCCCAGCCGGTAGGCCTCCTGGGCGGTGATCATGTCGCCGGTGAGGATCAGCTCGATAGCCTTTCCCTTGCCGACAAGGCGGGCCAGCCGCTGCGTGCCGCCCCAGCCGGGGATGATGCCCAGATTCATCTCTGGCTGCCCCAGGCGGGCCCGGTCGGAGCAGATGCGCATGTGGCAGGCCATGGCCAGTTCCAGCCCGCCACCCAGGCAGAAGCCGTTGATGGCGGCGATGATTGGCTTGGTCGCCTTGGCGATCTGGAGGAAGAGCGTTTGCCCTTGCTCGGAAGCCGTCCTCAGTCCCCCGGGCTGACCCAGCAGCGCCTTGATCTCCGGGATATCCGCCCCGGCGACGAAAGCGTTTGTTCCACCGCCGGTGATGACGATGACCTTGACCTCATCATCGACCAGCGCCTGGTCAAACGCCTCGCTCAGCTCCGTCACCACTTGCGTGTTGAAGGAGTTGACCGGCGGGTGGTCGATCGTCAGCACGGCGATTCTGTCTGTAACTTCGCTTCGGATGTATTGCCATTCGGCCATTGTGTGCTCCTTTCTATCGATTTCCCAGTCTACCAACCTACCAGCCTACGCGTACTCGTGGAACCCTTTCCCCATCTTCTCGCCCAGATGCCCGGCGCGGACGCGCAGTTTGAGCGGGCGGGAAGGGCGGAAGCGGGGACCCAGTTCCTTGGCCAGGGACTCCAATTCCTCCACCACCACGTCCAAGCCAATCTTGTCGGCGACGGCCAGGGGGCCGACGCGCTCACCGCCGTAGGTCATCCCCGTGCCAGCGATCATGGACATGTCAATGTCGGTGATGCTGGCGATGTTCTCCTGCACGCAGAGGGCTGCCTCGTTGACCAACGGGAGCATCAGCCGCTCTACGCTGAACTGGGTGCCCGTGGGCACTTCGCCGGACGTTTGCAGTTCCTTGATCATGGCACCGACCGGTTCTGACTCACCGCCAGGATGGTCGTAGAATCCCGCGCCGGACTTCTCGCCCAGCCGCCCTGCCTCGATCAGCTTGGCGAAAAGCGGAGCTGGACTCATGCGCTCGCCGTACTCGGAGTAGAGATACGCCCCCACATGGGTGCAGACGTCGAGGCCGAGCATGTCCATCAGCGTGAAGGGGCCCATCGGCATGCCCCAGGCCACCGTCGCTGCATCCATCTCTGTGGCTGTGGCCGCACCCTCCCCCAGCGCCTTGGTTGCTTCGTTGAGGTAGGGCATTAGCAGCCTGTTGACCAGGAAGCCGGGGCATTCCTGCACCACCACCGGGATCTTGCGCAAGCTCTCGGAGAACATCACCACGTCGTCCACCGTCTCCTGGTCCGTATCGAGGCCGGGGATGACCTCCACCAGTTTCATCACGCTGGCGGGGTTGAAAAAGTGCATGCCGATCATCTTGTGGGGTCTGTTGGTGGCCGCGCCCATTTCGGAGATGGAAAGGGCCGAGGTATTGCTGGCGAAGATCGTCTCATCTGGGCAGACTTCCTCCAGCTCCTTGAACACAGCCCGCTTGATGGACATCTTTTCGGGCACCGCCTCGATGACGATGTCCACGTCCTCGAATTCGTCGTAGGTGAGCGTCGGCGTGATCAAGTCCAGTTTGGACTCCATGTCGCCTGCACTCATCTTTCCCTTGTTAACGCGACGCTGATAGATGGAGCGGGCCTTCGCCATGCCCTTGTCCAGCATCCCTTGATCAATGTCCTTGAGTACCACCGGCAGGCCGGAGTAGGTAATGAGCTGGGCAATCTCGCCGCCCATCGTCCCCGCGCCGACCACCGCGGCTTTGAAGATGTACATGTCTGTTGCCTCCTGTGTCTGGTGTAGTGTACCAGTTTCCCAGTCTACCAGTTTCTCAATCCACGAATTGCCCAACCTACCATGTAGGTAGAGGGATCGCCGCCTCTGGATTGTTCAGGCGCACGAAGTAGACCCACTGATCGGGATGTTTCGCGAATGCTGCCTTGTCGGCCAGGCCCAACGTCTTGCCCACGAAGACATCACCGCTCTCAGGCTCGATGGCCACAATCACCACATCCTCCCGACCCTCCAGCTCTCCCTTGGCCTTCTCGAAGAGTTCCTGACCTTTGGCGATAAACGCCGCCCGTGCCTTCTTGTCCTGCCAGATAGAGATATCCGCCATAGCAATTCTCCTGGAAACTTGCATTCTTGCGACTTGCTGATTTGCTACGCCCGCTCGATGATCATCGCGCCGCCCTGGCCTCCGCCAACGCAGGCGGTGGTCAGACCGAGCGAAACGTCGCTCTTGATCATCTCGTGCATCAGTGTGACCACGATGCGAGTGCCCGTGCAGCCCACCGGGTGACCCAGCGCGATGGCGCCGCCGTTGACGTTCACCTTCTTCCAGTCCCAGCCTTGCTCCTCCAGTTCCACGCCCACGGCCAGGACCTGCGCGGCGAAGGCCTCGTTGAGCTCGATCAAGTCAATGTCGGTGAGTTTCAGGCCGGCGCGTTTCAGGGCCATGGGAACCGCGTACGCCGGGCCGAGCCCCATGATATCGGGCGGGATGGCAGCGTAGGCATAACTGCGAATCGTGGCCATCGGTTCCACCCCCAGCTCCTTCGCCTTAGCGGCCGTCATCACGACGATGGCCGCCGCGCCGTCGGAGAGGGGACAAGCATTGGCCGGAGTGACAGTGCCGCCTTTCTTGAACACCGTGGGCCAGAGTGCAGCCTTTTGCACCGTCAGGCCGGGGTTGATGCACTCGTCTTCGATGATGTTCTCGTAGGCCACCTCCTGTCCAGCCACCCTCTTGGATACACGGAAGGGAACGATCTCATCCCTGAACTTGCCCATACGCGTGGCGCGGAAGGCCTTCTGGTGGCTCTTCACTGCGTATTTGTCTTGCGCCTCCTGGCTGATGTCGTACATCACGGCCAGGTTCTCGGCAGTCATTCCCATGATCTGCTTGCAGATGGGGTCAGTGAGGCCTTCCCAGAGGGTGTCTATGAACGAGGTGTGGCGCAGCTTGAGGCCCCAGCGGGCCTTGCGCACGACGTACGGCGCTGTGGACATGCTCTCCACGCCTCCGCAGAGGAACACCTCTCCGTCGCCAGACTGGATGGCCTGACAGGCCATGCTGATGGACATGGTGCCGGATACGCAGTTGCGCTGGATGGTACAGCCAGGCACATGCACGGGCACGCCGGCCATCAACGCCGCCACGCGACCGATGTTGGCCGCGTCGCTCTGCTGTCCGATGCAGCCCAGGATGACGTCGTCAAAAACGTTGGGGTCAATGTCCGCTCTCTTGATGGCCTCCTTGAACACTGCTGCGGCTAGATCCTGAGCGGGGATGGTACGGAAGGCCCCGCCGTGACTGCCGATGGCCGTGCGGCACCCGCTGACGATAACCACTTCTGTTTGCATAGCTCTCTCCTTTCCTTTGGGGGGAGTTTGGTTTAGTGTGTCCTTCAATCAGCCATCGGCCATCGGCCATTAGCCATCAGCCAATGGGCCTCGCAGCCCACGAAGCTGCAACTCCAACGTGGTTTCGAACATGGACTCCAACTCCACGGCTAGCATCTGACGGCGCAGCGGATGGCCCATGAGCATCAGCACGCCGTGGAGCGCTGCCCACAGAGCGCCTGCTGTCTGCCGAGGGTCGTTGGCGATGAAATGCCCTTCGCTCGTGCCCTGACGCACAGCGTCGGCCACCAACTCCAGGCCGCGCAGGCTTTGGCTGAGCATCTGTTGGTACAGTTTCTTGGGCACTTTTTCGCTGAAACGGCCACGATCCAGGGCCATCAGCAGGAGGAAGTCGTTGGGGTGCTCTTGCGAGAAGCGGAAGTAGGCCCAGGCCAGCCGCCGAATACGTTCCTCCACCGCGAGAAGCTCCTGCGGAGCGCATGCTGCCTGCAACTCAACCAGCAGTATCTCCAGCCCCTCCAAAAGCAAATGAGCAAGGAGTGACTCCTTGCTCTCGAAGTACAGGTATATGGCGCCCTTGCTGAGTTCCGCTCGCGCAGCCACCTCATCTACGGTGGCGCGGTGAATGCCTTTGCTGAAGAAGACCTCCCGGGCAGCCCTTAGGATCTCTTGCTGCCGGCGAGCCCTTTCCCGATTACGCCGCTCTGCTGTGGTCACCTGTGGAACTCCCTGCTGCGGTGAAGGGCCAATGCGGTGGAGAGTAGAGTGACGGCCATGGCACTCCCTGGATCGGACGGTAGTCGGAAACTGAACCGTTGGTCAGTTACTGACTAACAGTCAGTATAGCACAGTGGGGATCTTTTGTCAAGTCGGGGATCTGTGGTACAATGAAGATGGTTGGCAGATTGGGAAGCTGGGAAACTGGCGCATGGGCAGGCGCAGTCTGGCTGGCTCAGTGCACCAATGTACCAATGCACCAATCTACCAATCTACCAGTCTATGTGAGAAACCATGCCCATACACATCCTTCCGTCCGAAGTGGCCAGCAAGATCGCTGCCGGCGAGGTGGTCGAACGACCAGCGTCTGTGGCTAAGGAGCTCGTCGAGAACGCCATTGATGCTGGGGCGACCGAGATCCGCGTCGAGACCCGCCAGGGCGGCCGGCGTCTGATCCGTGTCCAGGACAATGGCTGCGGCATCCCTGCCGTCGAAGTCGAACTGGCCTTTGCCCGCCACGCCACCAGCAAGCTCCTCACGGCGGAAGACCTGGCTGGCATCACATCGCTGGGCTTCCGCGGCGAGGCGCTGACTAGCATTGCTGCCGTTTCCCGCCTCACTATGCTCACCCGCACCGCCGACGAGCCGAGTGGCACACAGTTCCGGCTGGAAGGTGGGAAGGTTGTGGCCCACCAGCAGCGGGGGATGCCACCCGGCACCACCGTGACCGTGGAGCATCTTTTCTTCAACACTCCCGCTAGGCTCGAGTTCCTGCGCACCGCTGCCACTGAAGCGGGTCACATCCACCGGATCGTTACCCGCTACGGACTGGCCTATCCGGGGCGCCGCTTCAGCCTGGTCTCCGATGGTCGTCTCATCTTTCAGTCGACTGGCAGCGGCAAGCTGTACGATGTGCTCATCAAGGTCTATGGGCTGGACGTAGCGAAGCAGATGCTGGAAGTTGGAAGTTGGAAGTTGGAAGGTGGGAGCTCGCAGGTCGAAGGAGGAGATCGGTATCCGGTCTCCGACGCCGAGCTTCGAGTATCGGGTTACGTCGGCGTTCCCTCGCTGCATCGCTCCAATCGCCAGCACATCACCTTCTACGTCAACCGCCGCTGGATCCGCGATCGCAGTCTGGCCTACGCGGTGATCCAGGCCTATCACACGCTGCTGCCGGTTGGCCGTTTCCCTGTGGCCTTGCTTTTTCTGGATATGGACCCAACCAGTGTGGACGTGAACGTGCATCCCACCAAGGCGGAGGTACGCTTCCGTGATGGACGAGGGGTCTTCCGCACCGTGCAGCGGGCGGTGCGCCGTGTGCTCGTGGATCAGGCGCCGGTGCCGGCGCTGACAGGCCGGCCGTCTGCCTGGCCCACCCCGCAGTGGGGGGGGCGACAAACGGCGGCGGAGGCGGGCGAGCAGTCTGCCGCGCAACTGGCTATGGAATTGCACCGGCCAGCGGCGGAGTCGGCGGTGTCGCCTCAGCAGGAGGCGACCTTTCGGTTGCCGATGCTGCGCGTGGTCGGCCAACTTGGCGCCACCTACATCGTCGCCGAGGGTCCGGGGGGGATGTATCTCATTGATCAGCACGCGGCGCATGAGCGCATCCTCTACGAGAAGCTGATGGCCGAGAAGGCTGGGGCCAAGGTCAGCAGCCAGGGTCTGTTGGAGCCCTTGACGTTGGAACTGACACCGCTTCAGGATGCTACCCTCCGGGAGCATCTGGCGATGCTGCGGAGCGTGGGCTTCGAGATCGAGTCCTTCGGCGGGGAGACCTATCTTCTGCGGGGTGTGCCGGCGCTCTTGTCGGTGAGCGATCCGCGTCAGCCACTGCTGGAGATAGTCGAAGGCTTACAGGAGGGCGAAGATATCCTGGCTCAGGAGCGTGAGGAGCGGCTGGTGCGGCTGATCTGCAAGCAGGCGGCGATCAAGGCGGGGCAGACGCTGTCCTCGCAGGAGATGCAGGAACTGGTGCGGCAGTTGGAACAGACGACGTCGGCCCGTACCTGCCCGCATGGTCGGCCGACGATGGTTCACCTGAGCGCGGAGCAGTTGGCGCGGGAGTTTGGCCGCCGCTGAGTGTTGCCATTTTCCTTACCTTGTACCTTGGACGACGGAATTGACAGGATATGCCATATATGTTATACTCCGCAGAGAGACACCGATGGCCTGGATTATAGAAACCTACCGAGATGCGCGGGGCAATCTACCTGTTGATGATTTTATCCGTAGCCTTCCGCTTAAGGGCCGAGGGCGTGTCTACTGGACGCTTGAGCTCCTCAAGGAGTTTGGCCTTCAATTAAGCATGCCTTATACCAGGCCATTGCGGGGCAAGCTGTGGGAGCTACGGATACGCAGTGGCCGCAGTGCCTATCGCATTCTCTATTTCGCCTTCACTGGCCAACGGTTTGTTCTTCTCCACGGCTTTCGGAAAAAGAGTCGGAAGACGCCGCAGCGCGAATTTCAGATCGCAGAACGCCGCATGGCAGACTACGTAACCAGAGCAAAGGGAAGAGAGTGAATGAAATGAGTGAAGTGAAGAGCTATCCCCCAGGGCGCCCCATCGAGGAGCTTTGGGCGGAGCAAATGCGGGATCCGGCGTTCGTCGTCGTGTGCCGCGAATTGGAGCCTGAGTACCAGGTAGCCCGAGAGGTCATCGCCCTCCGGCTGGAGAAGGGTCTGACCCAGAAGCAACTGGCCGAACGGATGGGCACCCGGCAATCGGCCATTTCCCGTCTGGAGAATGCTTCAGTCAATCCCTCGCTGGCTTTCCTGCAGCGAGTGGCTCATGCTCTGGATGCCCGGCTGGAGATCCATCTGGAACCTGCTGAAGCGTCAGAGGGCGGTTAATGCTACTCATAGAGCTCGAAAAACCGGGGGTGAACCTACGTGTTCCTGGCACTTGGACAGGTTCAGGGCATGGGTTGTGATTTGTCCTGAAAAGTAGTCATTTGTCTTGCGAACAGGATGACCACTGAACATCGAGCCTCCTGACCCATGCGAAGCCAGGGGGCTCGGCGCGTGAAATGGGCCTGAGGCTGAAACCGTCGGACTGAAAGAACAAAGCCCTGCGGGCTGATGGCTCTTAGCCCTGCAGAGCTTCGTCCTTTCTCTGACTGTGCGAGAACCTGAAACCTGCAACCTTGAAACCTGAAACTGGTTGGGGTGAGGGCTCACTCCTTCATCACCAGCGGCAGCCAGCAGCGGCGCAGCGCAGGGGTGGTGGTAGCTGTCGGCGTCGGTGTAGCCGTGGGTGTGCTCGTTAAGGTCGGCATAGCGGTCGGCGTGGCCGTAGGTATGGCTGTAGGCGTATCCGTCGGCGTGCTCGTTGGCGTCGGTGTCTCCGTCGGCGTGGGCGTAGCAGTCGGCGTCTCCGTCGCCGTCGGTGTGACGGTGGGTGTCTCCGTCGCTGTCGGTGTGGGAGTAGGCGTCGGCGGCAGACCGCCCAGCACCAGGGTTCCGTAATGCTCAGCGGTGGTGTTGTTCCATTCATCCCCCTCCCAAAGCAGCCGAACGTCCCAGGTCCCGCCGTCGTCGTCATCGCGGTAACCGAAGGTGAAGCCTATCTCGCCTCCCTCCGCCAGCGTCCCCGACGGCAGATGATCCCTCGGCACTGCTACCTCCACGTTCCAGCCTCCGGGCACGGTCTGCATTTGCACGTCCAGGCCACTTGGCTCCTTTCCTTTGTCGGTCACTTTCCCATCGGTGTTGAAGGTGTATTGGTGGTCGTAGATGGACCAGGTGTGCCCATCCAGATTCCCGTCCAGCCAGATCTCGATCTCGTCGTCCTTCGAGAACTCGTCACCACTATCCCGCACCAGCACATCGTCGTTGGCGTGGAGGCCGAAGTAGAGGTGCTGGCTGTCCCACGTCACCTGCAGCACTAAGCTGGCGTCTTGCCAGGTGGGAGGAGGCCCTCCCCGATAGTCGTGCCACCCCGCCGTGCCGGCGTCGAGGATGGTCTCCGGTATCCCTGCCCACTCGCTCAGATCGCCATCGAGCGTCGGTGATGCGACAGCCTGAAAGGCCACGGTCGAGCGTGGGGGCCTTGGCACCCGCAGGATGACCAGGCCGCCGGACCCATCGGCGACGTAAGCGTACTCCCCCGCCACCGCCACGGCCCGGGCCCACCCCAGCGTGTCATAGAAGCCAGCCTTGGCCGGGTGCGCCGGGTTGGAGACGTCCACGATGCGCAGGCCGCTACCCCTATCGACGACGTAGGCGTAGTCCCCCGCCACCGCCACGTCCC